>Ga0164318_10006350_pt1 | contig 11449 bp, 12 predicted proteins | sample GuaBasSedimGuay9_FD_113734 | JGI IMG/M metagenome (GOLD analysis project Ga0164318, IMG submission 113734) | Subseafloor sediment microbial communities from Guaymas Basin, Gulf of California, Mexico - Guay9, Core 4571-4, 0-3 cm | ecosystem: Environmental > Aquatic > Marine > Hydrothermal vents... | reverse complement strand
CATCTTTATTCCAGTTCCAGAACCGCCGCCCTGTACCGATACAATAACATCCGGGTTTTTCTTCATGAACTCCTCTGCAGCATTGGATGCTATCGGCTGCACTGTGGTTGAACCGGCAATACTTAGGGTTTCCTTTTTCCCTTCTCCACCAATACACCCTGAGATTAATATCACAGCTATCGATAGAAACAACAAACCCGTATCCTTATACCTTGAATCCATTTTTATCATCCTACTATCTCTCCCCGAGGATTTCCCTCACCGCCCTGTACGTAAATATTGGTATAAAATCTCGTATTTTCGCGTTACTTTCCTCGGATGATCTTTGAGTGTTATACAGTTTGTTTATCTCCTCCATTTGTTCCTCTCCGAATTCCTCAACCAGTCTTTCGATATTTGTCTTATGAACTCTTTCGATGGTATTTAACTTGTCCATATGATTCCTTAAATTTTTTGCCTTATAAAGAGGTCATATATAAAATATATAATCTATATAGACACAATATGGCTTTTATAAAGTTGCATAATCAGATGATTAAGCATGGCATTGGTGAGTCTGGGTTTGAGCGAGATTCCCGAAAAAAGCATCATCCTCGTGGAGGAGGATATTGGTTCTGTGGAGAGGATTTTCCTTAGCCACATCGTTTTTGATTCACTGAGAGCAGATAAGAAAGTCCTGTATTTATCTGTTAACAGCAGCAGGGAGGATATATTAGATGAGATAGGGTCTTACTCGTTTTTTGATCTGGATCTGGTTGATCAAAAAGATATGAGGGTGGAGGGATACTTCAGCAACCTCGCCCAGATTACGGAGTTATCCCCTGGATTTGATGTCTGTATTGTAGATCCGTTTTCGTTTCTGATAATGCACAAGGATAACAGCTATGTGATCGATTTTCTAAGCGCGCTGAAAAAACTCAGCAGAAAGAAGGATATGATATTCTTTCTGTCTATGGATCACGGAGTATCTGAGAGACGGACAGAGAATATTGTAAGATCAATTGTTGATGGTATTATTCAATTCAAAGAGATAATTGTCGGGCGCAGGATTGAGCGATATGTCTATATACCCAAATTAAAAGGAAGAATTCCATTAAAGGAGATGACCCCCATTATCGTTACAGAGGAGGGTATAGTTATCGACACCAGACAGACGATCAAGTGAATTATGACCTGAACTATTTATATGCCTGAATTTATATCCCTGATAAATCTATGTGATGCAAGATGCTATTTGATACAGATGTAAGGGATAACGCAGTTGTTCTGTTCTTTTTAAGCAGTCTTGATGCTATCTCAACCTACCTTTGCATAGAAGCCGGATTCTACGAAGCAAACCCCCTGATACGCTTCTTTTATGAGTCCATCTTTCCAGGGATGACAATTCATCTGATGCTATACTGGTTCATAGCGCTTTTCGTTGCATACCTGTCAAAGAGGACGTCAAAGGTAAGTAAGCATCTGGGTGTCTCGATATTAATAATATATGCGGCAAGATCCTGCCTTCTGGCATTCAACAACTTTGCCATCCTGATAGGTTCCATGCCCTGAAGAACAGGGTACAAATCTCTTAATCCAGATACCTCACATATTTCATTATAATAGCGCATCATTTTCTACTGGACAACTGAAACGTCTATTGGATTCATCCTGCCAGAGCGGATTTGTATAATACCCTCCCCCTCAGTTAATGTCGTTGAAGCTATTCCCAAGGAATTGGTTACATCACCTAAAGGGCTGTAGGTGACATTACCCAGCATTCTAATGAATGAAACCATAACGCCTTCAGAGGGTTTTCCGTTGATGTCGCAGACTGTGACGTTAATAGTATTTTCACCGGCGGTGATGTTGTATGTTGCTGTTGTGTTCATACTCACCGGGGGATTAAATTTTTTATTTGGGGGTATCTTGACGCTTTCTGAAAAACCGATCATCTTAGTATCGTCTGTAACCTCCAAATTAACATAGAAGGGTCCAAACTGGTTGAATGATACCCTAACCTTGCTCCCTGTGAGGTTATGTGTCAGATTCAATGTTTTGTTAAATACAAGCCATCTGTATTCCATTATGCTGCCGTCGTCGAAGGATTCGGAACCATCCAGCACCAGAATGTCTCTGTCTGCCACCCCTAAATCCTCTGTCTCAATTGATGTCTTAACTACTGCGGTGGGTGGAGTGAAGATTCTCTTGAAATTATTTGCGCGTTCAGTGAAGAGGGTGATCTTTAAGGGTTCTGTTATCGACACATTGTATCTGGAGTCGTAGTTGGATGTGAAGTTTATGGATATAACCCTGCTTCCTGCCGCAGGTATCTTAAGCCTCCTATGGAAACTGAAGATTGCCGGGTTTCCTTTATCGTCTGTGCTGGTGAAGTTGTTGGCGCCGCGGTCATTGATAAGTACTGTGACAAGTCGTGACTCCCGTGAATCCAGGTTCAATACAGATACATTCAACATCTCCATTCTCTGATGATCTGTTTCGTCAAGTACAGCATCTATTGACATAATCCTGAGTTCCTCTCCTTCGACCGCCGCTATATTGCTTCTTCTTTCCATCTCCCTTTTCTGGATCTCCGACACCATGACTGCGAAACCGGCAGCGGCAACCACGACTATAGCTACCAGCAGCAGTGCTCCCATGATATTTGAGATACCCTTCCGGTTCCTTAACAGTGACTTTAGCGTTGACATTTTTTTATTCCTCTATCTTAGCTTTTATCTCAACAGTGGCGGTGTACTCATCCACCCTGGCTGTTATCTTGTATATGCCCTCCTGGACACCTAATGTTGCTTTCGTCGAGACTAAACCCGCGTCATCCGATGTTGCCATTTGCTTGCTTAGTATTCCATTTGCTGGGCCGGTCATATCAAAATTTACAGTTATATTCTCTTTAGGATTCCCTTCAAGATCGGTTACCTTAAATACTATCGGTTCTTTCAGTGGGATATCAATGAATCCATCGGATGGATATGATACCGGAGTGATGAGGACCGGCTCTATCACAGTCGGTTGCGGTAAGATGAAGAAGAACGCTACAATGTAGCTCCCTGCCATAAGTACTGCTGAATGTTTGAGACCGAACTTTATGGAGCCACTTGACATCTTTCCTGCGATAAGCCCCACAAAGAAGGCGTTTATCATTACGATATGAAAGGTGTAGGTCATGGTAGCCGCAATATCAAGAGGTGCACTGCCACTCAACCCGGAAAAAAACATCCCGATGTTTATGCTTTCCATGTTAGGCAGGACATAATGCATGAAAACCGCAGACAGTAAGAGGAGAATAGCTTGTGCCATGTAGATGATAACTACATACATCTTCAGGTTCCCTTCTTTTTCCCTATCGAGGTTGATGAATTTCTTCATGTCTTCAGATGCCTTCATAATGATTTCAGACACGTTACCTCCAGTGAATGAGGCATGGATCAGGAGGTCGGTGTATTTATTAATTAAATCCCCCTTCAGTGAGGACGCCATTTTTTTCATTGAGTAGTCAAACGACCTGCCGAAAGACATCCTGGTGGTGGCTCTCCTGACATGTTTTGTTATGCTGCCAAGATCGGATTTTGCCAGCTCCCTGACTGCTTTTACTGGATCAATGCCTCCGCGCATCATCTCAGATATCTCAAAGAGGAAGTCACTGAATTCCTCCTCATATCTGCGCAGCTTTCTTTTCTGGATGTAGGTGTCCACTGAATACGGGATAATGGCAATTAGAACCGCAAAGATGATTATATCATCCAGATATCCCTCTTTTTCATCACCCCCGCCTTCACCCCTTTTCTTCTTTAACTTCATTAGTTCAGCCAGATCCTCCTCACTAAACGATTCCTTACCCTCAAATTCACTGAACGATAGCTCATCATCAGTTTTTCCATCCCCCGATGTACCCCCCCAAGGACCAATGCTTATGTATCCCGTATATATGAGAGACGATATTATGAAGAGAACAGCCACCGCCATTGGGAGATAGATTGTAACCACTTCTCTTCTAAGATTATACCTCAATCTCAACCGCATAAATAATTTTTTCATTCTCTCTAAGGTATTGTTGAATACTTAACCTCAAGCAGGGCCAGAAACAGAACATTAGCGAGAGGTAGAAGTATGTATGTGAAGATTACAAACATATGGTTTGCACTAAGTGAAATAAGGGTTAAACCAAAGACGCCGATGATCGGGATAGCAATAACAGAGAGAATAGTAAAGAGAACAATGACGAGGTATATCTCTGCCAGGAGGGAAAGATCCTCCATAAACTCTCTCATTGATATTCGCTTGATGCTTATAAGATCCTGTGATTTTTCTGCAAGGTATTCGGGTAATCCCGTTCCGGAGTGGATTATATTACCAAGTTCCAGACAGATGTCCCTGAAGATTCTTGAAGGGGTATTGTTCGCTAAATTGTTTATTGCAGTAATACAGTCTTCTCCAAGGAAATATACTCTGTAACCCATTTTTTGGAACTCATTGGATATGTGGCCATAGCTCTGTATGGATACCGAAGCCAAGACCTTCAATGGAGTAGAGCCGGCGCTTGCCATTATGGACATATATGAGAGTGCAAACGGCAGATCTCTCTCAATCTCCACCTTCTTGATATTGATCCTATTCAAGAGGTAAAAAAAGAATCCGCCAATAATCGCAGAGAATGTAACGGATGCCACCATAAGGGACAGAGGAACTGCCATAAGTGATTCAATGACATAGGTTAGAAGGATATCCGAGATGATAAACACGAAAACAGCAGATAGTGTTGCGGTTAAAAGACAGAGAGATATGAACATTCCCGGTGTCATTTCAATATCTGCCTGATAGAGCATATCCGATAACCTTTTGAATCTTCTTTTGTCAAGCCATTTCCCTATACTACTGTAGGAGAAACACATATACTTCAGCAATGTCTTTTTGTATAATCCCCCGTAATCCGGTACTGTTAAATCCATCTATCTCATCCCGGTTTATGTTGGAGAGGATGCTTCCTCTATAGTAACTTTCTTCGGAATCTCAACCACGTTATAATACCCAACAATCCTTTTTGTTATTTCAATATGGTTAGTAACCTTGTTCTTCTTCAATTCGTTTAGGAATCTGCTTCTTTTCTCATGTTCCTTCAGTAAATACTCGAGGGATATGCCAAACTCATCCGCTATCTTGTCAAGGAGCATGAATCTTCCGAGTGTATCGAAGGCATCGTCTTTCCCATTCCATTTAACTATGGGATTTGTGATCAGACCCTTGGTCTCTGGTTCCAGTCCCAATACCTCAACGACGTCCATAACCCTTCTTTTGATAGTTCCATCCTCATCCCTGATCTGCGCTATAAAGACCACCAAGTCAACATTTGAGAAAAGGGTTCTGGGTACATTCATCGGTACGGATTCTACCCTTCCCAGCAATTCGCCCATATTCCTTGCGTGGATGGTTCCCATGCAGGTGTGACCGATCGCTATCGCCTGGAACATTGTGAATGCCTCAGAGCCCCTGACCTCACCAACCACTATGTAGTCAGGTCTCTGACGTAACGCAGCCACTAACATGTCATAGAGATCAATATCCCCTCTTGTTTTTAGCGGCGATATCCCGCTTAATCCGCTGATACCACTCATTCCCCCACCAGCATGCTGTTGACCGAAACCCCTTCTTGAAACTGATTGAAGCCAGTTGGGGTGCTCTAAATTTATCTCTGGTGTGTCCTCGATAGACACGATTTTGAGCTGGGGCCTGATGAACATACAGATCGCGTTTAGTAGGGTTGTTTTTCCCGATGCTGTTCCTCCCGATATAAGAATGGACATCCCGTAATCCAGGAGAAGCCAGATGTAAGCCAGCGTTTTCTCATCAATAGTGCCGAAATTAATCAACTCTATCGGTGACATGGGCACCTGCTTGAATTTCCGTATGGTGAAACTCGAACCCTTTTTTGTGACCTCGGATCCTAGGGTGATGTTTATACGGCTTCCATCAGGGAGCGAAGCATCCATGATGGGATTTAATATAGATATGTGTTTCCCACATAACTGCGCCAACCGTAGGATGTAATCATTGAGTTCCACTTCAGAGAAGGACAGATTTGTTTTTATTGAACCGTAGTTTCGGTGATACACATATATCGGTATATTGGGGCCGTTACAGCTGATATCCTCAATGTATTTGTCGTTCATCATCACATCCAGCTTCCCGTATTTGAGAAAGTCCCGCTCGATGAAATAGAATATCCGCTCCTTTTCCATATCATCCTTAAATTTCAGGCCATAGAGACCTACAATTTCTTCAAATTTCTCTCGAAGATACGCTTTTTTGGGTTCTACCTCATCCATAAAAACTATGTCTTCCATCCCAATGAGTTTATCAAAGACATTCTTCACAAATGCCAGCTTGGATTTCCCGTTCTCATCCAGTTCCGGCTCACTGATTGTATATAATAACTCGTTTTCATTTGGTCTTATTGTTACCCTCTGGAATCTATCTGTTTTGTACTCCATGACCGGCGTTAAATCCCCGGATTTGGCAGTGATTTTGGAGATGGAATCCTCTATCCTGAGGCTTTCTGATACAGAATTCTCAACATCTTCGAGGAGTTCGGTTGAATCCTTGACTGTGCCAAGAAGCTCTTCCAATACCTCATTGATAACTCCCTGGTCATTTATTCCCAACTCACTGGCTACCTCTGCAATGAGATCCTTATTTATAGTCCCCATGCTATCCATCGTCTTATCTTTGTCTGCCATCCCCCTGTTCTCATTCATCATCCTAATAATCTCGGTTTCCATGATAAAAAGGGTAGGGAAAATAGAATATATAATCTATATATCCTCTATTCATCCGATCCTGTACTTCCATGCTATTGTTTTTGCCGTGAGGTTGATCATCATCACAACGGCTATGAGTACTGTCGCGGTTGCGAACCCGTTTTCTATGGGAACCATGTGGGAGAATTCAAATGAATGATATACTGCTATCGGCAGGCTTGCTATTCCTTCCTGCAGTGGAGCTAATTTGGTATTCATGAAGACTCCCTCCTTGGGGAATAAACCGAGTCTTGGCATAAATTGCGTGTAACCGGCAGTTAATACAACTACTGCGGATTCCTCGGCTGCTCTTCCTATCCCCAAGACAACGCCTGTGATGATTCCGGACAGGGAATAGGGGACTACAATTTTTTGTATGCACTGCCATTTCGTGCTTCCGAGTGCCATGCTTCCTTCCTTCAGCTCCCTTGGAACCGTTTTCAGTGATTCCTCTGCCGCCCGCTCAATCGTTGGCAAAACAAGGATTGCAAGGGCTATTGCCCCGGCTATCAGTGAGAACCCGCCCGTAATGTATTTCAATGATATTACAAGAAGTACAAACCCGATAACCCCAAGGACAATTGACGGCATCCCTGCAAGAAGATCTATCATGAATCTAAGCGTCTTTGTAAACCAGTTCTCTTTTGAGTATTCTGTCATGTAGACTGCAACAGCCAGTGCAAGGGGTGTTGCCACTACAACGGATGTGGTTGCAAGGATAATTGTCCCGACAATGGCATTTGCGATTCCCTCGTTAAAGCCGCCTGCGTCTACCTCGGCGGTAAGGATATAATCCCAACTCAGGGAGGGTATTGCCCTCATGAATATGAAACCCAGTATGAAGATCAGGAGTGATGCGGTTATTACTGCCGACAGCCCGCAGACTCCAATAAATAATTTCTGTTTGAATTTTCGTTTACGCATTCCTGCCCCCTCCACTACTGCACATACTGCTGATAATCCTGATGATTCCGATAAATATCGCCTCTATTATGAAAAGTACTGCTGCGATACCGAAGAGTGCGCTACATACCTCAGGATTTGCGAAGTGATACGTTATGTCGTTCAGTATCTTGGATGTCATCGCATACCCTGTGTCAAAGATTGACGTGGGAATTTTATAGGTGTTGCCCAGCAGCATGACGATTGCCATTGTTTCCCCTACAGCCCTTGTCATCCCAAGGGTTATACCTGCCACTATCCCCGGTAGTGCAGTTGGTATGACAATCTTTTGTATCGTTTCCCATTTTGTTGTTCCAAGTGCTATGCTTCCTTCCCTGTATTCCTGTGACACGGATCTCATGGCATTTTCTGCTATGCTGATGATTGTAGGTATGACCATTATGGTCAATATTACCGATGCAAGGAATACACCTGTTCCCGAGCCGCCGGAATCATGAAATAATGGTATGAATGATCCCAGGGTGTTGCTTATGAGGGGGTTAACGTAGTCGCGCAGGTAGTCTTTAAGAATAAACAAACCGAATATTCCATACACAACTGAAGGTATCCCCACAAGTAGTTCTATGGATGACTTCATAATGCTTCTGACTTTCGAGTGGGCGAATTCTGACAGGTATATTGCAGTGAACAATCCCAATGGAACTGCCATACACATGGTAACTGCCGTCATGTAGAATGTGCCGACAATGAAAATCCAGATGCCGTAGGAGCCTCCTTCTTTTCCCCATTCGGTCCCGAAGATGAATTCAATAATCCCTGTTTTGCTTACTGTAGGGTATGCCATCCAGAACACGGTGCCAACAAGCACAGAGATCATGAGTGTGAGAAATATGGCTGATGTTAAGAAAAACAGGTATGGTTTGTCCTTGGTAAATTTATCTAATTTCATCATCGTTTGGAAGAAGTGAATATAAGAAAAAAATAAAAAAAGAAAAAAGGCGGGGATTTTTAGTCCCCTGTTTATCCACTTGCTGTCTTCACACTTATGCAAACTCCCAGACTGCGAAGTAACCTGCCTCATCAAAGCAACTCTTCTGTGCTGGGCTTCTTGCAAAGGTCAGGAAGTCTGCTTCAATGGTTGACGGGTCTCCTTTCGTCAGGTAGTTCAGTGGTCTTGTCAGTCCCTTGTCGTCGTTTGGATACTTGTTGTCTTCGCCCTTCAGTGCAGCCTTGATGTTGTCACTTGTTGGCTCGTAGTTTCCAGTGTCATCGTGTTTTGTCACATTCAGCATGTCAACATCTGCTCCGTCAGCATAGCCGAAGTCCACAAAACCTACACAACAGGTTGTAGTACATCCTTCTACTGCTGCAAGAACACCTGCGTTACCTACTACGCCCTCCGCGACTGAACTTGGATCCAACTGCTTGTCTGGACCCCTAAAGTTTATCCACTTAGCGAAGGTCTCCTCTGTACCTGAAGACTCAGCTCTCTCATAAACTGTGTCTACGGTTACGCCGTCTATCGTTGTTCCACTACCATCGTAGAGCGCCTTCATCTCACTGGCACTTGTTTTATTTGCATTACAAAACTTACTCGCAATAACTACAACCGCACTTCCTCCTACTTGGTGGGTCTGTATATCTGGCCACTTGTCGAGTTCTGTGCTTTTCACAGCTCTGCTCGCAGATCCGATGTCCACTATGTCCAGTCCGGTTGATGCAACTCCTGCACCTGAACCTCCGCCCTGTACAATCACTCTTACTCCCTTGTTCTTTTCCATGTACTTCTTAGCCAGACACTCAGACAATGGCTGCACGGTCGTAGAACCAGCTATGAGCAACTCGGTTGCTGCTCCTTCTCCAATTCCTTCGGCTGATGTATCATCAGCTACCTCATTCGAGAATGTGTTCATGATCATTCCCGCTCCGACCGCTCCCACGATAACAACCGCTGTGAGGACCAGAACCGAAATGATCTGAGACACACCCTTAGAATCCCTTAATAGTTTTTTCAGTTTTAAATTCATTTTTTATACCTCCTTTTTTATTTATTTTTTGTTTTTCTTTTTCACATTGGCGCCCGTGTTTCATTTATCTCATCCCGCCCCCTGCGGTCGACATCGGGCATCGAATCCCCTACCCCCTGCGGGGATGTCCGGGGAGTCCGTGAAAAGAGGACCTTGAATAACTCACCTTTATAGAATTTCATTTTCATATCCCTACACCCATCCCTCCTAAGATTCTGGGCTATGTACAGGGTCTTCAGGTTACATAACCTATTCTGGCTCTCAACAGTGAAGAACTCCGGATTAAATTTATCGATTACTCTTCTCACCCGCTTAACGGTATGTTTATCGGTAACTATGATCTTCAGGTACTTAGGCGCCCCGATGTGGCTTTTTGTCGTGTCCTTACCGATCATTTTAAATATGTATGTTTCCTGTGAAAAGAACAGGGAGGTAGAGACTGTGTTAATTAAATGGGTTGTATCTGAGGAATGTTTCTCACTCTCCCATCCTTTTCAGTAATATGATTTATTTCGCTGATATATATACTCCCCAAAAATAGAATATATAGTCTAAGAAGACTATATAATATATATACTCTCTATCTAATGTATTTATTTAGGTTACATACTTATCTACTTATATGACAATGAAAATAGGTGCAAACTCCCAGATCATACAGGAAATATCCAACGGCCCGCTACAGGCCGGGGAAGTGGATCTGATCGAACTAAGCATGAAACATTCAGGGATTCTGAACGAAACAATAGACTACGACAGATTGGAGGAAATATACTCACTTAACACCAGCTTCTCCATACACGCCCCCTGCACAGGATACAGGTATCCGGGCACAAGCATCGACTTCGGCCTCAGGGATGAGAGGAATTTCAGGGTGATGGAAGACGTATTCCAGATAGCATCATACCTCGACGCAGAATACGTCATAGTGCACGGAGACAAAGTAAACGGAGACCACCGAGGATCATTCCTGAACCTCATATACAACCTCACACATCTATCAAAGATGGCAGAAGAATACTCCCTGACACTACTACTTGAGAACCTGCACAACAAAAACGGCTTCGAGAGAATGGGGATAAAACCCATGGAACTACTGCAGATCATCAGGCTGGTTAACCGCGACAACCTGAAAATCGTATTCGACGTCGGACACGGAAACCTGACAGCCAACCAACACAACTTCGACATCCTTGAATTCTTCGACTACCTCTCACCCTACATCTACCACATGCACATCCACGACAACATAGGAATACCAGCCTTCATGGGCCCAGGTTACGGAGACCAGCATCTGCCAATCGGCCACGGAAACATAGATTTCAACCGAATTTTTAGAAGGATAAAGGAAACAAAAACTAAAAACCTTGTTCTGGAATTGAAGACCAATTCAAGGGAAGATGCGATGAAGAGTATTGGAATATTGAAGGATTTCAGGGACGGAGAACTAAGAAAAAACGCATTTAAAGATTCTGGATTTATTGCTGTGAAAGAGATTGGTGATGGAATAGTTGACCTCGACACGCCCCTGGAGGCGGAGGCTATAAAAATCTAAATCATAACAGAATGGATAAAGAAAAGGACCAAAATAAAAAAAATTACAGGAACTTCCTAAATTCCCAGATTCTTAGGCATTAGGTTATCTGTTGATTTTCCTGGACATTAGCATTAGTTATCTGTTTTTAGAATCCTGGGAGTGTGATCATTTTTATATATATAATGCCTAAT
>Ga0164318_10006349_pt1 | contig 11449 bp, 12 predicted proteins | sample GuaBasSedimGuay9_FD_113734 | JGI IMG/M metagenome (GOLD analysis project Ga0164318, IMG submission 113734) | Subseafloor sediment microbial communities from Guaymas Basin, Gulf of California, Mexico - Guay9, Core 4571-4, 0-3 cm | ecosystem: Environmental > Aquatic > Marine > Hydrothermal vents... | reverse complement strand
TTCTGATGTTTGCCGGGCCAACATATGTAGTTTATGTACTAATAAATGTTCTCAACATGGAGTACATGCTTTCTATGGCTTCAGGTGGCATTCTTTTTATTGTTGGCTTAATACTTTTGTGGTATCTGGTTAAAAACAAGGTTGTTTCTTAGGTTTTTGTATGCCTACGGATACCCAGTAGCATCATCTTTTCGAAACGAAATTCTTCATCTGTGATTATTAAAATGATGATTTAATGTTAAAATTGTTTAGTTGTGTACGTCAAGTTAGCAAAGCATATAAGATATGCTAAAGGATATAACAATTATGCAGAAGGAAAAAGAGAAAAAGCTCGAAGAAATCATGAATAAAAACCGAAAAAACACCAAGAGAACAACGATAATTTTGGAAAAAGAAGAACGCGAGTTTATAGACTCGCTTATCAGAGAGGGGAAGGAGCCCGGCATAAAACCCCTAATTTCCAAGATGCTTGACGTTTACCGGAGCATGATGGTTTATGATTGGCGTTTTCCCGGCGAATATTATTGTGGCATAAGCCGCATAGCCTTTGTGAACGTTGAATTAATCAACATACTTATTCAGAACATTCCACGCGAAAAATGGCGGGAAATAGGGAGAAAAATGGGTGAAGCAGCAAAGGTTTCTATGGAAGCCACCCTTAACATTGAAACAGCAAACCGTGAAAAATGGCAGGAAGTTTTCAAACGCCTGAGGGTTCAAGGGTTCGGCGACTTCTACTTAAAAGACAAATACATTCTTATAAAGACGCCGTTTATTAGCAAACCGCAAATCTGGGCTGGTTTTCTAGAGGGTTTGCTAACTGTGGAGTTAAACGTCAAAACTAATAATCCTCCGTTTGTTTTTGAAATCAAGGAAGAACAGCCGCAAAAGTTGGGTAAACCTTCCTAGAGAAGCGAAAGATTTACAGATAAGGTTTAAACCCTTTAAATCGAGGATAGAAGATTAAATGTCATTGCATGAAGCTATGCTTTATGAAAAAATAGAGAATAAAAAAGTTAAGTGTAATCTATGTGGAAGAAGATGTATAATAAAGAATGGTGGAACAGGCTTCTGCCTTGTAAGGAAAAATGAAGACGGTACGCTTTTTTCACTCGTATATGCCAAGGCAATATCAGCATGTGTTGACCCTATAGGAAAAAAACCGCTTGCCCATTTTCATCCCGGAGCCTTGGTAATGTCCATAGCCACTATCGGATGCAATTTTCGATGTAAATTTTGCGACAACTGGATGATTAGTCAAGAGAAAAACATAGAAGGGAAACATTTTCCTCCAGAAGAAGTTGTTAAGGCTGCACGAGACAATGGTTGTCAAGGAATCACCTACACCTACACGGAACCAACAATTTTTTTCGAGTACGCGTATGATACGGCTAAATTAGCTCATCAAGTGGGGTTTTTCAATACTTTTGTAACTAATGGGTATATGACGCCGGAAGCCGTAAAAACCATAGCGCCCTATCTTGACGCAGCAACTGTTGACTTTAAGGGTAGTGGAGACCCCGGCTTTTACAAGTCTTTTTCTTCGGTTCCTTCCGTAGAACCCATATATGAGGCTTTAAAAGAGATGAGGCGGAATGACATTCATATAGAGATAACGAATTTGGTTGTGCCGAAAATAGGGGATTCTATTGAAAGGGTTAAGGAGCTAGCTTCGTGGATTGTGGAGAATCTTGGAAAAAATGTTCCATTCCACTTGCTGCGTTTTCATCCCGACTATAAGCTGACAACAATACCTTCCACTTCCATCGAAACTTTAGAGAAAGCTTATTCAGCTGCAAAAGCCGCGGGGTTGAACTATGTCTATATTGGAAATGTGCCTGGACACCCATGCGAAAACACGTATTGTCCAAGCTGTAATGAGCTACTGATAAAACGTTTTGGCTTTGAAATTACAAAATGGAATTTAACCAAGGATATGCGTTGCCCAGTTTGTGGTGAAGAGATTCCGATTAAAGGTAAACTGCATCCCAGTGGCTACTCTTATCCATACGCCTTGTTTTAATAATTCTTCTAAATTTACAATGTGATTGGAAGAGGAATGTGGAAAATTCTCCGTCCAGACGCAACTGCTGTGCTAAGTAACAAGAGGGCGAGAAAAAGCCTAAACAGATACTTTGCTGTAATGGAGAATGAGAAGCCAGCGAAATTTATTCTAGCTAAAAGGCTTCCAGCAGAATTCAGCGAAGAAGACTCTTTGGAAAGGCTTTGGAAAAAACACGCGGTTTTAACAGAGGCTTTCTACAAACTGGAAAAGGATGTGGACTCTAGAAAAAGAAGCTTAAAGGAAATGCCAACTGTTGAAAACTCTTATCTTGACTTAAAAATTGAAATTGCGAAAAGAATTCTCGCCAGCTGCCATTTTTGTGTTCGCAGATGCGGTGTTAATAGGCTAGAAGGCAAAGTGGGCTTTTGCAGATGTGGTTCTGAAATAAGAGTTTCAAGTATTTTTGAACACCTAGGTGAAGAGCCAGAGCTTGTACCTTCTGGAACCATTTTTACCATGGGCTGCACAATGCGTTGTAAACATTGTCAAAACTGGACGATTTCCCAGTGGATAGAGAAAGGTGAAGTCTACAAACCAGAAGAGCTAGCTAAAGAGGTGGAGAATCTGCGGTTAAGCGGATGCAGAAACGCCAACCTTGTGGGTGGAGAGCCTACGCCTTGGCTAAAACACTGGCTTGAAACTTTCAAACACGTAAACACCAACATACCAATTGTATGGAACTCCAACACTTACTACAGCCCAGAAACAGCCCAGCTCTTAGCTGGATTCGCAGATGTCTACCTTTTAGACTTTAAATATGGTCCCGGCGACTGTGCTGAAAAAATTTCTGAAGCTCCTAACTATTGGCAAGTTTGCACATACAACCATTTGATGGCAAAGAAATTTGGAGAATTAATTATACGTGTGCTCGTTTTGCCTGCGCATCTGGAATGTTGTACAAAGCCCATTTTAAATTGGATTGCTGAAAATCTGGGCGTGGAAACGCGGGTGAATGTTATGTTTCAGTACAGGCCGGAGTGGCGAGCTTACGAAATTCCAGAATTGCGGAGAAGGCTTACAAGAGATGAGATGGAGAGCGCGATAAAATTGGCTAAGGAAGCTAAGCTTGTAAACTTCATAACGTAAAAGCGGAAGAGAAGCGAAACCTATTTCTCAAGGAAAGTTCATTTTTCTTTCAGAAAGAGAAAGTGGAGAAAATGCCTTATTGCCCAGAATGTGGTGGAGAAATGCAGTATATAATAGCCACAAAACATTACGTTTGCAAAAGCTGCGGTCTGTCTGTGACACGTCAAGAACTGATGGAACTGCGGGAAAAACTTCGTCCCTCTATAGAGGTAGAAGACGAACGGGAAAAGCGAAGAAAAGAATATCTGAAATGGTGGTTTAGCAAGAAAAAATAGGCGAAATGGACGGCTTTTAGAGTGGCATGTTAGCAAACAGCATAAAAAGAACTTATCCTACTTATTTTTAACATTCACTGGAAAGGGAAAGAAATGGACACACAAATAGAAATAATCTGCATAGGAAACGAGTTGCTAATTGGAAAAACATTAAACACAAACGCTCAATGGATGGCTAAACGCGCAACATCCCTAGGAATAGCCGTAAAAAGAATAACAGTGGTAGGCGACGACGTTAACGAAATTGCAAACGCGATTCGTGAAACATTAAAACGCAAACCCCGCTTCTTAATAACAACAGGTGGATTAGGTCCCACATTTGACGATAAGACGCTGGAAGGAATTGCAAAGGCTCTCAAACGTAAATTGAGAGTTGACGAAAACGCCTTGAAAACGATTAAAGAAAAATATGAGGCTTACGCAAAAGCGGGAAAACTGGGAAAAATTGAATTAACACCTCACAGAGTTAAAATGGCAACCCTTCCAGAAGGAGCGAAACCTTTACCTAACCCTGTGGGAACCGCCCCAGGCGTTCTCGTAGAGTTAGAAAATACTTTTTTAATAGCCTTGCCTGGCGTTCCGTCGGAAATGGAGGCTATTTTTGAAGAGTCAGTTGCACCGTTGCTTAGGAAAGAAGCTGGCAATTTAATGTTTTTTGAAGCAAGCATTTATGCAGATAAGATAATGGAATCCACATTAGCACCACTTATTGACAAAACAATGCATGACAATCCTTACATTTACATAAAATCCCATCCAAAAGGCGAGGAGAAAAAACCACACATAGAAATCCATTTTTCAACAACAGCCAAAAACTCGCAAACCGCTAAAAACCGCTTAGGAAAAGCAATAGTTCAGCTTTCTGAACTTATAGAAAAAAGTGGTGGAAAAGTTAAGCAGAAAAAGGCGAAGTAGCATTTCCGAAAGTGTTTTGTTTTGGAAAATTTTAAGCTATTTATGGTTGCGATGTGGGGTGCAGGCTAGACACTGACTTGATGATTGAAAATCCGGGTGGCTGAAGCAACCACTCCTCTAATTTGTTGCTATAGATTGGCAGTTCATAAATTCCTTAAACGAGACTTGCAACAAAATGTCATATGGAAAGAGCAAAGAAAACGCTGACAATTACACTTTCGGTTCTAACAGTTTTACTTATAACGTCTTATCTACCTACGCCGTGCCAAGCAGAAACTTATAACGTGGCTTATCAACTCTTAGACCAGCCCAACGGCTCCACACACTATAGACTGAATGTTGCAATCCCCCAGTCACTTTACGAATATTACCAATCTCAAAGCCACAGACTAAACACAGACGATGATTTCGCAAAATTCGTTACGCCCCACGCCTTGGAACCTATTGCAGAGAACCTCTGGCAAATTTACACGGACGACGAGGACTTTGCCAACGGCGTGTTAATGATTGTCCATCAAATACCCTACATGGAAACTTTGCCAGTAAAATATCCAGTGGAAACAATGGTGGAAAATGAAGGTGACTGCGACCTCTTCTCTTACATTGCAGCATCAATTTTGAAGGCGGGCGGTTTGGATGTTGTGCTTTTATATTATAAGAACGAGGCCCACATGAACATTGGCGTTCGTCTTTCTCACCAACCTTACGATGCAAGGGGCTGGGCCTACTACGTGATGTATAAAAATGTGAAGTATTATGTGGCTGAATGCACTGGGGGAAACTGGCAAATAGGATGGAGAGTGGGCGAATGTCCAGACGATTTAAAACAAGCCTTAAAAACAGTGCAGGTAATCGGCTTAGAAAACGGTGAACAAGCGTCTCCAGGACAAGTTTCAGCAAGCTATCAAACATTAACCGCCTCATCTATATCTTTAACAATATCACCCATGTTTCTTATTCAAGGAGGAACCGTCACAATTTCTGGACAACTTTCACCCCAATTACAGAACGAAACAGTTGTAATATACATTCAAGAGAACAATTCGCCATGGACGATTCTTCAAACGCTTACGACAGACTCTGAAGGAAGATTTGCATGTGTTTGGAACGTAAAGACAACGGGCATGTGCTATGTTCGTGCAAGCTGGTCTGGAAATGAGGAATATGCTGGAGCAGATAGCTCAATTTACGCTATAACAATAGTTTCCATGCTTTTTGTCCTACTTCTCACTATTGTAATAGTTGTAGTATGCATAGGCGTAGTCATAGCTCTGATGACGAGACAAAAACAACCACAAATCCCAGAACCCTCACCACCAGAAATTCCCTCTTAAAGAAAAGCTTTTACCAGCAAACAAGGCTTGATAATTAACACACACCTCAATCTAAAAGGATGACATCAGAATGTTTATGATATTTATCATAGGAACAGCAGGCTCGGGAAAATCTCTTTTAACAGCAACCTTCAGCGAATGGCTAAAAATATCAAAACAAGACGTTGCCATAGTGAATCTCGACCCAGGAGTATTAACGCTTCCTTACTCACCTGACGTGGACGTCCGAAACTATGTAGATATAGAAAACTTGATGAAGGGATATAGTCTTGGACCGAACGGTGCTTTAATAATGGCTACCGATCTGATTGCGGACAAAATTGAAGAAATTTCAAGGGAGATTGAAGATTTAAGATCAGATGTTGTGTTGGTGGATACTCCTGGACAGATGGAGCTTTTTGCCTTTAGAGCAAGCGGTCCCTACATAGCAAGTGAAATTACAGAGGAGCCTAAAGTCATAGTTTATCTTTTTGACGCTGTTTTTTCAGCTAACCCGCTGAACTATGTTTCAAACCTTTTCCTTTCAGCAGCGGTCTACAACCGTTTCTTCCTTCCCCAAGTGCATTTGCTTTCAAAATGCGATTTGCTTCCAAAAGAAGAAGTGGATAAAATTGTGGATTGGTCTGCAAATCCTAAGACGTTGGAATTTGCCATAGAACAGAAGCTTGAGGGAACAAAACGTCTTCTGAGCAGAAACATGATGCGGGCAATTCACCAACTTGGATTAAGATTCCTCCTAATTCCAGTTTCGGCAAAGACAAACGAAGGAATAGTCAATTTTAACATGGCTTTAGAGCGTATTCTCGCTGGTGGTGACAAATACACGTACTAAGCAAAAATTATTCTTTTAACAGTCGTTAACAAGTGTCCAAGCAGCAGCTAAAGCTCCATATTCCGCCTTTGAAGGTTCATCGGCACTTGCAACAATTATTGCATCGTTTTCTTCGGGTTTCAGAAGGTTAAGAATCTGTTTTGCGGCTTTTGGGAAATCTTTGCTTAAATCTTTACACACTGATGGAATTAGTAAACGTCCTTTCTTCATAACTACAGTGGTTGCTCCTTTCGCTCCTGCGATAACGGCCGCATCTCTTTGTTCCATACCCGATGTAACTTTATGTCCCAGATTCTTTACTAAAATTGCAAAGTTATATTCGGCTAAAGTCAGTTCATTTTTTCCAATTTCGATTTTTTCTTTAAATATTGATTTATACTCTTTCCAAAGTTTTATTCCTTTATCCGTGAGGGCGCATCCGGCTTTAGAAGTTGCGATTAGTTCAGCAGTTCTTAATCTTTCTATTACTGTTCGTATAGCGCCCTCACCTACTTTTAACTTTTCAGCTAGTTTGCTGCGACCAACAGGTTTTCTGGCTATAAGTTCCATTGCTCGTATTAAATGGAAAATTGTAAATGTTGGAGAAGGACCCGGTGCTTTTCCGTATGTTATTTCTTCTAAAACTTGTTTCAGTTTGTGGGTCATAAGTTTTCGTGATTATAATTGATGTTATTAATTATTAAATTGTTATTGTTGATGATAAAATAAGCTGGGATTTGTTTGTGGTTTAGATGTTGCCTTTTCTGGCGTAATATTCTCTAACTATGCCTGCTGTTAGGGCTATCAAGCCAACGGCGAGGAGGTAGATTAATGGATAGATGAATACGGACAGCATAGCTTCGTATGTTATTGTTGTTGGCAGCATTGGAGTAAAGAATATGGAAACCCACATAACAATAAAGGTTGCAATGCACCCTATTCCAAGTCCTACGGATAGGCCATGGACGAAACCGCTTCTGTCTTCTTGATTGTTTAGCTTAAACGGTTTTGGTTCTATTGTTATTTGTTGTGGCTGTTCTTCTTCTGCAACCGCATAAGTTTCTTCTGGGGTCTCTGCAGTGTTTTGTTGCGGTGATTGAAGGTTTTCTTGGTTTTCTTCTTCATAGTAAGGTTCTTCACTTGTTTCTTGTTCTGTTTCCATAGGGTTCAACCAGTCTTTTTGTTATAAAAGTTTATTAATAAAATTATTCAATTTTAGATTATTATTCAAAATCAGAATTTAAAATACATAAATTGCCGAAAAATTGTTTATTTTGAAACAAGTTTAGGCGTTAACTGTTCTATGGCTTTTTTCAGTTTATTCCATTCATCCATGTTTCTTATGTTAAACTTGTGCTTTCTTTTCCAAGCTTCCCCCCGCTTTTGCCAGAGGTATAAACCAATAGAGCGTCTTCCAAAAGATTCGAAAAGAACTATGGCTTCCCACCATTTCTCACTTTTAAAAATTGTAACATAGTCCACAACCTTATAAAAGTCGGATACGGGCAGCTTTTCGTCCGTTGAAGACATAATCTCTCCCTACCTTTCTTATATGATTAATCTTACGTATCTATTAAGTATTTCAGAAGACATTTTAGAGGGGTTGGAAAACACCCTCTACAAGAACGTCAAAGCTCGAACCGTCTTTGCTGAAAACTTTCACGTTGGGCTTAGATATTAGAAAGTCCATGTGATTTTTAGACATGTTCTTTCCGCCAGGCATGTCGGAATTATTTCCAAAAGCTATGTGAATTGTGCCTAGCATTTTTTCTGCCTCTAGAAATTCTTCCACAAATCTTGCCTTAGGGTTTATGCCAAAGGCAAATTCACCCACAATTTTTGCCCAATCATCAGTGTTTAACGAATCTTGAACCCTTCTTAACACCTGCAGGTCTTCCGAAACAACCTCTTTTACCTTGCCGTTTTGAACTGTTAGCTTTACTGGAGTCTTAAGAGGGCCTATTCCTCCTACAGCCATGTCGCAGACAAGCTTGCCATTAAGGGAATTTTCGATGGGTGCCACTATCACCTCGCCTGTTGGGAGATTCATCCACTTCATAGTTTCCCAATCGAGAATTGTGTCTGTAAAGAAAGGTCTGCCTTCAACGTTTAAAGAGAGGTTTGTCCCTGCTGAATTTTTGATTTCAACTTTTACAGTGTTGCCCAATTTTTGGATTAAATCACGAGCAAAGCTTTGCATTTTTCTATGTTCTTTAATGGTTAATGCTAAAGCCCCGTCTGTCAGCATGTCTAAAGTTACACCTGGACAGTGACCAAGCCGAGCTTTCCTATTTCTTGTTTCCATTTGAATAAGTTTTATTCTGAAGGGTGTTTCTTCGCGAATGCCTCGCAAAAGGTTAATGTAAATGTCTTGAGGATGCTTGTCTAAAATTTTCGTAATTTCTGGTGGAACTTCTTGTCTGAAAAAGTTTGCATTGGTTTTCAAGAACATGACTCTTGTTTGAAGACCAAGTTTTAAGGCACCGTTTGCAAAGGCTTCGCCTATTTCCACTTTTAAATCATCGCAGAAAATGGCTATTTTTTCGCCTTTTTTCGCTTCTAATACGCATTCTAGAGCGTTTTTCGCTGCTTCCCACGCTTCCATAAACATCAGCCTACCCTAGTATCTGTGGGATAGGCTAAAATCTTTTGTCATCAGGCAATTGTTGAAAAGGTTAGTAGGTTTGGATTTTTCCTTGCGCCAACTCGATGCAGAATTTATCTATGTTTTCCAGCTCATAATCCAACACTTCACCTATTTCGCTTCTAACTTTTTCCAGGGAATTATTGCCTTTCATCACCACCTGGGCTGCAGCTACTGCTGGCTGGTCAATGGGGCTTCCAATCTTGCTTAGCAGCCATACGTAAACTTCTTCAACTTCCGGTACTTCGTCATAAACGTGCTGGGCTATTCTGAAAGTTAAAACATTGTAAATTTTTCCTACATGGCTTACTGGGTTTTTGCCTGCTGCTGCCTCTGAACAGAAAGGTCTATTCAAGGATATTAGTCCGTTCACTCTGTTTCCTCTTCCAACCTGTCCAGAGTCTCCGCTGTCTGCGCTTGTTCCTAGAACGGTTAGGTATAAGCCTCCAATACCTCTGCCGCGAACGTCAAGCGTGTTTAATTGAACATTAACTTTTTCGAAATCCATGTCTACATTTACAAATTTTTCTATTTCTTCAAGGATTTTCGCTTTTTTCTCAAAATATTCTTCTTCGCTGCTTATGAACTGGTCAACGAAAGCCATGGAGATTGTTAGGTTTAAAGTGTTGTTAGAACGGAATCCCATTACTTTTATGTCTTCACCTGACTCTGGGAAACGATTTTTAAACTCTTTAGAGTTGAGAAACTGTTCGGTTTTTAACACTATTTTTTCCGTTCTTGTCATGGGCGCGTAGCCGACAGCTGCTGAAGTGTCGTTGGCTCCTAACACTTTCCCTTTTCGCTTGAATATGTCGACAAGCCCTGCTGAACCGGGTTTCAGTTCCACCTGATATTTCACATGTTTTTCCGGGTCGACGAAGCGCATGTTTTTCTTAAACCATTCTTTTGCTGTGGTTATGGCTATTTGTTCTACGTCTATTTTTGTGCCGTTAAACTCGGATGTTGCTCTGTCGCCGAAAACGAAGAGCATGGGCTGCTTAATTATTCCACCGCCGAATCTTGGTTCGGCTTCTCCAGCAACAAGCAAAGACTTGTCAACATTATGGTGGAGTATGGAGCCAGCCTTTTCCAAGTATTCTTTGCTTAGTCTTATGGAGATGCTGTCCATTACCGCATCGCATATGTAATCTGGATGCCCTAACCCTTTTCTTTCAACAATTTCGATACGTTGTTTTTCAAGAGGAACCTGTTTTAAGTCTTCAACTATTATGTTTCGCATTATAGCACTCTCGTAAAGTTTAAGGTGTATGTGCAACAATAAATATATATTTTACTGTATCGAATCTATAACAAAAATAACTAGTGGTTATATTGATAATCACAGGAAACCTTATCAGAAATCTAAGAAAGAAGGCAGGGTTAACCCAGAAAAAACTGGCTGAACTAGCAGGGGTTTCACAAGCTCACATAGCTAAAATAGAACAGGGAAAAGTTGACCCCCGACTCTCAACCATCAACAAAATAATGGAAGTGCTCACTGAAGGAAGAAAAAAGAAGTGCAAAGACATAATGACTAAAGGCGTACTTTTCGTAAGACCAGAGGATAATGTTCTAAAAGTAAGCGAAGTTATGGTGAAACATGCAATTTCTCAAATGCCGGTGTTAAATGGCAAAACGGTTGCTGGAACAATAACGGAAGAAAGCATAGTTCGGCATTTAAGTGCTGACATCGCCAAAGAGAAAGTAAAGAATGTTATGGATCCACCCTTGCCCATGATTTCTGAAGACGCGCCAATTGAGACTGTTCGCTCTTTACTTGAGAAACACCAAGGAGTTTTAGTGACTAGAGATGGAGAAATTTTGGGGATAATAACACGCTCAGACTTGCTGAAAACAATAGGCTGAAGAAGGGTAGTGTCATGCGGTTGGAAAAATTTGAAAAAAGTGCAGCTCAAGTTGTTCAGCAATTGAAAAGTGCCAACCCTAAAGAAGCTATAATAGTTCACCATGACGACGCGGATGGGTTGTGCTCGGCTGCCATAACCAAAAAAGCTCTAGAGCGCGAAGGAATAAGCACCAGAACATTTTGCCTAGAGAAAGTTTATCCAGAAGTCATCGAAGACCTGCACTCAAAAAGTGGAAAAACAATATTTTATGTAGACATTGGCTCGTCTCATGCAGATCTCATATCCCAATGTAACAAAGGCAAAAACTTAACAATAATCCTTGACCACCACGACCCCAAAGCGGCGGAAGACCCGAAAGTTTTCGATTTAAACCTTGAACATTACGGGTTTAAAGGTGAAACAGATTTTTCGGGAGCAACATGCTGCTACCTGTTTGCAAAAATCTTAAACA
>Ga0164318_10006347_pt1 | contig 11452 bp, 11 predicted proteins | sample GuaBasSedimGuay9_FD_113734 | JGI IMG/M metagenome (GOLD analysis project Ga0164318, IMG submission 113734) | Subseafloor sediment microbial communities from Guaymas Basin, Gulf of California, Mexico - Guay9, Core 4571-4, 0-3 cm | ecosystem: Environmental > Aquatic > Marine > Hydrothermal vents... | reverse complement strand
TTATGAGCAATTGCTTTTGTAATCATGCTTTTCTGCCATTCTATATCCTGAATTTTACCATTGTTTCGCCTTGAAACTTCTCCGGCAGGAAAATGAGTAATCGGGACATTTGATGCATAAACTTTATCTAGTGCCAGAACATATTCTCGTGATGTTTGACCATATACATTTACAACAGCCGTAACCGGACGCATTTGAGGCATAAACATAAAGGCCTCATTACCAATAGCCTTAAAGGTTCCATATTTATCTGAAACCGTTTTTGTAAGAACTAGTCCGTCGAGTATCCCAAAAGGGTGATTTGCAACAAATATACCCTTGCTTGATTCAGGTAAATTTTCAAGCCCTTTTACATCAGGCGTTATATTGTATTCTTTTATAATACTATGCAAAAAATCAACCCCAATATCATCAGCATACTTATTTAGTACCCTGTTTAACTCTTTTTGCATAACCACTTTCTTCATTATGGAAACTAAAAAAGCAGGCATTCTTTGTAAAGCTTTTGAGTTACTTTCTTTAAAGTTTTTATTTAAATCAATATATTTCATTAATTTATAAATTACGAATTTAATATTCCCAACATATTGCGGTCTGTTTCTTTTATGTATAAATAAATCCAGTTAGCGAATATATAAAAACTTAAGCAAAAAAAAAGCCTCGCATTTCTGCGAAGCTTTTGATTAAATTTTTTTCAGATATATATAAACTATGCAAGTTTAACATCTACTGCATTTAATCCTTTTCTACCTTCTTTTAGTTCAAAAGTAACTTTGTCATCTTCTCTTATTTCGTCAATAAGTCCTGATACGTGTACAAAATACTCGTTGTCTGTTTCGTTGTCTTTGATAAAACCAAATCCTTTGGTGTCATTAAAAAATTTTACTGTTCCTTCTTTCATTATATTAATTTATTAAATTTGCCACAAATATAGACTATTTTATTAATTAAAAAACTATTTAACCAAAAAAAATGATGAAAAAAGCTTTTTTTTTGGTTAAACACTCTTATCTAATAGTTTAATACCGCTTTTTTCAATCTCAATTAATCTTTTTTTGTAAAGTGTACCAAGTGCTTTTTTAAAAGTTTTTTTGCTTTCGCCAAATACTTCATAAATAATAGCTGAGGGTGTTTTATCATTAATATCCAAATATCCACCCTCCTCTTTTAAGGTTTCCAGAATTTTTCCTGTTAAAGCTTCCACTTTATCATATCCGGCCTTATGAAGATAAAGGTCTATTTTTTCATCATCTCTAAGTTTTTTTATATAAGCTTTAAGTTTTTGACCACGCTCCAATGGTTTAAAAACTTCATTTTCGTATAACATTCCCCAATGAACACCATTAATTATTGCGTTATAACCAAGGTCTGATTTACTTGCGATAAATACATCAACTTCCTGACTTGATTCATATTCTGCCGGAATATTATCCAAAAACTTATTTAGTTTCGATGAAGCTGCTATTCGTTTGGTTTCATCATCAAGGTATACATAAACGACATACGATTTTCCTTGTTCCATATCTTTTCTTTGTTCACGAAAGGGAACGAGCAATTCCTTTTGTAATCCCCATTCAAGAAAAGCACCAAATTTATTTACCGAAGCAACTTCCATTAGAGCAAAATCTCCTACCATTGCCTTAGGTGTTTCTGTGGTGGCAATTATACGGTCTTCAGAATCTTTGTATATAAAAACTTCTAGGTCATCTTCAATTTCAAATTTTTCAGGCACATACCTTTTTGGTAACAAAATTTCCCCATATTCCTCACCACCATCAAGATAAAGTCCAAAATCTACCTCTTTTACTATTTTTAATATATTTAGTTTTCCTATTTTAAGCATATTACTCATATTATTATATATAAACAATGATATTGTTAATGATAATCTAAATCATCTAATTTACCTTTAAATATTCGATGAACGAAATAAAAATAGCCAATAACTAATACAAAAGAAATGATCCACCATACGATTCCAACATTTAAACTGTATTCGCTGGCTGCTGCATTATAAACTGTTAGTGCTGGGTTAACATCATTGGTACTAGGCAATAGTACAGGGAATAAAGCTACTGCTGTTGATGCAAAAGAACTCACAATAAATAAGGTGGAAAAGATAAATCCGGTATAATCCTGTTTATAGCTTTTTATCCTAATTAAACCAATAATTCCAATTACTGAACCAAGTGGAAAAATCCATAATACCAAATGTTCAAAATAATTATCTAATGCATTAGGTTTAACATAAAACCAGGCCAAAATCGATAGCAATGTCAAAAATATCAGGCTAATAGCCAGTTTTTTAATTAAATTTTTTAATTGACTGTTTAAATCACTATTTGTTTTAAAAATAATCCATGTAGCCCCCTGAATAGATAATGCCACAATAGCAATTACTCCTATAATAACTGTAAACCAATCTAAAACCCCTTGATGTATATTTAAAGGCGAAAAGTTTTCATTCCATAATGGAGTAAAAAAATAGATACTTTCATATTTGGCTATGCCATTTTCAATTCCACCAAGATTTACACCTCTAACCACATTACCTAATGCTGCACCAAAAAACAAAGCCAACAGTAAACTGGAAATCCCAAACGCTTTATCCCAAATAGTTTTCCAAATATTATTATCGACAAGGTTTCTTAACTCAAGTCCTATACCCCTAAAAATAAGTAACCAAAGCACCATAATTAAAGGAAGGTAAAACCCACTAAATGATGAAGCGTAAAGCGTTGGAAAGGCAAGAAAGAGAACACCGCCACCCGCAATTAGCCAAACTTCATTACCATCCCAAAATGGTCCTATAGCATTAATAATGCTTTTTTTATCTTTTTCGGTTTTTGCAAAAAATAAATGTATGATTCCGGCACCAAAATCAGCACCATCCATAACAATAAATATTGTTAACATCATAACTAAAATAACAGCCCATAATATTTCCATAACTATAAAGTTTCCAGTTTTTGTGAATTTATTTGATCAGGGCCTTTATTTATAACTTTCCCAACTAACAATAAAAATAGTACACCCAAAAGAAAGTACAAACCAACAAATCCCAGTAAGGTAAATAATGTATTACCAGTTGAAACAGAGGGAGAAATACCATCACTTGTTCGTAATAGGTTATATACTAACCATGGCTGACGTCCAAACTCAGAAACATACCATCCGGCAATATTAGCAATATATGGAAAGGGTATTGCGAACATAAGTATCCACATCATCCATTTTTGTTCATAAAGTCTTTTTTTCCATAATAAGAAAGCAGATAAAAGCATAATAGATATAAAAATAGTTCCTAAACCAACCATCATATGATAAGCATAATATAATGCCGGCACATTAGTTGGCCAAAGGTCTTCATCGTAATCATTTAACCCTTTAATTTCAGCATTCCATCGATTATAAGTTAAAAAACTAAGCACATATGGAACCTCAATAGCATTATCAATTTTCCGTTCGTTCATATTTGGCTGACCAATTAATACCATAGGTGCTCCCTCTGTTGTTTCAAACAAACCCTCCATAGCAACGAGTGTAATTGGCTGATTTTTAGCTACTTGTTTTGCTAACAAATCACCAAATGGAAATATGAGTAAAACAATTGAAATACTACCTGTAATAATGCCTATTTTTATGAACAATTTTCCAAACTCAAGGTGTTTTCCATCTAATAAATAAAATGCACCTATACCTGAAACTACAAAGGTTGCGGTAACCATTGATGCTGCCTGATTATGAAAATATGAAGGCCACAACCAAGGATTTAAAAACAAATCAGCAAAATTATTAAGAACAAACTTCCCATTGGCAAGTATCTCATAACCAACGGGGTGTTGCATCCACGAATGCGTAGCAATTATAAAAAGCCCACTAGCCTGTGTACCGATAAAAAGCATTAAAGCAGAAAGAAAATGTAGTTTTTTTCCGATAAGTTTTTCTCCAAAAAGAAACAAACCCAGAAATGTAGATTCAAGGAAAAAAGCGAACATTCCTTCCATTGCTAATGTTTGTCCAATTACATTTCCTGTAAGTTCAGAAAATTTTGCCCAGTTAGTACCAAATTGAAATTCTAAAGGAATTCCTGTCACCACGCCCATAACAAAGTTAACGGCAAATATTTTTGACCAAAATTTTGCAGCCTTATTATATTTTTCATCACCTTTTTTGAGATAAATACCCTTCATCAAAACAATTAAGAAGGATAAGCCCATCGTTAACTGAGGAAATATATAATGAAAAGTTATAGTGAAAGCAAACTGCAAGCGATCGTATAATAATGCATCTTCCATTTTAATATTTTAATTTTAATAAGAAAAAAACAAAATTATCAATATTAATTCTAAATAGGCATATTTTTAGAATATTAAAATATATTTTTTAACTGATTAATTAGAGCATGTCCATAAGTCGGCACTTTAGAAAAACTTCGCAAGTTCAAAAAACTTACTAAGTTAGTACTCAACTTGCAAAGTCTTTCAGACTTGGTAAGTTTCCGGGAAAAGCACACTTTATGGACAAACATTAATTATGCTACGCATGAGCTAAAGATTCATAAATTTATTACGTGCTTTACTAATTATCTATCAATCTGTAATTTAAACCAAAATAGTAAAAATATTTTTAAATATTAAATTTACCAAAGGTGCATTTTTTATATTGATAGTACTTTTAGAATACCTGTGCAACCACCCTAACCGGTGAACCCGCAGCTTCAAATTTTGCAGGAAGTGCTATTACATTAAAATTTGAATATTTAGATAATTCAGAAAGATTAGTCAGGTTTTCAATGATTAAGATGTCATTTTCAAATAAGGCTTTATGAATCTCATAGGGAAATGTATCCGGACTTGGAAAATCCAAAGCTAATATCTTCACACCACAAGCAATAATGTAATCAGCAAAAGCCATTGTTATTTCAGAATAAGATTCATAATACTCTTTTGTTCCAAATTTTTTATAATGATTTGTATTCACTAAAACAATATCGCCTTTCTGAATATCATGATTCATTAACAAATTCGTATCAATTTGTTTAAAATCATGCGTTTTTTGTATCAAATGGCCTTTACCTATAAATTTTTCCGGTGGAAATTCAGATAACTTCTTACCATTAGCCAACATATGATATGGGGCATCCATATGAGTTCCTACATGCATTCCTGTTTCAACACGAAATGAATTATATCCATCTTTCTCAAAAAAAGATACTTGCTCCAGTTTTATTTTAGAATCTCCCGGAAAAACAGGCATTTCTGATTTAAATGTATGAGTTAGATCTATATATTTCATTTTAATCTATTGATATATGAGCTTAGTCTAAAAACCCCTGACAGGGTTATATTTGCAAAACACTAAAAAGTAAAACATCTGTAAAACAGCTAATTAACAAACCCTGTCAGGGGTCTTTTTCAGACATTATACCTTTTTAGACTGGACTCATATATTTTTCACTTGAAAAAGTAAAATTCTTATCGCTTCAAATATAACAAAGCACAAGCTCTTGCATCAGAAAGTGCTTCATGATGATTCAGTTCAATTCCATGTTTGTAGCAACATACGTTTAAGGCTGCACCATGAATTTTGTATGTACACTCCCATTTATCAGCCAAATTAAGCTCAGAATAATCCAATCCATAATGTTCCATAGTTTTACGTAATACGCTACGGTCAAATGACTCGTTATGAGCGACTACCGTTTTACCGGCAAGCCGTTTCTTTATTTCAGGGTATAGCTCATCAAAAAATGGTTCATTGGCTGTATCTTCTGGTGTAATACCATGTACATCTATATTCCTATAAAAGTATTCGTTATCTGGTGGTTGGATTAATGTATAGTACTCATCTATTATTTCCCCATTTTCAACGGTTACAATAGCCACAGCACAAGCTGAATGTCTTTGGCCAACTGCCGTTTCAAAATCAATTGCGGTAAAATTCATATGTTTCTATTATTAAAATTAGATATTCATATTTTGTAACTAAACAGTTACCTTATTTTCACGCAAAAAACACAAAGCTTATTATGTATATATCAACAATATTGCTAAGAAAGACGCAAAGTTCGCAAAGTTTATGAATGCTTTGCATTCATTTTTTAGCGTTCTTTGCGTATTGTTTTTTTTTGCGTTCTTTGCGTGAAACTATTCTCATAAACTAAACAGTTACTTTTTTTTTGTAGCAACTATTGAATAAACCATAGGTATTTTATTATTCATGTGCTTTATACGGAACTTCCTTTCGGCTATTTTCTCTGTTTGATTAAAACAATCATATGGTGAGTAATCATATTCATTCAACTTATTAATTTCTAAATCATTCGTAATTAAGCTATTAATCACCTCACTCATTCCATGATTCCATGATACTGTTTGCTGCTTAATAGGAGCTTCTCGATCAGCATAAGTTCCAGAAAATTCTTCTTCTATAGGACCATTATTAAAATAATTATAGGTTATTTTGCTGAAATTATCATCAAACATCCAAACTACCGGATGGAATTCAACGAAAATAAATTTACCAGCAGGCTTTAAAAATGCACTAACTATTTTTGCCCATTGACCCATATCAGGTAACCAGCCAATAGTACCATAAGATGTGAAAACTATATCAAATTGTTTGTCAAGATGATTTGGCAAATCATACACATCGCAACAAATAAATTCAGCATCAAGCTGTAAATACTTATTAATATTTATAGCTTTTTCAATTGCTTTATCCGAAAAATCAATACCTGTTACTTTTGCTCCCATTCTGGCTAATGAAAGTGTATCCTGACCAAAATGACATTGCAAATGCAATATACTTTTGTTTTTTATATCACCTAATAGACCTAGTTCTATTTGATTTAATGAGGTTTTTCCTTCGAGAAAGCCTTCCATGTCGTAAAAGTCTGAATTTATATGGTAATCAAGCTTTTTGTTCCAGCTTTCTTTATTTTTTATAATATAATCAGATGTATTATCCATAATCTTTTTAAAAAAGAATTATTCTAAAGCCCAAAAGTAACTTTTTTTAAGATACATGACTAAATTAATAGAACTTTGGCATAAAACCATTTCACGACTTTTTTAAACCGGGTTTATCTAAGATTATCAATATTACGCAGGAATACTTTTTTACACATCTGCACACATAACATAATCACTTAACATAAAGCAAATTACATTAACACATGTAAGTAGTATCGCATAGTAATTTTCTTTTGGTACAGAATTTGAATGTTACAAAATGTAAATAATTATATAAACATTACTCTACGAAAATAAAGTTTATTAAAAATTGGGATTATGAAGAAGAAAAATTATAGTTTTCCTAGTATGTTCGAGGCCACAGGTGAAAACCTAAATTATGTGTCTAAGGATTTAATTAATGGAATACAAATATATGATGAAGATCAGTCCTATATTCTAGGCAATCTGGCTTTATCAGAAGGTTTATCGCCAAATAAGGCTATTAACAGTGCACCAAATGAACTTGATTACAGACTGTTTTTAAAGGCTGGCATTTTACTTTCATGTCAAACAAATAATCGACCCTTAACTATTACAACTGGTTTTCCCTTTTCAACTTACCAAATTTATAGAAAATTGGCTGAAAAGTATATCTTAGGAATAGAAAGTATTGATTATTATCCGGGTACATATAGCAATAAAAAGAAAGCTAAATTAAAAACACAAATACAAAAAGTTGAAATATTACCCGAAATGATTGGTAATATTATTGCTTTGCGTGCTGGTGAAGCAAATGCAGATGGCAATTTTTTTATTGTAAGTTTGGGTTATGGAACTTGTGAGGCAGTTTTAAGTACCGATAGCGGTATTGTTCACAGAACTGCGGCAAGTATAACCGGAATGCAATATGCAGTGGACTTGTTTATGCGATCCTTGTCAAGAAAGTATTACCTGGGATTAAAAACTGAAAAACAACTGGATATGGTATTCAGGAACGATCACATAATTCTTGATCGAAAAAAGGTAAGCATTGTTGATTTAAGAAAAAATGTACTTGAACGGTATTATCAACATGTAATTTCACCTGTATTACGTCGCTCATTTAATGATTCTGACTTTGAAAAAGCTGACCGGATATATTTAACAGGTGGAGGTGCACTTTTCCCTGAACTTATTGAATCATTTAATAATGAATTTAGTGAAATTGCTTCAGTAGAAGTTGTTAAAAACCCATTAACTTTAACTAGTGAGGGCTACAGTTTGAACTCAATTATGCTAACCGGAGGAGATAAGTCAACCGCAATTGGTTTGGATGTAGGAAATGCAAATACAGTACTAACTCAATATGAAAGTGATAAATATGAAAGTTTTAAACCTGCTTTTTCATAGTTGTAGCTTAAAACCATTTATAAAATATTAAAAATTCAAACTCAGTTTACTGAGCTTTGTTTCGTAGATCAATTCAGGAAGCTGCCTTATATAAAGCAGCTTCCATTTTTTTGAAAAAATTTTAAAACTGAGTTTCTATTTTAACTCTTTGTGACATAGCCACCAGTCATAACATTCAAACTCTCCATCTTTAGCTCTCTTTAATCGCTCTTCAGCAGTTTTAGTATCAGTAGCCGGAGGAATTATTACATGATTACCAACCATTTCACTGTTAGGCCAGTTAGCCGGCATAGCTACCTTATTTTCATCAGAAATTTGCATTGCTTCTACTGCTCTTAAAATTTCATCCATATTCCTTCCCAATTCCTGTGGGTAATAAAATATAATTCTTATTTTCGCCTCACCATCAACAATAAATACGGCACGTACAGTATTTGTTCCTTTTCCCGGATGAATTAAACCTAAATCAGCAGCAACTTTACCAGTATCCGCAATTATTGGAAATTCTATTTTCACACCAATATTTTCTTTAATCCACTCTTCCCATTTTATATGAGCAAAAACCTGATCAACACTTAAACCAATTAATTCAGTATTTAAAGCTCTAAATTTATCATATTTTTTCTGAAAAGCCACAAACTCCGTTGTGCAAACCGGTGTAAAATCAGCCGGATGACTAAATAAAACGAACCATTGTCCTTTATAATCACCAGGTAAATTTTTAATACCATGAGTAGTTTGAACTTTCATTTTAGGAAATTTATCTCCTAATAAAGGCATTCCTTTCTTCTTTTTCATATTGTTTAATTTTTGAGTTATTAATTTTGAAACAAAGGTAAGTCAACAAACAATATAAATCAAATCAATAATATCTATAATGATATAATTATTACTTATATTTGTTAAATTTTTAATAAAGATGTAATATTCAGTTTAAGAAGACAATTTCACACAATGAACGCTAAGAAATGAATACCTTATATTCATAAACTTTGCGAACTTTGCGTGAAAATAAGGCAACTGCATAGTTACATAAAGATTAGCCTATAACGCCAATTACAAACTTTTAATTTTTTTAATATGACTCTTGTTCAACTAGAATACATTATTGCAATAAATAAATATCGACATTTTGTTACGGCAGCTGAAAAATGCTTTGTTACTCAACCTACACTGAGTATGCAAATACAAAAACTTGAAGATGAATTGGGTCTACAAATATTTGATAGGAAAAAACAACCTATTGAGCCAACCATAATTGGTACAGAAATTATTCTTCAAGCAATGATTGTGCTGGAAAATGCGAAAAAAATACCGGAAATGATTGATGAAATAAAAGGAGATATAAAAGGAGAGCTAAGAATAGGTATAATTCCAACAATTGCATCTTACCTTGTTCCTCTTTTTATTACACAAACCATTAATCAATATCCGGATTTACATATTCAAATTGAAGAACTTTTAACCGATCAAATAGTTAAAGCACTTAGCAATAATGAGCTTGATATAGGAATAATTGCCACACCCTTGGGAGAACAAGGCATTAGAGAAATTCCGCTTTATTATGAGCCCTTTATTGTTTTTGCATCAAAAGAACACCGCTTCTATAAAAAAGAAAAAATTGATGCATCTGATTTATCTGTTGATGATATGTGGCTATTAAACGAAGGGCACTGTTTTAGCAGTCATGCTATTAATTTATGCGGCACCGACCGGGTTAAAACACAATCGCTTGCCTTAAATTATCGCAGTGGCTCGTTAGAATCATTAAGCAAACTTGTTGAACAGCAATACGGATACACCTTGCTACCATGGCTTGCTCTACTGGATATGGAGGAACGTAAAAAAGATTTAGTTAGAGAATTTAACCAGCCTATACCAAAGCGCGAGATTAGTATTGTAGTAAAAGAATCTTTCCTTAAGGAAAAGATTATAAATGTTATAAAAGACAAAATACTTGAAAACATACCTGAACACCTAAAATCTTTAGAGAATGAAATGTTGGTGAATTGGAAATAAACTTTTTAGTGTAAGGCTGTACAGATATACAAAAATATGCACCATTCTAAAACATAGCCAATTTTAACTATATACAACTACCAATATTATGGCCTATCTAAAAGTTATAGAACCAAATGAAGCTAAGGACGAATTAAAGGAGATATATGAGGATATAATTAAATCTAGGGGCAGAATTGCAAATATACATACAATTCAAAGTCTTAACCCTAAATCTATAGTTAATCATATGGATTTATATATGACGCTGATGTATGGAAAATCGCCACTTAAAAGGGTAGTTCGTGAAATGCTTGGCGTAATTGTATCAAAAGCGAATAATTGTGAATATTGCCAGAAGCATCATATAGAAGCGGTACAGCATTACTGGAAAGATGAAGAAAAATGCCAGAAACTTCTTGAAGATTTTACGAAAGCCGGATTAACAAGCACAGAGCTAATGCTATGTGATTTTGCTTATGAACTAACGATAAACCCCGATACGGTAAACGATAAAAACTACATTAACCCATTAAAAAATGCAGGATTAACAGACCGGGCAATATTAGATGCAAGCATGATTATTTCTTATTTTAATTTTACAAACCGTATCGTCATGTCTCTTGGTGTTGATGTTGAGGAAGATACTGGAAATTATAAATATTGAGCTCTGATTTAAAACAACTGTGTTATATAACAACGGTTCGGTAAATTTTCACAAACACTTATAGTACAAATAATTACAACAATTTAAGCAATATAGTTAATTTATTAAAACTCAAGGCTTTGCGACTTTGCGGCTTTGCGAGAAACGAAAATCTAACGAAGTATTAATCTAAACTACAGCCCACAACTATTGACAAATTTCATGGAAGTTTATTGGTATTTGTAAAAAAATCAGAATCAGATAAGAACAAGATTACAAATGAGCTTTTCGTAGATAAGAAAAGTCAATTTGTCTGACACAAAAAATAAAACAAGTATACAGTTACTTTTTTTATTTTAAAATTTATTTTTATCATTATATTTGTAAAGCTATTTTTATAGCTAATTTCAAATTTGTAACTAAATCTCAATTTCATGCTAAAAAAAATCATTTTAGTCAT
>Ga0164318_10006346_pt1 | contig 11453 bp, 7 predicted proteins | sample GuaBasSedimGuay9_FD_113734 | JGI IMG/M metagenome (GOLD analysis project Ga0164318, IMG submission 113734) | Subseafloor sediment microbial communities from Guaymas Basin, Gulf of California, Mexico - Guay9, Core 4571-4, 0-3 cm | ecosystem: Environmental > Aquatic > Marine > Hydrothermal vents >... | reverse complement strand
CCGTGGAGGAGACCCGCTCCGAGGACATCAACACCGGCTTCTACGTGCCCGATCCCCTGGGCAGGCTGTTCTGCAGCGATACCTACGGGGCCAACTGCGCCGGCTCCGGCATACCCATGGAGCTGAACACCGCCGAGCGCATCTTCGGCAAGCCCCTGGTGGTCTCCAGCCGGGTGTTCTTCACCACCTTCGAGCCCTCCAATGACGTCTGCAGCGCCGGTACCGGCCGCCTCTACGGTTACCGCTACGACGACTTCAACCAGCAGATCATCCTCACCCAGGAAGAGGGCATCGTCCGGCCCCCGCAGATCATCTGGACTCCCCGGGGAGCGATTGCCGCCTCCGGCACGGGAGACGAGATCAAGCCGGCGGAAGACCACGACAACCCGGGAGAGGAGACGCTGGTCATCGGCGCCAAGGTCATGCACTGGGCCCGGGTGTTGTGAGGACCGGTCAGCGGCGACCTGGCGATCACCACGGGGGGTGTGCTACACTCACCTGACCACGGATGGGGCCTGCTGCCCCGGAGGGATGTCATGTACGGGTCCACGGCGAGCAAGTCGATGTGCTGGTTGCTGGTTGTGCTGGCGGGAAGCCTGCTGGCCTCCTGCCGGGGCTGCCGGGGAGGAGAAGAGGAGGGGAAGGCGCCGGCCGGAAAGAGCGTGACCCAGTCACCTGCCCGGCCGGTAAACACCACCGCTCAACAACAACCCACGCCGGATCCGGGTTCGGCAACGGCCGCCCGGCCGCGGGCCGACAAGAAGCCCGCCGAGCGGAAGGGCCTGTACGAGCTCAGGCCGGGAGTGGCCGTTCCCGTGGGGCGTGGCATCGAGATAGATCCGGCCCGCCTGCCTCCCAAGGCCAAGGACCCGGTGCGGGTCTATCGCGCCATGACCGCCTTGAAGCAGATGCAAAAGAACTTCCCACCGCCTCCCCCGGCCTCCCAGGCCCAGGCCGCCAACAACCCCCAGCACGAGGCCGGTGCCCGGGGTGTGCCGGACGAGAGAAGCAAGGAATACAACCTGGTGAAGCGCAGGAAGACCGAGACGAAACAGCGGGGTAGTAATTGACCGGTCCGGGACGAGGCGCCGGTCTTTCCCGGTGGTAGCTCCTTGCTCTGTCCCAACTGCCAGCGGGAAGTTCCCGACGGCCCGGAGTGCCCGGCCTGCGGCATCGTGGTGGCCAAGTTCCTGGCCCGCCGGCAGTCCCGGCCCGCTGGCGCCTCGCCGGCCCACGCCGGCACGAGCCCGGCCCCGGTGCAGTTGGCGGGATCCGGGCAACGCCGGAAAGACCGGCCTCCCTGGCCGCTGGGACGGGTGAGCGAGGCCCGGCTGGCGGCCGTGTTCGGGCAGCTGGCCAGCCTGCTGGAGTCGGGCCTGCCCCTGGACAGCGTCCTGCGCTTGTTCGAGCAACGGCGTCCCCGGGCCCTGGGCGAGGCCTTTGCCGGGGTGAGACGGGCGCTGGCCGACGGAGCGGGACTGTCCCGGGCCCTGGGCGACTATCCCGCGGCTTTCGGCGACGAGGTGCAGGCCCTGGTCGAGGCCGGGGAACGCAGCGGGGCGTTGCCGGCGGTGTTTGCTGCCCTGGCCGCCTCCTGCGAGCTGCGGGTGAACCTGCGCCGGCGCATCCTGCGTTCGCTGCTGTTTCCCTTCATCCTCTTCACGCTGTCGTTTTTCCTGCTGCCGCTGGCCCGGTTGGTGACCGGCGGCCTGTCGGCCTACCTGGCCGAGTCGCTGCTGCCCTACCTGGTGACGCTGGCCGCCGGCTTCGTGCTGGTGGTGGGCCTGCCCTGGCTGGCGGGCCGGCTCCTGGGCCGGGAACGGGTGCAGACCCTGCTCGACCTGTTGCCGGTGCTGGGACGCCTGCGACGCCTGCGCACCAGGTCGGTGTTCTGCCGGCAACTGGCCGTCGGGCTGCGGGCCGGGCTGGAGATCGGCCTGGCCGTGGGGCTGGCGGTGCGGGTGAGCGGACAGGTGCGCCTGTCGCGACGGTCGGAGCGGGCGCTCGAGCTGGTGCGCGGCGGTGCCACCCTGGCCGAGGCCTTCGAGCGGGCCCGCCTGCTCGACGAGGAAGTATGGCTTTCCGTGCAGGCCGGGGAACTGGCCGGACGCCTGGACGAGACCCTCGAGCAGCAGGCACGGCACGACCAGGAATCCTTCCTGGTGCGCCTGGACGTGGCCGTGCAGCTGCTGGCGGTGCTGGTGCTGCTGGCCGTCTACGCCTTCGTGGCCTGGCGGGTGATAGACCAGTACCGCTCCATCATGGACGGCTACCAGGGACAGCTCGACCAGATACTCAAGGAAGCCGGCGGCGGCAGCGGCGGGCTCGATTCCCTGCTGCGGGGCATGAACCCGCAGCAGCACGGCGTGCTGCCCTCCGAGCTGCGGGAGATCCTGCCGTGAGCCTGCTCGAACGGGTGGACATCGTGCTGGTGCATCCCGAGCAGCCCGGCAACGTGGGTGCGGTCGCCCGGGTGCTGGCCAACCTGGGCATCGACTCGCTCATCCTGGTAGAGCCCCGCTTCCGCCACTGGGCCGAGGCCCGCAAGCTGGCGGTGCACGCCTCCGACCTGCTGGAGCGGGCCCGCCGGGTGGAGTCGCTCGAAGAGGCGGTGGGCGATGCCGCCTGGGTGGTGGCCACCTCCTGCCGGGGACGGACCCATGCCGAGCGCAAGCCCCCCCTGGACCCGGAGGCGTTCACCAGGCGATTGTCCGAGCTGGCCGGGTCGCAACGCCTGGCCCTGGTTTTCGGGCCGGAATCGGCGGGCCTGACCAACCGCCAGCTGGGCTTGTGCCAGGATATCCTCCGCCTGCCCACCGCGGACCGGTATCCATCCCTGAACCTGGCCCAGGCGGTGGCCATCTGTGCCTGGGAGCTGCGCCGCTGCCGGCTCGAGCGGCCGGCGGCCGGCACCGCGCGCCGGCGGGCCAGCGCCGGTGACATCAACGGCCTGGTGGAACACATGCGCCGTACCCTGGGCAACATCGACTATCTCGATCCCCGGAACCCGGAGCACGTCCTCGACGACCTGCGCGCGCTGATCATGCGCGCCGGGCCCGACTCCCGCGAGCTGGGCATGCTCCGCGGCATCTTTCACAAGATGGACGTGTGGATGTCCCTCCACGGCGGCCCCCCCAACCCCAACCGGCGCTAGATATTGTTGCCTCCCACCGTTCGGCCACTGTATCGTGGAGGCTACAGGTTGCCGTGACGGGCGACAGCAATCTCCCCCCGACGTTTTCTATCATCATGTAAAGACGAAGCTTTTTTTGAAAGAAGGCGCGGGGCCGCTTGGCACGATTCGTGCTTCGATTCCCGGGCGAAGGCATAATGGCAGTCAACTGGATTAGCCAAGGAGGATGGAAATGAAACACCTCGGAACCAGCCTGGTTTTCGCCGTCATGGCATTGCTGGCAGCCGGCTGCGGCGGCGCCGGCGACAAGGTCGAGGAGGAGTCGTTCGTGGTACCGCCCGACAAGACGGACAACTTCCTGTCGCTGACGGCCCAGGAGTACCAGCTGGAGGGCACCTCGACGGTCACCATCGAGTCGTACCTGCAGTCGGAGCCCGAGGAGGTCAAGATCGAGCGCGTTCACGAACTGATCTCCCTCAAGCAGATCGTCATCGGCTGGTTTCTGAACGCCTACCTCGGTCCCGACGAGGAGGATTCCAGCAAGGGGTTCGATTGCCTGACCAAGAACGGCTCCTACGAGGACATGGGCATCAAGCCGCTGGAAGACGGCCTGACCTATGCGTTCACCTTCCGCCAGGAGATCGGGGGCACGCTCGACCTGCTGTCCAAGCTGCCGACCACGGTGGGCGAGGACGGCCGGCGCTACTTCGACCTGTTGATCGGCAAGGTCTCCAACGAGGAAATGGCCCAACTGGAGACCAACCACGAGTGGTACCGCAGCTACAAGTGGTCGAACTTCGATCCCGGCAAGGCCGATCCCGACCAGGTGGAGACCGTGCACCTCGCCATCTGGCCCGAGCCGCGCTCGCCGGACGCCTGGATCGACTACCGGGCGCTGTTCGCCGACGGCGAGGTCACCATCGGCGTGCACTTCGGCTGGGACTACCACGGCGACTATCACCTGAAGCATTCCCGCCAGATCTACGACTGGCTGGTCGGCCAGGGATACCGTTCCCCGGTGGACTCCTACGACGACTACACCCACACCTCGGGTCCGCTCACCCGCACCATCAAGGCCGACGGCCGGCCGGTGGTGGTGAAGATCTGGCTGTTCTGGGGCAAGCCGGGCACCGTCACCGACCCGGACACCGACGCCGGCGGGCGGGTGCTCGAGGACGACATGCGCGAGAGCTTCAGGAGCCGCGAGGTGATCCTCTACTCCGGCCACAGCGGACCCTTCTACGGCTTCGCCCTGGCCAACTGGCGCAAGACCGACGAGGGCGACCTGGACGACAGCGAGATTCCCACCCTGGACATGCCGGCCGACACCTACCAGGTGGTGCTGGCGGATGGCTGCGAGACCTATGCCCTGGGGCAGGCTTTCTGGGACAATCCCAGCAAGGCCGATCGCACTCATCTCGACATCCTCACCACCACCAGCTTCTCCAATGCCGCCGCTCCCTATTCCATCAAGGACTTCATCGACGCCATCGCCGGCACCGACTACTCGGGCGAGCACGAGGCCAGGCTTTACGGAGAGCTGCTGCGTGACCTGGACGGCAACTCCTACTGGTTCAACACCATGTACGGCATCCACGGGCTGGACGACAACCCGCACCTGCATCCCTACGCGGACGAGCGCATGTTCTGCCAGGGCTGTGGTCGCGACAGCGACTGCGGACAGGCTTACAAGTGCGCCCGCCTCAACAACCAGGAAGACAAGGCTTGCTTCGCGCTGTGCACCGCCGACGACGGCTGCCCGGAAGGATGGAAGTGCATGAACGTCGCCAGCGGCTACACCATGCAATGGAAGGCCTGCGTGCCCAACAACCTGAGCTGTACCCAGGAGCCCGAGCCCGTAACCGGGCCCAGCCTGATGCTGAACGAGGTGCTGGCCGATCCGCCCCCGGACAGCGCCGGCGATGCCAACCGGGACGGCAGGCGTGACGCCAGCCAGGACGAGTTCGTGGAGATCGTCAACTACGGCACGCAGCGCATCAACCTCAGCGGCTGGGCAATCGCCGACGCCACCGGCACGCGCTTCGTCTTCCCGGCGGGCACCGGCATCCCGGCCGGCCAGGCCCTGGTCGTCTTCGGCGGGGGAACTCCTGCCGAGTCGATCGGCAACAGCCCGGTCCTGGTTACGGGGAGCATGCTCGGCCTGAACAACGGCGGCGACACGGTGGCGCTGCTGGCGCCGGACGGGAACGTGGTGGACCAGTTGCACTACGACCGGGCCCTGGGGGGCCAGGATTGCTCGATGGTGCGTGCCACGGACGGCGATCCCACCGCCGCCTGGATCCTGCATTCGACCCTGGGTTCGCCCTTCTCCGCCGGGACCCGCTCGGACGGCACCTCGTTCTGAGCGCCGGGCTGCCGGCCCGGGGCGAGGCCATGACGTCCGACACCCCGGGAGACACGTCGGTCTTCTGCCGCATCGGTTGCGGACCGGACGAGACTTACACCAAGCCGGTGCAGGTGACCTTCACTCCTTGATGCGTGCCAGCAGCAGGCCGGCCGCCAGCAGGACCAGGCAGATTGTGGAGTCGATGGCCAAGGACGATCAGCTTCCCGTCGCCACCCCCATCAAGGCGCTTCAGCGGAAAAAGGCCGGCAGGGCGCCTGTACTGCATACATGAACATGCATCTTTCCGTAGCGACGCTCGTAGGGCTGCTGAACGCCGGGACAGACCAGCAGGTTCCGCCCTCGGGGATAGAGCCTCCGGAACGCCTCCAGTGACGTTGCGGCGAACCGCGAGGGATGGAGCTTGCATTCCACGGCGTCGACCTCATTACCGCGGGACACGGTGAAATCCACCTCCCTGCCGGACTTGTCACGCCAGTAACCGAGACGCTCCTCCAGCACCGAGCTGCGCAACGTATCCAGCACGAGGTGCTCCCACAGCGGCCCACGGTCTTCCGGGTGTATCTCGTTCCATCCGCGGGCGAAGGTGACGAAGCCGGTGTCGAACGCATAGGCCTTCGGCCGTTTCAGGATCTCCCGCCTGCCACCGCCGTGGTAGGGGGGCAGGAGGAACACCGCGCAGGCCACCTGCAGCGCTTCAAGATGTGCCTTGACAGTGGGGCGGCTCATGTCGCACTCGCGCGACAGTGCCGAGATGTCCACCAGGCCGCCGCTCTGGCGCAGAAGCAGCCGAAGAAGGCTCAGGAAACCGCTGCGCTGTCTGATGCCGAACAGCTCCTGTACGTCACGGGCATAGAAGCTGTCGAGCCACTCGGCGAAGAACTGTTCGTCCTTCTCTTCCGCCAGAATAGCCTCCGGCAGTCCGCCTCGAATCAACCGCTGATCGAGATCCGTCACGCCGAAATCGGGGCACTCGTCCCAGAGAACTGGTGTCAGGTACACGGTGACCTTGCGTCCAGTCAGCGCATCTCGGAACTTGCGGGTGGCGGCGAGGGTGGACGAGCCGGTTGCAAGCAGGCGCAGCGCGGGGAATTCGTCCACGGCTATTTTCAAGACCCTGCTGGGATCGGGCAGACGGTGCACCTCGTCCAGCACGATGATGCGGTCGGGGGTTTGTGAACGAAAGAAGCTCTCGGGATCCTCCAGGCGGTCTTCGACCGAGGGCAGGTCGCAGTTCATGTACACGGTGTCGGGAAGCATTCTGGCCAGTGTCGTCTTGCCCGCCCGGCGCACCCCCGCAAGCCACACCAAGGGCCTTTTGCTCCATCCTTCGAAAAGTCTGTTGAGCCAGAATGGTCTTTCTACCATGAAACCATACTTAACAAAAAGACGACTATTTGTAAAGTACACCTCTCAAAATACCCAAACCATCCCGGGGCCTGTCCCCACGAAAACCGCCGGGCCGGGGATCTCAGCTTCCCACGATGATGCTGGCCACCAGGTAGTAGGTGGAGATGCCGATGATATCGTTGGCGGTGGTGACCAGGGGTCCCGAGGCCAGGGCGGGATCGATGCGTACCATGCGGAAGAAGGAGGGCACCACCACCCCCATCAGGGTGGAGATGGTCATGGCCGCGGCCATGGCCAGCCCCACGGTCACTCCCAGCACCGGGTCGGCTTTCCAGAACCTGGCGAACAGCCCTATGGCCAGGCCGCACAGCACACCCATGAACAGGCCGATGGTGATCTCCTTGAGCAACACCCGCCCCAGGTTGGTGAAATCCACCCGGCCGGTGGCATAGCCGCGCACCACGATGGTGGATGACTGGGTGCCCACGTTGCCGCCCATGGCGGCGATGACGGGAATGAAGATGAGCAGGGTGAGCTTGTCGGGGAAGGCCAGGCGGAAGCGCCACAGCAGCGAACCGCTGACCAGCCCGCCCAGGGCGTTGCCGAACAACCAGGGCAGGCGCGCCGCCGAGATGCGGAAGATCTTGTTGGTGTAGACCAGCTCCGGCTCCTCGGCGCCGGCCATGCGCATGATGTCCTCGTCGGCCTCCTCCTCGATGACGTCGACCACGTCGTCGTGCATGATGCGGCCCAGCAACCGGCCCTGTTCATCCACCACCGGCAAGGAGATCAGATCGTAGCGCTTGAACATGTCGGCCACGTGTTCCTGGTCGACGTCCGGGGTGACGGAGTGAATATCGCGCTCCATGATCTCGGCCACCGGGCGTTCGGGCCCGGCCAGGATGAGCCGGCGCAAGGGCAGCCAGCCCACCAGGCGCTGCCGGTCGTCCACCACGTAGACGAAGTGCAGGTCGCCGGCCTCCTCGGCGTGCTGGCGGATGGCCTCGATGGCCTGGTGCACGGCGGCGCTCTCCGTCACCGAGACCAGCTCCAACTGCATCAGGCCGCCGGCGCTGTCCTCGGGGTACTCCAGCAGTTGCTCGACCTCGCGGCGGTCATCCTCGGGCAGGGCCGAAAGCACCGCCTGCGCGGTTTCCGGCGGCAGGTCGGCGATGACGTCGGCGGCATCGTCGGAAGCCATCTGCTCGAAGGCATCGGCCAGTTGCCGGTGGCTGAGCAGCTCGGCCAGGTCGTCGCGCAGGTCGTCGGGCAACTCTTCCATGACGTCGGACAAGGCCGCGGTGTCGAGGTTGCCCACCACCCGCGGCCACAGGTCGCGGTCGAGGCGGTTGAGCAGGAAGGCCAGGTCCGCCGGGTGCAGCAGCATCAGGAAGCGACGCAGCGAGGCGTCGTCGCCTTCCTCGAGCAGCAGCTCCAGGTCGTCGACGTCGGGTCGTTCTTCTCTGGCGATGTCCGGCATTTCCTTCCCTTCGAACCCGGGGATTATGCCACCTGGACCGGGCAGTTCCAAGGAAACTGTTGGCGGGCGGCATTTCCGGCCGACCATATTCACCTTTTACCCCGGGGCCTTGAAAATGCATCTTGACCTGGACCGGTCGCGGCGTGACAATTTCTTTCCTGATGAGTTCATTCACGCACCTGCACCTGCACACCCAGTACAGCCTGCTCGATGGAGCCATACGCCTGTCCGACCTGTTCCCGCGCCTGCAGGAGCTGGGCATGGGAACGGTGGCCATCACCGACCACGGCAACATGTTCGGCGCCATCGATTTCTACCAGCGTGCGGTCAAGGCCGGCATCAAGCCCATCATCGGTTGCGAGGTGTACGTGGCCGGCAGCAAGGGCATGCACGATCGCAGCACCCGCGAGAATTACCACCTGGTGCTGCTGGCCCGGGACCTCGAGGGTTATCGCAACCTGTGCCGGCTGGTGAGCCGGGCCTGGCTGGAGGGCTTCTATTACCACCCGCGCATAGACAAGCAGCTGCTGCGCGAGCACGCCCGGGGACTGATCGGCATGTCGGCCTGCATGAGCGGCGAGGTCGCCTCGCGCATCAAGGAAAACAACATGGATGGAGCCCTGGCGGCGGCCCGTGACTATGCCGCCATCTTCGAGCCCGGCAGCTTCTTCATCGAGGTGCAGCACAACGGCATCGCCCGCCAGGAACAAATCAACCCCGGCCTGGTGGAGGTGGCCCGCAAGCTGGAACTGCCGCTGGTGGCCAGCAACGACTGCCACTACCTGAACGCCGGCGATCACCGCGCCCACGATATCCTGCTGTGCATCTCCACCAACAAGACCATCGACGACCCCAAGCGCATGCGCCACGATACCGAGGAGTTGTACCTGCGCCCGGCGGAGCAGATGCAGGAGCTGTTCGCCGACCTGCCCGAGGCGTTGGAGAACACCGCGCGCATCGCCGACATGTGCCACCTGGAGCTGGAACTGGGCAAGATACAGTTGCCGCGCTACCAGGTGCCCGAGGGCTACGACCTGGACAGCTTCCTGGACGAGAAAGCGCGCCAGGGACTGCGCCGGCTCATCGCCGACAAGTCCGAGGACGAGCAGGAGAAGTACCACAGCCGGCTGGAGCACGAGCTGCGGGTCATCAAGGACATGGGGTTTTCCGGCTACTTCCTCATCGTCTGGGATTTCATCGCCCACGCCAAGAGCCGGGGCATTCCCGTGGGACCGGGACGCGGCTCGGGTGCCGGATCGCTGGTGGCCTACGCCCTGGGTATCACCGCCATCGATCCCCTGCCATACGACCTGCTCTTCGAGCGTTTCCTCAATCCCGAGCGGGTGAGCATGCCCGACTTCGACATCGACTTCTGCCAGGATCGCCGGGGCGAGGTCATCCAGTACGTCAGCGAGAAGTACGGCGAGGATCGCGTGGCCCAGATCATCACCTTCGGACAGCTCAAGCCTCGCCTGGCCATCAAGGACGTGGGCCGGGTGATGGGGCTGTCCTTCGCCGAGACCGATCGTATCTCCAAGCTGGTTCCCCCGGGGCCCAAGGTGACCCTGGAACAGGCCCTGCGCGAGGAACCGCGCCTGCAGGAGATCCAGCAGCAGAAGCCCGAGTAACGGGAGCTGGTGGAGGTGGCCTGATCGCTGGAGGGGCTCAACCGCCACTACGGTACCCATGCCGCCGGGGTGGTCATCGCAGACCGGCCCATCGTGGAGATGGTGCCGGTGCTGCGCGGCGACGACAACGTGCTCACCACCCAGTTCGCCAAGGACGAAGTGGAGCGCGCCGGGCTGGTGAAGTTCGACTTCCTGGGCCTGAAGACGCTCACCGTCATCGACTACGCCCTGCGCCTGATCCGCCAGGGTGGCCGGGAGCTGGACATCGACAGCATTCCCCTGGATGACCCCCGGGTTTTCGAGCTGCTCATCTCCGGTGACACCGACGGCGTGTTCCAGGTGGAGTCGGACGGCTTCAAGGCCCTGATGAAGGACCTGCAACCGGACCGCTTCGAGGACATCATCGCCGCCGTGGCCCTCTACCGGCCCGGTCCCCTGGGCGCCGGCATGGTGGAGGACTACATCCGCCGCAAGCGCGGCGGCCGGGTGAGCTACCCTCATCCGGCCACCGAGCCGGCGCTGCGCAGCACTTACGGGGTGATCATCTACCAGGAACAGGTGATGCGCATCGCCGTCGACCTGTGCGGCTTCACCATGGGACAGGCCGACATCCTGCGCAAGGCCATGGGCAAGAAGAAGGCCGAGGAGATGGCCAAGCTCAAGGAGCGCTTCGTCGAGGGGGCCTTTGAAAGGAGCGGCATGCCCCGCCCCGAGGCCACCGAGCTGTTCGAGAAGATCGAGAAGTTTGCCGAGTACGCCTTCAACAAGTCCCACTCCACCGCCTACGCCCTGATCTCCTACCAGACGGCCTATCTCAAGGCCCACTACCCGGTGGAGTTCATGGCCGCTCTGCTGTCGAGCGAGATGAACAACACCGACAAGCTGGTGCGCCACATCGCCAATGCCCGGCAGATGGGGATCGAGATCCTGCCTCCCGACGTCAATATCTCCGGCCAGGCCTTCGGGGTGCGCGAGGGCAAGATCGTCTTCGGGCTGGGAGCGGTCAAGGGACTGGGTGATGCCGCCATCGACAGCATCGTCGAGGCGCGCCGGGACAAGCCCTTTTCCTCGGTGTACGATTTCTGTGCCCGGGTGGACCTGCGCCGGGTCAACAAGCGTACCGTGGAGACGCTCATCTGCAGCGGTGCCATGGACGGCCTGGCTCCCTGCCGGGCGGCCCAGAGCGCGGTAGTGGAACAGGCCTTCGCCCGGGCCCAGGCCCGCCAGCGGGAGAAGGCCAGCGGCCAGTGCAGCCTGCTCGATTGCCTGTCTCCGGGGGAGGCCGAGCGGGTAGTGGAGACTCCCCTGCCCGAGATCGCCGAGTGGCCCGAGTCGCAGAAACTGCGCCTGGAGCGGGAGGCCCTGGGGTTCTGTCTCAGCGGCCATCCCCTGGATCGCTACCGGGCGGTGCTCAAGCGGGTGAGCGATTGCAGCTCCGGCCGGCTGGCCGCGGCCGGGCGGCGCGAGGTGAGCCTGGCCGGGTTGGTGGCCGGGTTG
>Ga0164318_10006345_pt1 | contig 11454 bp, 10 predicted proteins | sample GuaBasSedimGuay9_FD_113734 | JGI IMG/M metagenome (GOLD analysis project Ga0164318, IMG submission 113734) | Subseafloor sediment microbial communities from Guaymas Basin, Gulf of California, Mexico - Guay9, Core 4571-4, 0-3 cm | ecosystem: Environmental > Aquatic > Marine > Hydrothermal vents... | reverse complement strand
GGAAAACAAATGGTGTTAGGTGGCGTAAAAATAGATTCAACTTTTGGATTTAAGGCACACAGTGATGGAGATGTATTGATACATTCAGTTATAGATGCATTACTTGGAGCTTGTGGAGCAGGTGATATTGGTGAATTTTTTCCTGATACAAGTTTGGAATTTAAAGATATAGACTCTCGAATATTATTGGAAAGAATAGTTGCTTTTGTAGTTGCAGTAGGATATGAAATAGTAAATATTGATATAACTATAATAGCACAAAAACCAAAGATAAACCCATATAAAAGTGATATGAAAATTGTTCTTTCTAAAATATTGGGAATAGAAAAGTTTAAAGTAAATATAAAAGCAACAACGGCTGAGAAGCTTGGTTTTATAGGTAGAGAAGAGGGTGTTGCAGTTCAAAGTATAGCCGCATTAAAATTTTATGATTGGAAAAAATAAATGAATATCTTAATAGTAGAAGATGAGGTATATTTAGCACAAAAGGTTGCTGCTAGATTACAAGATGATGGTTACAATACTACACACCTTGCAAGTATAAAGGATATAGATTATGATATAAATTATGACTCGATTCTTTTGTCTACAAATTTAGCAGGAAATTATGAAGAGGTAATTAAAAAATATTCTTCATCTATTATTATTTTACTTGTAACTTATGTAAGTGAAGCAACTGTAACTAAGCCAATTCAAGCAGGTGCATCAGATTATGTTTTAAAACCATTTATGATGGATGAATTAGTTAGAAAAATAAAACATTTTGAGGAGTTTAATATATTGAAAAAAGAAAATAAAAAAACTAATAATTATTTAGAATTTATTTTTAACTCTATTTCTATACCCTCTGAAATTCCTTCATCATTACCTTTTTTAATAGAAACTAATGAACAAAAAATCGCAGATAAAATAGTATTTGACTATGCAAGAAAGTTAGAACTAAATGTGAAATTTGTCTCTTTGAAAAAGATAGTAAAGATTGAACCTACTATATTGTCAAATGAGTTATTGTATATATATGATTTTCATACATTAAAAGCATCATCAAAAAAATCAATTTTAAAGTCATGTGAAAATGCTAATATTATTATTTGTTCAGCAGAAAAAGAAAATATAGAATTCTCAACACTGACGGTTATGACAGAAAATAAGATTTCAACAATAGATTCTATTCTAACAGTAAATGATTATGTAAAGCAAATTACACTAAACTTTCAATCTAAATATCCAGATACAGAACTTAGTCGAAGATTAGGAATAAGCCGTAAGTCATTATGGGAAAAAAGAAAGAAATTCGGAATTGAAAAGAAATCACAAGAAAAATTAGCGAGTAAAGCATAGATATGAATAGTTCACAAATTAGATTAGTATTTTTAACATTATTTTACAGTGGATTAAGCCCAAAAGCACCTGGAACTGCTGGTAGTATAGTTGCACTTATTATGGGTATGTTTGCATTAGAAGTATTACATATCTCAAATATATTTATGATTGCACTTTTAGTTACATTGATAGCTGTAAAACAAATAGATATATATGAGAAAGAAATTGGTACTCATGATGGTAAAGAGATAGTAATAGATGAATTTGCTGGAATGTGGTTGGCATTAAGTATTGCAGGAGTTGGTGCGGGAATGTGGATAATGGGTATTATTGCATTTGTATATTTTAGAATATTTGATATTTGGAAACCATCTTTAATTGGTAAAATAGATAGAGATGTTCAAGGTGGTTGGGGAGTTATGGGTGATGATTTACTTGCAGGCGTATTCGCAGGTCTTTGTACTAGTATGACCTATAATATTTTATTTAATTAATTATTCTACTTTAAGATTACATCAACAATTGATTTAACACCGTCTTTGCTAATACTTTTTAGTAGAGATTTGCTTTTTTGTTTAATACCAGACTGAATAATCTTTTCAAAATCATTTATATCTAACTCTTCCTCGGTTTTTAAATAACATAAATTCTTGTCAGCTAAAAATCTTGCATTATGGTATTGGTGATTGGCTGCAGCGTAAGGATAAGGAATATAAAGTGCTACTAATCCTAAAGCACTAAGTTCCCAAAGGGTACTAGCACCTGCACGACTCACTGCAAAATCTGCTTTATTCATCTTTTCTAAGATATTTGAAGTAAAATCAAATAGATCCACTTCAATATTTAGTTTTTTATATTCCTTTTTAACTCTTTTAAAATCTAATTTACCTGCTTGGTGAATAATATTAATATTATTTTTAACTAATATAGGGGCTAACTGTAAGGCAAAGTTATTTATTGCTTTGGCTCCTTGGCTACCTCCTAAGAATATAATAGTATTGATTTTAGTTCTAACCTTAGCATTATCAAAGAACTTTTGATTGATAGGATAATCTTTTACTGGTGAATTAGCACTATAAGAACTAAATATATACTTTGCTTTTTTGGAAGTAATTTGATTTAGTTTTCCCATTACTGAATTTTGTTCATGTATAAAAAAATCTACTTTACTTAAAAATGTAGCAAATGATGCAGGTGCAGCACTAAAGCCACCAACACTTATAACCTTAGTAACATTATATTTTCTATAAATACTAAGAGATTTAATCATGGCTTTGAAAATCATAAATAGTGATGATAATTTTCCTAAAAAGTTTTGATTTACTACTCCTCTTGTATTTAAGAAATATTTCTTAAATAATTTATCTTCATTTTCAAACCATTGTTTGTCAGCACCCTTTGTTGATCCTATAAAGATAACTTGATATCCTCGCAAATGAAACTCTTCTATAAATGATTTAGCAACAGAAAGGTGACCACCAGTGCCTCCACCTGTAACTACTATAGTATCTTTATGCATATTTGCCCTTGTATGTTTTTTTACTAATAGATAATACAAGTCCAATAGCAATAGCACTTGAAAGTAGTGAACTCCCTCCATAGCTAAGAAATGGAACCGCAATTCCTTTTATGGGAATAATTCCTGAAATACCATAAGAATTTATTAAAAAAGCAAATATAAACATAAGTCCAATCCCAACAGTAAATAGATGATATTTAGTGTCTTCAACTCTTTTACTTATTTTAAATATTCTAAATACCATAGAAAATAAGATTAAAACAATAGCACTAAGTCCAAGTACGCCTATCTCTTCCGTAATACCTGCAAGTACAAAATCTGTATGAACTTCACTCAAAAATCCTAATTTTAAACCACCTTCTCCAATTCCAACACCACTTAGTCCTCCATGATTGATAGCATTTAGGGAATGCCCTACTTGGTATGCTTCAGGAAACTCTTTCACCCTTAGTGCCGTAACTACAAAATCTGGAATAAAAGGCATTGCTAATATACTATCTTGAATTCCACTCCACCAACTTTGTATTCTTGATATTCTATGAGGAGCAATGGCAATTAGTATTCCCATACCTACAAGAACACTACCTAATAATGAAATAAAAACTTTATAGCTACGATTTGCAAACATAAGCATAACTAAAAAAATAGCTCCTAAAAGTACAACTTGTCCTAGATCTTTTTGTAAAACAGCTACTAAAAATACTACAATAAGAAAAACAATACCATATGGTATTAGAAGTTTTAACTCTTGAGTGAAAGGGACTTTTTTATGAGGTATTAGTACTCTATAAAATGAATTACTTAGAAAATAAATAAAACCAATTTTAAAGAATTCTACGGGAGAAAGGGAAAATCCTGGTAACCTTATCCATCTTGTTGCTCCTCCTGATTGAGTGACCATAAAAGCAGGAAGGAACGGCATTATTATCATAAGTAATACAAAAGAAAATAAAAACCATCCAATCTTGGGAATAAGCCAATCTGGATTGATATGAGCAAATGACCACATAATAAGAATAGCCAATGAACCTACAAAAAACTGTCTAATAAAAAAATGTAACTGATTGTATTCAAGATATATAACAGTATAAATTGATAATGAATATGAAAATAAAATACTAATAATAATAAGACTTGATGCTAAAAGTAACAATATATAATCAGGTCTTTGTGTAGTAGTTAATTTGTCAGTGATTTTTTTAATGGTATTTTGGATAAAATTCATTTATTATTATAACACACATTGTCTTTGACAATTTCTAATGGAAAAAAATGTCCCTTACTAAAGAAGAAGAAGAAAATAGATACCTAAAGATTAAAAAACTAGCATACTTAACGGTATCAATAGTTATTGCATTAGGAATATTTATATTTTCTGTATCTAATACTGCTTCAACAAAAAGACACCTTCCCAAACTATTAAGTTCTACAAATGATTTAGCAGTTAGAGGAAATATTATAAGTTCAGATAATTTTAAAATAGCAACATCAAAGAAATTATTTAAAGCAAGTATTGATATAAGATGTTTAACTAAAGAAAAAGAAGAAGTTTTTATAAAACTATTTTCAATATATAGTGATATTAAGCCAAATGAAATACGAAAGAAAATTAGAAAGGCAAGAAAAAGATCAAGAGCTAACTTGGTATTATCCTATAAAATTGATTCAAGAACAGCTAAGAATCTTAAAGAACTAAAATATAAACTAAGAAGAATGAATATTTTTAGTGCCATTAGAATTAATGGAGTGAAAATAGTTTATGGTCTAACTGTAAATGAAAGTGGTGAAAAACGAATATATCCATACAGAGATGCTCTAACACCAGTGGTTGGGTATATTAAGAAATATGAAACAAAAAAAGGTCAAACTAAAGTAAATGGAGTAAAAGGCCTTGAGAATAAATATAATAAGATGCTAAATGAAAACTCTGATGGTACTTTAAAAGGGGAAAGAGATGTACTTTCTTATATCATTTTCAATAAAAATTCTGTAATTAGAACTAGAAAAGATGGTAAAAATTTAAAATTAAATATTCCCCTCAAACTACAACGAAATGTAGAATTGATACTTGATAAGTATAATAAGAAATTAGGTTCGGATGAGATTATAGTGTCTATTATGGAAAGTAGAACTGGAAAACTATTGTCATTAGCAACATCAAATAGATTTAATCCTAGTAAAATTAGAAAACAAGATATTAAAAATCTTAATGTAAATGCTATTGAATATCAATTTGAACCAGGATCTATAGTAAAACCAATATCTATATCATTGGTTTTAGATAAAAATAGAGCAACAACTAAAGAATTATTTTATATGCATAATAAAGGTAAAAAGAATGCTAAAGGGGTGTATCCTAAGGGTATGTATAAGGTAGGTCGTTGGCCAATTAGGGATGACCATCAATTTAAAAAGCATTATATTACATTAAAAGATATAGTTGTTTATTCTAGTAATATTGGAGCATTAGTATTAGCACAAAGATTATCTGGGCAAGAATTTTTAGATGGCTATAAGAAGTTTGGATTATCTAAAAAAACAGGTATTGATTTAAGATATGAACAAAAGGGTTTAATACATTCCTTACGACAATATCAAGCAGGTGAAAGTAAAGGAAAAGATAATATATTTAAAGCTACAGATTCTTATGGACAAGGTATAACTACTACTTTTATGCAGATGCTTAAAGCTTATATGGTATTTAATAATGATGGAAGATTTGCCGCACCTCAAATAGTAAAAAGTGATATAAAGTATCCTCAAGTACAAGTTATAAGAAAACAAACTGCAAATACAATGAAAAAGTTTCTTATTAAAACAGTTGAGGAGGGTACTGGAAGAAAAGCATTAATTAAAGGTTTAGAAATAGGTGGTAAAACAGGAACCGCAAATATGGTAAAGGGTGGAAGATACCAAAGGAAGTATATGAGTTCTTTTTTTGGTTTTGCAAATGATGATAAAGGCAATAAATATACAATTGGTGTAACTGTAAATAATCCTATAAATAGAGGAAAGTACTGGTATTATTATTATGCTTCTAACTCTGCCGTACCTGTATTTAAAGAATTAGTTTCAACTTTGGTGAAATTAAATTATCTTGAACCTTCTTTAGATATAATAAAAGATAAAATAAAAAAATAAAGGCAAATAATATGTTCGGAAGAAATACAGAATTAAAAGTTTATGAATACAGTAAAGAAGAGTTGGCAAAATTTCAATATGCAAAATTTACAATCACAAGTGGAGTAATTTGGATTAAATTAACACCTCAAAATACACCAAATACTGTAGCAAATTTTGCAACACTTGCAAATGATGGATTTTACAATGGTTTAAATTTTCATAGAGTTATTGAAGGATTTATGGCACAAGGTGGTTGCCCAGATGGTAGTGGTGCTGGAGGTCCTGATTGGGCTATAGAATGTGAAACTAACGGTGAAGGACAAGTTCATAAAAAAGGAACATTATCTATGGCTCATGCTGGTCCAAATACTGGAGGAAGCCAGTTTTTTATCACTTTTGTACCAACACCACATTTGGATGGTGGTCACACTGTATTTGGTGGAATAGAGGTTCAAGATAGAAAAAGTTTTAAAGTACTTGATGCTATAAATCAAGGTGATATAATAGAAAAAATTGAGATTTTAGAAGAAAAATAATGTCTCATAAAACAATATTAATCATAACAGATGGAATAGGACACAATGATGCTTGTGAATACAATGCATTTTGTCAAGCATATAAGCCTACTTATGATTATTTGTTTGAAAATGTTCCAAACTCACTGATTAAAACACATGGATTATCCGTAGGTCTTCCTGATGGTCAAATGGGAAATAGTGAAGTGGGGCATATGACTATTGGAAGTGGTAGGATTTTATATCAAGATTTAGTAAAAGTAAATATGGCTATTGACAAAGATACTTTAAAAGATAATGAAGTTTTAAAAGATACTTTGACTAAATCAAATGATATTCATTTACTGGGATTAGTTAGTGATGGTGGAGTTCATTCTCATATCAATCATATCATAGCATTAGCCAAAATTTGTGAAGCAAATAGTAAAAAAGTATTTATCCATATTATCACTGATGGTCGCGATGTAGCGCCTGATAGTGCTAAAAGTTATGTACGGCAAATAGTTGAAATATGTAATGACAATATTAGTATAGCTACTATTTCAGGTCGTTACTATACTATGGATAGAGATACTAGATGGGAAAGAGTTCAAAAAGGTTATGAACAAATTGTAACTGCTAAAACTCTAGCTACTGAAGATATTTTAGATTATATTGATAGTCAATATAAAAAAGATATTTTTGATGAGTTTATTGAGCCAATTTCATTTAATAATTATAATGGATTTAATGAAAATGACGGTGTAGTTTTTTGTAACTATAGAAGTGATAGATTTAGAGAGATTTCAAATGCTATTGCAAATCCAGACTTTAAAGAATTTGATACAGGGAATAGAAAAGTAAATTTAAATATTGCTACACTAACTCAATATGATAAAAATTTACCATTACCTATTATGTTTCCAAAAGATGCACCAAAAAATACTTTGGGTGATGTTATATCTCAAGCTGGACTTACTCAAATTCACACAGCAGAAACAGAAAAATATGCTCATGTTACTTTTTTCTTTAATGGTGGTATTGAAGATGAGCTGAAAGGTGAAAAAAGAGTTTTAGTAGCTAGTCCAGATGTAGCAACTTATGATTTACAGCCTGAGATGTCAGCTCCTCAAGTTGGTTTGGGAGTTTTAAATGCAATGGATGACAATGAAGACTTCATTGTAGTAAACTTTGCAAATGGTGATATGGTAGGACATACTGGAGATATAAATGCTGCAATAAAGGCAGTTGAGAGCGTTGATACTCAATTAGGTCTTATTTTAAATAAAGCAAATATTCAAGGGTATAATGTATTAATCACAAGTGACCATGGAAACTGTGAAAAGATGAAAGATGAAAATGGGAAAACTTTAACAAATCATACTATTGGTGATGTTTATTGTTTTGTTATAGCCAATGGGGTAAGTAAGATTAATGATGGTGGTTTAAATAATATAGCACCAACAATATTAAAATTAATGAATTTAACTATACCAAAAGAGATGGATAAATCACTTATATAAGGAAGCAAAATGAAGATGCAAGAATTGATTGAAGATATTAAAAATTTAAATGTATTAATAGTTGAAGATGATGATGATATTAGAGAAATTATGTCAACACCATTTGGAAAAATTTGCAATACTACAAGAACTGCAGTAGATGGGGAAGATGGATTAAAGCAATTTAAAGAAAATAAACCAGATATAATTATTACAGATATTAGAATGCCAAATATGAATGGTAATGAGATGATTGAAAAGATTAAAGAAATTGATCCTAGTTGTCCTATTGTTGTAGTATCTGGACATGGAAAGATGATAAGAGCAACTGATAAGGCTGATGTAATTTTAGAAAAACCTATTAAGTTTGATAAATTAATAGAACAGATACATCAATTGACTCGATAAACTCTTGCTAAAAATAAGAAAATTAACAATTAAAGCTGACAAGCTTTTAGTTGATTTTTCAAATAGCCTAACTGTAAATTCCACTTTGGCTCTTATTGGACAAAGTGGAAGTGGTAAGTCGCTAACACTTAAAGCAATACTTAATTTATTACCTTCAAATTTAAAGGTAAATTTCCAATATGAAAGTGATTTTAAACTAAATAGTAAAAATATATCTTTTATTCCTCAAAATCCATTTACATCACTTAGTCCTTTAACAAAAATAAAAAAACAATTCTTTTGTAATGATGAAGTGATGGAGCAAATGTGTAAAATGGTTGGATTGGATATTGAAATACTCAACAGATTTCCTAGTCAATTAAGTGGTGGACAACTTCAAAGAGTAGTAATAGCTATTGCTATAAGCTCAAAACCTAAGTTGTTGTTGTTGGATGAACCAACTACTGCATTAGATGCAAGTATGAAGAGACATATTGTAGAATTGTTGATAAAGCTACAAAAAGAGCTAAATATAATGATGTTATTTGTAACTCATGATATCTCCTCAGTTTTTGAGATATGTGAGGATATAGCTATATTAAAAGATGGTTATATTGTAGAAGAGGGAAAACTAACAACTGTAATAGCGAATCCAAAAGAAGATTATACTAAAGAGCTAATTCAGAGTAATTTTAAAAATAGAGAGTTTAGAATATGATTAAAAAGTTATTTATACTAGCTGGAATATTATCCTTATCTTTATTTATTTGGTTAGTCTTTTTATATTCACAAATACGATTTGATATTCAGAATATAGTAGATTATAAACCACGATTAACAACGCAGTTTTTTGATAAACATGGAGAACATGTAGCAAACATTTTTGAAAAAGAGCATAGATTTTTTATACCTTATAAAGATATTCCACCAAGAATCATAGAAGCTTTAGTTGCTATTGAAGATACACAGTTTTTTGAACACAATGGTATAAATACAGAAGCAATAAGTCGTGCAATAATTAAAGATGTAAAACTTATGAAACTAGCAGAAGGGGCTAGCACTCTAACTCAACAATTAGTAAAAACAATGTCTTTAACAAGAGATAAAAAATTAGTTAGAAAAGTAAAAGAGATATTATTAGCACTTAGGCTAGAGTCATTACTTACAAAAGAAGAGATTATTGAAAGATATTTAAATCAAGTGTATTTTGGTCATGGGTATTATGGTATCAAAACAGCAGCACAAGGATATTTTCATAAGCATTTAGATGAATTAACTCTTAAAGAGATAGCATTACTAGTGGGTCTTCCTAGAGCTCCAAGCTTCTATGATCCTACAAAGAATTTTAAATTTTCTTTAACAAGAGCAAATCAAGTAATACGAAGATTATACACATTAGGCTGGATAAATAAAGCAGAATATAAAGAATCGCTAAACTATATTCCAATAGTTCATAAAGAAACATTAACAAAAAATCAAGCACCATATGTTATAGATGTGGTTGTAAAACAACTAAAAAAAGACCTTCCAAATTTAAAAACTGGTGGATATAAAATCCAATTAACTATTGATTTAAAAGCACAAAAGATAGCACAAGAGGCTATTAAATATGGGTATGATCGTATTAAAAAAAGAGATATTTATATTGATACAAATAGAAGTACAACAAAAACATTAAATGGTGCAATGATGGTACTTGAAAATAACTCAGGTAAAATACTTGCCATGGTTGGTGGAGTAGATTATAGAAAATCATCATTTAATAGAGCTTATCAAAGCCAAAGACAGCCAGGTAGTGCTGCAAAGCCATTTTTATATCAGGTTGCTTTGAACTTGGGATATTCAACGGCCACAAATTTAGTAGATATTAGTAGAACATATAAATATAGAACATCCAATAATATTGTTAAGAAATGGCAACCTAGGAATTATGAGAAAGATTTTAAAGGTCTTATTCCTTTTAGAGAAGCTTTAGTTCATTCAAGAAACCTAGCAACGATAAATCTTGTAACAGAGATTGGTATAGATGTACTTCATAGTAAACTAAAATACTATGGATTTAAAAATATACCTTTTGATTTATCAATTACTCTTGGAAGTTTTGGAATATCGCTTGTAGATTTGAGTAAACAATATACTCTATTCTCAAATAAAGGTATTCAAAATACTCCATATATCATACAGAGTATAACAGATACAGATGAGCAAACTATAGTTTTTGAGCAAGAAAAGAAATATATATCTACTCCCTCTCAAACCTATCTAATGACTTCAATTCTATCAGATGTAGTAAAATCAGGAACAGGAAGACAAGCAAGAGTAAAAGGTCTTGAGATAGCTGGTAAAACAGGAACAACAAATAAAAATATAGATGCTTGGTTTTGTGGATATTCTCCAACAATACAAACAATAGTATGGTATGGAAATGATGATAATGCACCTATGAGACGAACAGAGACAGGTGGACGAACTGCTGCTCCTACATTTTCTTATTTTTATAAAAGATGGTTAAAAATACATCCAGAGATGAAAAGAAGTTTTGATAAGCCTAAAGATGTATTTTCATCAACCGTAAATGGGAAAGAAGAGTTTTTTACAAAAATATCTAATATCCCAAAGATAGAATATGTAGAACAAGAGCATAGTGATATACAGTTTTAATAGGAAAAATATGAATAATAAAATATTATTAGTAGAAGATGATTTGATATTAGGTGAAAGTCTATCTGAGTTATTAGAGTATGAGAACTTTGCTGTTACATGGGTTAAAGATGGTCAGGAAGCCTTAAATATGATTTATGATAATAGTTTTGATATATACTTATTTGATGTAGATATACCTTTTATAAATGGATTTGATTTGCTAAAAGAGTTGCGACTAAACGGTGATAAAACTCCTTGTATTTTTTTGACTGCAAAAGTTTGTATAGAATCTTTATCAACTGGATTTGATGTAGGTGCTGATGATTATATAAAAAAACCATTTGATACGGAAGAGTTAATATTAAGAATAAATACACAAATAAAAAGATCATTTAATTCTCATAGTGAAAATATAGTTTATGGAGATTTGGTTTATAATACAGAATCTAAAGTAATTACAAAG
>Ga0164318_10006344_pt1 | contig 11455 bp, 10 predicted proteins | sample GuaBasSedimGuay9_FD_113734 | JGI IMG/M metagenome (GOLD analysis project Ga0164318, IMG submission 113734) | Subseafloor sediment microbial communities from Guaymas Basin, Gulf of California, Mexico - Guay9, Core 4571-4, 0-3 cm | ecosystem: Environmental > Aquatic > Marine > Hydrothermal vents... | reverse complement strand
TATCACTTACAACAACCACAACCTTTGCATTTATTAGCCCTTTTTCGCAGGCATCAATTATAGCTTGTAAATTTGTTCCTCTACCAGAAGCTAAAACACCTACCTTTAGCATAATATGAAAAAGAAAAAAGAATATAAGATTTACAATCCAAATTTGAATTGCCTGAGCAATTTCTTTTGCAATTTTTTGTTTGATAAGCTCTTCATCATTTTCTTTGACATATTATAATGTTTCAAAAGCTCCTTAACATCTTTTGGTTCAACCCCCGCACCTCTTGCAATTCTTTTTATGCGTGAAGACTTTATTATATTTGGATTTTCAAGCTCCTTCTTAGTCATTGAGTCCATAATCACCTTAAATTTCTTCAATTTCTTTTGTGTCTCATAAATTTCTTCCTCATTTAATTTTCCTCCAAATGGAAGCAAATCAACGAGCTTTTGAAATGGACCCATTTTGGTGAGCATTTCCATTTGCTCATACATATCTATGAGTGTGAATTTTCCAGAGAGCATTTTCTTCGCCTTTTCTTCTATCTCCTTTTCCTTTCCTTTTGCCACTTCTTGCACTTTCTCAATCAATGTTTCCAAATCACCCATTCCTAACAAGCGAGACAAAAAGCGAGTTGCATCAAATTTCTCCAAGTCATCAAGATGCTCCCCAGTTCCGATATATAAGATAGGAGCACCAGTTTCTGCTACTGCAGATAATGCTCCGCCTCCTTTAGCTGTGCCATCCATTTTTGTTAAGATTACTCCCGTTATTCCTATTGCTTCATTAAAAGCTTTTGCCTGCCTTCCTGCTTGCTGTCCTATAGAGGCATCAATAACTAAAATTTTTTCATCTGGTTGAACAACTTTAGCAATCTTTTTCATCTCGTCAATAAGCTCCTTTTCTAATGCATGTCTTCCTGCAGTATCTATTATAATTACATCATATTTTGAAAATTTGCTTAACGCCTCTTCAACAACTTTTACAGCATCATTTCCTCCACCATAGACAGGAACATTTATTTTCTGCCCAATTTGCTTCAATTGCTCATATGCAGCAGGTCTATGAACATCACCAGCCACCAACGCAACACTCATTCCCTTTTTTTGGAAATATTTTGCAAGTTTCCCGCAAGTAGTTGTTTTTCCTTGTCCATATAGTCCAACCATCATTATTCTTTGCTTTTTTACAGGGAGTTCCCTTCCCTTGCCTAAAATGGAAGAGAGTTCATCATACATTATGCGAAGGACATGCTCTCTATTGCTCATTCCAGGTAATGGTTTTTCTTCTAAAGCTCTCTTCTCAATCTTTTTTGAGACTTCTAAAACAAGTTTAACATTCACGTCTCCTTGAATTAGAGCTCTTTGAATATCTCTCACAACTTCCTTAACTAAATCTTTATCAACATAAGGAGCATTTGCTATTTTACGAAAAGCACTTCTTAATGCCTCTCCAAAACTCTTTAGCATTACAAATTAACATAAAAGCCATATAATAATTTTGTCTTTTGGTGAAAGCCCAAAAATTAATGAATAAGGGATGTTGTTATGGTGGATTCCTTTAATGTGATAAAGCCAATAATAACTATTTTCATTTTTCCAAAATCCCTTATAGTAAGAGAGCAAAAAAATTAATGAGATAGATTTTTCACAGATGACAATCCATTTCTTTCATTATTCAACTTTTCATTTTGGTGAAAATTGCCTAAATTAAAAATAAGAAATCATCTTTATTCATTTTAATTTTTGGCGTATATTTCCCTAAATTTTAAAAAGGAGCGTGCTTTTAGCTTCGATGCTTGATAAGACAACAAAATACAAATTCAAAAAGAAGCTTGAGGAACTTAAAAGCATTAAAGGACAGCATACCGAGCTTATTTCCTTATATATACCTCCCAACAGGCGCATAAGTGATGTGATGAACCATTTAAGAGATGAATATGCTCAATCATCTAATATAAAATCAAAACAAACAAGAAAAAATGTTTTGTCCGCCATTGAATCCATAATGGCAAGGCTCCGCTATTTCAAGGAGCCTCCTCCAAATGGAATGGTATTTTTTGTTGGAATGGTTGGAGAGCCACCTAAACTTGTGGCTGAAATAGTTGAGCCCCCTGTGCCAATAAATATTTATCTTTACAGATGTGATTCCCAATTTTATACTGAGCCCTTAGAAAAAATGCTTGAAGAAAAGGACATTTATGGACTTTTACTTATAGACAGGAGAGAATGCACAATAGGATTTCTTATAGGGAGTAGAATAGAGCTTGCTGCTTATTTAACATCAAGAGTACCCGGAAAGCATAAGAAAGGAGGGCAAAGTCAGAGAAGATTTGAAAGGCTTACTGAAATCGCCGCCCATGAATGGTTTTCTAAAGCTGGAGAAAAAGCAAACCAATTATTTTTGGAAAAAGGAGATAATTTAAAAGGGGTTTTAGTTGGAGGACCGGGACCAACAAAAAGAGAGTTTGTAAATGGGAATTATTTGGATTATAGAATAAAGAAAAAGATTGTTGGACTTTATGATACTGGTTATACAGATGAATATGGGCTAAGGGAGTTAGTAAATGCTGCAGCAAATGATTTGGAAGAGCTTGATGTTATAAAAGAGCAAAAGTTGATGAAGAGATTTTTAAATGAAATAAGGAAAGATAGCGGGCTTGCAATATATGGAGAAGAAGAGGTTAGAAAAGCTTTAGAGATGGGGGCATTGGAAGTTGTGATGATTTCTGATGCCTTGCAAAAATATAAGATAAAAGCAATTTGCAAAAATTGTGGATATGAGATAAATGATGTTGTTGAAAAGTTAGATATAAAATGTCCAAAATGTCAGCTTCCAATGGAAATTGTTGAAAAGAAAGATATTGTTGAGGAATATGCTGAATTGGCAGAGAAATCTTCAACACAATTTGAAATAATAGGAAGGGAGACAGAAGAAGGAGAAATTTTATATAAAGCATTTGGTGGAATTGCTGGAATATTAAGATACAAGCTAAATGGATTATAGATAAAAAAGAATGATTGTTAAGACTATCATCGCGTGAAATTGCTATAGACAGTTATTTTATCACTTTTATTGGAATAGTTTTCACATAAAGACTTTTCATGCAATGTTTCAATGGCAACATTTCTGTCATTATTCGATAAACTCTCATAAATCAGAATGAATATAAATTGAAAGCACATTAACACACATGAAATTTGATTTGGAATGTAGCATTACATTGAGCAAGGAAGCAGAGAATTTGCAGGAAGAGCTAAATAAATTTCTTAAGGATATGGCGGGGGAGGAAGCAAGGGGAGAAATAAGGGGAGATAAACTACATTTGAGAGTAGTTTCTACAAAAAAAAGAAGCCACCAAATTGTTTTATTCCTTTATAAAAGATTAGCAATGCTTTTTGGAAAAAATAGGATAGGATTAAGAGATATTCATTTGGATAGATACGATATTGAAATTGAATTGGATAAGGAGCCTATAAAAGAAATAGAGGTTCCCTATGCAAAAGTTGAATTTGATGGAAAAAAAGCAAAAATTCTTATTGAAAATAAAGGTGAGGAATTTCTCTGGGAAAATTATGTTGACAGAATAATAAGGCTTATAAGAGAAAAGGTTGAAAGGCAGTACTATGAAGGGAAAAAGGAATACTGGCAGTTAATTTGGCAAAGCGAGGAGAAAAAAGAAGCATGGAATAAAGACCCCTCTGAAGAAATGCAAAAAAGAGGATGGATAAAGTTAATGGGGAAAGGGAAATGGTTTTTCTTTCCGCCTGCCGCTTCCATAATGAGGGCTATGGAAAAAATTGCTATCGAAGAAGTTGTCAAGCCACTTGGGTTTAAAGAAATTATTCAGCCAATGCATGTATCATTTGAAACATGGATAAAAACTGGGCATCTGGAAGGAATGCCTGGAGAAATTTATTACATATGTGAGCCAAAAAGCAGGGAAATTGAAGAATGGGAGAAATTTGTTGATTTACTTAAAATAAAAAGGAAAGTTGATGAAGCAGAGCTTATGAAAAATTTGAAGCCCCCCAAGGAGGGAGTATGCTATGCTCAATGCCCGAATATATACGCCTCTTTGGCTGGGAAAACAATTGCTGAAGATAGTTTGCCATTGCTAATATTTGATCGCTCTACACCTTCAGATAGATATGAGGCTGGAGGAAAACATGGGATAGAAAGAGTTGATGAATTCCATAGGATTGAAATTGTTTATATAGGAACAAAAGAACAACTGGCAGAGATAAGAGAAAAGCTAATAGAAAGATACAGGCACGTTTTTGATAATATTTTGGATTTGGAATGGAGAATGGCAAAGGTTACACCTTTCTATCTACAGCAGGCAGGAATAGTTGGAAAGGAAGAAGATGAACTAAAAGGAACTATAGATTTTGAAGCATGGCTTCCTTATAGAGGTGATAGAAGTAAAGAATGGCTTGAAATACAGAATGTTTCAATCGTTGGAGAGAAATATGTTAAAGCTTTCAATATAAAAGCTCAGCGTAGCCAGCTATGGAGTGGATGCTCTGGTATTGGTTTAGAGAGATGGATGGTTGCATTCTTAGCCCAGAAAGGATTAGAGACAGAGAATTGGCCCAAAGCTTTTAAAAAATATTTGCCAGAACTCCCAGAAATGCCAAAATTCCTTTAGTTAAAATTTGCTTTAATTGAATTAAAATTTGTCATAAAAAATCCTTTTTATTTATGATTAGCATAAGTAATCATGCTAAATGTAGCAAGCAACATAAAAGAAATCGTAGATAACATTCTCCAAAATTACATTCCTGGAGAAATTTCTTCTCCTGTTGAAAAAGCATTATATGAGCCACAAATGCTTTTCAATGAACCTAAGGAAAAAATGGATGAATACAGGCTGAAAGCAATAAAATATGCTTTTAAGCACCATTATGAAAATAATAAATTTTACAGGCAGTTATGCAAGGAGAATGGAGTTACACCAGATGATATAAGAAGTATAGATGATTTTTCAAAGATTCCTCTTTTGCCTCATAGATTTTATAAAGATTATCCTTCTGGAAGAGATTTTGCCTTGTGGCTTGCAAATTTGATGAGTGTTGAATTGCCGAGAATAGAAATTGAAAAGAGAAAGCCAACATATGATGATATAATTGAAGATTTTCAAAAAGCTGGAATAACCGTCTGCTTTAGTAGCGGGACAACAGGAAAATTTACTTTTATACCAAGAGATGAAAAAACCTATAAGATGGGACAATACGCAATAGCAAGATGTGCCATTGAAATGTTAAGCCACTGGTATGATTATGATACAAATGCTTATCTTTTATTTCCAAATCCAAAGAAAACAAATATTTATGTTGGCAAGGTAGCAAATGTCTTGTTTGATGCAATGAAGAATGTAAAAGTGGCTATAGATACAAAAATTACAACTGATATTTTGCGAATTTCAATGGGTGTAACTTTTAATCTCAAGGAAAAGATGATGTATAAAGTAATTAAGGCAAAAAGCAAGAAAATGAACCAAGAAATGATAGAGAATATTTTGAAATGGCTTGAAGAAATGGACAGAAAAAATGAAAGAATATTCTTTGCTGGCGCCCCGTTTATATTAAATGCTGTTATGGAGAGACTTAGGGAAGAAGGAATATATTATGATTTTGGAGAGAGAGGAGCTGTTTTAACTGGTGGAGGATGGAAGATTCATGAGGATAAAAGATTGCCAGTAAAAGAATTCAGGGAAAAAGTAAAAAGATATCTTGGTATTCCTGAAGAAAATTGCTTGGATTTATATGCAATGGTAGAAGGAAATGGATTTATGGTTCACTGCCCAGAAGGACATTATTTACATATACCAACAACATATTATCACCCAATGGTTGTTGATGAAGATGGCATGCCTTTAGAATATGGTGAGGAGGGAAGATTTGCTTTCTTAGACTCTTTAGCTTTAAGCTATCCAGGATTTATAATAACTGGGGATAAAGTTAAATTACATGAAGAGTGCCCAGCTTGTCATAGAACAACGCCTGTTTTAGAGCCAGAAATAACGAGAATAAGGGGAGAAGAAATAAGAGGTTGTGCAGAAGAGATGAGAAGGCTATTGTTAGAGGGATGAAAATGTTGAGGGACTGGGCGGATAGAGGATATGTTATTCCTTTAAAAATGCTAAAAGTAACATTAAATGCTTTGCCCCCATTAATAAAAGCTTTAGTAAAACATCCAATTTATATTGCAAAAAGCAATAGAGAAGCTGATGAAAATCCACCTATCTATGGAAAACCATCATATGAAATTCCTGAATATGAGCCAGGAATGAAATATTGCAAATCAAACGAAAAATATCTTCGCCCTACTCATCTATGCAATCCTCATGCAAAAGAAATAATTGCTTTGGCAAATAAACTCGGAGCTTATCAAGTAGATGAATGGACATATGCAAACAATGTTTTTAAATTTGTTAAGGAAAACATAAAACTTGCATTTGTTGGATTGGATAGGGAAGTAGATACCTTGAGGAGAGGAACAGGAACATGCATTCATCAACTGTCTCTTTTTGCAGCTTTGTGCAGAGCAGGAGGACTTAAAGCAAGATATAAGCTATACAGCTTGGCATTGGTAGAGCCACTTTATCAAAATATGGTGGAGGCATCGCCTGTATTAAAAGAATGGTACGATGCTTTGGGGGCTTTCATGCTACATGGAACAGCAGAAGTGTATGTAAATGGAGAATGGGTGGTGGCAGATCCAACATTTACACCAGAGTATGAAGCGGCGATGGGCTTACCATTGGCAAAGCTTGGAGAAGATCCATTGGGGGTGTGGAATTATCCTGTTGAAGGGACAACAATGCTTCTTGAAGGTTTACCTTATGGAGTGGGAATTGCTTGGAATTTTTTAGTTAATTTTTTGGCGAGGGGAGAAAGATATAAAATTGACCGTGGCCTGGAAGAGGCAAGAAAAAGAGGAAGGGAAATATTGGAAGAAATGGGAAAAGAAGAATATGATAGAATGGCAAGAGAAAAATATAAGGCAAAGATACCAAAAATAACATTGGAAAGATGTCCAAATCTGGTGTTCAAATAAAATTTGTATGCGATGTAATGCTTGGCACCTTAGCTAAATGGCTCCGCATTCTTGGATTTGATACAAAATATTCCAAAGATTTTGAAGATGAAGAAATTTTGAAGATAGCTGAAGAGGAGAATAGAGTTGTTTTGACTAGAGATAAGCTTTTGGCAAATAAAGCTAAAAAAGCAGTATATATAAATGAAAGGAACCTTGATGAACAAATTAAAAAGGTATTAAATGAACTCAAAATAAATGTGGATGAGGGAAAAATATTGACAAGATGCATTTTGTGCAATGTTAAGGTAGAAAAAATAGAAAAAGAAAAAGTAAAGGGGAAAGTTCCATCACATGTTTTTGAAAACCATAATGAATTCTGGATTTGCCCGAATTGCCAAAGAATATATTGGGCTGGAACACACTGGCAGAACATGGAAGAAAAAATAAAGAAAATTTCCAATAACATGAATAAGAGGATTTAGCATTGTATTAAAGATTGTTAATGTAGGTTTGTTGAACAAATAGAAGAATTGGCTATCATGGGTCACTATTGCCTAGAAGAGAACTTACTATGACAATACCCTATTTCATTTAATTTTCGACAGACCCTAATGTAACTATTTTTATATAGTGCATCATTATTTTACATTATGATAAAATTGGTTTATCTAATTCCTCTTTTATTGCTACTTCCTTCTTTTCCAGCTGAAAAGGAAAATGCACTGCAAGAGCAACAGGAAGCAAAAATCTCTTTTATTTTTTCAACAGAAGGGTATGGATATTCCTTGCCGGCTGGAACAAATATAATAATTTCAAGGCATTTTGCAATATGGTATTATGAGAATGGTACGACAAAATCATTTATTCCAGAATTTGAAATACACGGGAAGCAATTTGGTATTGGAATAATTTTCTTTGGATTGTGGAAAGCTCCTAGCTTATTAAAACAACCTGGCAATGTCACAGGTATGGGCTTTGGATTTGTTATTGTATTTTATAATTTCTCATCTCCTAAGCTTTTTCTCAATTTCTTCAATGAGGATAGAGGTTGGACAATCCAAAATAGTGTAGCCCCTGTTGCCCTCGTAAACAAATCCTTGCTGGAGCAGTGATTGAAAAGTTCTATCAAAATTTTCGATTTTCATTCCATATTCTTCCTGCTTTATTTGCAAAGTTTCTTTTATATCTTCTACTGACACATAGGCTTTATTTTTACATGCTGTTGCAACTGCCAAAAGCAAAATTGTTTCATCATCATCTAAACTCTCTATGTCACTCATCCATTCCTCTCTGTTAGCTTCCCTGATATCTTCGATTTCTATTTTTTCATGTCCTTTACTTTCTGCAATCATTGCAGATTGTCTCAGCAATTCTATACCAGTTCTCATATGTCCTGGGGAGTTAAGAGTTATTTCCGCAATAAATGATATAGAATCATCATCATATGTGTTGGGATAGAGGCTTTCTTCAGCCCTATAAAACAAAATTTCTTTTATTTGTTCCCAAGTATATGGCTTAAGTTCTACAATTGACTTTCCTGCAAAAGTGCTCCATGTAGCGTCATCATTTATAATCTGTTTTAAAATGAAATGATTCCTAGTGATGGCAATATATTTTATTTTTCTCCCAAATTCATATTGCCTCGATAGCGTATAAGCAAAATGTCTTAACTCATCTGCGTGCATTCCATCAATTTCATCCAAAATAATAGTTTTTCCTTCTTCAATCTCATTCCATAGTTTTTGAGTTGGCAAACCAGCTGGATTGAATCTTGGCTTTAATTGTTTTAAAATATCTTCCAGTACCCTATGTTCTGTTTTGTTTACATAACAATTTACATATGCATCTCCTCCAATATAGCGGGCAAGCATGGTTTTTCCTGTGCCTACGCTTCCACTTATTAAAACCTTTCCCGCTTTAAGATAAAGTTTTATTTTGTTTATTTCCTCCTCTCTACACAAAATTTTACTTGGAATATAAGATAATTCCAATTTACTCGCATCTTTAATAATCACAAATATCAAAAGGCATTTAGATAAAAAACTTTGCGATTGCATAAATTCTTTCCACCTGATAATAGCATAAGAGTTTCTTCTCGCTTCAACAGACCTAATCACAAAGGATTTAAAATTAAAATACATTAAGGAGCAAGATGGAAGGAATAAAATATTCAACAGTAAGCGAAATAGCGGGACCACTTATTGTTGTGGAAGGTGTAAAAGAAGTTGGTTATGGAGAAATAGTTAGGATAGAATCTAATGGAGAAGAAAGATTAGGACAAGTTCTGGAGGCGGCAGAAGGAAAAGCCGTTATCCAAGTTTTCGAAGGAACCAGAGGCTTAGATACAAAGAAGACAAGCGTTATATTTACAGGAAAACCGATGGAAATAGGGGTTTCCATGGATATGCTCGGAAGGATTTTTGATGGAAAAGGTGAGCCAATTGACGGAGCACCAGCTCCAATACCAGAGGATGTGAGAAATGTAAATGGCTTCCCTATAAATCCCTCCGCAAGAGAGTATCCGAGAGATCCAATTCAAACAGGTATATCCACCATAGATGGAATGAATACTTTGGTTAGAGGGCAGAAGTTACCAATATTTAGTGGAGCTGGTCTGCCCCACAATGAGCTTGCTGCTCAGATAGCAAGACAAGCAAAAGTTACTGGGCAGGAAGAATTTGCTGTAGTATTTTGTGCAATGGGAATAACTGCTGAAGAAGCTGATTTCTTCATGAAAGATTTTGAAGAAACTGGAGCCATAGAAAGAAGCGTATTGTTTTTAAATTTGGCAAATAGTCCTGTTATTGAGCGTTTAATTGCTCCTAAGGTTGCATTAACAACAGCAGAATATTTAGCTTTTGATAAGGGGATGCATGTTTTAGTTATTTTAACAGACATGACAAATTATGCTGAAGCATTGCGAGAAATCTCTGCAGCTCGTGAGGAAGTGCCAGGAAGGCGTGGCTATCCTGGCTACATGTATACCGATTTAGCACAAATTTATGAAAGAGCTGGAAGAATACAGGGAAAAGAAGGTTCAATAACTCAAATTCCAATTTTAACAATGCCAGATGATGATATTACCCATCCAATTCCAGACTTAACTGGTTATATAACAGAAGGACAAATTGTTTTGTCAAGAGAGCTACATAACAAAGGAATATATCCTCCTGTTGCTGTTTTGCCATCCTTATCAAGACTCATGGCGGAAGGCATTGGCGAGGGAAGAACGAGAGAAGACCACCATCAGCTCTCCAACCAGCTATATGCTGCCTATGCTGAAGGATGTGATTTGCGCGATTTAGTGGCTGTGGTTGGCGAAGAGGCTTTGACGGAAAGAGATAGAAGGTTTTTGGAATTTGCAGATGAATTTGAGCAGAGATTTGTTAAGCAAGGAAGAGACGAAGAAAGAACTTTTGAAGAAACCTTAGATTTGGGATGGGAATTGCTCTCAACTTTGCCGAAGAGCGAGTTAAAGAAGATTGACGAAAAGTATATAAAGAAATATTATAAGGGAAAAGATGGCGAAGAAAATCCTTGATGTAAAGCCAACGAGAATGGAATTACTTAGAATAAGAAAAAGAAAAGCATTAGCTATGAAAGGATATCAGCTTTTATCAGAAAAAAGAGATGCCCTAATCTCATCCTTTTTCAAGCTCATTAAAGAGAGAAAAAAGAAAAGACAAGAAATGGAAGAGAAGTTGATGGAAGCATATAAGTCCTTAATCATGGCAGAAATGGTGATGGGAGAGGAAAGGGTTCGTTGGCTAGCTGAAAAAATTTCTAAGGAGAGAGAAATAAAAATGGAAAAAAGCAATATAATGGGGGTTAGCATTCCAAAATTTGAGTTAGGAGAAGAAATAAAATTAGATTATAGTTTGCTTTCTACACATTCTGAATTTGATGAAACAATTAAAAAAGCAAATGAAGCTTTAAAAAAGATTATTGAAGTTGCTGAAATAGAAGGAAGCATACAGCTTTTGGGTAAAGAAATAGAAAAAACAAAAAGAAGAGTAAATGCTCTGGAATACATTTTTATTCCACGCCTCCTCGCAACAATTTCGTATATAGAAAGACAATTGGAAGAAAGAGAAAGAGAGGATTTCTTTAGAAGAAAAAGAATGAAAGCTTTACTGCAGAAACATGAGTATTGAAGATGATGAAATTTTAGGGGAGTTTTTCGATACGCCAGAAAAGAAGGCAAAGTGGATGAGAAGAGTTATTTTACTTTACATCATCTGGATTATTTTTGTAATAATCGGACTTACCACAGTTTTACTCTTTTATCTTTTTAAATGACCATCAAATAATGAAAGAAGTTGGCACTGTATTGCATGCAAGAAAATAGTGCTATTGGATAAATCATAGAAAGATATACTAAACAAGATATTCAATTTTGACAACCAATTATTTATTCATTAT
>Ga0164318_10006343_pt1 | contig 11456 bp, 7 predicted proteins | sample GuaBasSedimGuay9_FD_113734 | JGI IMG/M metagenome (GOLD analysis project Ga0164318, IMG submission 113734) | Subseafloor sediment microbial communities from Guaymas Basin, Gulf of California, Mexico - Guay9, Core 4571-4, 0-3 cm | ecosystem: Environmental > Aquatic > Marine > Hydrothermal vents >... | reverse complement strand
CCGATCCCGCCCATACAGCGTGGCGTCAGCCCAGTAATCATCCTGCTTTCCGGACGCATACCAGATGCCCGGAAACATACCATAGAACATCTGGTCATTGATATACATTTCCATCTCTTTATGTGTGATCGGGTCGTTCCCATGTCGATCCCAGTTCAACAGATTGCGATTCGTCTTCTGGTAACTCATTGTACGGTGTAACGATGCATCAGCACAGTCCATCCGCAGTTCCCAGACTTCACTGCCCGGCACGTCAATCAGATGCCCATAGAACGAATATGCGTACGAGAACATGTTCGCATCGAGCCGCTTGCCTGCATCGCTCATATTTGCCTGCATCGCTGCAAGGTATTCGTATTGTGATAATGTACCAAGCAGCACTGGTTGTCTGGTATCATAACTAAATACAAGCGGATGATCAGTGTATGCCCACTGACGCCTCCGATAATTTTCAAGCAGGGCAGATCTCCCGTGAGCGGAGAGCGAATCCAGGCGTAAACCATCGCATTGAGGGACATACTCAGTAGATTCAAAACCGCTGTTCCGGACCAAATTATTAGCAGTCCCGTCTACGGACAGGCTGACATCATCGACCCAGAAAGTACCGTGTCCGCCGTATATATTATTGCAAATTCTTATTGTTGCAGTATCTGACGTGGTTGTAAATGCCATACTCCTCTGCGCCCAGTCGTTTGTCCCGTGCCCATAGTGCAGATTGCGCTGTGTCATATAAGTACCGTCGGCTGCATATTCTGCTGCGCGTACGGCAGGAAAAGCGGAACCTCCGCAGTGGTACGTGCGCCCCCACGCTGAAAAAACGTATTGCGTGGATGGCGATGCAGCGATCAGGTCACTGCATAGTACGGAAGAAATGGCATCATCCGTACCACCGATGTCGAGTTTGGCGGAATAGCTACCAGTGCGTGAAACATCATCGGCAATATGCCAGTTATGCCAGCCAACCACTATAGGTGCCCAGTTATGCGCGTGCACCGAGGATGAACGTCCATTGTCCATACTATATTCCAGATAGCTGACATCAAACCTGTTTAACCCGGGGATGTCCGGGTCAGGATTCATCGGGTAACTCTGTGACCATTCTAAAAAGTGTTCCCAGAAACATGGCAGAAGATACTGGTTACCGTTTTTGTCAAGCGGACAAGTCTCAAGCACACTCGATGCCATCTGGCTTCGTGGGATCACGTATTCATACGGATCGGTCCCATCTACGATCTCTTTATCCAATCTTGCTATTTTTTCTTTATAAGACGGTTCGGCCGGATCATCGCCAAAATACGTTCGGTACCCCCATGGTTCGGAATATTCCATAGAATATATGCCATGCATTTCATTAAAGATTCGTTCTGATGGGGGCATGCAATGCGAATCGGTAAACGTAAATCCAAAATCGGTCACGTCCGGTATATTCATCTGGTGATCGATAACCCAGAGCCCCTCCCGGTCATTTCTCTTCACAAAAAACCCGGGGTACAGCTCATAATACTTCTTCGCCGCAGCCCTGAAACCCCACTTGGGCTCATCTGCCCGGTACAGGATAAACGTAAAGTTAGCATGACCCGCCCCAATCTTATCGGTGCAGTTTGAAAGCCCGAAATCATACTCAATCAAATAGCCGCCTGCATCAGTATCGTACCCGATCCGGTATATTCTCGGCACGTCCATCGGAACCGCGATACAGATGCCTTGCCTGCCATCGCCGACAAACGTAAACGGATACGTGTTCTGCGTCCGCACGTCCCCGATTTTGTACACATTCTCGTACCGCGTCCCTGATTCGATCTTCCTGCCCTTCCTGATATCATCATCCCACTGCCAGCCGGTGGAATCCACAGGCAGGACATACTGCACCTGAATTGCCCGGTCCACTCCTTGCATATCCTGTATATCGCCGTGTACTTCGATATACCGGTCTTTCGGTATGTAATCGAATTTAAACGTAATATCCGAACTGATTACACGCTCTGTGATGCTGCCATCAGGATTTTTCTCAACTGTGCCGGAAAGCGGGATGCCGGGCGTGGTTGAAGATACCTCCCCAAAGGAGAACCCACCGGGCAGGAATAGCATTGGAATCCTGCTATCGTCTATTGTCATGCCAGTGACTGTCCCGTCTTCTGTGAGGTTAAATTCGAGACCATCTGATGTGCGCACTATGAATTCAGCACGCCTCGTCGTCTCTGCCGTCTGGTTGACCCAAGTCTTACCCGTATTTCCGGATATATCGACCGTACATATACCAATCTCGTAACAGGTGCCGGACTTAAGTCCGGTCATATTGTAAAATGACTCCGGAGTGGCGCCACCGTGCATTTCGCTTAGGTAAACCAGCCCATAAGCAAAGCCTATGTGTCGATACATGATCTCTGGCAGCCGATTGCCGTTTAAGTAAATTCGCGCATAAGTGAATCTTGCACCCTCCCGGTTTGTCCACGTCCAGTTGATCCATGTCCTGCCCGCGGTATGGTTAAGGTTGGTGACACATGGCAGCGGTGCTACATGAGCTTTTGGTCCCGACCATGTAGCAGACAACTCCTCAGACGCATGTACCCCGGATGTGCGCGGAAAAGCAGAAGTTCCGGATGAGGATACGAACAGCAGAAGCGATATACACGCGATTGCCAGTAGATACTCTACATACTGGCGGATATGTCCTTTTTTTGGAAGTGCAGTGCAGTGCATCTTCGGGTAAGCCCTTCTATCCGGTTTTGAGATGTGGTCGGGAAATGCCCCCACTCCCCCCACATCTCACAATAATAATGGTTATTGCACTCATAGCATATAAACTTAACGGTCACAGACTCAAGAACGGGCACTCCGGATGTGCGTAGAAAAGCAGAAGTTTTATGAGTTGGTCATATAGCTATATATGACAGGAGACGCGCGATGAAATTAACATCGAACATCCGCCCAATCGGCAGCAGTGACAAGACCGCCGAGCAGTGCGCATGTTTGGTGTTGCGGCTTAACCGCTCTTGTAGGTCCCATGCAAACGTCCGGGAGAGCAGGGGAGTGAAACTTTGGGCAGGGGTGGGCGGTTTGAAGAGCGGATGACAGAAAGGGCAAGCGCGGATACGAAAATAATTGCCGGGATGCCGGCATACAATGAACAATATTCAGTTTGCGGCCTGATACACGCTACAATGGATTACGCAGATGAAGTAATCGTTGTAGATGATGGAAGCACGGACAATACATCAAAGCTTGCGAAACGAGCTGGCGCAGTCGTGGCGAGGCACAAAATAAACCAGGGGAAGACTGCTGCGATCCAGACGATAATAGCTGAGGCGATAATGAGGGCTGCGGATGTGCTTGTTTTACTGGATGCGGACGGACAGCACGACCCTGATGAGATACCGTCGCTTCTAAAACCGGTTTTGGAAGATGGATATGAGTTTGTGATGGGGTCAAGAAAGTTAAACGGATCGAAAAAGATCGGTAAGAGGCCGCTCATCCGGCCATTTGGTCAGTTTGTGTTAAAGATCAGTCTGGGCGCGATAACCAAAAAGAAGTACACTGATCCGGAATGTGGATTCAGGGTGCTTTCGAGACGTGCGATGGAGGTGATGGAATTTAAGGGCAGCGGGTTTTCAGTGGAAGCTGAGATGATACGCCTGGCAGAGGCGCATGGATTAAAGTCGATAGAAGTGCCTATGGCAGAGATCTATGTCGAGAATGGATCAACACTGAATCCGTGGAGGCATGGATTTGGCAATTTGAGGAAGATCATCGCATGGATCGCTGAGAAGAGACCGCTCTTCTTTTTTGGAATTTTAGGGATGTGTTTTACAGTTATAGGGTTGCTACTGGGTGCAAATGCCATATATATCGCCAATACCAGCGGGAATGTTGCTCTCGGGTCTGCGCTTGCATCGGTGTTGTATATCGTTATCGGAGTGTTTAGTATGTTCACAGGACTGATATTAAGCGAGATTGAACGAGGGAAAGGGCAACGATGAAGCGAATTGCAATTATTTTGGGGACGAGACCGGAACGGATTAAGATATCGCCGGTGATCCGGGAATGTGGGGGGCAGGGTTTGGATTACTTTATCCCGCACACCGGGCAGCATTATTCATATAATATGGACCGGGTCTTCTTTGAGCAACTCGGACTTCCTGAAGCTGTGCATAATTTGGATGTTGAGTCGGAGCGCGGATTGTGGAGATTCTCAAAGGAGATATGACGTGAAAATACTGATGACCTCGGTTGTGGACCTAAAAAAATCGCAGCACAATAGGCCACACCAATTTGCCAGATATCTATCCGAAGATCACGAGGTCACAATCCTTAGCATAAACGACTGGTGGAAGGGGGGGCAAGACGATCTGGAAGGCTACAGCAGTGACTTTGATGATCTCTTTGAAAGGATTGAAATTCTTTATCTCACCGAAAAGAAGGTAAATCCGGTCTTGCAGGAACTGTTCTCTGCGAGGAGGGTAAAAGAAGTTCTAAAGAGAGATTTTGATATTCATCTGAACTACAACACACTGATGTCCGGATATTTCGCTTCCAAACGGATAAAAACCGTCTATGATCTGGCAGATGATCTGAGTGCGATGATACGGGCGTCCCCTCAGATACCGGGATTGCTGAGACCTTTCGGCGGAGTTCTAGGGGATTTTATGATGGATATAAATATCAAGAGGTCGGAACGGGTGACAGTAACAACCGATGTACTGATGCGATCCTACAACATCCCCGGTGCCCGGTGTGAAGTTATTCCGAATGGAGTGAATACAACACTTTTCAGAGATCGCAACGATACAAAGGAGGAACTCGGTCTCGACGGGTTTGTCATCGGTTATGTTGGTGTTCTCAGGGAGTGGGTCGATCTGAAACCTGTTTTTCTTGCTTTGAAGGATCTGGATCCTGAAATAACGATGTTAGTGGTTGGAAAGGAAGGGGCATTCGAAGAGAATGTGAATCTGGCTAAAAGGTGCGGTGTACAGGCGCGAGTTGTATTCACAGGGATGGTGCCATATATTGAAGTTCCAAAGTACATCTCTGCAATGGATGTCTGCCTTATTCCTTTCGCGCGGGGCGCTATCTCAGAAAACTCCCTTCCTTTAAAGTTATTTGAGTATATGGCGTGCGAGAAGCCCGTGATCGCGACCGAATTAGCAGGAGTTAAAGGGGTTGCTGGCGATGGCGTGATGTATGCAAATGATGCAAAAGGTTACGAGAATCGGATATCAGAACTATATGGCAATGATGCACTGAGGCGCGATATTGGCAGAGCAGGAAGGCGGCTTGTCGAATCAGGCTATGATTGGAGAAGGATTGTCAAGAGAATGGAGGGAGTGTTAGTAGAAACGGCCGCAATGTGACAGATATTCCGATTAAAATGAGCAGAGAACACATGGTAACGTGCGTGATTGCGTACCCTGTTAGTAAAGCGTTTGCCACCCCTTTATTAAATACGGAAAAAATATTGCGTTCATTCTCAGATGTTCGCGTTATCACCGGAACTATAGAGGATGCCAGAGTCGAAACGGATCTGTCGGGCGTCCGAACTTATGGGGTGCAACACAAAACGACGACGAACGTATTTGTCTGGATTTTACGGTATCTGCTGTTAGAAGTAAGGATCTCTTTGATCATGGCGAAGGTAGCGCAAAAAGCGGATGTGTGCATATTCTTTATGGAAGGGGGGGCTTTATTGCCCGTATTGATCGCAAAGGTGCTGGGTAAAAAGATCATACGGGTGGTGCCGTCTTCTATTTTAAAAGAGACTGCCAAATCCCACAAAATAAAACGCGTCGCGCTCCTGCCGCTAATCTGTCTGCAAACCATCGCTTATACACTGTCAGATAAGATCGTGCTTTACTCCCCGGATCTGATCAAAGAATGGGGCTTGGAAAAATACAAAAATAAAATTTGTATTGCACACGAGCATTTTTTAGACTTTGATACACTCAAGATAAGGAAGGAATATAAAAAGAGGGGGAATTTGGTCGGCTACATCGGGCGTCTGGATGAAGAGAAAGGTGCATTGAATTTCGTTAGAGCAATTCCGGAAATAATGAAAGAAAAAGACGATTTGGAATTCATAATAGGGGGGGATGGATGGTTACGAGATGAAATCGAAAAATACATAAGAAAAGAAAATTTAGGCGATAAAGTGGAACTTACAGGATGGATTCCCCACGATGAAATTCCGGATTACTTGAATACGTTGAAATTGGTTGTTTTACCGTCATACACCGAAGGACTGCCAAATCTTATGCTTGAGGCGATGGCGTATGGCACGCCGGTTCTTGCAACACCGGTTGGCGCGGTACAAGATGTGATAAAAGACGGTGAAACCGGATTTATTATGCAGGACAATTCTCCGGAGTGCATTGCAGAAAATGTGGTGCGGGCACTCGATCATCCGGATACGGAGTGTATTATGGGGCGTGCGGAGGCGCTGGTTGCGCAGACGTTTACATATAAAGCTGCTACAGAGAGGTATAAGGAAATAGTAGGGGACATTTAAGGGGTTAAAAATGATATGGAGGTACGGGCGCAATGGCTGGTTCGTGTCTATGCTATCGATACTTGTTCTGGTAGATATCGCTGTTCTTTTGGATATCCCGGTCTTAAGGCAAATTCTTGGATTCATCTTTCTCGCGATCTTACCAGGAGCATTGATCCTCCGAATTCTAAACCCCTGTAAGTTAGAACTTGTAGAGGAGATTGTGCTCTCGGTTGGACTCAGCATCTCATTCTTGATGTTCTTTGGGATGGTAATGAACAATGCAGCTCTCAGTCTTGGCTACATGACCCCGTTATCCACGACTTCATTGTTGGTTTTGTTCAATGTAATATTAATTATATTTATTATTGTGGGACATGGATTAAACAAAGATATGACATTTTCAATATCTACACTCGATTTAAAGGGACCGGAAAAGATGTTTTTGATCGTTCCAGTTCTATTTCCAGCGTTAAGCATATTTGGAATGTACATAATGAATATAACAGATAATAACCTGCTTCTGCTACTTCTTTTGCTTTTAATTCCATGCTATGTTGCTTTTGTCTGCATCTTCAACCGGGAATTTCCAGAGAGGCTTTACCCGGTTGTCATACTCTTGATCACCACATCACTTTTGCTTATTTTCATGTTGAGATCTCCGCATATCTGCGGACACGACGTACATACGGAATATGGAATTTTCTTCCGGACAACTCTTCGGAATCTGCACTGGAGCGTACTGGGACACTCAATACTCGATGCTTGTTTGAGCATCTCGTTGCTGCCCACCATATTCCAAACCATTATGGGCGTGGCTGCACACGAGTACCTTTTCAAAGGTGTTTATGTCGCAGTATGCTCTTTTAGCCCATTGGTAATATATATAATATCAAAAGAATATGTTAGTAAATTGTATGCGTTCATAGCTTCTTTCTTCTTCATATCACAATCGACTTTTTTGGTGACGGCAGGAAGCCCGCGCACGAATGTTGCAATATTCTTCGTGGCCCTAACGGTTATGGTCTTCTTAAGTAGCAAAATCGATCCGATCAAGAAAAAAATCCTGTTGATTGTTTTTTTGTTTTCTACGGTTGTATCGCACTATTCAACCACATACATATTCTTCTTCATACTACTTCTCGCATGGCTCGGAGCGGAAATGCTTTCAAAGAGATATGTCTTTGAGAAACTCCTGAGTTTGAAACTTGTGTTGATATTCTTTATCTTTATCTTCCTCTGGTACGCTCAGGTGACAGAAGGTGCGTTTGATGCAGGAGTTACTTTCATCGGGGATACAATTAGCAATTTAAATAACTTTTTCATCGAGGAATCCAGAACACCGGAATTAAAGCAATTGTTCGGTCAAGAACTCGAATACCCTATACTGAACAGAGTGAACCTTGCTATTACATGGAGTACGTTTATTTTTATCGGCATAGGCGTCTACACAATATTCAAAGGACCTGAAGAGATGGGAGCTATATCCAATAAAAAAACAAAATGTGACGTGGAATATTTATTAATGATATTGATATGTGTTGGGCTGCTGACGGCAATGGTTGTGCTTCCTTATATCTCGCAGGGATATGGAATCTACAGGTTGTACCTGCTGACGATGGTCATCTTATCCGTATGTTTTGTTTTAGGTGGCATAACAATATCGAAACATCTGAAATCACAAGCTTATCTGATCATACTGTTGGTATTGATACCTTATTTCCTGTTTGCGACCGGTGCGGTGCAGCAGATGTGCGGCGCACCGGTCATATACACCCTGAACTCCGAAGGAAAGGGATATGCTGTGGAATATCTTCATGACCATGAAAGTTGTGCTGCAAAATGGATCGCGGAAAGTAAAGGGCGGGATTTTCAGATTAACACTACCGATTGGCACGGTAAACGGAAGTTGATAAGCCAGGGAGGGATCCCGCCGGAGCAGATTGGCTACGATAGTTTCCCGGGGCATAAGCAGATTGATGAATATATCTATTTAAGCTATAACAATGTGGTCAATGGCAAATTTGAAGAAAAGAACGAATGGTACAACATGAGTGAGTTTTCAGATGCTTTTATTGGAAAAAGCCAGATATATAATAATAGCGGTTCAGAGATATGGAAATGAAAATAAATATGTGCATGTTATTCGAACTCCGGTATGATCCAAGAATGCTGGTGACACCGCAGATCGGGGTCGTAAGATACATAACCAACTTTGGTCATGATGTTACATGGGTTCTGCCATCTGAGGGGGCAAAAGAAGTTCGGAAGGAGACTCTTGAGGGCGTATCTGTTTTTACAGTTCCGTATAGGTCGGGAAAAGGTCTTATGGAATATGTCAATAAAACGGTGTATGCTTTTCGAAGGGCGCGCTTCGTGTCCGGTCTTTTTAAGCAAGAGCAGTACAACATGGTATTTGCAGGGGATTGCATCTTCGATACACTACTGGCACTCCATATAAAGCGAAGATACAGTCTTCCTTTTGTTCTTGAACTGGGAAATCCGGTCGAACAGGATGGAGAGTTTCACAAAGTTTATCATTCAAATCACAAACATCTCTGGCAGCTCATATCAAAGATCAATGTTTATCTTCTCATGCATGCACTTCGTAACGCGGATCTGGTCCTTCCGATAAGTAAATGGTTAAAAGAGGATTTTATTAAGAAAGGGATAGAAGCATCAAAGATACTGCCGCTTCCGGAAGGTATGGATGCGGACAGGTTTTCGGATGCGGATGGTGACACTATACGAAGACAGTATAATTTAGACGGTTCGGGTGTTGTCGTATACGTGGGAACGATGGATAAAATGAGACATCTGGATACGTTGATTCATGCGATTTCAGAGGTGAAGAAGAGCGAGAAAAGGGTGAAGCTATTGATGGTTGGCGATGGCAATGACAAAACCGATCTCGAAAGACTTGCCCGCGAACTCGGTATCGGTGATGACGTGGTGTTCACAGGGCAGGTTTATTCCGATGAAGTCCCGAATTTTATTGCTGCGGCAGATATTGGGGTATCGCCGGTTCCGCCGTTTGATTTTTACAAGTTCAGTTCACCAATTAAACTGTTTGAATATATGGCAGTCAGAAAACCGGTTGTGGCAAATAAGGAGATACCGGAACATGATGAAGTTATCCGGAAGAGCGGCTGTGGTGTTCTGGTGCAGTTTACTGGTGAATCGTTTGCGGAGGGGATAATTAAATTGTTAGATGATCCTGAAATGGCAGAGGAGATGGGCGAGAAAGGATATAAGTGGGGTGTTACGAACAGATCTTATGAAATGACGGCTCGCGGGGTGGAGAAGAGGTGTCTTGGTCTTTTGAAGGATAGTATCTAATAAAAAGACACGGAGACAAATCTATGAGGTCAACAGACGATAAACATGGGTCAGCATCGAATATGGTCACTTTTTACCATGATATCGAGCAAGATATTGATAGTGAAGCAGATCCCGGGGAATGCCGGAAGGTTGTAAAGGAATTTTTAGAATTAGAAAAGCGATACGAGGTTCCTGCAACTTACAATGTTGTAGGGCGGCTATTTCAAGAACAGCCTGACCTCATAGAATGTATCCTCCGGGAAGGTCAGGAAGTTGCTTTTCACTCTTATAACCACCAATCCGACTGGCAGCCTCTATACTACTCTGATGAAATTGATCTGTGCAGAAAAGTTTCCTCCATACCATACGGATACCGCTCTCCAAGGTCACAATGGGATCGAAACACATTAAAAACGCTCTGGGAAAGAGGATTTCTATGGAACGCCGAGTGTGATACACATAAAGAACCTTACTTTATCCATAACGGGCTGGTACGTTTGCCCATAGCTACCGACGACTGGCTCCTTCATACCGGGGACATGGATGTCGATGAGTGGGTCAAACAATTCCCCGTGCTACTGAAAAGCCGACCTTACTTTGGTTTTGGTTCTCATGACTATATAACCAGTTTTGCGCCCAAAGATCGGCTTAAAGCGTGGGAACGGGTGTTACAGATGGCGGTTGAAGACAAAGTGCTTATGGTCACATTCTCAGAAGCAGCAGATCTATTCAGACGCGCGAAAGTTTCGCGATATTACAGTAGCACTGCAAGGGATTGGAATCGCGGGACAAAAACGCTTTACCGGACAAAGCGCTTTTCGGAACTGATCAGGGGTGAAGCCGAAAGACTGGATCAGCCGGTTGTCGTTGATCTGGGTTCTGCCGGAGGGGTGCTCTCGTTGCCACTACAAGATATTGCAAAGAAAATTTACTTGATAGACAATGCACCCGGTATGGTCGGAGAGGTTAGTTCAAACGGCCGCATCCGGGCGTGTCCGGGCGATGTCACGGAATCCAACCTGCCTGACAGGATGTGCGATTTCGTGATCTGCGCCCGCATAATCGAATACCTGTTCTGGCCAGATCGCCTTGCTGATGAGATCAAGCGAATCGGCAGGATCGGAGCTACATATCTCGTAACATTTCCAGCTTTTCGTGAAACTCTTCCGCCCCATGCGGGACCTGCGCCCGACAGGATAAGACGACATTTCACGCCCGATGAAATCCGGAAGTGGGCAGACCGGATCGGTCCGGGCCGTCTCATCGGCATCCAGTATGGGGTGGTAGAACCTGACAGTCCCGAAACAGAAGAACGCTACCGGGCAATCGAGAAGGATCATCCACCGAATGCATACCCGACGAACTGGGTATATATCGGGCGTATCGAGAACGGTCATGCAACGAAACGCCATAAAAAGATTATTTCAGTGTCGGCTTTCGATTTCCGTTTCCCGGGTGATCGCTACGAGCGTATTCGGATGTGTATGGATTTAGTGAAAAGACACATTCCGAAACCGATCCTGCGACTTGGGAAGTGGGTTAAGGGCGTATAGATGGGATTATGCAGTTTCAGGAATCTTTTTATTATTTTCTGATAACGTCGGATTGTCTTACGCAACCACAACTACCATAATGGAGAACTATCGGTCTGAAAAGT
>Ga0164318_10006341_pt1 | contig 11456 bp, 9 predicted proteins | sample GuaBasSedimGuay9_FD_113734 | JGI IMG/M metagenome (GOLD analysis project Ga0164318, IMG submission 113734) | Subseafloor sediment microbial communities from Guaymas Basin, Gulf of California, Mexico - Guay9, Core 4571-4, 0-3 cm | ecosystem: Environmental > Aquatic > Marine > Hydrothermal vents >... | reverse complement strand
GTGTGTTGATGTTTCAATCCTTGTTTTTTTGGATTCGGATCAATCAACGTAACACATTTAGGATATCAGAGATCCGGTTTCCCGGTTTCAATCCTTGTTTTTTTGGATTCGGATCAATCAAAAATGCTCCAGTTGAAAAAACGCCAAACGGATACGCGTTTCAATCCTTGTTTTTTTGGATTCGGATCAATCAACACTTCCGCTTCACCTGCTCCGTACAGATCAAAAGTTTCAATCCTTGTTTTTTTGGATTCGGATCAATCAACCCATTTTCGGGATATATGCTGTGAACTCAGCATGATGTAAAAATTTTGAATAAATGGTTTTTATGGTTTTCAGGTCTGCTTCCTCCTTTTTAGTGGGTTTTCAGGTTGTTCAGAGTAAAGTTAAGTTTTTAAAATCATTTGTGAATTTTTTTTATATGGTACTTTCGCAAATATTTCGGTAGCAGCAATCCGGGCACCGGCGTCTGGTTGAAGTTGGTTTGGGATACCGGCACCCATAAATAACATTTTGGATCTTTTTAATAATTTTTTCAAGTTTTACATAGTCTTCATCGGTAATGTCTACGTCCACCAGTTTGTTGTTGCTTCGGGTATAAACAATAAATCCCCGGTTGACGGGCACCTTGAAATTATCTGTAATTAAGCGGGCATAAAAAATCAGTTGAAACCGATACGTTTTAAACAGCTTATCCTTATACTCGGCATATTTGTAATCAAGGGGCGCGGCCGTGCCGTCATTAAAAAACAGAATTTCATCAACAATCCCACGGATACCGGCCGGAGATGAGAGATACACATCCGTCTGTTTTTCCATTACCCCGATTTTTTTTCGCAGATAATCCGGATTCCGTTTTCGCGCCACCTCATGAATAGTCCTGCCTTTATCAACTTTAAACCGCTGTCCTTCATTTTGCGGAATATCCATTACGTATTCAAAATAGGTGAACCTGGGGCAGTACAGGTATTCAATCATCTGACTGGCGGTGATGGAACGATCTGTGTCCGTATTGGAATTTATTGTTGAGGTCAGTTTCATTGTTTTTTGGTATTAACAAGGATGAAAATGAATTAAAATACACATTGCACGGGATCTTTTCTTATGAACCCGGTGTCCATATCATAAGTGGTATAAAGCTGATTTTTATTTATAAAAATAATTGTTGATTGATTATCATCTTGATGCGGTAAATGTTTTATGGGAACGGAAATAATATGGCTGTAAAGTTCCCCCTTTATTTGGCTCAACATATCTTTTCTTTTAATCGAATCAGTTTCATCTCTGAGACTGAGATACTTTTGCCATATTTCAGATGCAGTGTCATCAATTTCGATAAATATATCCCCTGTGGGATATTCGGCCTCAATTAATTTAAATTTGTTTATTTCCTCGAAATTCAGTTTGCATAAATGATCAATTAAATCCGTTGAAACATCATAGATGTCTTCCGCCATTTTTTTAAAGTATTCGTCTCCCAGTTTTAAAAAATTTTCTTCGGTAAGCGATTTTTTTCCTTCCAGAATATCTTGTGTGTAAAAAATGGACTGGTCTTTGTTATTGTATATATAACGGTAATAAGGCTGTCTGTTTTTTAAACAAAAAAGTGTGACAATCCCTTTTTTTCTGTTTTCGGAAAAATTTCGGTTACATCTTCCCGCCACTTGGTTAATGGAATCCAGCGGCGCAAAATCCCGGTATACTCTGTCCACGTCAATATCAACACCCGCTTCCACCAGTTGTGTGGACACAATTATTTTTCGTTTTTTTGTGTGTTTAATGCCATTTTTACCCTCTATCCTTTCCAGTCTGTGCCTGGGGATAATATTGGTCGACAGATAAAACAGGTTTACACTTTTATCCTTTTTTACTTTTATGTACTTTTTCAGCTCATTATACACGTCAATGGAGGTATTGATGGTGTTGAGTACGATTAAAAAATCATCTTCCGGGTATTTTTCCATGTCGTCTTTGAGTATTTGGGTAAACCGGCAAAGATCCATTTCTTCATCTGATCTATTAATAAAGGAAATTCGGTCAAGCTGTGACAGATAATGGTTTTTATTTTTAGTCGGTACAAGTTCTTTGATTTCGTCTTGCTTGAAAATAAGCGGCTGTGTGGCAGTCATTAATATAAAGCGGGTATTAAAAATTTTCCCAAACCGCATAAATACGTTTCGAATCAAATGCCAGTATTTGCATGGAAAGGTTTGAATTTCATCAAGAATAATAATAGCATTGCTCATTGCGTTGAATTTACGAATCATCCGGTTTCTGCTGGATATCAGGGTATGAAAAAGTTGCATAAAGGTGGTTACGACAATTTCCGATTCCCACCCTTCAATCAGCAGGCGGCTGATATCGGAAGGGAATTCTTCATCATTGGGGTTTGCCTGATAGGTCATTTCCGCCAGATGATGATGTTTGAGCATTTCACGGCTATGGGGTTTACGGTTACACGCCACCTGAAAAACATCTTCAAAAACATTGAAATTTTGTTCGATAACACTTAAAAACGGAAGACAATAAATGATTTTTGGGATAAAATCCGCTTCATTACTTAATCGTTTTCTCAGCTTTAAGGCAAACGACAGGCCGGTTAAGGTTTTACCCGTACCGGTGGGCACGTTGATCGATAATATCTTATCATTGATATCAATTAAACCGGCAGACACAGAGACGGTTTTGTATATTTCATCTCTTATGGGATTGATGAGATTGTCCGTCTGTTTGACTTCAAACTTTTTGCCGATGTAATTGTCCACAAGATCAGCCGGCAGTGAAATTTTTTCTTCAGGCATTTCAAGCCCTGCGGCATCACATTTATCCGCAGAAAGAAGCGAGGAATAAAGAAACTGAAACAGGAAGTAAATATCTATGTTTTCTTTTAGAGCTTTTCGTCTTTTTTTGTTCTCTTCCCGACAAATTGATTTGGTAATTACAGTTTCGATTTCTTCGCTGAACCGGGCAAGACTTATGTCACAGTTCGGGCATATAGCCAAAATTCTGTTAAATTCCCCGGCATCAATAGCATGGAGCTGGTTTTTGATTACCACCGGTTTTTCAGGATTATTTATTGGGTTTATAGAGAAAATTTCATCTTTAAGATTTATGGGATTGCCATGATGTTTTTTGACAATCAGCCAGGAGATGATCGGCAAAAAGCCATAAAGCGGATGGGCCATGAGGTTTTTGCCATTAATATAATCACGAACAATACGATATGTAAAAAGCGATGACAAGAACCCGTGATGAGTCTTTTCATCATTTTTCATGGACCGTTTTTTTTGTTCGTCATTTTCTTTGATATAATCCTGGAAAAACATGGTGGCCTTGCCCAGGTCGTGGGTGAATCCGATCAATCCGGCAACATCGCCAATCACATCAGGTTCTGTTTCCGGGCCGAATGTAAACGCAGTGGTTTGGATGCTTTTTAAGCAGGCATTTGACGTATTTGTCAAATGATCAATAAGCAGTTGCCCTGGCCGGGATTCCAGTTTATAGGAAAAGGATGGTGTCTCCATTTTCAGCCCTGAAATATTTGTCAGGCATAGCTTTTACCGGCTTGCCGTCGCGTTCATAAAAGACCTTTCCGAATTGGGTGACAATCCGCTGCTTGTTCATTTCAATCGGCATATCTTCCGAAAAATAGGCTTTTCCGGTTTCTGGCGAAAAATCAGCGGATAATTGAATGGGCAAAACGCTATTTAACAACACCGGGTTTTTATTTTCCACCTCACGCAGATCAAATTCCCCGATAAATTTAAAATTTGCCAGAAGTTCGCTGAGACCTAAAGACACCGTGTATACCGACTCATGGTTTTGTAAACAGGTTTTAAGGCGCTGATAAAGATTCTTATCGCTGTGCTGAAAATAAATTCGGTATCGGGGATCTTTGACATACTCCAAACGGATCTGCGTTCTTTGTCTAATCCTCGAAAAAAGCAAGGCCCGTTTCGTGTCTATCAGGTTTTGGCTGATTCGTATCTTTTTGACCGGCTTGATGATTCTTATGGCGATATTGGCGTCTTTTTTTTTGAAGTGATCGGCATATTCGGTTTTATCCAGTCCGATAATGGCGGAAATCATGCCGGCGATGGTGGGTCTTGGCGGAAAGGCAAAACTTAAGGGCGAGGTGGTGGTGTACGGCTTTTTAAAATGTCCCAGATCGCCCCATATGTCGAAAGTTAAAATGCGGCTATTCATTTCCGTATCCCATTATGTAAAAGTAATCGGGTTGCAGGTGATTCCTTCGCATATCGAATCCATGCCAGAAGATTCGCCGTTGACGGATAGAGAAACCCCCGGATCGATCATGTAATCGATTGAAGATATTTTATCCGAAAACTGGCTCAATGCTTTTTTCAACGGGCCTGCTTCAAGCTGGAATTCGCTTATGTTGCGCAGTTTTTCAAACGGCAGATCACTTTTTATGGAAATCAGCCGCTCAAGGTCGCCGATGAAAAACAACGGGGAGTTATAATTGATCTTCAGCAAAAGACGGGGCATCTGGCCGAATTTGGATCGAGATATGAGATTTTTCGTGCCTTCCCACATGCCTTCCAGGAGAAGGTTGATGTCTTCAGTTGTGGCGGTGCTGTGTTTTGCAGCAGCCGGATTGATAATGCCGTGAAAGGCAATCAGGGAATAATACAGGATATCTTCTTCACGGAACGTCTTTTGTTTTGCTCCTTCTTTGGATGCAAAGGCACCGGTCCCCTGAATATGCTTCATAACTACGGGATGCAAAGACCGTCCCATTTTAAACTGTACCGGGCCTGTCAACGTGATGGAATCTTTCTCTAATGGGATAGTACATCCAAATAGCCTGATATCTATACACCGATTCAGTACTGTTTCTTTGTGTCCGTCAAAATCCCTGGCCCTGGCTTTGCCGTCCTGAATCTTGCCGGCATCATCGGCAATTTCCCTTACAAAGATGTCCTCTTTTTTTTCGTTGTCGCCGTTATAATTTTTATAGGTAAACAAATAATCCCGGATGGTTCGTTTCAGGCGAACATCGGTTACAATATTTTGACCGGTTTCCTCATCAATCCTAGGCTTGTTTTCATCTAAGGGATCGCCGTTGGGGTTGGCGTCTTTTACGTCATATAAAAACAGAAGTTCCGATTTATTCGTCAGTGCCGTCATTTTCTACCTCCTCTTTTTCTTTGAAAAGACTGGCTAAATTCATGCCGGTTATAAAATAAAAAGATATTTCGGTATTTGTTAAAATCCATTTTGTTCCAGATACAACCATATATTGAGCAATTACTGCTTCTAACTCTTGGTAATAATTTTTGTCATACTGCTCCAACTTGTTTTGAGCTTCAAAAGCCAATTTTTTTATTAATTTATCATCAAGTCTCAACCCATAAAGTTTTTTCATAAATGGTGCTTTAAATGATTTGTCATCTTTTTTTCCCGAATTAGAATGCTTTTTGTTTCGGAATTTTTGAACATTAATTAAATATTGGACTAATACTCCGACCAAAAAGCATGCTTTTTTGGGCGCACTATCAAAAAAACCGCTGTGGCTGTCAAAAAACCGTTCGATTTTTTCCGTCATGCTTATATCCTCGGAATAAAAGCTGTCCTGAAGATCTTCTATGATTTTTATATCCATGCGTATGCCTCCTTTTGTTAAGACACCAAGATTTTTCAAAAAGTTTAAAAGCATATAGCCTCTTAAGCAGTATATTTTTATTTCCTTTTTTTTTTCATATTCTTTTAATCGATTATTTACAAAAACCGAACGGAGTTTGTTTACAATGGCTTGCATAATAAAATGATAATCAATGGGTTTTAATAAAAAGATTTTACCGGCAAGCTCAAGGAAATGTTTATCATATGTCAGGTTTTTGCTGATCTGCGGGAAAAAATCCCTCAATATCCCGAAATTAAAAATAACCTGTCTTTTTCCATCCTTCTTTTGTTTTTTGAATATATTGATTTCATCAAGGTGTGCCTTAATTTCAAACAGACGCTTGAACCGGGAGGGGAGCATATCTTCCACATGTAGCAGGATATTAAATGCCGCTTGCTTTTCGACATAAAACAACAGGTCAAAGCTCACATAATCATCATACTCTTTGATAAGATCAAAAATCTCGGTTTCCGCGCTTGTGAGCCGATAAATATATTTTTTTTTAAAAGATGTCTTTAAAATTTCAGACGCCTTTTGCTCATAGGCGTCTTCCAGGATTTCCAGCGTTTCTTCCATCAGGCCGCGATTTAAAAATTTGGGGATCAGGAGGTATTTAAACCCATAAAAGCTGAAACTCATATTTTCATTTAAATATTTTTTTCCTATTTCAAGACTTGTGGCACAATCATAGCAGACCGGATAATTTTTCCAGGCATCCTGTTGTCTGAAACCGCCGGTTACAAATCCCGGCTTATCCACTGTGTAGAAGTTATAGGTATTTACAAAGCCATACACCTCATTCTGCTTCTCATGACAGACGGAACAATACTGATGAAGTCCCAACGCTTTTTTGCCGTATTGTTTATAATATTTTTCCTTTGCCTTATTTGCTAAAACTTTTTTAAAAAGATCAAGATCGCCGATATAGCGTTTGTTTTCGTTTTCTTTAAAAACGATTGTCAAAATGCAGCCTTCGTTTTGCGCCATATCCCCTGAAAGTTTTTTCAGGCTGTTAATTATTTCTTTGGAGTCACTGGAAAGAGTTTTTTTTATTTTTATGATGGTTCCTTTTTCATCAGCATCCAGTCCAATCGCATCAACATCCTTTTCAATATCTGAAATACTTTTTAAAATTTTGTTTTTAAATGTCTTTTCCATATCCCCCGCGAATTTGGATGTCGGTGTAATATCCGCGCCTCTTGCACTGCCCCGCCGGTAAAGATATCGAAAAATTTTAGTCTCCGTGAATTCTTCAACATTGATTTTATCGTATAGATATTTCCCGTTGGCTTGGTTCAAAATAATAGTAAATACCTTGTGAATATTACCTTTTTCATTGGGATTCTGAATAAAATCATTGATCGGGTCCGATGCCGGTTCGCTTTTCTTGCACCAGCTTCCGATTTTCATGATAGACGATATCATTTTCCCTCCATAATAAGAGAGTTAAGCCTTGTTTATATTATCAAAATTAATTTTATTAACCTTTTTCATATTCAGCATGGAAAGTAATTTGTTAAGTTCATGTATTGTCATGCACCAGACATCCGATTGAATCGCATATTCGCTGAAACCTGATTTTGCGATAAAAAGCATTTTGTGGATTTTGATATTCATTTTTTTTTCACAAAAGACCTTTTTTTTCATGAGTAACTCGATATCAGCCGTAGCCACTGATTTTTTTCGATATTTGAATTCACAAATCCAGTTTTCCTTGCCCCGGCAAAGGGCATCAATTTCAATATTAGACGGCCTGCCAAATACATCGCCTTCCTGGTCAAATACATTTACGCCCTGAACAACATCAAATTTCGGCAACCAGATATCTTTATAGGGCTGGCCGTCAAATCGACCCAGCATTTCCCGCATATAACTTTCAAAGAAAAAGCCGATTTCGGCGCTGAGTTTTGCGAAATACTCTTTGTAATTTTCATTTATTCTATTTCGCATGGCCTCGAACTGGATATTCTCGTAACCATACACGTTTCTGATCCAGCATGCTAAAATTGAATCTATGATCTGATATCGTTTTTGGCTTTTTTCTATGAGATCAAGGTATGTGAGTTTTTTTATGGTGTCAGTAATGCTGCCTGGATTTCTCCCAATTTTTTTGGCCAGTTCGGTTATCGTATGGGGGGTATTTGATAATACTCTTAATGTTTCTTTTAAAAGTGTGCCGGATTTTTCCAGCGAGGACTCGAAAAGATACCTGCAATGAATATCCAATGCCCCGTGGGCAAGCTCATCGATAAATGCATTTTCAATGTGGTCTCTTGAAATCAGGAATGAGTTGCCTGATAATCCAGTAGCTGAACCAAGGATAACAACCACATAAAAGGGATGCCCTTTTGTCAGAGCAAACAAAAAGTTTAGCGCATCCGATGAGATTGGTTTATCGATACATTTGTAAACAAGTTGTATCATGTCATCCATGTTGAATCGTGAGACATTAAAGAGCCTGACTCTTCCAAGAAAAGGAGCGTCCTTGTCACCAAATATATCAAACATTATTCGAACGGCTGATCCGGTAAAAAGGTACCAGACGTGGTTTTGTTTAGAAATTATGCCGCGGAGAAATCCAAATAGATTCCCATTCTCAAAGCCCTTGTATTTATTTAAATCAGCAATGTTTTGGAATTCATCAAGAACGACAGCAGCCCTTAAATTCATTTCGCGCGAAAAATCTTCCATGAATTGTAATATCCGGCCAAAGACTTCTCTTTCATTTTCCGGCACCGGAGGGTAATAAGACATTAAAAATTGCGAAAGGCTTAAAAGTGTTTTACTATTTATATCGTTCGCAGTCGATAGCAGTACACTCGGATCAATTTCTATATCGATAAGCGGATATGCATTCTTGTTGTTTATGGATTCATAATAGGCAAGCATAAACGTGCGCAGAAGTCTAATGGCAAGCTTGCCGGGGGGTCCGATGTTTTCTTGAACATCAAATATCAGCTTAATTGTATTTTTTTTCGGCAGGTTTTTCAGGAACTGCTTCGCAAGAGAGCTTTTTCCGATTCTGCGAGGTCCAATGAGCGCCACATTGTCAGTTTGATATGTTGAGTTTAGATTTTTTAATAAATTCAATCTGTTGACAAAATCATTTCCGCTAACAGGTTTTTTGATTGAGATCATAATTGTATTCCATTTATATAAAATTTTCTGTCATATCATGTATACATTTAGCCGCAGAATTTTTTATATAAAAAGTTATGGCAAAAATCAGTTTTTGTCAATTTAAATATTTATTTTTATTATTTATATCATCCTTCTCGCCACCCCAAACCCTCTCGAAACTGATTTTCCAATTCCAAGATAATCCGGGATGGCAAAATTTACTTTAAATATTCCGAAAAATCCGATCATTCGTTTGGTTTTAAGATTGACCGGTTTTTCGGATACTTTGAGATCGATTTTAATTTGTTGGTCCTTTTCAAGCCAGTGATTTAAAAATTTGGACATGGAAAGAATGTTGCCGGTCATTGCTTTTTTTAAAATGTTTTCCCGGTCGTCCCTGCTTGTTGAGTCTGAATATTTTTTGTAGTTTATCTGATTCAGACCGATCCAGGGGGAGGCGAATTCATACATATAGGTTTCCTGTGAATACCCGAATTTAACATCCTCAACAGTTAAATTTTTTTCAAAAACCGGAATGATTTTCCCCTCAATATTAATTTCATTCATGTTCATGAAAATTTCTGAAAAAATTTGAATGGCCGGTTCGGTTACGGCGATAATGGCAGGAGTATTGTCGATGAGTTTAAACTGAATCAGGGGATATCGGTAAATGGGCTTGCCGGATTCGTCATGGTTGTGAATCAGATTGTGTTCCATAAACAGATTGCCCACAAATCCCCGGAATTTATGAATCTGGTATGGATTTAAGCGTATGTTTTCCAGTAATAATGTTGATTTTTTCATTTTTTATCCTTGTTTCTCATCTCCTTTTGTCATTTGTTGGAGCTCACAAATTGTGACCTCCAATTCATTCAAAAAAACTTCGCCAGAATTTCATCATTTACCAGTTTTTTATCAAATCCCTGCCCCAGCACTCTGATTCGCCGGAAATCATCCTGACAGAACGGGAAGACATATACACTGTCCGTGTTTTCATTCATCAGATCCCGGCAGGTTTCCGCCAGTTCGTCAAAACGGTTGGTTTCCAGTTTTCCCAGAAAAACGCTTTTCTGTACCCGGATCAGCCCGGCCTGTTTGCAGGCTTTGGCGATCTTGTTGCGGGGTTTGTTTTCCGCGATGTCGTAAATTAACCAGACGAGGATTGGCATAATCAAAACTCCTTGATTTCCAGCCAGTCTGGCCTTTGTTCATCTTCATCGGCCAGCAGGATATTTGCCAGTCGATGCGCTTCGTGTTGGATTATATATTTTCGTTTGACGTTTTTTTTGCGGTACCTGACGGATTCATCCAGATGTTTGTTCATGGCTTCCACCACCACCGGTTTGCCGTTTGTATTTAACGATACGGCATTTTCTGTTTTTGTAAAATACGCATCCTTCATCTGTTTGCCGGTAAACAGGTAGACAGCGCTCTGTTCCGCAAAAATTCGGAAGGGTTCGATCATGTCGAACACAAATGATTTTTTGTTGTAATTGTCTGTATGAAGAAATCCCACATACGGGTCCAGGCCGGAAAGGATGCAGGCTTTTTCAACCGTGCTGTAAAGAATCCCGTAGCAGTAATTCAACACCGCATTAAACGGATTTTTTGCCGGCTGCCGGGAACGGCCTTTGAATCCGTACTTTTCCGGCATGGTCTTAGAAATACTCTGAAAATAGGCGCGGCTGGCTGTTCCCTCCAGCCCCATGATTGTGTTTCGGACTTCATCCGGCGTTCCCTCTATTTTGTTCAGGCTGTTGACGGACTCTTCGATAACTTGAATAGCACCGGAGAAAAAACCTTCTTTGCCTGGCCGGGCATACATGAGCTTTTTTAAAAAAGCAGACTGATTTTCCATTTTTCGGCAAATCATATCTATTACCAGTGTCAGACCTTTTTTAGTTTCTGCAACCGCCAGCTGATTTCTCCGGATTATGGCAGTACTGCCCATTTTTGCAAACCATATCCGGCCGATGGGGTTACCGTGTTTATCAAGAAATATAATGTCAATATTATTTTCAAGAGCTGCGACAACTGCCTGGGACGTGATCATGGCCTTGTTGGAAATGATGATGGATTCAACTTTTTGAGGTGAAATGTCAAATCGTTTGTCTTCATTTTTAAGCTGAAAACATCCGTCTTTTTGGGTGATGTAAGTTCCAGGAGTGTTGATAACAAGATACATAATGATCAAATAAAACAAAACATTTTAAAATTTAACCATCGGGAATTTTAAATAAATTTGTTTTGCATCAATATGCTAAATCTATATACAATAAATTTTAAAATTTTTCTGTAGGTCTTTGTCTGATTTTTTTGGCCACATAACACATTATTATTTAAAGATTATTTAGCATGATGAAATATATCTCAAATTGTGTCAAGAAAAACAAGAATAACCAAGAGTTTAAAAATATTATTACCTGAATTTTGCATGAAAATTGATAAGAACTTTTTTATCAATTGAAAATAAAGGCGTTGTGAAGAATTATAATATTTTTTCTTATCAATTTTTATCCAAAGGGCTCGTGCAAAATTCAGGTATTAAAATGTTTGTTTAAATGCCTTGAGAATTTGTTTATTAGATGGTCTGCGACAGTAGCGGTCAAAATGCCGGAGAAGACTCTGCAATAGGGATGAAGGATTCTTTATGAAATTCAACTTGTTGAAACAGTTGTGGATCGTCCTT
>Ga0164318_10006340_pt1 | contig 11460 bp, 9 predicted proteins | sample GuaBasSedimGuay9_FD_113734 | JGI IMG/M metagenome (GOLD analysis project Ga0164318, IMG submission 113734) | Subseafloor sediment microbial communities from Guaymas Basin, Gulf of California, Mexico - Guay9, Core 4571-4, 0-3 cm | ecosystem: Environmental > Aquatic > Marine > Hydrothermal vents >... | reverse complement strand
GCGAGGGTGAGTTCCACAGCCAGCAGATGATCGAGTATGGCACGCAGATCGTGGCGGGTGTCACCCCTGGCAAGGGCGGCCAGTGGGCCTGCGACGGCAAGGTTCCAGTTTTCGATACCGTCGCCGAGGCGGTAGCGGCGACCGAAGTTAATGCGGCCATTGCTTACGTTCCGGCCCGCTTTGCTGCCGATGCTATTCTGGAAGCGGGCGCCGCTGGCATCCCGCTGATCGTCTGCATCGCCGAAGGTATCCCGACGCTGGACATGATCCGCGTCCGTGCCTATCTCGATCAGCAAGGGGCGCGCTTGATTGGTCCCAACTGCCCGGGGCTGCTCACCCCTGATGAGGCCAAAGTCGGCATCATGCCCGGTCACATCGCTACCCCCGGCCCGGTAGGGGTCATCTCCCGCTCCGGCACACTGACCTACGAAGTTGTCTACGCGCTCACCGCGCACGGCATCGGGCAGACCACCTGCGTGGGCATCGGCGGCGATCCCATTATCGGCACGACATTCGTTGACGTGTTAGAGATGTTCGAGAACGATCCGCTGACCGAGCAGGTGGTGCTCATCGGCGAGATCGGCGGCAGCGATGAGGAGCGGGCGGCGCAATTCATCGCCGAGCGGATGACCAAGCCGGTTACGGTGTTCATCGCCGGGCGCACTGCGCCTCCGGGCAAGCGCATGGGCCACGCCGGGGCCATCATCCAGGGCGGCAGTGGCACTGCTGCCGAAAAGATAGCGGCTTTCGAGGCGGTCGGCGTGCGAGTGGCCGAGCACCCGGAGCAGATCGCTGACCTTGTGGCGCAGAATTAGCTCGACCCTCCCGCAGGTTCGTAACTTGCGGGAGGGTTACTGGTTGCTTTTCACGTTGGCTCTGGCTCTCATCGCGGCCGCGCCGTTTCTCACCCGACCCGGTCTCCCGCATCAGACAGACGCCGAACTGCACGTCTACCGCGCCGCCGAGTTGGGCCACACCATCGGGGGCGGCGCTGTTTACCCTCGTTGGGCGCCTGATTTCTACTATGGCTACGGCTACCCCATTTTCAACTATTACGCTCCGCTGACCTACTATCTGGCTAATCTGTTCGCCCTGCTCCCCAGCGTGGGCATCGTGACCGGGGTCAAAGCCGTGTTTATCCTGGGATTGCTCATCGCCTCGCTGGGAGCTTGTCTGCTGGGGCGCGACCTGTTCGGTCCGGCGGCGGGCGTGCTGGCGGCGGCTTCTTATGTGTTTGCCCCTTACGTTGTCTTTATTGACCCCCATGCTCGCGGCGTCCTGGCGGAGCATTTCGCCATCTGCCTGCTCCCGCTGGTTTTCTATGCCTTTCACCGCTTGACGAGGGTGGGGGGGAGATGGGCGTTACTGGGGAGCGTGCTGTCGCTGGCGGCTTTGCTTCTCAGTCACAACTTGTTGGCCCTGGTCTCTGTCGCTTTACTGTTGGCTTTCTGGCTGTGGGGGATTCTGTCTGGCGCGGGGCGCGGACGGGTGGGGTGGGGCGCGTTGGCGTTTGTTTTGGCTGCGACCATCGTTGCCTTCTTTTGGCTACCGGCTGTTCTGGAACGGGGCGCGGTCAGGTTGGATGTCGTCGGGCCGGGCCACTTTGATTTCCACGAGCACTTTTTGTCGCTGGGCGAATTGCTCGCCCCGTCGCGTATCCTTGATATGGGCGCGACGGCCCCGCATTACCACTTTAATCTTGGGTTAGCCCAGTGGCTACTTGCGCTCCCGGCGCTGGGTGCGCTTCTGCGGCCCGCGACTCCTAACCGGCGTGCTTTACTCTACTTTCTTCTGGCTGGGCTGGGGTTGCTCTTTTTGATGCTGCCGGCCTCGACGCCTGTCTGGGAGTGCATCCCGTGGATGGAATACCTCCAGTTCCCGTGGCGACTGCTGGGGCCGGCCAATTTGATGCTGGCGTTGTGCGCTGCCTCCGGTGTGACGCTGTTGCCCGCCGGGCGCTGGCGCGATCCCGCGCTGGCGGCTGGACTGGCGGCGATTCTGTTGCTGGCGTTGCCTGTGCTTTACCCCCCGATGTGGCCGCCGGATTTTGGCCCTACCGCGCCGCACGACATTATCGAGTGGGAGCAGCACAGCCTGGCGCTCGGCACGACTTCGACGGCGGACTTTATGCCGGTGGGAGCGGCGCAGGTGATGGTGCACCCTGAGGCCAGCCTGACCGAGTCCTACGTCACCGGCCCGGTGGACAGGATCAATCGCGCCTCTCTGCCAGAGGGGGCCAGGGTTGATATAGTCGAGCACGGCCCGCTTTACGACCGTTTCTCCGTCTACATGCCTGAAAGGTTCATCCTGCGTTTGTTCACGTTCTACTTTCCCGGCTGGCGGGCTTACGTGGACGGCGAGGAGGTCGAGATTGAGATCGCTCACCCCGAAGGGTTCATCACGTTTTGGGTTCCTGAAGGGGAGCACGAGGTGGTAGTGCGCTTCGAGGACACGCCGCCTCGCACGGCCGGGTGGATCATCTCGGCGGCAGGTCTAGCGATGCTGGTCATTGCACTGGCACTGATGCGCAACTCCCCAGCCCCCGATCCTTCGACAAGGCTCAAGACATGTCCCCAATCCCTAATCTGGCTGGGTGGGACGCTTTTGCTTTTCATGATTCTCAAAAGCGGCATAATTGACCCCCGCGATGATTGGCTGCGTTACACCTCGCCGCCGGGGCAGGCGCGGGCTGCGCAACAAGAGTTGCGGGCCAATTTTGGCAACCAGGTTGAGCTTTTGGGCTACGATTTGCCCCGGCGGCGCGTCAGAGCTGGCGAGTCGTTTTCGGTGGTGCTTTACTGGCGCGCTTTGACCCCTTTGGATGTGAACTATCAATCCTTTGTTCACCTGGCCCACCCGTTGAACGTCCTGTGGGGGCAGGAGGATCACCTCAATCCGGGCGGTCTGCCGACGACGCGCTGGCCGCTCGACAAGTACGTGTGGGACGAGTACGAGATTCGTGTCTTGCCAGAGACGCCGCCGGGGGAGTATGTGCTCAACGTGGGGCTTTACTCGCAAGCTGGTGGCTATTGCTTGCGGCGGTATGATGAGGAGGGGCAAGCTGTTGGCGATAGTATTGTAATCACCTCAATCGAGGTGATCGAGTAGCCACGCGTGTATGTGAAACTGAGACCTCCGAGGTTTGCAGAAAACCTTGGAGGTCTAATCTAACCCTTACTGCGAGTGCTTTTCGAGAGTACGTGCCAGAATTCCCTCACGCTCGGATAGATCGGAGAGTTGATGTTTCTTGTGATGCCGTTTGTGCCTCTGCGGCTGGGCGTGGGCGCGTTGCAGTGCAATCTCCATTGCCGTCTCGGTAGGCTCGATTTCTTCCTCGGCAATTTCTTCCACTAGTGCGTCGTCAACGCCGGCCATTGTCAGATCAATCCGGTGCTTTTGGTGATCCAGTTTGAGGATACGCACTTCTACCTCATCGCCTATCTTGACTAATTCGGATGGATGGCGGACATAGTCTGCGGACATCTCTCGAACGTGTAACAGTCCTGGGCGTTCGGCACCGATGTCTACGAAAACACCGTAGGGTTCCATCCGCATTACAGTCCCGGTGTAGACTTGGCTCTCGGCCAGTTCGCGCCAATCTACATCAGGCGGTTTGACCATCGTCAAGGCGATGCGACCCTGCTCAACGTTTACTTTTGTGACCCACACACTCACACTGTCTCCTGGTTGCACCACGTCTGCAACGCGGTTGATGCGGGTGGAGGCAAGTTGGGAAATGTGAACCATTCCATTTCGTTCCAGGCCGATGTCTATCACCGCTCCATACAGTTGTGTTTCTTTGACTGTTCCTTGCAAGTGCATCTTGGGTTGCAAATCGGCGATAGATTGGGGTTGTGCTTGTTCCATGTGAACTCCTTCATTTAATGTTTTACCGGTGCCATTATAATGCATGCCCTCCAAGTGTCAAGGTGGCTCTGCCCTCACTCTACTTCGCATAGTCAATATAATATACCAAAATTTGTCCCCTTTTTGTTTCTTAAAGTGCAAAACTGGCTATGCGAAAAACCAGCTAGATAAAAAAATGCTCGCGGCAAAGATTTCTCCCTTACCAAGTCGCGCCAGGGAAGGTGACCACACCAGCATGAATACCCACACGCCTGTACATTTTTACGCCGGCGTACGGCTCGCCCAAGATGCTGTCATGGATAGCCCAGCTGCGGCCTCGGATACTGGACTCTGCTCCAGGGCGACGGAATGGAGTACTTCCATCGAGTCGCTTGAATAGCAATCCCCCAGGAGCAAATTCTTTGTGAATCCACTCCATCCGGCCCAAGCACAGCATATAGGAGAAACCGAGCCGCTCGAATAGAATGGCGTTATGATAAGCCAGGGGTTGGATGTAAACAGCGTCGTGGTTGAGGCCAGTGATGAACCGCTCCAGGGTGGGGATTAACCGCCGGGTCAAACGTAAGCCTCTCCTCACCTGTCCTGGCGCCAGCCCAGCTTCCATTGCCCGCACTTCTTCCTCAATATTGCGCTCTAATGTGCCAAAATAGGTCGGCGTGCCATCCGGCAGGCGATCCGTATCGAAACGCTCCGCGTGGGGATCATTTATGATGAACAGGATCACTTCGATTTGATTGTTGGGCGTGTCGGCCATTTGCAGATACACAACCGGTTCTTGAGCTTTCCAGGCGTGACGCAATGAAATTTCCACAGACGATGTTCCAGGGTAACACTCGATTTTGAGCAGGGAGTGGCCTTCGCTATCAGTCAACGTTTCGGGGTTGATTCCCAAGCGTTGGGGAATCTCACGGGGTATTAAACGGCGATAGACTGGCAACTTTTCTTCGTCAGGAAGATTGTTGACCTGGTTGATAGAGAATAATTGCGTGTCCAGTAGAGAAGGCGGTTGCCGCATCACTTGTACCGTTCCTTCAAAGCCCGCTCAACATCTCGCTGGGCATCCCGCTTGGCGATAGCCTGCCGCTTATCATACTTGCGCTTTCCGCGCGCCAGCGCGATCTCAACCTTAGCCCGGCCGCCCTTTAGGTACAAGCGTGTGGGTATGATGGTATATCCGCGTTCTTGGATGCGCGAGATGAGTCGGTTGATCTCCCGCCGGTGGAGCAACAACTTGCGCGGCCGGCGCGGCTCGTGACCATATCGCCCTGATGGGTCATAAGGAGCAATGTGGATGTTCATCAGCCATAGCTCCCCGTTACGGGGCTGCACGTATCCATCGCTCAGATTCACCCGCCCAGCGCGGATGGATTTAATCTCCGTTCCTGTCAGAACCAGCCCAGCTTCGCGGCGATCTTGGAGATTGAAATCACGCCCGGCCTTGCGATTGGTGGCAACGACCTTGATACCCACCATCATTCACCTGTGAGAAGATATTCGACGGCCCGTTCCAACTGCGGATCAGTGTCCGGTTCCAAATCCCCTTCCTCCGGCCACGGAACTTGGATATCAGGGGCAATTCCCTGGCCGTGGATGGCCTTATCGTTGGGAGTGAACCAACGGGCAGAAGTGACCCGCAGTTCAGAGCCATCGCTGAGTGTAAAGGGGCGCTGCACCGAACCTTTGCCAAAAGTGAGTTCTCCAATCAAGATGGCGCGTTCGTGATCCTGCAACGCGCCGGCGACGATCTCGGATGCGCTGGCGCTGCTCCCATTTACCAGTACAACCAGCGGCACATTCTCTCCCACGTTCCCTGGGTTAGCGTCAACCCGCTGTTCCCGACCGTCGCTCCAGCGCTCAATGACAATTGTCCCATCGTCGAGGAACAGGTCAGAGACCTCTATGGCCTGTTCTAGCCAGCCGCCGGGATTGTTGCGCAGGTCAAACACAATGCCAACCGGATCTTGAGCCAAAAGTTCCTCCAGGCCATCCTCCATCCGCGTGCTGGCCGTGGCGCTGAACTCGTGCAGGCGGATGTAGCCGATGCCGTCGTCGCGCATCTCCACCTCGGTGATGGGAATCTCCATCTGCGCACGGGTGACAATGACCTCGAATGGCTCTGGCTTCCCTTCACGCTCGACGAGCAACACGACATCGCTCCCCGCCGGGCCGCGAATCAGGCCGATGGCTTCGTAAAGCGTCTTCCCGACAATGGAAACGCCGTCCACTTGCACGACCCGGTCGCCGGTGAGCAACCCCGCTTTCTCGGCTGGCCCGCCCTCAAAGATACCAACCAGTTCGACTTTGCCTTCATCATCCAGGTCCACAAACGCGCCGATGCCCTCAAATTCGCCGGTGGCATCCTCCTGTATCACAGAGGCGACGTCTGGCTCGATGAAGGTGGTGTAATCATCGTTCAATGTGTTCAACATGCCATGGATGGCCGCGTAGGTCACTTTTTGCATACTCGGCAGATCGCCGTAGAAATTGCGCTGCACCAAATCCCACACCTCCCAAAAGACCTGGAAGGCTTCTTCATCTTCGTTCTCCGGCGTGGGAAGCGGCACAGGCGTGGGCGATGGGGTGGGGGGGGCTTGCTCTGTAGCCTGGGGCGGCGGGGTGGGTGTGGGGGCAGCGGCTGACCACGATGGTAGTGTGCCGTTCCCGGTCAACACATAAGATGTGCCAAAGCCAGCCACAAAGGCAGTCGCTGAAAACACCACGACAATTATGCTCACGAACACAAACTTTATCACATTGCGTAGGATACTATTATCCATTACCAACTCCTGGGGTGCAGTAGCCGTGCTTCTACTGCGATTGTAAATACGCTACGGCGCGATCAAGTTGCTCGTCTGACAGATCATCGCCGCGAGCGATATAGATATCAGGTGTCAATCCCTTCCCGTTGATCTTGTTTCGGTTTGGTGTTAGCCAGACCGCCGAAGTCACATGCAAGGACGAGCCATCGGATATCTCGTAAATCAATTGAACCAATCCCTTACCAAAAGTAGGCTCACCGATCAGAGGGGCACGGCTGTGATCCTGTAGCGCCCCGGCGACGACCTCGGCTGCGCTGGCTGTTTCCCCGTTGACCAGGACGACCAGGGGAATGTCGGTGGCAACACCTCCGGGCTGCACTTGGAGAGTGCGCTCTTCAGAGGCGCGGTTTATCTCGTACAACACAACCCCATCGTTGAGAAACTGGCTGGCGACGACCACTGCCGGGTCAAGCAACCCGCCGGAGTCGTCGCGTAGATCCAGTACCAGGTTGGTGGCTCCCGCTGCTTGCAATTCTTGGATAGCAGTCACGGTCTCGTCGCTTGTTCGTTCGGTGAATGACTTGATGTGAATGTAGCCGATGCCGGTCGCCTGATCGAGCACTCGCCAAATGACAGATGGCACTTGAATCTCCTCCCGCGTGATGGTGAGATCAAACGGCGGGGTGGGGGGGCGAGAGATGGTAAGCGTCACCGCTGTGCCAATCTCACCATGGATGTGGGCCCTTGCGTCGTCTAGGGTTGTCGCTGGGGTAATCTCTGTGCCGCCCAATGCCAGTAGGATGTCTTCCTCGATAACCCCGGCCCGCTCGGCGGGAGAGTCGGAGTAGGGGAAAAGAATCATCTGCCCCTCCACATTGCGCCACAACGTCACTCCTATACCGCCGAAGGAACCGCGCATCCTGTCCCGCTCCAACTCGTGGGGCTGAGGTGCAACGAAAGTAGTGTAGGGGTCGTCGAGCAGAGCCAACACCTCGCGAATGGCTCCGTACGTGCGCTCCTGTGGCGAAGGGATATCACCATAGAAATACTTTTCCACCTGTGTCCATGCTTCCCAGAACACCCCCAATGGCTGGGAGCGTTTTGCCATAAACTCGCCCCAGAGTTGCTGGGTCACGATTCCGGTTGCGAAGGCTATGCCGAGACAGAGGAGAAAAGCAGCAAATAATCGAAGAGTATGCTTTCTTGACATAAATAAATGTATCCATGTATTCGTCTGTGAGTCCAGCCCAAGTGGACTATTCTAACACAAAGCAGGAAGCAGGCAAGCGGTTATAGAGAGATAATTTCTGTTGTTTTTCGTCAAATCTTATATTATGTCAAGTTACTTATGTCAAACAGACACCTTATTTGACATAATATATCTAGTCGGAAGTCGAAATCACTGATGGAAAAAACAAAATCGAGACTGCACAGCCTTGACGGCAGAGATACCCTGTGCTAAGATACCGCCAATAGATACAATTTCAGCGAAAGGTGTGGTCAGCATGAAAAACAGATCAAACTTTATTCAGCAAGGCCCCACTGTATGGAGCATCCTGGGATGGATCGTTCTGGTGGCGCTAGGCATGGGGTTAATCTGGATTGGCTTTGTGCGGCCTTTTGGTACAGGCAAAAGTGAGCCGTCTGCTGCAGCCACCGAGTTGCCGGTAAGTACAGCGGCTGATTCAACCCCAACGACGGTCTTGTATCCCACCTTTACCCCTCTGGCTGTATCGCCGTTACCCACCGTGGTTCCTACCGAAGCATCTACCACACTTCCCCCGACCGCAGTCTCTCCGACGCAAGTCCCATCTACGCCGGGTATCGTGGCAGGCGACAAGGGAGTAAATGTGCGCAGCGGGCCAGGCACGAACTATACTAAACTGGGGTATCTCGAACCGGGCAGCCAGGCCGAGGTGACTGGTCGCTACAGCGATTGGTGGCAGATCAAGTATAACGGGAGATCGGGATGGGTGTTCGGTGAACTTGTCACTGCCTCGGATGTGGCTAGTGTTGCACAGGTCGAGCCACCCCCTGCACCGACCGCTGCCCCAGTGACTGCCGTCCCTCCGACTGCACCTCCACCGCCGACTGCCGCGCCCGTTACCGATGTGCGCGGTCTGCACCCAGACAAGTTCGAGGTCGAAGGCGCGCCAGGGCCGTACAAATTGGGCAACCCAATCTGGTTCAATATGTGGATCACCAACCAAACCAGCGCGTCGGTCGAGTACGAGTATCTGGGAGTGCAAGTGGAAGAAACGGGGGCGGTGCAAAAGAGCTGGGTATACTCCGAGTTCTCACCCAACCAGCATTTTTCCCACCACGACCAGATGCACGACAAAATCAGTGCTCCTGGCACGTATCACCTGTGGCTGGTAATCCAATTCCGCGATGGGAATGGCTTCAGGTTAATGGGCCCGGTAGAGGTCGTTGTCCAGTAGCCCCCCCCACCCTACAATGTATTGGCCGCGGCCATCAGCTTTTTGATGTCAGGTGGTTCAGAAAATAGCATAGTACGATTCTCCTTGAAACCCATACCACCCATTCCACTATATTCCCAACTCACTTGACAGAAGAAGGAATACGAATCTGAAAGGTGGACCCTTCTTGCCAGGCACTTTTGACCTTGATGCTTCCTCCCAGCCCCTCTATGTACTCTCTGGTCCAGAAAAGTCCAAATCCCATACCGGTTCCTTTTGTTGACCAGCGCAACTCGAATACCTTGTTCAAATTCTCGTGTTTGATACCCATGCCATTATCGGATAGCAGCACTTCTATAACCGAACTGCCGCTTAGGTGACTTTCGATTCGCAACTCGCCGCCTTCTCCCTTTTCCTGGATCGCTTCTACGGCGTTCTTTATCAAAACCCTGAATGCCTCGATGAGCATGTCCGGTGATGTTTTCACCGGGGGCAGATTTTCTGATAATGATGTATGCACAACTATTCCCTCTTGGGCTTTAAATTCATCTTGATTCCGTATGACCCTTGCAATTGCCCAGTTCAAGCAGACATTGACGTCGGTCGGGACATCGGGGGTCTCGTGCCAGGGTTCATGCAAGTGATCTAGAATATTGGCTGCCTCATTCAGGCGGTTGAGCATCTTGTCGCTTAACGCGAGTATCTCACTGCGTCGTTCGGGAGGTGCTACCTGTACCAGGTGAAGGTGCGTTTGAAAGGCAGCGATGTGATTGCGGAGCGTGTGGACGAAAGCCGCTGCGCTGAAGGCCATCTTGCCGAATACTTGCGCTACCTGTCGCCGCTCCTCCGCCTTGCGGTAGAGGCGGGCATTCCGAATCCCGGCGGCAGCCTGCTGAGCAAAGGCTCTCAACAACTCGATTTCTCCGCCGCCGAGCTTTTTCGACCGGGTAGCTGCAAAGAGATTACCGACGCACTCTCTTTTGGGCTGCTCCTCGGTGAACATTGTCAGGAAGAAAGGAACGGCTATGACTTGCTGGACACCTAGAGCTTGCTGAATGCCTTTGACAACTGGCCTGGAGGCAAGCGGGGCGATGGGCGTAAATAGATCGTAGAGATCATTGCTGATGACAGGCCCGCCGGCCTTGAAGGCTCGCACGCTGAGATTGCTTTTACATTCCTCCTGATAGACATAGACTCTGGCGATGTCCGGGTCGGTGATGCTCACTGGCTGCTCCGAGTATTTAGAAATCTCAGCCTCCCACCCATGTATCTGCTCCTCAGTCGCAAGATTGGGATTGACGTAAAAAGCGCGCACTGGAAGCGAGTCGTCTGGCTCGTAAGTGGCTACCATAGCTCCCGCGTAGCCAAGATCAGATACAACCCCTTCCACGATCCGTTCAAGCACCTGCTCCTCATCCCGTAAATTGGACTGCATCTCAAAGACAATCTCCTGCGCCACCTGGATGTGCAATCGTCGCCGCTCGCTCTCAATCGCAGCGGCAACTTGCCGGCCAAAGGCGGATAGAATGAGCCGGTCTCGTTGCGAAATTTTTTCCTGCTTGGCTACAAAGAGATTGCCGACACATTCTCTCTCTGATTGCCCGTTAACGAGCGTCTTGAGAAAAAAAGGAATGGCTATGACTTGCTGAATGTCTAGAGCCTGCTGGATGCCTTTGACGATTGGTCGGGAAGCAAGCGGAGCGATAGGTGTGAATAGATCGTAAAGATCGTTGCTGGTGATAGGCCCACCGGCCTTGAAGGCTCGCACACTGAGGTTGTCTTTACATTCCTCTTGATAGACGTAGACTCTAGCAATGTCCGGGTCGGTGATGCTTACTGGCTGCTCCGAGTATTTGGAAATCTCTGCCTCCCATTTGTGTATCTGTTCCTCGGTCGCGAAACCAGGATCAACATACAAAGCGCGCACGGGGAGTGAATCTCCCTGTTCATACGTAGCCACCATAGCCCCGGCATAGCCAAGCGCTTCCACTACATCACGAACTATTTGCTGAAGAGTGGTTTCTAAACCAACCCCAACTATTCGTTCAATTGGGGACTCTTTGACAGAAACCGGGCCAATTTGACGTTTGACCAGTGTGCGGGTGATGGCACGCATTACCCACGCGATTGGGGGCAAGTTGACGATCCATCCAACCAGACGCGAATTGGCAAGTTGCCCGGCACGCTTTTTCAACTGCGTAGAATGATTTGCTCTCATTATATCTCCCCTTGCCCACCCTGAGGAAGCGCACTGCACTTCCCTACCTGTTTCGTCCAATCGTGATATACCATTTCTTTGTGCTTGACCAGAACTTTGGTGAGATTGAACTTGTCCGGGATGGTTTCCCTATTATGTGAGAACAGCAAGAGATATTTGAGGCCTATCCAGACCAACTGCTGAAAAGAAATCGGCT
>Ga0164318_10006338_pt1 | contig 11461 bp, 4 predicted proteins | sample GuaBasSedimGuay9_FD_113734 | JGI IMG/M metagenome (GOLD analysis project Ga0164318, IMG submission 113734) | Subseafloor sediment microbial communities from Guaymas Basin, Gulf of California, Mexico - Guay9, Core 4571-4, 0-3 cm | ecosystem: Environmental > Aquatic > Marine > Hydrothermal vents >... | reverse complement strand
TAAGCTTTTTTACCATCAACTAAATTTTTCAGTGCATACGCAGGAACATTAATAGCACACTGAGCATTATCATTTCTTATTGGATAGTCATTTTGTTTGTACAATTTACAAGTTGGCCCGATCTCTGGCTCATCTATTTCTTGTTGAGATCCTAGTTTACTCCAAAATATTATATTATCAGTTTCATCAGTCTCTTTAGGTAAATCTACTGAAAGATCAAAAGCTTTATCATAATTATTTATAATTTCTAATTCTGTTGAACTACTTATTACACCATTTCGAGCCTCAGCCAGCAACGCAACATCTTCACAGTCGCCCGTACTAACTTCATCTCCTACCAATAATTCAATTTCATTTAATTCAAATTCACTAGATGATTCAAGTTCTAATTGCAAATATCTAGGACTACTTCCTATAAAAGCATTAATAACACTATCACCTGTTTTTTCAAAAGAAGCTAAATTCCATACGTCCCCGTAATCAGAAAAATATAATAAAACATTATCAAGTAAAGAAGGTTCTAATTTTACGCGACTATAGACTTCAATCTCAATTATTTTGGTACTGTAATGCTTATTAGTATAAATCCTAAACCCTTTACATGTTATTGGGTCAAAATTATGCTCAATAATATTCCAATCAGTTTGAGAAGCAGCCAACAAAACTTCCCAATTAAGTGGATGATGATCTCCATATAAATACTGTGGTCTATCATCAATTGGGTTTTCAAAAATGTATTTATTAATTATGTTGTCTTCGGTAGGTAAATACAAAATACCATCTAACCTAATACTATTATATTCTGGAATATAATTATAATGAATATCGTCCGCATTTCCTGTATCAACAAGAGATCCTAAATAATATGACAAAGCCATATTTCTAAAATTATTTCGTTCTTTAAAATAAATAATAGTTTTATGTATAACTTGCTCAAATTCATAAGGAAATTTTAACGTCAGTGCCACAGGATCAGTTACAAAACCATAAGTATCAGTAGCTACTGTATTACCACAATATTCGTGCTTACCATCACAATTGTGGCTGTATAACCATTCCGCATCTCCGTTTACATAAAAATAGCTGTGCGGCCCAGTTGTAGCTATTCCGTTATCAGAATGATATCCATTTCCCTCTGGCTCATTGTCCACTGTACGCACACCATCGCCTAGTGCATCTAATCCATACGCTTTATTCTGATGCGATTCACTCCAGCCCATCATTGTTGAAGCGTAGTATCCAGAATGTACATGCTCCCTACCAAACAAGTCTACTTCCCAATCAGCGTCCAAACACGTTGATATATTATATTCAAAATAATTGCTTTTTTCTTTTCCATACAAATTAATTTCTTCAATATTAACTCTATCACCCAAATCAATATCTAGTATTACATTAGTTTGCCATCTGTCTCCCCGAGCGTAAATTGCAAATCCGCCAATGCCAAACGAATATAATGAATCTGGCGTAAATGTTCCAGAAACATCTTGATTCACCTGACAAAAAACAGCATCTGGTAAATTATGGATGGATAGACCTACATAAAGATCCATATCATAAACACCAATAAGGTCTCCACGATTAACTAATATATCACAATCAATACGATAATTAGTTGGAGTAGCTGTATAAATATAAGAAGAGTTTTCTGTTGGAAAATCTAACGAATATATAACAGTAAGTGAGCCATCTTTACTAGGCCGTAAAATTTTAACTTTTGAATTATTTGTTTTAACACCAAAAACATATATTTTTTTTATTCTGCCATTGTTATTTATTGGATGAGAGTAATCAATTAAAGTACGACTACGATTATTTAACGTGTCATAATATTCATCATTAGTCAAACTAGATAAAAGTATACCAGTTCCTATTTCATTAAAATCTCTTCTACCACCCTCAATATTATATTGTATAGGATTATGTAAATAACCCATTACATCCGTATGGCCATCAATCAATTTATTTATTTCTGTGGCAGTTAACAAACGAGAAGACGCATAATCAAAACCGTCAGCTGCTACAGATCCTGCTGTTTTAATAGAAACATCCGCACCACCATCGTAAAAACCTAAAGACTCAGCCGCTGTCCCTGAAACAGTAACACTACTAGAAGCTCCTACAGTACCACTAGTAATTTGTAATTTATTAAATTCTGTATAATAACATTCAGCATAAGCATACCCACCGATATTAAGCGAACTAATTTTCTCGGCAACTATGCGCGACATCTCAAAACCACTAAGATTTTCATTATTCCCAAGATTAAAATGCACATCGCCATAATTATCTATATTTACAATTAGATCATCATTAATACCAGAAATAGTAGTGTATGTGGTTTTTGACACGCCAGCCTCACACACACCACGCTTGCCAGCCCCTAAACAATTATGGGTATATTGCAAATAAAAAGAGCATTGCGTATTATCACAAGCGTATTTATTTAAAGAACTAATTTTTATAAATTTAATAGCAAATTGATCTCCAGACCAGCCATCAATAAATGGGTATACTCTTAAATTATTTATAGACCCTTGCCACCACGTAGCAGGTCCCATGTTTATATTGTATAAATGCCATTGATCATCAGCTACTAGATCAAATTCAAATTCCTTATCAGAACCCCATATATTATCATCTACTCTTGTCCAAGCGATTTTACCTTTAGTCAATCCTTGTACCACTTTGTCTAGATTATTATTAGTAATTTTCATCATAATACGTACAAAATAATAATCTTCAGCCTCAATAGGTACGAATGTGTTTGATCTTCCTATAAAGCATTCTCTATCATAAGCGGTACCAAATAAAACACTATTCCAAGACCCATATAAATAAATGTTTTGATAGACATCCCAACCATTCACATCACCGTTTATATGAAAACAGCTTGAATACCCATCCAAGTTATCATGAGCACATAAAAATGAATTTCTTATAGATTTAGCTTTTCTTAAAAAATTATAAGTCATTTATTTTTTCCTTATAGTGCATTGCTTTATTATATCTACCAAACAATTTCCGTCGCCAGCATACCCGCTACATTGACCACAAAATTCCAAGCCATTATCAGGATTTATGGTCTGCGGATTAATTTCTTCTCTAAACATCTTTTGTTTACGTAATTCCATAACGCGTTCAGCAAGAACACGTCTATACCTTACTTCCCATTCTTTATAAGTAAATTTATAAATCGAATCACACATAGGACACTTATAAACAATATATTCTTGAATACTTTCATTTACCAATTTACCGTCTTCACCAATTACATAATCAGCGTCATTCATATACATATCTATTGTAGATTGCTGATCTAAAAGTAGGTTTGTTCCACAAGCATCACAAGGAATAGCAAACATAAAAAAACCTCCTAGTTTAATGGATCTACTGGGCCAGGAAAAGACAATATAGGATCTTCACTTAAAGCGGACATTCTAGTACTAACTTCGTTATGCGTAGTGGTACCTGACTTAACAGAATAAAACGCGTTCACCAATACTCTATTTATAGTTCCTCCATAAGCTGTTACAGCATCTATCTCTGAGCTAACGTACTCTTGGCCACAAGCATGCATATAAGCATATTCAAAGGTTGATTGTGTGTTGCCATGGCCACAAATTTCGTGTTTAAGGTTTTGGAAATCCCATATCATTAAATGTCCACATGGATTATATGTATTGTAACGTTGTACAGCTATTAATGGTCTAACTATTGTGTTTGTAAATTCACAACTCCAAACAGGAAACGAAATTCCAAGATCGTCTAATTGACTTTTTAGACCTGGAGGTATTATTGATAATAATGTAAATGAAGTATCACCCGATAAAGCTATTTCATCGTGTATCTTTTTTTGTTCTTGCTCCCATTTATAAACATTACCACTTTCTAAAGCTTTTTTATCTGGATAGCAACTTTTCATCAACCTACCCCTAACTTTATTCATGCTTATTTTTTCATCGTGGCTGTTCGGCATTCCAATTACGCCACCTATTGTATCATTTTGATAAACAGTTGATTTATCATTTTGGAGCGGGTACAACAAAGATCCTGTACTATCATATCCGTGTGGTGGAAAATCGCCGTGATTACCATAGGAAACATTATATTTTCTTTCATATACCTTAATTTTTTCCACAGATTCTACAAAATCTATATTATATAGGTAAATAGATTTAATATTTATTAAATTAACGAACTCTAAATAAGGCAAAGTCCCAATCTCTTCTTCGGTGGGACTTATTCGTAATCTTAATTTTACAGTATTAGACGTGTCTATATCAGCAAACGGCTGCCCATTCTTTTTACGTTCTGTAATTTCTTTACGCTTTAATGACTCCGTCTTTTTTGCATTATAAATATCTTCACTACTTATATCCAACTTGTATGAGCATCGTTTTATCTCTACACCATTAAATCTAGAAGGAATATGCATAGATGCGCAACTATATTTAGACGCCCCATCAATCTCTATTTCTACAGATGGTAAATAATATAATAAATCATTGTAGTTACCATAACTATACTCACATTCAATACGATTGATTATTCCAATATCACTAGGTTCTGTAAAATCTTCTGAAGAAGAAGATCGTTTAATTTTAAAAATTATTTCAATATATTCATCAGCACCAATTTCGCCTATATTATAATTTACATTAATATCTGTGCTTGCAGGATAAAAAAGTCCTGGATCTACATTAGCATAGTTATTAGAGCCATCATCTGGTTGTTTAGAAAAAGAAATTTCATATCTTTCTGGTAAAACAAACGTTTCTTTTTTAGCTATTGAATCCAACGCGTTAGTATTTATATCTACTTTTAATCCGCGTTGATAGTATTCTTTATCTGGTTGTTCAGCAGCATTGTATGTTTCGATAACACGCCCATCACTAGCAGCTGTAATTATAGATGAATCAGTATAACCTGGACCGAACAAAGTTACTTCATTCGACCATGGTGGTCGCGTACATGTGGTATACAATGTATAGTAATCATTATGACTAGTGCCACGAGGACCTATTTTATCACTACCGATAGGATCCCAAACACCGTTGTAATTGAAACTTCTATACGGCCCACCATCTAAAAGCACCCAAAAAACATTATCTATGGATGCATCACCACTTCCTGAACTAGTTATTATTTTAAAAGATGGTGGTATCACACGAAGAGTATATTCACCTTCATCTAAAAGTAAACGATGCTCAAATAATTTAAAATCATACGTATAATTTGGGTAATAAACATCTAAAAATAAATGTCTTCCTTCCCCCACAGCAGTACTACAATTATTACTGCCCTTTTTATAAGGAGGCGTGATTAAGCATCTATCAATTGATATATTAGAAGATGCACAACAATCTAAATACCATGAATTACCACAATCTAAATTATCTAGAAAAGCACTGCCTCTAACTAAAGGTTTCCAATGTTCTTGCCATACCCATTGTATAGATTTATCAGGACCACCAACATAATCTTTATAAGTATACCATGATATAATATCAATTAAATTACCGCCTATTAAAATTTGCTGAGGATTCCGCGGATATGGGTAATATAACCCAGAGAAACTATAATGTGTATTAAAAATTTCTTCAAATCTATAACGCTTATATTTACCATCGCCTTCTAGATCCAATTGTTCATCAATATGCACATTCTCAATAGCGCCATTAGCTAAAAATAATCCCATAGGATGTATAAAATAATTAGTATCCTCATAATAATCATTACTACAATACAATAAATATGGATATTCTGAAATAGAAGTGCCCATATCTGATGAAGTATACATTTCCGCCATAGGCATCCATTTACATTTTATTAAATATTCTTCACCATTCCAATAATAATAATATACATTATCTATAGATCTAAAACTTCTTAAAAAATCTCTATATACGTTTCCAAATTTAGGCAAAGAACCATAATTTTGTAAAGCTTTAATTTTATCTATATCGCTTAAACCACCACGATATCGAGCATAACCATTAAATATATTTTCAGTAATCTTTTCATAATTTTCATACGACCAGTCACAATGACATGCCCAAATGGAAGCGTGTGAATCGGCGGTTTTACCAAAATTATCAGCTGGCCCAAGCATCCGCATATCAAACGATCCGTGTGGAATGCCATCCAGATCTTCAGGAAATAATTCCATTACATTTGTATCGTATTCTGTCAATTGTGTAACTATATTATACCTGGCATAATTATCACATTCGTCATAAGGATACCACATCGGACCTAACTCAGTAAAAAAACTTAGATCGTGATCACCACATAAAGGCGTGTAATTAAAATATACAGTATCAGTAGCCATACGACGGCCAGTTGGTCCATAACACCAATATTCTGGTAATAAAGTATAATGCTTATAACCGGCTTTCCAAGAATAAAAAATTTCTACATCATGGCAGTATGGTTGCCGTACCCACGTTATCAATTTAGTTTTAACTTGTCCAATTATTCTACCACTAACACCTTTAATTACAGCCGACGGCATTAATGGTTCATAACCAAATTTTTTTAAAGTGAATGTATTATTACTTTCGGACAAATCTAAATTCCTATATTGAATTATATCATCATCTAATATAAAAGATTCGCGTACTTCCTCAAGGTCATCAATACTACTAGTTGTATGTCGTTCATAACTGTAAATCTTTTTAATAAACAAAAATGCACCAGAACATATTTGCTTAAACTCTTCAATATGTTTGGGTTTAATAATACAGCAATTCACAGGAAGACGAGAAGAGCATTGTTCATAAAATTCCATCTCTATTTGTGTATCATCTGGATAATGCAACATCATTTTACCTTCGATATCCCAAGGCTTTATAACTGCACTTAATAATTTTTCATCATCTGGAATTTGAACAAATACAAAACCGCTGCCTCCAAGTTGTATTAACTGATCAGATCTCAGAAAAAAATTTTCTTTTACAGTCCTTCTAAATAATTTATAAGTCATTTCATATGTATTATTAGCAGGCGGATTTAATAAATTTGGTAATTTTTTCCTAACACCGTCTATATACACATGATCCAATAATTTAGCATTTCTTCTTGTGTTACTAGTCGCATTAGTTATTGGTAAAAAAGAAAATTCTATTTCACCATTATTGTTAGTATAAGCTCCAAAATCAGACTCATACGATGGTAGATATGATACTCCCCCCTCACCTTTAACACTAAATTTAGTTTGAGCTATTATACCACCACAAAAAATTTTTTCAAAAGATATTTTATCAAACTCCCATCTACCACTACCCTTATTCAACACTACTACTGTATTGTCTTCCCAAAAAGTAGGCATTTTAATATAAAATATATTATCCAACTTTCCAAACGACGATGCGACAAAATGATCTGGAGAAGTTTTAATTAAAAAATCTAAATAACATTCAATATCATTATAAATATCCTCAAATGTGCCTGGTAAACCAGCTTCCATATCGCTAGTACTATCAAAAGCATCAAAGCTATCAATAATATAAGAAGGTAGATTAAGATCTGGGTCATTTAAATTTAATCCATAAGTTTCTGTATTATAATAAAAAACTTCCCCAAAAATAGCGACATATTTATGGTTAATATCTGAAGTTTCAAAAACTTTAACCGCATCCACACCACTACCAACTGTATCAAATTTATTATGTATAATAGGAGCTAACACAGCGTCTTTTAGTTCTTTAACTAAACTAGGATAGTGCTTTCTATGATCTTCTGCCTCAACACCAGCTGTTAATAAAGCGGGGTCGTGCTCTATAATAAATGGATCAAAACTTTGGATATAAGTACGTGTAGAAGGGATTTTATATGGGATTTCATTTAAGGATACATTATTGTCAATAGTCTGTAATAACTCTATACTACCATCCCAGGCATGAATCTGCGGATCAGAAAATGAATCTTCATAAACATCAGGATCCCATCTTTCTTTTCTAATATTATAACGTAATTCTAAGATCTGTTCTGCAAGAACTTTGTCTCCTCCGCGCATTTTTTCATCGACACAGTATTCCCAACAAATACCAGTATAATGGGGGCATTCCGGTTTACAACCATTACAAGGAGCGCGGGCCATTGATAATCTACTATCCCAATTAAAATCCCTGTATTGAATAGTAATTTCATCTGGATGAACGCATTTAGTTACAATAGGGTTAATTTTACCATCTGAAACAGTAAAAAACGCAGGATCATCATTCCACCAATGGCATTTACTTAATTGTGCTCTAAAATTATATACGTCATAGTTTAAAGGCAGTCTAGACATAAACCCACTAAATGTCGTTAATGATCCTTCTTCTTCATCTATATGAAAAGAGCTATCGCTATCATCAGGCTGAAAAGCACCAAACGACATAATTCCTGGAGCATATCCAGAACAAGTGGTATTTGTACCAAAACCGTCACACAATCCTTTGTTGTATCCGTTTATATCATCAATATTTATAACACCGCTTACAATAGTAGCCCAATGTGAACCGGTAGCACGGTTTCCAACAGACCTACTTGGGTCTGGCAACACACACATTTTTTGAAAACCAGTACCACTGTAAGTAGCACATTTTATTTGAGTACCTAATAAATTACAATATGGATAATAAGGCGCAGAACTGTTAGTACACTTAAATGTGTCATTATTCCAATATGTACACCGTGCTGGTTCAGTTGGGTTACCACCGTTATCTATCGACCAATACTGACATATATTAGGCTTTGTTATTTCACCATTACTCACTGTTATCTATAACCTCCAAATAAAACCTACCGGTTAATTCATCTACATGATAACAAACTTTAGTAGCGCCTTCATAATAATAAATAGTTCTTCGTTCTACCCTTAAACTATCTTGAATTCCTGGTACCATAGACGCACGAGTTTTAACGCCATAAGCTTCTTTACCGACTAAATCCCAGCGCCGTCCATTATAATGATATAATGATAGCCTTACAATAGCTCTTTTTGGCACCTCTCTCCATTCCATAGATCCTTCACGTATTATGGTACCATCTTTAAGTTGCACTTCCCAACCAACAAACTCTTTCATAATTATCTCCATCTTAATATTTTTAATTATTTATATAGTATCTATTTATAACAAAAGAGCACTACAATTCAAAGTAAAATTAATCACTTTTAGTGCTCTTATATAAATAAATTATATCCATATATACTCCAATTCCATAAATTTAGTATTTTAAACCACACTCTAGTATTGCCCACCCCGTCCTTACTAAATATTTATTTAATACATTAATTAACCGTATGTACCATACCACCATCTACATATAAATTATTTACACTACACGTAATCAAAATAAAGTCGGTAATTAATAGTACTATTTGCACCCGTTTCACTCGCGCCAACTTTAATATTTAACCATATAGGATCAGACATCAATCCTCGCAAAGGCGAGTTTCCTACGGCTTTACTATCATCCGCAGTAGCAACAACCGCAAGATTATCATCGGTGGAATATAAATATGTTGGCGGTGTATCACTATCAATATCTGCAGCAGTTATGTTAGGATACCATTCATAACCGTTACTAACATTTCCTGGACCAACAGTACCGAATCTAAAATATGTGTCAGAATTACCAGCATCATGATGATTAAAAGTACCATGATTTTGCAATCCAAATTTGACCGTACTTAATTGAGTCGCACCAGACTGAATTTCAAAAGCAACAGCTTTGACACTACTTTCAGTAGAAACAGTAACATTACCATAATTTAAATTCGAAATATTATAATTTGAAGGCTTTGGCGCAGAGCATAATACATAAAAACAATCACCAGCTCCTAAATTATCACTGCCACCACTGGGATTAAATTTAATATACAATCCTTTAGAACCTAAAGCCGAATACCCACCAGATACTGTTGTTACTACAGAGCTACTATCATCTCCACGCTCAGAACTATAAGCATACTGAGCTGTCCCGACTGGAGCTGACGCATTAGTACCCTGCGCGTAATCAGGTTTATAGCAAGCTATTGTCCATGCTGGGCTACAAGTATTAAAAACAGCGTCTGTAAATTTAACCATTAAACCATAACTACCTACTTTATACCAATAGTTTGGATACAAAAGCTCGGTCCAATCGCTTTGTCCATCACCAGTAGCACTCCACCTCATTCGTGGTACATTTCCACTTCCTGCCCCCATTGTCGTACCATTAGTAGTATCTATTTCAATAGTATAAGTAATGTCAGATTGATAATTAAATAAACCACCTGTTGTTAATGTGCCAGCATAAGTATTACTTCCACCCTTAGATGGTGTACCGATACCTCTTGTAGCATCATTATCGTTAGTAATTACTATTTTATAAACATCATCAAGAAAACCATAATATGTTCCAGATACAGATATATCGCCAGAAAAAGTATAAGCTGCCTTACCATCCGGTGTAGCTAGGCCCCCCGATTCAGATTTTGTATTAAAACCTAAAACAGTTCTAGCATCATTGGTACCACTAACAACTGAAACACTTGAAGAAGATCCTAAACTTCCAGATCGTATGACAAAGCGGTTACGTTTAGTGTATGTACCACTAATAGTAACATTTTCCCAAGTACATATAGCATTATTCCATCTTTCAGTTGTTTTTCCTAGATTATGTAGTTTTTCAGTAATATCTCTAGCTACAAAGCGCGGATCTAAATTAGAACCTGAATATAACGTAATGTATGGAGCACTTTCACCATCCAAAGCTAAATGCAAGCGATTAGTTGTTGCCCCTATTGTTATAGTGTCTCCTGGATCAGCTGTTCCGATTGAATAACCACGAGTGCCTTTACCTTTATTTGTAGTTCCAATAGCGGCTACCCCAGATGCGGAAACATCATATTCAATCCATCTTGTTACTACACTCATAATTTAAACCTCCTATATTAAACTCGTGGATCTTTAATAGTAAAAGTAAATGTATACGGATCCATTTCGTTACCTGAAAAATCTTTTACACCACTGACTGTGATACTATAAGTTCTACCATAAAAAAAGAACGCGTTTTGCGGATAAATAACCGCCGACAAATCAACGCCTTTAATGGGTTTTATTGATGCACCCAAATTATGACTATTTAAATCTGCTGTTGTAAAATAAAAGGCTTCAGATGATGTGTGGGGGCAAATAACAGCGTTACTAGCTTTAATGGTACTTATAACATTTCTATTTGGTCCCCAATCTTCTACCTCATTAAACAAACAATTATAACCATACAATAAATGATATGTAGATTCCAATACCCCACTTGCTGTGTTTTCAGCGTGGATAGTTAAATCTATAACACCACTAGACGACACATCAGTCGGTGTATAATAACATCTATATCCATTTGTAATTCCAGAATAAGTAGTAGAAACTATTTTACCATCATGTATAAAATAAGTTCCAGATGTACTAACTTGAACCCCAGAAGATGT
>Ga0164318_10006337_pt1 | contig 11462 bp, 7 predicted proteins | sample GuaBasSedimGuay9_FD_113734 | JGI IMG/M metagenome (GOLD analysis project Ga0164318, IMG submission 113734) | Subseafloor sediment microbial communities from Guaymas Basin, Gulf of California, Mexico - Guay9, Core 4571-4, 0-3 cm | ecosystem: Environmental > Aquatic > Marine > Hydrothermal vents >... | reverse complement strand
ATCATAATTTCACAGATGTTGCAACTAATTTTAATGTTGAATTCGACCTTAAACTTAACAGAATCTCAGGTGAAAGCTGGGCAGGCTTCGGTCTTCATATCGGCGCGGAAGATCAGCATGATGTTATGGATGACACTAAAACAGGTATTACCTGGTGGCTGCAAAAGGGCGATGGTCAGCAGGTGCTGATTGTTGCAGGAGGTGCCATGGCTGCTCTTGGGATGAGATTTAAGTGGAAAAACAATGAACTTAAAAAATTTGAAGATGAACCGGTTCACATTAATTGCGTTGTGTCTACAAAAAGTTTCGGTGAATCCGACAAAGTAACCACAGCACTTTTCGTTAATGGTGAGCCAATTACCTCGCGACAAAGAAATGGAACAACAGGCTACGGAACGGTATTTGAATTAAATCAGTCTTTTACTAACAACTTTAATATTTTCGGATTCAGTAATGATACAGGTGTTGACTGCAATTTTGATGTTAAAAACTATACTATCAGAAAAACAGTGCCGAAAATTATTGTTCAGGATTGGACAAACGATGCTTCTTCCCTTATCAATGATTCAAAAGTATATACTCACGCCGTTAACTGCTTCGGATCAAGCGTTGAAATTAACGGGGTTACATTCGATGCGGCTTCTAATGGCTCTCATCCTTATGATTCGCAAACAAATTGGGTGTATATGGATTATAATAATAATTATGGAATTGGAACCGGAAGCGATACTACTTCTGTTAGCGGAAACGGCGCTAACCTTTTAACAAGCTTTTTCTATTCGAGGATTAGCTCCACGTTGATGCTTTTTAACTTGACGCCCGGTTTGCAATATACTTTAACTTTATACAACAATTCTACGGCAACCGGTCCTGATTCTCGTATTGTAGCTTCCGACAGTGAAGCGGGTTTAACTGTTCTGAATCAAAACATGGGACACGGAAATATTTTCAGATATACTTATACAGCTCCATCTAATGGTGTGTTTTCCGTAACGTTTGACAATTCACCGGTTGATTCCGGCGACGCTTTTCAAAACTGGCGGCTATATGCGTTCAGTAATGAAATGACAGTCCCTGAATGCTCGTTGTTATTTGGATTTTTGTCGATGGCAGGCTTGTTTATCAGAAGATTAAATAATTAAACGTGGATATTTAATGAATAGATTAATAAAATAACATAAATTTTTGACTTAATTGAAAATGGAAGACTTATGAAAATGTCAACTCTAAAATTAAAAACATTGGCCGCTTGTACCGTAGCAGTATTTCTTTTATCAGGATACTCTATCGCGTCCGAACTTATGTTTAGAGACACTTTCTTTACTACTGATGGAATGTATGTAAATGATGAAATAGATACAGAAGGAAGACAGTCAGGCACAGTCGCTCCATTGGATTATACAGGCGATGAAGAATCATTATTAAACGCTATTATAGGAGATGCAGATATACCGAATTGGTTGATACTTGAGAATAATTCTTTCATTTCCCCAAATCATAATTTCACAGATGTTGGAACAAATTATAATGTTGAATTTGATCTTAAACTTAATAGAATAGCAGGAACCAGTTGGGCAGGCTTCATATTTCAGATGGGAGCGGAAAGCCAAGATGAAGGTGAAAACGGCACCGGCACCGGTTTCTATTGGTGGCTGCAAAGAGGACAAGGAGGACAGCGCCTCATTACAGCCGGTAAAGATGCTGCTCTTGGAATTAGAAGTCGTTGGAGAAATAGTGAACTTTACAAACTTGAAGAGGAACCTGTCCACATTAATTGCATCGTATCAACAAAAAGCTTTGGCGGAAGCGATAAAGTTACTACAGCGCTTTTTGTCAACGGAGAACCGATTACCGCGCGGCAAAGAAATGGAACAATTGGATACGGAACGGTATTTGAGTTAAACCAGTCTTTAACAAACAACTTTACTGTATTGGGTTCTGATAATGAGCCAAGCGTTGAATGCAACTTTCAAGTTGACAACTATACTATCAGAAAAACAGAGCCGCATATTACTGTACATGATTGGACAAATGATGCTTCTTCCTTAATCACTTCTTCAAAAATATACACGCATGCCGTTAATTGTAATGGTGAAGATGTTGTAATTAACGGAGTCAAATTTGCCGGAGCAACTGATGGGGCTAATACCTACGATGCCGGCACAAATTGGGTGGGAATGGATTATAATAATGATTGGGCAATGGGAACCGGAAACGATGGTACCACAACCATTGCCGGTTCGGGAGCGGCACTTGCCACAAGCTTTTTCTATTCAAGAATCAGTTCAACGTTAAAGCTTTATAACCTTGTCCCAGGTTTAGAATATACTTTGACTTTGTACAACAATTCGTCAACAGCCTCACTTCATACGCGCTTGGTACCTTCCGACAGTGAAGCGGCGCTATCAATACTTGACCAGAACAGAGGCATCAAAGGCAATGTTTTCAGATACACATATAAAGCTTCGTCCAACGGTGTATTTTCAATAACCTTTGACAATTCACCTGTAGATTCCGCCGATGCTGCCCAAAATTGGCGTTTATATGCTTTCAGCAATGAAATTGCTATCGGCGGAGATAAACCGATATTATCAATAACACCAACAAATATTAATTTTAATACTATTATAGATGATTCTACAAATGTCGAAATATTAGTGAAAAATATTGGCGGCGGTACTGTTTCAGGAACTGTAACGGATATTATAGTGCCTTTTTCTATAAGCACAAATTGGTATTCAGCAGCTTCTAATGCTTCTTGCACTTTGACAGTGGCATTCAATCCCACAGAAGAAGGCAACTTTACAAATGTTATCCATTTTTCGGGTACCGGCGGAAGCCAAGACGTAACTTTAATTGGTGAAGCAATTCCTGAATGCTCGTTGCTTATAAGCGGGTTGATGCTTGTGGTGATGGTTGTCCGCAGGATTCTATGATTGATGGAGGGATGCTGTCCCCAGCGTCCTAATGGAGTTATGGAACATCGCGCGGAGCTCCTGCTCCGCGAACTTGTAGAAACATGAATGGAGAAAAAATGAAAAGAATATTAATGCTTATTTTAACGGTTGCTGCAATCAATTCTACAGCTCAGTTGGTTATGCCATCCGTCTTTTCCGATAATATGGTTTTGCAGCGCAATATGAAAATTCCCGTCTGGGGGAAAACCGTACCGGAAGCCAAAGTGGCAGTTGTGTTTCATGGTCAAAAAAGAATAACTACGGCAGATAAAGAAGGCAACTGGAAAGTTTATTTATCGCCGATTTCTGCCGATTTCAATCCACGTAAAATGTTGATTGTAAGCGGGAAAAGTAAAGTTGTTCTTAAAAATATTCTCGTGGGCGAAGTCTGGCTTTGTTCCGGTCAGTCAAATATGAAGTTTGAGTTGAAACACGCGCTCGGCGCAAAAAAATATATTTCTACGGCGACTAACACTAATATCAGATTCTTTCAAGCTGACAGATATAATTTTAAACCTTATGAATGTGATAATTGTTCGGGAGAATGGAATTGCTGCGCAACAAATAATGTTAGAGATTTAACCGCTGTCGGTTATCTTTTCGCCCTTGAAATATTTCAAAAGATCGGTGTGCCTATAGGTTTAATTCAATCTGACTTCGGAGGGTCAATCGTCGAATCATGGATGAGTTCATCGGATTTGCAAAAATGGGATGCTTTTAAAAGTGACTTGGCAAAACTTGCCAAATATAAAAATGCAAAAGGCTTTGAACATTTTAAAAAAGAAGAGACAAAAGAATGGTTTGGTGAATTAATAAAAATCGACCCGGGATTTAAAAATAAATGGATGAACCCAAAGCTCAATGACTCGGATTGGGTGAAAATAAATGACCCCAGAGCATCGAAAATTAAATATTTGAAAGGGCACAATGGTATAGTTTGGTTCCGTAAAAAAATATATATCCCCAATAAATTTAAAGGAAAAAATATTGTTATAAGTTTTGAAAGAATCGTTGGCTATGAAATAAATTGGCTAAATGGAAAATTGATCGACAAAACTCATGAAATGTCATCGGGAAGATGGCATCGAAGGTATAGCATCCCCTCAACAGATTTTAAAGTTGGCAGTAACACAATTGTTGTGTGCGATTTTGCCAATAAAGACAGGGGAACGCCGGGCGAACCGCTTTTTTCTTTAAAAATTTATCAAAAAGATGATCCGTCCAATGAAATAGAATATTCGAGAGAATGGCTGTGTAAAAAAGGCTATAGCAGTACTGATTATCCTAAAGCGCCTCTTTCGCTTAGACTTGGCAACAATTTTTTAGCAATTCATTACAATTCGCGAATTTATCCTATTATTCCTTTTGCTATTCGAGGAGTACTTTGGTATCAGGGAGAATCTAACCAACATAATCCGGAAGATTATGCCGAACTACTTTCTACAATGATAAAAGGTTGGCGGGATAGATGGGAAGAAGGAAATTTTCCGTTTTATTTCGTTCAGATAGCTCCGTTTGATTACGGTAAAAAAAGAAATTCGGCTTTCTTAAGAGAAGCGCAATTCAAAACTTTGGCTTTAACAACTAATACAGGAATGGCGGTTATTATGGATATCGGGGAAAAACATAATATTCATCCGTTAAGAAAAAAAGAAGTCGGACATCGTCTCGCCTTATGGGCACTCGCGAAAAATTACGGATTTACAAATATAGTTTTTTCCGGACCCCTATATGAAAATTTTAAAATTGAAAAAAATAAAATAATTCTCTCTTTTAACTACGCAAAAGGATTGAAAACACGGGACGGAAACTCACCGACTGATTTCGAAATTGCCGGTGAAGACAGAAAGTTTTATCCCGCCATAGCAAAAATAATTAAAGATAAAATTGTAGCCTCTAGCAAAAAAGTTAAAAAACCGGTCGCTGCCCGTTTCGCGTGGCAAAATTACGCGCAACCTAATTTATGTAACTCTGCCGGTTTACCCGCATCTTCGTTCAGAACTGATAATTGGGAAATGAAATAAAAATCATAGCGGGCGAATGGAAATTATCAGGATGAATTAATAAATGACTCGATAATTCAATGAGAAAAATTAAAATTATTGTTGTTGGAGCAGGTGACCGCGGAAATACTTACGCTTCCCGTGTACTTAAACATTCTGAAAAAGCTGAAATCGCGGGTGTGGCGGAACCGCGTGAAAAATGGCGTGAACGCCTTGCGCGGAATCACAATATTCCTTCGCCGAATATTGCTGAAGATTGGCGGGAATTAGTCTCAAAACCAAAATTTGCCGACGCGGTTATTATCGCAACTCAGGATTCTCAACATAAAGAACCGGCAATCGCTTTTGCAAAACAAGGATATCATATTTTGCTTGAAAAACCGATGGCGCCGGATGAGGAAAGCTGTCGTCAAATTGTTTCAGAAGTGCTTAAGGCAGAAGTAATATTTGCCGTTTGTCATGATCTTGATTGGATTCATTATGTCATGAACTGTAAATGTACTTCTATTCAGTCTTTTGGCACTTTAAAACACTTTCGCGCGGAGCAAAAACCTGAAGGCGCAGCGGATAGATGTGTAAACTGTTCAGTTGAACCGAAATGCCCTTATTCAGCAAAAAGATTCTATATCGGTTGTGTCAAAAAAGGTGCCACAGGTTGGCCCGTAAGCGTTATTACTCCGGAAGTTAATGAAGCGAGTGTTATGGAAGCGCTTCGTGTAGGACCTTATGGTCGTTGTGTTTATAATTGCGATAATGATAAAACTCTCATACTGTCGGGCGCTGAAGAGACATTAGAAAGTCATTTAATGGTATTTGCCGCGGAAAAATCAAGACGGGAAAATATTGTAGTTAATCTTTAACCGGTGCCAATAAAAAATTTAAAGGAAAGAATTTATGAAAATACCTGATACTAAAATCGCTGTTACTCTCTATAATTTGCACGAATATTGTCAAACTTATGATGAACTGGACGCATCCTTGGAAAAAGTTAAAAATATCGGCTATGAGGCCGTTCAGGTCTCAGGGATAGGTCAGGATATTTCTCCGGCCGAAGTTAGAGAACTCCTTGAAAAACATAAACTCTATTGCTGCGCTACACACGAAAATCTGTTGAGATTGCGCGATAGTTTCGATTCCATAGTTGCTAAATTGAAATTGTGGGAATGTGATTTTACTGCTCTGGGGCATCCGGGCAACGATAACTTATCACTTGAAGGGATGATAAAACTCGCGAAAGAACTTAATGAAATCGGAGCAAAATTTAAAAAAGAGGGGATAAAATTCGGCTATCATAACCATAATTGTGAGTTCGCTAAATATACCGATAAAACTTTCCTCGATGAAATCTATGATAGAACTGATCCGGAAAACCTTTACGCCGAAATCGATGTTCATTGGGTCGCTCGTGGCGGCGGCAGTCCGGTGAAATGGATTTATAAAGTTGCCGGGAGAATGCCTGTTATCCATTTTAAAGATTTCGTCGTTGTAGATAATAAACCGGCTTTTTGTGAAATAGGTGAAGGTAATCTCGATTGGGAAGGCATTATTAAAGCTTGCGAAGAAACTAATGTTCGCTGGTATTCAATCGAACAAGACGCTCCCTTTGGCGATAGAGATATTTTTGAATCTATAGCAATATCATTTAATAATCTTAAAACTATGGGCGTTAAATAATTTTAAAAATTCAAATATAATGAAAAAAATTCCACGCGCACTTCTGTTCGTATTTACTTTCTTCCTAACCACCGGGGCAGCTCTTGGTGGAAATACTTCCGATTTCTGCAATATAGGTATACTCGTGAACGGAGCCGGACGTCATCGCGTAACCGTAAATGGCGGCTCCTTCTGGTGCCATGAAGAATGTCTTATAGTAAGCGCGGGAGATAAATCACGGATTAGAATATCCGGAAGCGAATTGAAATCCAATGGCGCGAGTGTTATTCAAATTAACTCCTGCGATAATGCTGTAATTACCGGATGCACTCTCCTGCGACCAATGAAATCACACATTGACCCCGCAGTAGTTCTTAATGGCGGAAAAGTCGTTCTCGGCTCAAACTTTATCGAGTCGCGCGGTCCCGGTGTGGTAATTGAACCCGGCTTGAGTTCCGCGGCAATTACAGGTAATATTATCGAATCCGTTGACAAAAAGACAGCAATCATTGACCATCGCGGAACCAAAAGCTCAATTGTGATTGCATCAAACGCGATTACTGCTTTTCCGAAAGATACTGTATCACAAAGTGCTAAATAAAGTAAAACAATGACTCTAAAATCTTTAACTGTAAAATTTAACAACTTAAATCGAGGAGTAAAAATGAAAATTTTAACTGTTGAAAAATTGATCGTTTGTGCAATTGTATTAATTCTTTATAACGGATATGGCTTTGCAGCCTATAATGATTCTATTCTGGAATTCAGTGATAATTTCAATTCCCCGGACGGTGATGTTTCGGAAAATGTAGATTATTCCGAAAGACAAGCCGGCGAATGGGCCGTCGCGGACGAAATCATCGATAATCCTACTGCTATCATTACCAGTAATAGAGTTCGTATAACCAGAGGCTCCGGTTTCCATCCGGATCACACACTTAATGATATTGAGAATAATCTTAATGTCAGCTGCGATGCTTATGTTGTCGATTTTGATGGGACATATAACCTATTTGGCATGGAATTAAAAGGTAGTGATCATGCTTATAATTGGTGGTATCAAAATACTCCTGACAGGCCGGTTTTCCAAATCGACGGCGCTAATCAATGGAATAGAGGTTCCTACAGAAATTATGAATGGAATGCTTATTATGATACTGAATATAATCACATTAATACTCTCTTTTCCGCAAGAGACGGCTCAGCTTTCTGGACTGCCTGCTTTTGTAATGGTGAACCTATTACTGCAGGTCAGGGAAATCATGGAACCATATTAAGAATAGCCAACCCTTTCCCCGACAGCGCTAATATGAAATTAGTTTGCTGGGCGGGTAAAACTTCAACTGACGTTGCAGCCGACAATCTTGTTATTAAATCAGTATCTCCAACTTTTGATATAAGTGATTGGTCAGATGACTCATCATCATTGATTAGCTTTGCTAAAACTTATACTCACGCAATTAATTGCGGCGGTAATACCACTACTGTTAACGGTGTTACGTTTGCGGGTATATCCAATCCAAGCTTAACTTCCAATGTTACCTGGAGAATATTGAATAACGTAAATGAACCAAGTATGATTAGTGGTACTCAAAGTACAACAATCAGCGGGAACGGTGCAATGTTAGCCGAAGACTATTTTACTGCAGCTCCATGCTCAACTTTGATTCTTTCAGATCTCGCAACCGGACTTGTTTACAAATTAACATTATATTGTAATGCTGATGCTCCGGACAATGATATAGCTGTCGCCACTTCCGATGAGGACGGTGGAATAACAACACTTAACGCTCATGGTTCAAACGGCGGCAAAATTATCAGTATAGGATATATAGCTTCAGCTAAAGGTAAATTCTCAATAACATTTGATTCGAATGATACCACTACCAGCAATTCATGGCGGCTATATGCTTTTAGCAATGAAATGGCAGTCCCGGAATGCTCATTGTTTATCGGATTTCTGATGATGACAGGCTTGTTTGTCAGACAATAAATACTTACTATAATGAAAATTCTATTAATATTATTTATCTTTACCTTTTCCTTCAATGCTTCGGCTCAGCTGACATTGCCGTCTATCTTTTCCGATAATATGGTCTTACAGCAGAATGCTGAAATTCCCGTCTGGGGTAAATCGGTTCCGGAAGCAAAAGTTATTGTAAAATTTCACGGTCGGAAAAAAACCACTAACGCGGATAAAGAAGGAAACTGGAAAGTTTATCTGTCACCAGTTTCTGCTGATAGAAATCACTCTACACCCTTTAAGAAAGGGGGACTAAATTCACAGGAAAATCCCCCTGAATCCCCCTTTAAAAAGGGGGAATTAACGATTGAAAGCGGTAAAAGCAAAGTTACTTTTACTAATATTCTTATCGGTGAAGTCTGGCTTTGCTCCGGACAGTCAAATATGGAATTTCCGTTGATACAAGCAGATGAAGGGAAAAAACTCGTTGCGGAAGCGACAAATACTAATATCAGACTTTTTCAGGCCGGCAGACATAATTTTAAACCTTATGAATGTGATAATTGCTCCGGTAAATGGAAAGTAAATTCACAGGACGCGGTAAAAGATTTTTCCGCGGTGGGGTATCTCTTCGGACTCGAGTTGTATAAGAAATTAAATGTTCCTATCGGGTTAATCGAAGCGGATTATGGCGGTACTGAAATTGAGGCATGGATGAATTCTGAAGATTTGGAGAAATGGCCTGTATATCATAAAGGAATTGAGAAATATGCTAAATATAAAAATATTCAGAAATTTAATTATTACAGAAAAAAAGAAAAAAAAGAATGGTATGAAAAATTAAAAAAAATCGACCCCGGATTTGATGGGAATTGGTGGAAACCAAATGCTGATATCTTAAGTTGGAAAAAAGTAAATCCACCATGTAATTGGAATACTTCGGATTTGAAAAAACTGCCCGGTAGTGTCTGGTATCGCAAAAAAATAAATATTCCAAAAAAATGGAGCAATAAAGATATTATTATTAGTCTCGGCATGATTCGAGGTTACAATCTCGTGTGGCTTAATGGAAAACAAGTTAATGCTACATTGGAAATTAACAGAAGCTGGTCCGAGCGGTTTATTAATATTCCGTGGACAGAATTTGAAACAGGTGAAAATACAATAGTAATTTGTAACTTTAGCGGCGACGGAAATGGCGGACTTCGCGGGCCGTGCAATCATATGAGTGTTTATGCGAAAGGAGCGATTTCTAATTCAATAGATATTTCCGGTGAATGGCTTTACAAAAGAGGTTATGTCGGAAATAAATTCCCCGAATGGCCACCTGCTTTTTCAATCGGTCGAAAAAATCTGTCGGTGCAATATAATTCACTGATACATCCGCTGATCCCTTTTGCCATTCGTGGCGCGATTTGGTATCAGGGAGAGTCAAACAGACATAATCCCGAATATTATAAAGATTTGTTTTTTACAATGGTGGAAAGCTGGCGGAACGAATGGGATCAAGGGATATTCCCGTTTTATTTTGTGCAAATAGCTCCCTATAAATATAATCATATTTTTAATACCGCTTTCTTGCGGGAAGCTCAACTCAAATCCCTGGCGTTAACTAATACGGGAATGGCTGTTACAATGGATATCGGCAATATAAAAAATATCCACCCGAAAAATAAAAAGGACGTCGGCCATCGCCTCGCTCTATGGGCTTTTAACAAAACTTATGGTTTTACTAACATTGTTTATTCAGGCCCATTGTACAAAAGCTTTAAAATTGACAAAAATAAAATTATTATAACTTTTGATTACGCAAAAGGATTAAAAACACGGGACGGTAATTCACTGTCACATTTTGAAATCGCGGGCGAAGATAGAAACTTTTTCCCCGCAATCGCTGAAATTATAAATGACAAAATCTTAGTTTCAAGTGATAAAGTTGAAAACCCAATTGCCGTTCGTTATGCTTGGAGTAATGTTGCTGAACCGAATTTGTGCAATGATGCCGGTTTACCGGCTTCATCCTTTAGAACGGATGATTGGGATATTGAAGCGAAAAAATAATTACCGATTAACACTTTAATTTTAAAGTTAAACGACTTGGAATTAGCTGATTGTGTTAAAAAGTAAGCAGATTGTTATATCATTAAATGCTTTTAATTGTTATAATATAAAATATTTTAAATTTTAAATAAAATTAACTGTAATAAATTAAAACTTGTAATCCTACTAAATGGAGATTTTATGAAAACATTATTCTTAAAACCTAAAAATTTACTGGTTCCTGCTCTGATAATGGCTTTCCTTACCACTTTCTGCTCAGCTGAACTTCAATTTGAAGATACCTTTGACAATTGTCCGGCAGATGGAAATATTAATGACGGAATCGATAATATCGGAAGACAGATCGGCACTCTTGCTACAATGGAATATGCCGGTGATGGGGACTCTACATCTACAGTTTATGTTATAGACAGCAAAGCGGAATTTAATGAAGGATTTCAAATCAGAGGTCATAATGCGTGTTATATTTCCCCAAATTATAACTTCAATGATATGGAAAAAGATTTTACCGTAGAAGTTGACGCTAAAATAAATATTAATGGCTCCTGGGCCGGATTTAGTTTTAATATCGGCGCGGAAGACCAGCATGAAGTTATTGATACTTTAGGCGGTCCTCTAAACGGACACATTTCCGGATTGAGCTGGTGGTTAGATAAAACCGGCAACTCCTCAGCACCTCAACTTATCGTAGGCGGTCAAAACTTCATATCGCACAATCATATATTTAAAAATTCGGAAATTGATAACATACGGGATGAAGAAGTTCATCTTACCGCGCTTGTACACGCGGAAAGTTTTGGCGGACTGGATAAAGTTACTACAGCT
>Ga0164318_10006336_pt1 | contig 11462 bp, 11 predicted proteins | sample GuaBasSedimGuay9_FD_113734 | JGI IMG/M metagenome (GOLD analysis project Ga0164318, IMG submission 113734) | Subseafloor sediment microbial communities from Guaymas Basin, Gulf of California, Mexico - Guay9, Core 4571-4, 0-3 cm | ecosystem: Environmental > Aquatic > Marine > Hydrothermal vents... | reverse complement strand
CTTTCTAAACTATTTTCTTCTGTTTTTATTGACTGCAGGAGTCATTACAGTAATGGTTATGATGCTCCCCATTGGCAACAACAAAAACTGGAAGCAACCGGTTCCTGTTAAACGTATTGATGAGCGCGACACCATGTTTTCCCGTAACGAGCTAATTCCCGGAACTAACGATTACCATGATTATTATGCCAGCCATCCCGAAAAAGAGAAGTCGGATTCCATTTTCCGTTCCAAGCCGGGTTTACTGGCCAAAGGATCTACACAATACAACCCTGTTTATTTTGCTTCGGCTGATGCCAGTTTCGACACGGTGGCTGAATTTAAAAAGGCAGTGGATGGCCCGGTGGCCAAAGAGCAGGTTACGGTTATTCCCAAAGAGATAACAAGCTATTTAAAATCGTGGAGCAGAAAACTGGGAGCCGTTGAATCGGGTGTAACTGAATTACAAGATTACCATTTATACAGCACAGGAGGCAGAGCCGAACGACGAAATATTCCCCTTGAAAAACGCCATCAGTTTGCTTTTGCCTTTACGGTGGAAATGGATAGAGAGATGATGACAACAGCACCCGGTTCCACGGTTATCATGGAATCGGCACAACAGTATCTCGAAGCGGGTAGAATTGCCATGCAGGTGGCCTTTTTTATTCGCAAGTTGGGATACGAAGCCCGTGCCCACATCGATGGAAATTATGAGGTGGTGTGCCCTTTGGTTGCCCGCGATGCCGGTTTGGGTGAATTGGGCAGAATGGGGCTGTTGATGACACCGAATTTGGGCCCCCGGGTTAGAATAGGTGTTGTAACCACCAATATGCCGCTCGTTGTTGATAAACCACTGCACGACTACTCCTTTATCGACTTTTGTGTTCAATGTAAGAAGTGTGCCGACGTTTGCCCCTCCAAAGCCATCTCCTTTGAAGATGTTCAGGAGGTTGATGGTGTAAAACGATGGCAAATAAATCAGGAGCTTTGTTTTAATTACTGGAGTATAATCGGTACCGATTGCGGCCGGTGTGTAGCTGTTTGTCCATACTCGCATCCCGATAATGCACTACATAATTTTGTCCGGGCAGGTATCAGACAGTCGGCGCTCTTTCGAAAAGCAGCTCTTAAGCTGGATGATTTTATTTATGGCCGAAAACCAAAACAGCATAAAAGACCGGACTGGGTCAAGCTGAAACAGTAACAGATACAGATGATTGCAACATCTCCAAAAAAAAACGAATCACCCTTTAGTTTCCCAAAACATCTCGGCCAGGTATTCTTTTTCCGATTGATCGACCCAACCACCAATAGCCGCTTTAATTTTGTTTTGAGCCATCAACAGGTTAATGTGCTGCCTTACCAGCGCTTCGTTGTACTCTTCAGCAATAAAAAAGGCATTTTCACCCTTTAGCTTGTGTTTTATACAGATTTCACCAATCATGATGTTGGGCAGGGTGTAAACAAACACGGCCGGACTAGGAAAGAAATTATCGTCCTCTTTTACCGTATTCCAATGATTGATGTCGGTAACCAGAGTGGCGTGAGCGTTTGAAAGAACTACCCCCACCTCCTCTTCGGCCAATGATTTTTGCGGTTCATCCATCAGCAACACCTCAGCCGCCAGCATGCCCAGCTTGCTGATTTCGTCCATCTTATAAAATTTGGGGTATTTAACTTTCAACGCTTTCCAGGCAGTTTTCAGAAAATCTTTTAATGAACGTTCCCGTTCGGTTTCAAAAAAAAGTTCTCCATTTCTAAAAATCTTATTCTCTTTTATGGTGATATGATTTCCTTTGCTGCTCATAACCGCACCTTTTTAATTAATAATGATGCATTACAACCACCAAACCCCGAAGCCATCTTGAGGCAGGTTTTTACCACTTTTTTTTCAGTTTGCGCAATTACATTCAGAGGCTCTACTGTTCCCGCTTCCGAAAAACCTTTGGTTGAAATCAGCAGGCTGTTTTTCATCTCCTGTAAAAGTGCTACTGTTTCAATAACGCCGGCGGCTCCCAACGTGTGACCCCAATAACCTTTTAAACTATTTACCGGAATACTGTTTAGATGATGTCTGGAAAGCGCAATACTTTCCATATCATCGTTATAGGGTGTAGCAGTGCCATGTGCGGAGATGTGGTCGATTTCCGATGAACTGACACCTGCTTCTTTCAATGTTTTGCTTATGGCAATGTAAGAACCTTCTCCCGTACGGGATGGTCCCGAAATATGGTTGGCATCGTTGGCAGTAGCTCCACCGGCAAAAACAAACCTCTCTTTTTGCTCAGGAGGATGAACCGACAAAACCACCGTTCCGGCAGCTTCGCCAAGCGATAACCCGTCGCGATAAGCATCAAATGGTTTGCATGGCCCGGCACTTAACGAATGAAACGACATAAACCCACTCAACACAAACCGGCTTACAATATCGCCACCCACCACCACCGCGTTTTCAAAATCGCCGTTTTGCAACAACATGGCAGCAGTATTAATAGCCATCACACCTGATATGCAGGCATTGGAAACAACCATTGCCTTGTTGGGATTGTCAAAATGCCCGGCTATTACATCACCCGTTTTCCAAAGATAAACTCTCTCTTTTTCGAACCTGTCAGCCATGGAATCATCTAGCAAATCAATATTCCCTTTGGTGGAGGAAACAACAATAATAGTTTTATCCGACCGAATATCGACACCGGAATTTTGTAACGCATCCTCCACCGACAAAATCAGTAATTTCTCTAAAAGTGTATAGCTGTTTCCGGGTAGAAGATGATGAACTCTTTCTCTGTCAACCATCGATGCAATAAAAGGTTCGGGGTAAAGTGCCGGGTTGTTTATTTTACGGATGCCGGTATTTCCACTTTTAAGTTGTTCAAAATTCTCCTTTGAGGTAAACCCAAGGAATGAAATGATATTATCGCCTGTAAAGTAAACCTGTTTCATTACGCTTCCAATAATCCCATTTTTCTTTTCCATTCCAGCGCGAACTCCGGCGGGTAGAGTAACATTTCGTAATTTAAGTCGATAAAAACCTGGGTGGTCGTCGCGGTAGCAACCAGCTCGTTGTTCTCCTTGCGGTAGATGCGGTAGTTAAACACCAGTTTCGCTGCTTTCTGATCGATATACTTTGTTTCCACGATGATGGTTTCGCCATATTTTACCTGCCGTTTAAAACTGATATCCATATTCACTACCGGCGCCATCATCTTGTTGGCATAAATATCGAGGTAAGAAATTCCAAACCTATTACCAAATGATTCGCGTCCCTCTTCCAGATATTTAACGTAGTTACCATGCCATACAATGGCCATGGAGTCCACTTCGCTAAACCGAATGGTAATCTCTTTTCTGTCGATGAGTTGCTTGCTCATAAATTGTTTTTTGTGGCGCAAAGTTACTGCAAAAAGAGTTACGATTCAGACCTATTATAGGAGACGCGATTTGGCAACTATCCTACCCGAGTACAAAATTAACATTAGTATGACCAAATAATTTTGGATTATGATTTGCTCACGGCTGTAGCAAAAATTTCTCTCCGTTGTTATAAAAGCTTAATGGTTTGCCAGGCGAGAGCACGCCCACTTTGTCTCTTCCTAAAACCATCGCCCGCCCATTGCCAAACAACAGCATGCTGCTTTTGCCGAGGGCTGCAAACACAAACTGATCTGCCTTTACATCTTTCAAAATACCTTTTTCAAAATGTTTGTAAAATGGCATCATGTCAACCACCACGTTGTTAATTAACCCTATCCCTTTATGTTGCCTTACTAAGGTATTTCCTTTAACAGAATCTTTGCGCTGATAATAATAAATGCTACCCATAAGTTTCGCCCACTCGTTACCCGTTGCGGCAACAAAAGCTCCTTTTTGAAATACTGTCTTTAATCCCTTTATTAAATCACCGTTTTTTGGTAGTGTGGTTTGTGTTTTTCTGTTGATTGGCAACAGCAACACGGCCGAGGCATTTTCAATGGTTAGCAAGTCAGAAGGTTTTACTTGAGAGGCAGGGTCGATTATTAACACGTGAACGGCATTAATTTCATGCTTGTAAAACAGTTGCTTTATCTTATTTTTGTTCTTGCCATTTTTTGAAAGATTAAAATCAACCACCACTACATATCCTTTTTGGTAAACTGTCGATTTTTCAGCAATTTGATCTACAACTTCAGAATTTGTAATAGCGTTACCGGTTATCAATAGTTGCCAACTGTCGGTATCATTATGCTTGGCAGACTGAAAATTTTGGCACCCACTCCACCCCGTTAGCAGCACGGTTGTAACGAAAAAAATAGATAGCAAAAACCACTTTTTCATGATTGTTACATTTAATAACAAAGAACCGATTCCATAAAACAAATTAAACATCCGAATCCCAAATAGTTCCAAATCTTTTATGGCTTAAGGTTGATGGCTCTAACCAGCAATGCCCCACTAATAATAACAAAGCCAATTAATGTTATAATCAGCAACCGTATATCGGAGGTGATAAAACAGAAATAAAATACCGCGTGAAAAAAGGTGGCCAGCAACAAGCCTGTCGAGTCATCGATAAAGCTGTTTTTACGGGTATAACCCATCCCCATAAAATAGCCTAATACAACCGCGAAAGCCAATGTTCCGAGTGGATAAATCCAGAGGAACAGCTCCAGATTGTGCACCTTATCGGTACCAATTATTCCGAAGTGGAACAGGATGGCAGCAACCGTTGAAAACCCCAATCCAACTAAAAAGGCGTAAATTATTCCATCTAGCGGATCGTTGATAAGCTCTTTTTTTAAGAAAGCATACCGTAAAACCAAAAACTTGCCTAATTCCGAAGCAAAAGCTATCCCCACAAAAACATAAGCTGCTGTTCGCCGCATGTTTCGTAAAATGCCATGCCATCTATACTCAAAAGCATAGTCGGAGGCTACCAGAACTATTACGGCAACAATCCCTAAAATAAGCGCTGTATAAATATTCTTCCAGTTCTCAATCGAAAATTTAAATTTCAAATAGAACATTAATAACAGGATTAATACGGGAGAAAAAAGCAAGGGTAGATAAGTAGCCATGATAATAAATTGTTGGTTTTTACATTTAAAGTTTCAAATATAAGAATTGTTTGTAATTTTAACCGGTATTTAAAAATAATTTTTTCATGAGCAAAGTAATTATCCAACGGCTATCAAAAGAGGAGCTTATGAGCAAACGTAAGGAAAGAATGATAATAACAGGAAGGGTAATGCGCTCAACCGGAAGCTGGTACACCGTGCTAACTGACGATAACGAACACTATCAATGTAAACTAAAAGGGCGCTTTCGGATAAAAGGTATCCGTACCACCAACCCTATTGCCGTGGGCGATAAAGTAGAGTTCGTAGTTGGAAACGAAGATAATTCCGGCGTTATTCAAAAAATATTCGACCGCAACAATTATGTTATCCGCAAGGCTACCAAACTATCGAAAGCAGCGCACATTATTGCCTCCAACCTCGACCAGGCCATTATCATTACTTCGTTGGTAAAACCCCGTACCTCCACCGGATTTATCGACCGCTTTTTGGTTACCACCGAAGCCTATCACATTCCTACTGTCATCGTTTTTAACAAATACGATTTGTATAATGACGACTTGAAAAAGCGACTTGACGAATACATTAAAGTATATACCCATGCCGGCTACACCTGTTTGGTTACCTCTGTAAAAGAAAATTACCATGTGTCGGATTTAAAAAAGCTGCTCGACGGAAAAACCAGTCTGCTCTCAGGTCATTCGGGTGTGGGAAAATCGGCTTTGATCAATAAAATTGATCCGGGGCTAAACCTAAAAGAGGGTGAACTATCGGTGATGCACGAAAAAGGAAAACACACCACCACGTTCGCCGAAATGTTTCCGCTGTCGTTTAACGGTTTTATTATTGACACGCCCGGTATCAAAGAGTTTGGATTGGTAGGGTTCGACAGTGAAGAGCTGGGACAACGGATTCCTGAAATTCGCCGGCTGATGCCACAATGCCGCTTTAACAACTGCGTTCATGTTAATGAACCCGGGTGTGCGGTTATCGAAGCGGTTGAAAATGGTGAAATCGCCCGATTCCGCTACGTCAACTATCTTAAAATGTTCGACGACATCAGGTTTGTTGAGTTACCCAAATAACAATTTAACAAACACCATAAGTCATTAATTGTTACCTTTGTTTAAAATTAGTTACTTTGACAGCACAAGATTTAATATCTGACGGCATCCTGCCACTTAAAACATCCGACACAGGAAAAACAGCCCTAAGCTGGATGGAAGATTATAAGCTGTCGCACCTGCCCATTGTTAACAACGAGGAGTTTTTAGGCTTGATTTCGGAAATGGATATTTATGCCCTTAACGATTTCGAGGCTCCCCTGGGTAACCACACGCTGTCGCTTAAAAATCCTTACGTTTACACCTATCAACCTGTTTTTGACGTGCTAAAGCAGGTAAACGCACTAGACTTGACACTGATTCCGGTTTTGGACGAAAAACAACGCTACACGGGCTCCATCACCCTGCAAAAGTTATTGTCAAAAACCGCCGAGATGCTCTCGCTTAACAACCCCGGGGGGTTAATCTTTTTAGAGATGAGCATTAACGATTACAGCCTGACGGAGATTGCCAACATCGTGGAGTCGAACGATGTTAAAATTCTAAATAGTATTGTGATAAACCGGTCCGAATCAACCCGGGTGGATGTAGTGCTTAAGCTCAACACCCCCGAAATTCAAAGGGTCATCCAAACTTTCGAGCGCTACGATTACATGGTAAAAGCCATAATCGATGACAAATACAACGAAGATAACCTACGGGAAAACTACGATTCGTTGATGAAATATCTCAATATATGATGGCCAGGGGGGTTGCACTTTTTTTGCTATTGATATCAATCGCCGCTTTCGGCCAAACTGATTCTGACAGCAATACCGACTCGTTGGTAATTGTTGGAAAAATATCCTGGTCAGGAAATAACATCACCCGCGATAATATCATCACCCGGGAACTGGAATTTACCGAAGGCGACACCCTCACGAAAAATGATTTTCAAAACAAGCTGATAAAGAGCCGTGAAAATTTAATGAACCGCTCTCTCTTTAATTTTGTTACCTTTTCGGTTACCGAATCGGCCAACCGCGAAAATATTCACATCAACTTTGTTGAAAGATGGTATATCTGGCCCATCCCCGTTTTCGATTTTGCCGATCGTAACATAAACGTATGGTGGGAAACCAAAGATTTCAGCCGGTTAAACTATGGCATCGACCTTCGGGTTGATAATTTCAGAGGGCGTATGGAAACCCTTCACATTATTTTACAAACAGGGTACGATAAAGCAGCCATCGCCCGCTGGGAAATTCCTTACGTTAACAAAAAACAAAAACTCGGGGTTTCGGTAGCTGCCGGAATCATTTACAACCGGCAAATCAACTACATTAATATCAACAACAAACCAGTTTATCATGATTTTAAAGATGAATTCGCCCGAAAAAACTATTTTCTGGAAACAGGGATTTCATACCGGACCGGCTACAATTCATTCCATAATTTACTACTCACCTTTAATAATTTATGGCTAAACGACTCGTTACAGATTTTAAACCCCGATTATTCCTACAAAGCCAATCAATATAATTATCCCGAACTCTATTATAAATACAAACTCGATTTTCGCGATTATGCACCCTACCCTTTAAACGGTTATTATTTCGATGTACAATTTAAAAAAACAGGATTTGGCTTGTTAAGCGATATGAATTTTACTTCTCTCGAATTTAATTTTGACCAGTACTTTCACATTTACAATCGGTTCTATTTTGCTTACCGTTTGTCTGCTCTAATCACCAACAAAAATAAATTTCAACCCTATCTGGCCAGACCCGGTATCGAGATAGATGATTTTGATATGAGGGGATACGAGTTATACGTGATAAACGGGCAGGAGCTGGGAATGTTTAAATCAAATTTTAAGTTTGAAATTATCCCTATGAAAACACACCGGATAAAATGGATAAAGAGCGAAAAATTCGGAAAACTGTTTTACGCACTCTACGCCAACCTCTTTTTCGACGCCGCCTACGCTTACGATACACATACCCCCGACAACAACCCGCTGGGAAACCAACTGCTTTGGAGCACCGGGATGGGAATCGATTTTGTTACTTTTTACGACATTGTTATCCGTCTCGAATATTCCATTAATAAACAAAAAGACACGGGTTTTTATGTGGGGCTGGTGGCTCCTATTTAACTTATTGGCTTTTTGTACACATTTTGTTTTTTTAGGATGAAGCTACAAACCACCATGCTTTATAGTGTCTCCCGTCAGGATTATATCTATTAAATGTTCAGGTTATAGCAAAAGCGGAAAATTTGTAATAAGCAAATAGAATTACTATTTTTACACTTTCTTTCGACAATAATGATTATGATAACCTTACGGAATCACCAATCGATAAGTCGTCCCCCGACTTAAAGTCGGAGGACGACTCGACTTAAACCTGTAATGCCGGCCGAAAGAGAGAAATCCCCTTAAAACTTATCTCCTAAATTTTGTTAAACCCCGTTTACTTTATCCTTCCCCTCTTTTACAGTTCAATTTTTCAGTTAGTTTTGCAATACTTAATAATAGTACCCATGCGCATTGCAATTTTTGGTAAAACTTTCGACAAGAGTCAACTCGGTTATTTAAAGTTGTTTATCGAAGAGCTTGAGGCTCGTAAGACAGAATTATGTTTTTACGAACCCTACTTCGAGAGTCTGAAAAACAGTTTGGAACTCCCAAAAGGTGTATGTTTTTACCGTACCCATCAACAACTGCGTAACCATGCCGATATGATGTTCTCCATAGGTGGTGATGGCACCATGCTTGACACACTTCCTTACGTACGTGATTCGGGAATTCCTATTTTAGGAATTAACCTCGGACGCCTTGGTTTTTTATCAAGTATTCCCAAAGACGAAATCAAAGAGGCCATTGATAACGTTTGGAACAACAACTATTTTCTGGAACAACGAACCCTTATCCAGCTCGTGAAACCCGACAACCTTTTTGGCGAGCTTGATTTTGCTTTAAATGATTTAACCGTGTACCGAACCAACAGCGATTCGCTGCTTACCGTTCATGTTTATCTCGATAATAAATTCTTGAACACTTATTGGGGCGACGGGTTAATTGTCTCTACCCCCACCGGCTCCACGGCCTATTCGCTAAGTGTTGGCGGGCCCATTGTTACACCGGGCTCACAAAATTTTGTCATTGCACCTATCGCTTCGCACAATTTAACCGTGCGTCCTATCGTTATTCAAGACAGCAATGAAATTAAAATCCGGGTAGAAGGACGCGAAACAAAGTACCAGCTCACCATGGATTCGCGGCAAAGCATACTTGATATGTCTGATGAAATCATCATAAAGAAGTGTGACTTTAAAGTGAATCTGGTGCAGATGTACGACAAAGACTTTTATGCAACAATCCGCGAGAAGTTACTTTGGGGTAAGGACGTCCGAAATTAGATGTCGGGTTTAAACAAAAAAAAGCTATTTTTGGCGCTCAAAATCAGTATGAAAGAAAATAAAAACATGAGAAAGGTTAATAACCTGAAATACTTAATCGTAGTACTGATAATGATGTTTTCCGGTTTCCCGGCAAACGCACAAACCAAATCGTTAGAGCTGGGTCTTTTTGGAGGAACATCGTATTATATTGGCGACCTGAATCCTGCTATTCCGTACAACATGGCACAATTGGCTTATGGTGGGGTGGTACGGCTCAACACCTCTCCCCGGTGGACATTTAAACTGTCTTACTCGCGTGGCAAGGTAAAAGGTAACGACAATGTAACCAAGGCTGTTACTAACCGAAACCTTAACTTCGTGTCAACCATCAACGATTTTTCGCTAACAACCGAGTTTAACTTTTGGGAATATTTTACAGGAAGCAAAAAAAACTTTTTTACCCCTTACCTGTTTGGTGGCGTGGGGTTTTTTATGTTTAACACGAAAGCATTTGACGGAACACCGCTGCAACCACTGGGAACAGAAGGACAAAATGCAGGGTTTAACAACCGTAAACCTTATGTAAAATATGGTGTATCCGTTCCGTTCGGAATCGGATTTAAATATAGTATCAACGAAAAGCTGAGCCTGGCTTTTGAATGGGGCATGCGTAAAACCTTTACCGATTACATTGACGATGTAAGCACTACCTATTACGATAACTCCATCAACGATCCTTACTCCGATCCTACTGCTTCACACGACGCTTACCAACAACGTGGAAACAGCAAAACCAAAGACTGGTACAACTTTACAGGCATTACGCTAACCTATAAATTTGATTTGTATAACAAGCGCAACTGCCACGTAGGCAAATGGTAACCCACTAAATAAAGCATGAGTTTTAAAGATAAAATAGTCAACGAGAAACTTCCCCAACACATTGCCATTATTATGGATGGTAATGGCAGATGGGCAAAGAAAAACGGCAAAGAGCGCTACGAAGGACACTATCAGGGTGTTGAAACCGTACATAAAATTGTAGAAGCCTCTGCCGAACTGGGCGTTAAATTCCTGACACTTTATGCTTTTTCTACCGAAAACTGGCATCGTCCCAAAGAGGAAGTGGATGCCCTGATGCATCTTTTCGTGGAAACCATCGAACAGGAACTCCCTACACTCAATAAAAACGGTATCAGGCTGAGAGCCATTGGCGACATTGCCAGTATGCCACAGCAAAACATCGACAACTTAAACGAAACCATGGCCAAAACCGAACACAATAACAAAATGGATTTGGTATTGGCACTTAGTTATAGCGGCCGGTGGGAAATTATGGATGCCGTTAAAAAAATATTAAAGGATCAACAAACAAACCCCATCTCTGCCGGGGAAATAACGGAAGAACTGTTTTCATCCTACTTAAATACCGCTGGCATCCCTGATCCCGAATTACTGATAAGAACCAGCGGCGAACTCCGAATCAGTAACTATTTACTATGGCAAATAGCCTACACCGAATTATACATTACACCAAAATTATGGCCCGAGTTCGACAAAGAAGATTTATATGAAGCCATCGTTGATTTCCAAAACAGAGAACGAAGATTTGGAATGACCAGTGATCAGATTAAAAGGTAGAAAGTGGAAATGAAAAAAGAGATTATACTTCCGGGTATTAAAAAAATGGTGTTAGTGGCGTTACTTATGATGCCTTTTTGGGCGAATGCTCAAATAAGCATTGGAAACGACCTTTCAAAAATAAATTACGCCTCCCCAACACAATATGTCATTGGCGGAATAACCGTATCGGGTATCGAGTACCTCGATAAAAATGTAATTATTATGCTTTCCGATCTCGAAGTCGGAAAAAAAATCAGAGTTCCGGGCGATGAAATTTCCAGCGCCATCAGAAAACTATGGGATCAGGGACTTTTCGAGGACATTAAAATTACCGCTACCGACATTAAAGGCG
>Ga0164318_10006335_pt1 | contig 11462 bp, 13 predicted proteins | sample GuaBasSedimGuay9_FD_113734 | JGI IMG/M metagenome (GOLD analysis project Ga0164318, IMG submission 113734) | Subseafloor sediment microbial communities from Guaymas Basin, Gulf of California, Mexico - Guay9, Core 4571-4, 0-3 cm | ecosystem: Environmental > Aquatic > Marine > Hydrothermal vents... | reverse complement strand
TTAATGATGAACCATCAAAAGAGCCGTACCTGAACATGCCGCAGATCTACGTCGATGGAATTCTGAACCTGGGGTCATTCATAAAAAAAGAAAACAACATGATTAATCCCTTTGTCAGAGCCGGTGTCGGCATCTATCCCTGGAAACTCACTGAGGATGATGTCACTGGAGATGCTGTCCGTTTGGATAATAATGAAGAATTTAAAAAGACAAGCTTCGGTTTGAATTTCGGAGCAGGTTTGGAGTATTTCGCAACACCTGAGCTGTCGCTGTTTGCCGAAGGCAAGTTCCATTATGTTTTTACGAAGGATGAAGACAAGTTTGGTCCCGACTTCGATGACACCGGCCATATCGGCGTCACTGCCGGTTTGACATACTACTTCCCGATTACAACACAATGAGTCTACTCTATCCTGGCAGGAAGGGCGGCTTCCCCTCGGCCGCTCTCCCTCCGGGAAGTCTCAAATTCGGTCCGTGTGATCCGCTCTTCCCCAAGACATCGGTTGTGCAATCCGAGGATGGATTCAGTTTTGAAGTGCAGGGTATTAAAGCCGAATTTTGGGCCGGAGGTAACAGCATTAGAGATATACTCAAAAGGCGATCTGAAGATGCTGGCCTGCCTTATTTCAATCCACATTCATTTCGTCATGCCGCCTGTCAATTGGCCCTGCGATATAGCAGAACACCTGAGGAATTTAAGGCACTCAGTCAGAACTTTGGACATGAAGCGGTAACAACCACATTAAGAAGCTATGGAACATTGGATGATCAGAGGGTAAATGATGTTCTTTCAAAAATAGATTTCTCCGGAGAACGAACCGGAAATAACAAAGATTTTTCAATTGAAGATTTGGAAGAATTTGTCAGAATAAAGAAAAAACAGCTTGACAAATGATATATTATGATATACTATGTAGTATGGATGATTTGATTCAACAACTGGAAGATTATCGACTTGAGCACAAGATTACTCAGGTGGAATTAGCCAAAAAATTGGATGTGACTTTCGTAACAGTCAGCAGATGGCTTAATGGACATACAAAGCCCAATAAGATTCAGTCTTATCATATTAAAAAGCTTCTCTCAAAAAGGAGGGATAGCAAATGAAGTGTGTCATTTATGCAAGGGTCTCCTCAAAGGAACAGGAAAAAGAAGGGTATTCAATCCCATCTCAGCTTAAACTACTCCGGAAATACGCTACGGAAAAGAAAATCATTATTGATGAAGAATTCGTTGATGTGGAAACGGCAAAGGTTACCGGTAGAACCGGATTTAACAAAATGATTACGCATCTAAGGTGAAATCCTAAGGGAAAAGTAATTCTCGTCGAAAAAACGGATCGTCTGTATAGAAACATAAAAGACTGGGTCACTCTTGATGAATTGAATGTTGAGATTCATTTCGTAAAAGAGAATTTCATTCTATCTTCCGAATCAAAATCTTCCGAGAAATTTTTGCATGGCATTAAAGTCTTAATGGCCAAGAACTATATTGATAATCTTTCCGAAGAAGTCAAAAAGGGCCAAATTGAAAAAGCGGAACAAGGTGAATGGCCATCGAGGGCACCGGTTGGGTATATTAACAATAAGGAAACTCATTGTATTGAACCTGATCCCCAAAAAGGACCGTTTATAAAAAGGTTATTTGAATGGTATGCCGCTGGAGAATACTCTCTGAAGTCATTAGCATTAAGGGCAAAGGAGTCAGGATTATTTTCACGCAATTCACAGACAATAAATAAATCCGGGATTCATAGGATATTGAAAAACTCTATATACTATGGTGAGTATATTTGGAAAGGCAAACGATATATTGGCAATCACCAGCCCTTGATTGCGAAAGAATTGTTTGATCGGATCCAGTCGGTTTTTGATCGGGCTAATCATCCAAGAGAAACAAAACGAAAGCTTGCTCTGGCTGGTTTAATTAAGTGCGGTAAATGCGGCTGCTCAATGACGCCCGAAATTAAGAAAGGGAAATATATTTATTATCATTGCACTCAGTTTAAGGGCGATTGTGATAATACTTGGATCCGAGAAGAGAGTCTAATTGAAATGCTGGCAGAAGCGGTAAAGCAGGTGCGAGTCAATCCAACTGTGATCGATGATATCAAAAAGGCGCTCCTGGAAAGCCAAAAGGACAGGATCAAATACCATGAGGATTCAATTACTAGCCTACGCCGGAACTATGATCATACAAGCAAAATGCTGGATCGAACATACGAAGATAAATTGAGTGGTGCAATATCGACTGAGATGTGGAAACGCAAGTCAACGGAATGGGAGAATAAACTCATTGATATACAGAATGAAATCAGCGCACATCAGAATGCAAACACGGATTTCTATCAAGTTGGTCTGGAAATTCTAGAACTCGCCAATTCTGCCTATGACAAATACTTACAGAAAAACCGGCAGGAGCAAAGGAAGTTGCTGGATATTTTACTATCGAACTGCACCTTCTATCACGGAACTATATGTCCCACATACAGAAAACCCTTTGACATCCTTGCCAAAGGGCCTGTTTTTAAATCAAAGCGGGGTTGACGAGACTCGAACTCGCGACCTCCTGCGTGACAGGCAGGCGTTCTAACCAAACTGAACTACAACCCCGACTAATTTTATATTCGAATATCTATATTTTCTAATATATCAGGCTTTTTCCTCTATAGCCATCAATTTTTCTAATCTTTTCCTGCTCTTCCAGGATTTTAGTTCATTCTCTCGCCTGACAGCATCCGAACGAGATTCATACTCCTCTGAGTAAACCAGATTCCAAGGTTTTCCGCTTTTAGTATATTTGGATCTGCCTCTATTGTGTCTGTCCAATCTACCCTTCAAGTTTTCGGTTGAGCCGATATAATACGTTCCCGTCACAACGCTTTGTAGAACATATACAAAATATGCCACTATTCTCGCGTCCTTTCCGCATTCGGCGGAACGTTCTAACCAAACTGAACTACAACCCCGACTAAAATTCCTTTTTTTCTTACTCTATTTCATATCCAAGCTGAATGTAACCTAATTCTGTCAGCCTGTCCAGACCTCTTTTGTCTCTTTCCAGAGTTTTTCTATTTCTTTCTTTTTCCTTATCCACTCGCCCTGTTTCCATTTTTTTTCAAATTTATTGGGCAGTACTGGATTCGAACCAGTGACCCCCTGCGTGTAAGGCAGGTGCTCTAACCAGCTGAGCTAACTGCCCCACTGATCCAAGCCTTTAGCTCTTTACCTCAACATTTTCGGCCGGCGGTACCTTCTTTTTTCCGTTGACTATAATTGAAATCGGAATAAGAACACAGTACCCCAGAACCAGAAGAATCGGAGCCAGGGTTATCGAGCCGGCCCATAACGAGATATAACCGACGACAATAACCAGTAAGCCTATTCCAAAAATCAGGTAATTTTTGGATCCGAACGGCCACTCAAACCGATTCTTATCTTCTTTTTTTGTCTTCTTAGCCATTTTCAGCGTCCTATTATAATATTAAAGGCCAAATTGTCAAGCCTTTTCTGTTTTTTCCGTCATGCCCATCTTTTCGGCATTTTCTCCGGTCTCATTAACCAGATACTCCAACCCGAACGCCAGGCCCCAGACAGCCATCAGAAACAGACGAATCTCCTCATCGGCAAACGTGGCTTCATACAAAGAACTGATAAAAAAGATAACTGTCGCCATGAATAAACCGATGGCGACCCCTTTATAATAATTACGGGCCTTTATCTTCTGTAACAGCTTCAATAATTTATACACAATTGCCGCCCAGAAAGCTATGAAAATTAGCGCCGCGGGAATCCCGGCATAGGCGGCCACATTGAGAATATCGTTATGAGCATGTCCATGATGCCGGTCGTCTCTGGGCGCTCGGAAAGTATCATAAAAAAGGCCGTAATTGCCCTGCCCGACACCGAAGACAGGGTGGGCCTTTACCATATTGAACGATGCTTCCCAGATTATCATCCGACTTCCCCCGAATTTATAATCGGAATTCAACTCGACCGTTATGATATCTTTATAACGTTTCTGGATAGCCGGGGATAACATGCAGACAATAACAGCCGCCACAATCATCGCCGCCGCCGGCAGTCTCCATGACTTTTTTGCGAAAAATATCAGGAAAATAATTAGTGTGATAAGAATCGCAAGCTGGGCGCCCCGGCTGAATGAAAGTATCGAGGCAATCGCCGCCAGGGCAAAACCGGCACAATAAAATATCCTGCTTTTACAGTTGTCGGCGCATGATGCTATCCCCAAAAGGAGCATCGAGGCCAGCGCATAGTAATTCCCGAATGTCATCCGGTGTGTAAAATTCCCCCTGGCGCGGTAACCGTAGGAGTCGGGTGCGGCCTTGACCATCGGAAGATCGTGGTAGAAGTCGATTCCAGTGAAATGCTGCCAGATACCGTACAGAGATATAATCATGACCGATATAGCAAACAACCTAAGACATATCCGCAACACTTTCTCATCCTTGCTCAAATACGCGGCCGCTGGAATCATCATAAACAGCCACTCTTCCTTGAGAGAAAAAAGCGACCCGAGCGGACGCTGACTGACCAGGGCCGATATGGCCGACCACAGGATAAACAGAAGGATCAATATGCCGAAGGTGCCGATTTTCGGTTTGAGGGTCACCTTTTTATCCATGATGACCTGGACAATAATCAAAAAAAGAGCCAGGCCGCAAAAGATCTGGCCAAGCGCATGCGAAAAAGGCGATGAAAAGAAGTATCCGAAAAGGGCGTAAGCGGCGCCTTTTTCGGGATACCTGACGAGCCGATTGATCATTGGAATAGATCGCTCTCTATCAGTTCCACCAATAAATGTATTAAAAATATCTGTTCTTCCTGGATTCTCTGGACAGAACTATGCGGGATGATCAGTTTTTTATCCGCCAGCGGTGCGATTTTACCGCCGTCGCCGCCCAGTAATGCCGCGATAAGCATCCGTTTTCCCCGGGCCGCCTCGACCGCACTGATCAGGTTGGCGGAATTACCGGAAGTCGAAATGACCAAAAGCATATCGCCCTGCTGTCCCAGTCCCTCTATCTGCCGGGCAAAAATATGTTCGAACCCGAAATCATTGCCGGCCGCAGTGAGGATGGAAGTATCGGCGGTCAGCGAGATGGCCGGAAGAGAGGCGCGGTTGCGCTCGCCGGTTAGTCGGACGATCATCTCGGCGGCCATATGTGAACTGTCGGCGGCGGAGCCGCCGTTGCCGCATATCAAAAGTTTATGTCCGCTTCCAAGCACCGCGGCGATATTATTGGCCAGTTCCACCAGCGGCTCGGCCAGTGACTGCCCCACCGTTCTGCGCAGGGCCGACGACTGCTCGGCCTCTTTGATAACCATCTGGACACGTTCTTCATTTGTCATACTTCAACCCGTTGATATGGATGCGCCGCCCGGGTGAAATCGCGCAGACGCGCAAAATTTTCTTTGTTTTCAAAATGATTACCGACCACAACAAACGATGCCCCGGCCAGTATTTTTCGTTCAACCTGCGCGGGATCGTTAATACCGCCCCCGACCATGATCGGCAACTCCATATAGTCAGCAACCTGCCGAATCATAGTCTCGGGTACCGAATCTATCGCCCCGGAGCCGGCTTCCATAAAGATCATACGCATTCCCAGATATTGCGCCGCCAGCGCATGAGCGCAGGCAATATCCGGCTTATCGGAAGGGATCGGAAAAGTGCGGGAAGCGAATTGAACCGAGGTATAGCCCCGTGAATCGATCAGCATGTAACCGGTTGGGATAGTCTCGATATTGTACTGTTTGACCAGCGGGGCACCGCGAACCTGCTCCTCGATAAGATATTGCGGATTTCTGCCGGATATAAGCGACGTAAATAAAATAGCATCGGCATCAGGTGCGATCTGGCTATGCACCCCGGGGAATATGATAATCGGGACCGAGGCTTTTTCCTTGATCCTTTTGACCGCATGATGAAAATCCGATTCGATCACATAACTGGTACCGACCAGAAGGGCATCGACATCATACCCAGCCGCTTTTTCCGCAAGAAACCCCATGCGTTCGACCGGGGTACGATCGGGATCGAGAAGAAGAAGAAATCCTCCTCCTTTTTTTTCTCTGGCACCAATCAAATGATCGAAAACATTCATTGTTTGCTCTTTTCAAGACTATCCTTGATCTTGCCGGCAACAACACCGAACACCTTATCGGCGTCGATATCGGCAGGGAGGGATCCCTGGGCAAAATTTGGTTTGCCGCCGCCGCGTCCGCCCAGCTCTTTAAGCGCTTCACGGGTAAGATTGCCGATATGCATTTTCGTCCCGGCGCTGGCCGATGACATAAAAGTTTTCTTGCCATTAATCATACCGATGGCGACACTTATCAGCGGGTAATTGGCCTCCTTGCCGCCTTCAATCCACCCGGCCATTTCCTCCGATTCAATATTTCCGAAATCGTGAGGCCGGAAAGATACACTGTCTATTTTTTCTTCAATGCCGACAGAGTGCGTTCCGCCGGAAAATTTATTGACCTTCAGCTTTTTGTTTCCTTTCTGAAGCTCGAGCAGTTTTTTCTGTGTCTCGGCGACAGCCCCGGACACTTCCTCAACCGGTCGGTTGGTGCTCCGGCTGATCTTATCGACTATCTGTTTTTGCATGAGCATATATGCGACAGCCTCGCGCCCGGTAATCGCTTCTATACGCCGGACACCGGATGCAACCGCCGTTTCGAGCGTTATCATGAACGGCCCGATCTGCGAGATGTTCTGCACATGAGTGCCGCCGCAAAGCTCTTTGGAAAAATTGTCAATGGAGACAACCTGCACCTTGCTGCCGTATTTCTCTCCGAAGATCGCCATCGCGCCGGATTTTTTGGCATTTTCAAGATCGTCTTCGATAGTCTGGACTTCGCTTCCCTCAATTATTTTGCCGTTGACCATCTTTTCCACCTCGGCTATCTCCTCCGGCGTCATCGGCTGAAAATGCGAGAAATCAAAGCGCAGTTTATCCGGTCCGACATATGAGCCGGACTGCTTCACATGATCTCCGAGCACCTTTCTCAAAGCGGCATGCATGAGATGCGTCGCGGTGTGATTGCGCATGATATCCCAGCGACGTTGATGATCGAGGGAGATCTTTACTTTTATTTCACCAAGGTTTTCGAGATCGGAATAATTTTTCTCGATCAGTTCACCGAAATGCACGACAGCATCATTGTACTTAAAAAGGTAATCGACTTTTATCTTGAATTGATCGCTTTCTATATAACCATGATCCGATATCTGTCCGCCCGCCTCGACATAAAAAGGCGACTTATCAGGGACAAGGGCAATGATCTTCGTGTCGCCCTCGGCCAGTTCGAAAATCTCGAGCACATCGGCCTCGATGTCAAAAGTATCCCTGACAAATTCGGTTTTCAGATTTTCGGCCGGGATATGTCCCAGTATCTCTTCGAGCATGAACTGTAATTGTTCTTTTTTGCTTTCGGCAAAATGGGCGGCGCCGCGCGATTTTTCCTTCTGCTGTTCCATCAATCGCTCGAATTCATCCATGTCGATACCCAGATTCTGCTCTTCCGCCATGACCCTGGTAAGATCGACCGGAAAACCGTAGGTGTCGTACAAACGGAAGACATCTTCGCCGGGGAATATCTTACCGCCGCCGTCCTTTAATCTTTCAGCGAGAATATTGAACATCTCAAGACCGGCATCGAGCGTCCGCCCGAACGATTCTTCCTCGGCCCTGATAACCCTCTCGATATGTTTTTTCTTTTCCCCGATCTCGCGGTAAAAGTCACCAATTGTGTTAGCCACATCCGAAGTTAGCTTGTACATGAAAGGATCCTTCATTCCCAATTCCCTGCCGTGGCGGGCCGCACGCCGGAGAATCCTCCTCAAAACATATCCCTGTTTTTCATTGGATATACCGCCTCCGTCTGCCAGGCAGACAGTCAGGGCACGAATATGATCGGCGATCACTCGATGCGAGACACCGCGTTCATCGGTGTAATATTTCTTTCCGGATAACTCTTCGATATGGCCAATAATTTCTTTGAATACATCGATTTCATAATTAGAGTCGCAATTTCCCATAACACTGGCAATACGTTCCAGACCGGCGCCGGTATCGACCGAAGGGCGGGGCAAAGGCTCAATGATGCCGTCCGGTTTGGTGTTATATTGCATGAAAACCAGATTCCAAATTTCCACAAAACGTTCGGTCTCGCCGTTGACCACATCATTCGGCCCGGTTCCGAATTTCTCCCCGCGGTCGAAATGGAGTTCGCTGCAGGGACCATTGGGGCCAGTATCGCCCATCGACCAGTAATTGTCATGTTTGCCAAAACGCAGGATACGCCCGTTTTTCAATTCGGGCGCAATTTTGCCCCATAATTCGAAAACCTCATCATCTTCCTCATAAACCGAGGCATAAAGCCGGTTTTTGGGCAATTTCAGAACATTGGTTAGGAAATCCCAGCAGTAGGCTATAGCCTCCTCTTTAAAATAATCGCCGAACGAGAAATTGCCCAGCATTTCGAAGAAAGTATGATGTCGCCCGGTACGGCCGACATTTTCCAGATCGTTATGTTTACCGCCCGCCCGCATACATTTTTGAACCGTGACGGCGCGCGGATACTCGGCTTTCTTTTTACCCGTAAAAATATCTTTAAACTGATTCATGCCGGCGTTGGCAAACATTAAAGTCGGATCATCGAAAGGGATTACCGGCGACGAGTTGAATTGCCTGTGATTTTTACCGAGGAAATAATCAACAAATGTTTTTCTGATTTCCGAAGTTTTAATTTTATTCATCCTCACTTAACATTTTTTCGAAGGCCTGTTTAGCCGCACGATAGTCTATCGAGCGGCGGGATAGGTAATTATACGCTTTACGCCGGGCTGTTTCAAGCTCAAATTTGGAAAAATAGCTCCACCGTCCCCTCAGGAGCCGAAGTGCCAGTTCGAATTCATCGACTCCGGCAAATAATTCATCCACAATCGATTTGGCCAGCTCATGGCTGATATGTTTTTGCTTCAGACAGCCGATAACATAACTTCGGCCGGCCGGTTTATTCCGTAAAATCGACTCGGCGAATTCTCGCGCAAAAACGACATCATCGATCAATCCCTTTTCCTCAAATTTATCGATAATCTGCGTGATCGTCTCTTTGTCATAACCTTTTTCGAACATTTTCGCCATCAGGTGCCCCGACGAATATGCCCGCCGGGAGAGCAGATAGACCAGGTAATCTTCGGCGCGCTGAAGATCCGACCGGTGCTTTATATCGTCGAGAAGGTCGGGCTCGATTTTCATACCCGATGTCAGGCCGTACTGGTCAAGATATTTAGCGCTAATCAAAAACTCGGAACCGTGAAGCAACCGTACCAGGTAATGCCGCCCCTTTTTTTGAACCTTTTCTATTACCGCCAGTTTCGTCATGTGTTTAAATTACGAAATCAGTAATGACATTCAAGAAAAAAGCGTGAAGAAGGGAGCCTATTTTCTTTCCCTTTATACTGTTGAATCGGTATATTAAACATATAGAGTCCTAAGTAAGGTAAGGAGATGTACGTATGCCGGTTAGAAAATACAGTGATGTCGAAGCTATTAGAGTAGAGATGGAAGGTGTTTCGCGTGTCACCAAGATGGTTCCGATCGGTAAAGCCGAGGGCTGGGATGGTTACACCATGCGTGTCTTCAAAATAGCCCCGGGCGGAAATACTCCCAAACACGCCCACGACTGGGAGCATGTCAATTATATCATGTCGGGCAAAGGGCGCCTGACTATCGATGGCGAGGTCAATGAGATAGGGGAGAAGGATTTCGCGTTTGTCCCGCCGAATTCGGAGCACCAGTTCGAGAATCCCTATGATAAAGATTTTGAATTTATCTGTATAGTACCCAATCGCGGGGAATATTGACTATTCCCCGAAACGACCGCACACGGCCGGGATTTATTCCGTAAAGATCAAAAAATATACAGAAGGCAAATATGCGGCGAATCCGTATATATTATGTAACTCTAACGCTGTTAAAGCATTAGGCTGATTATGCCGATATACAGTGCCGTGGTGAAGGCAGAAATTTGAATTGACAATCGGCCATTTTCAAATATATTTGTGGCATCTTTACATGAATAAGAAAAGAAATAATATTGGCGGGCCGATTGAGGCCCTGATGGTTATCGCCGGCTTACTGGCAATTATATTATCCAGCAGCCTATTAATCGTTGTCACGGCGCCCGATCCGGATAATCAAGAGGAACATACCGCTATCGCCAATATAATTTTCCCGGATGCCACCGGGTCGATGGAGAAAAACGAGCCGTTTTCCCCCGGTAAATCATCCATCCTTGCCATCCCCGCAGTTGTCGTAATTCAAAATTATGAAAACCTCCGGCCCGAATCCAGAGTGATCGAATACAAGTCGATTCAACAATCTGATGACAGTCGTTTCGACAACCTGACCACAACCGCATCGATATCCCCCGAAAAGGCGCTTGAATTTACCCTTGTCGGAGCCAAACCATCCGGTACCAGCTAAGTGCGCCCCTTTTCGATTCTTTTTCAAACATTTTCCAATAATAGAAAATTAGAATAATTATAAATAATTGTAACGAAGGAATATCTTTATGAAAGGTCAAACCTGGCGTTTAGCCGTAACCGGAGTCCTGGTCATCCTCGGTCTTATCGGTTTCTGGAACACGCTGAAACTATGGACGCTTTCCGAGAGCGACAAAGAACGGATGGAAGAAATCAAGCCCGGTTCCGTCAATGAGCTGGAGCGCAAAGCGATGCGGCTCGGGCTCGATCTCCAGGGCGGGATCCATGTCGTACTTCGAGTTGAGATGGAAAAACTCGATGAGGCGGCCAAAAAAGATGCCGTCGATCGGGCCATACAGGTTATCCGTAACCGTGTTGACTTTACCGGTGTGACCGAGCCAATCATACAGAAACAGGGTAACGATCGAATAATTGTCGATCTCCCCGGTTATACCGATGCCGAACAGGCTGAAGATATTATCGGGCAGACAGCCCAGCTGGAATTCAAACTCCTCGAGACCTATGAAAATGCCCAGATGATACTGAGTAAAATTGATTCGGTGGTCGCCGAGATCCGTAAAACTGACAAGGAAAAAGGCGAGAGTGAAACGACCGCCGAAGCCGAACCGGCAACCGGTGAAGCTACGCCGCTGGATCTGGAGGCTGAAGAAGATGATATCCTGGCAGAGCTGATGGGTGAAGACAGCGGTGACGTTGTTGACGATATGCTCTTTGACAGCGAAGAAAATCCGTTCACCCAGTATCTCGAGCCTTACCTTATAAATGACAAGACCAATACCCCGTGGCCCGGTTACATGGTAGCCGCAAAGGACCGCCGCGCGGTCGAGAAGATGCTTGAAATGCCGCAAGTCCAGAGACTGATCCCCGCCGAGGCCCAGTTTGCATGGTCCACCCGGTCGGTCATCAGGGAGGCCTACGAGGTT
>Ga0164318_10006334_pt1 | contig 11463 bp, 8 predicted proteins | sample GuaBasSedimGuay9_FD_113734 | JGI IMG/M metagenome (GOLD analysis project Ga0164318, IMG submission 113734) | Subseafloor sediment microbial communities from Guaymas Basin, Gulf of California, Mexico - Guay9, Core 4571-4, 0-3 cm | ecosystem: Environmental > Aquatic > Marine > Hydrothermal vents >... | reverse complement strand
TGGTGGATTCCAGCACGGTATCCACAATGCGCAACTTGTTGGCCCGAAGCGAGGTCCCCGTTTCGGTCAATTCCACGATGGCGTCGGCCAGCCGGGGCGGCTTCACCTCCGTCGCGCCCCATGAGAATTCCACGTCCGCCTCGATGCCGCGTTCTTTCAGAAATCGCTGAGTATAGCGCAGGAGTTCCGTGGCGATCCGTTTTCCCTTCAAATCTTCGATGGCGTGAATGTCCGAGTCCTCCGGCACGGCCACGACCCAACGGATCGGGCGGAATCCCTCCTTGGCATACATAAGTTCCCCGACCTCCACGACGTCGGCCCCGTTCTCCAGAATCCAGTCCTTGCCGGTCAAACCCACGTCCAGCACGCCGTCCTCCACGTAATGGGCGATCTCCTGCGCACGAATCAGCAAGCCCTCCAATTCCGGGTCATCTATGTAAGGCACATAAGAGCGCTCCCCGACGGATATGCGGTATCCGGCCTTCCCGAATAGCCGGAACGTAGATTCCTGCAAACTTCCTTTCGGAAGACCTAATTTGAGCTTCTTCATTTCAATTATCCCAATAGTTTTTCACCGCAAAGACGCGAAGGACGCAAAGAACTCCAAGGTCGTTTTTCTTTCTTCGCGCTCTTTGCGCCTTTGCGGTGAAATTTCGTGAATTCGGTTTTACTTCGCTAATTTTCCAATCCCCTTCTCGATCCGATCCAGCGCCTTCCGGATGTTCTCCATCGAGGTCGCGTAGGACAACCGAATGTGCGCATCCATCCCGAAAGCCGAGCCGGGCACACACGCCACGTGCATTTCCTCCAACAGAAAGGTGCATAGATCCACCGATCCGGCGATCCGGCGATCCCCGTAGCTCGAACCATAGAGCACGGAAACGTTCGGGAACACGTAGAAGGCGCCGGCGGGCGTCGGACACGATACGCCCTCGATCCGGTTCAGCCGCTCCACGATCACACTTCTGCGTTCTTCGAACGCCTTTACCATCTCTGCCGTGCTTTCCTGAGGACCGGTCAACGCCGCCAACGCAGCCGCCTGAGCGATTGAGCAGGGATTGGAGGTCTGCTGGCTCTGAATTTTCCCCACAGCCGCCATGATTTCCTTCGGTCCCGCTGCATAGCCGATGCGCCATCCCGTCATCGCGTACGCCTTGGACACGCCGTTGACCGTGATCGTGCGCGCCATCATCCCGTCTTTGATTCCGGCGATGGCGTAGTGGATCGCCCCATCGTAGCGGATCTTCTCGTAGATCTCGTCGGAGAGCACCGTGATGCCGGCATCCAAAATTACATCCGCGAGGGCCAGCAGTTCCTCTTTTCCGTACACTTCGCCGCTGGGATTGGATGGGCTGTTCAGGATGAACAATTTGGTTTTCGGGGTAATCGCCTTCTGCAGCTCCTCCGCCGTAATTTTGAGACGGCCGGAGGCAGGCTGTATGATCACGGGCTGCGCGCCGAGCAGTTTGACCTGTTCCGGGTAGCTTACCCAATAGGGCGCGGGGACGATCACTTCGTCTTCCTCGCCTAAGAGTGCCTGCATCGTCTCAAAGAGGACGTGCTTTCCCCCACAGCCGACGACAATCTGAGCAGGCTCGTACGTTAATCCATTGTCTTGCTGAAATTTATCTCGGATCGCCCTTCTCAATTCCGGCGTGCCGACGGCTGGTGTGTATTTGGTCGCTCCGTCCCGGATGGCCCGGATGGCCGCGTCTTTGATGTGCTCGGGCGTGTCGAAATCCGGTTCACCCGCACTTAGTGCTATTACGTCTATCCCACGCGCTTTCATCGCCTTGGCCTGGGTCGAAATGGCCAAGGTCGCCGACGGCGCCACACGCTGGACGTTTTTGGAAAGAGGTGTAGTCATTTTTTTCCTCCTGCAAGATTCTCAGCGCAAAACCGCAAAGAACGCAAAGAGTGGTGAGTGGTCGACACGTTGCTCGTTTCATGTGGTCGTTTTACCGCGTCACCCGGATCGAGACGTTTGATGCGGGAACGGGCCGACCCTCTTCATCGTAGATCCAGACCACCACGGTATAAATCCCTTCCTCGCCTTTGAAGAAAGGAATCGGAGATCGGAAGGTTCGTCCTTGGATTATAATATCCGCCTTCGTCCCATCTTCGTAGTTCCTGTCGCCGTCCAAGTTTGGAAGCAGGTCGTAGCGCTCCTCAGGCAGGGTATAGCCATCCGTTTTGTTCAGCGCTTTCACGGACATCGGCGTGGGCAGCGGTTCATATAACACCGTGATGGAACGCAGTTTATGTCCGGTATCGAGCACAGAACCGGACACTTCGACGCGATCCTTGAGCTTGGCCTTTCTCGGAGGCGAAGGATCGAACCGGACGTACCGGCTCAGAAATTCCTGCGCCATAACCACCCTGTGCGGATCGAATGCCAAGCCGATACCGACGTGCGTATGGTGCGGATTCAAAATGGTTCGGCGATGCCCGTCGTTCGGGGGCTGTTCGGCGAGCATTTTTTTTTGATTCTTCAGGAGGGTCTCCCGGACGTTGATGTGCGCCGTCGGATCGGAGGAGGAGAATTTCGAGAAACTGATGTTCTCCGCAAGGAAATCGTCTCCACCCATCTGAGCATAGCGATAGTACGGCTTGGCTCCGCTCCGATCCCAGTGCGACACATATCCCGCCGACAGCATTTCCCGGCAATGCCGATCGCCCGCCATAGCGGCCAATTCATCGTAGGCCACAGGGGAAAGGCCATGCTGCGCCCGATCCCGATTGATCTGCTTCACCATCTCCCTTTTCAAGGATTGGACGAACGGGTCTATGCCGGCGGGTTTCTGAAGAACCGGGGCACACCCCACTGTCAAGGCAATCCAGAGAACGATCCATCGGCTATTTGGGATCCATTTTTTCATATCCTTTGTCAGACCAATTGGTTCCCCAGCAGTTCAAGGATTAACACCACTACGAAGACAAAAGGGGCGGGCTATGGGCGCTGATCTGCTCCGCCTCATAGGCCTGCGTGGGCCTCAAATTCCTCCAAGTCTCCAGCACGCAGTGCCAGCCGTAGCAGTTTTTGCAATCCCTCCTGATCCGCCTTCACCCTGATTTGTTCCGAAAGCCTTGGCATAATTCTCCCAAATCGCTCTTCCAATGCCTCTAACACCATTTGCTGCATCCCCTGCTGCATCCCCTGCTGCATCCCCTGCTGCATCCCTTTTTCCATCGCAAACCGCTCCCAATTCGTCACGTACGGCATCGTTTTCTCCTCCTCTCTGTGCAACTCCTCATACACCAATCGCTCCTGCTCCGGACTCAACCGGACGATCCCATCCACAAAACGCAATAGGCCGATTACTTCATCCCGGCTGGTTCCACGTTTCAGCAACTCCCGCATCAACCGAAGTTTGAACCGAACCCGCCGCTCCTCATCGTCCTTGATCTCCACACTCTTCTTTGCCGCCAGGACCACCAGCGCAAAGGGATTCTCGTTTTTCCCCAACTCGCCATCCGCATACTCCAATACCTTGTAGGCCCGATACCGATACTCCAGACTACACCCGTAAAAATCCCACGTAAACCGATCCGGCTTGTACGATCGCCGCGCATCCGAAAACACCGCCAAACTCACGATGTCCTTTGCGAACTTGTCGAGAAGCCGATAGAAGATCGTGAACATCCGCCTTGGAAAGTCCTTATCCCAATAACCCTGCACCTCCACGTGTACCAGCACCCAGCGCTCTCCGCCCGCTTTCAGGAACACCTTGATCAGGCGATCCACGTACCGGGCGCTCTCCGCGGACTCCGGAGCGATCTGGTGGAATTCCTTGTCCAGAAACTCGTAGCGCTTATCCCAGTTCACGTCCTGAGCCAGATCGGGCGCAAAGAAGTGCAGAAACTGAGGGAAGAGGCTCTCAATCACGTCCTTCCAGAGTTCGTCCTGGATACCCATACGATCTCCTCTTGCCGGCGATTGCTCCACTACTCACCGAAGTTTCCCGACCTGCTCGCGAAATACTTCATATCCCGCCTGATCGAACAGGACAAAGACCACCCGCTCGATGCACGAAGGCTTGGCGAGGTGATCCACTGCGGCAGAGATCATCACACGCGCGCACGTCTCGACAGAGAAACCACCGACGCCCGTGCCGATGGCCGGGAACGCCACGGATCGGATGCCCTTTTCCTCCGCGCGATTCAAGCTGTTTCTCGTGGCCAGTTCCACCTTATCCGCATCCGTGCGCAGATCCTGTCCCATTCCGGCCGCGTGGATGACGTACCGGGCGTTCAGGCGTCCACCGGAGGTCACCACCGCTTCTCCCACCGGAATCGGTCCCTGGGCCACCGCCTCCCGCTCGATCTGCGGACCTCCGGCTCGCTTGATGGCTCCGGCGACGCCCGATCCCATCCACAGATGATTGTTCGCCGCATTGACGATGGCTTCCACATCCTGTTCCGTGATGTCACCCCAGAGGACTTCAAGCGTTGCGTTTCCTATGCGTACTTGGGGCATTTTTGCCCTCCGGCCAAACTTTTCAGGCATAATAGAGATCAAAATGAAAAATACTTCTCCACGCATCCCTTTTCACGAGGGCAATCACGGAGGGATCGCCCCTACCTATCTCTGTCACTGACTATCGGCCTTCGCCTCCACCATGTCCACCTTTTTCTTGAGCGCCTCCATCTCCTGTTTGAAACGCTTCTCTTTTGGATAGAATCGAACCAATCGTTCAATCGCAGCCAATGCCCCGGCATAATCCTCCTGTTTTTCCAACAGCGCGGCCATCGGATAGTAAGGCTTCGGGGACGCCGGATCGAGCTGGGCCACCTTTCGATACAAGCGGATCGCCTCATCCGGGGCGCCCAGCGCATTCGCATAATAGGCAAACGACATCAGGTTTTCCGGGTTTTGCTCTGCCTCCAGGGCCACCGCTTTCCTCAGATAGTTAAGGCCCTCCTCATTGCGGCCCGCCTTATGCGCCATCTGTACGATGGTGTAATAGCCCTGCCAGCTTAGTTTCATCTTTTCCTCGCAGCGTTTCATCGTCTCAAACGCCAGGTCCATCTTCCCCTGCTGCTGATACGCCAGCCCCAACTGGAAAAAGGGCGCCCGATAGTTGATCAACAACTTGCTCGTGTTCTTGTCCTTGTATACCTTCGGGTCCTTGATGCCCCGGTATTGATATACCTCGAACAGGTTATGACGCGTCCTTTCCAGGTCAAGCTGGTTTTCCCCCTCCGTCTGCACGAGGCGATATACCATGCCCTCCATCCGCAGATAATCCTTCAGTCCGATTTTGTTCTCCCGAGACACGGTCACCGCAAAGTAGATCGGCTGGTTCCACTGGTTTTGCTGGATGATCCGGATCACCATCAGATCCTGCGTCCGAAAATACCGGATCGTCCGCACCGTATCGCCCTGCCTCGCCTGATACGTTCCGCATCCGGCCAGTTTCCACGTAATCCCCGCCGCGGTCATCTCCTCCGAAGGCCAGGGGATCCCCCCGCCTAACTTCTCGTCAATGAAGCGGTCGGTCATGTGAATCGGAAGCTTCGGCTCATAGTCCCGCAACTGTTTGATATACCACTTCGTATTCAGCAAACTCAGATTCACCACCCGCACGTCCTTCCGAATTCCCTTCACTTCCTGAAGAAACCACAGCGGGAAGGTGTCGTTGTCCCCGTTCGTGAAGAGGATCGCATTGGGCTCGCACGACATCAGCATATTGTACCCATAGTCGTGCGCGATAAAATTATCTGTCCGGTCGTGCGAGTGGTAGTTCGCCGCGAGAAGATAGGCCGGCATGATCAGGAGCGCCACCGAACCGGCCAGCACCGCCCACGACGTCCTCTCGTTTTCCGTGTATTCCGCACGTTCTCTGATTTTCTCCTTCAGGAGATCCAAAAGGCCCGTCGCGCCGATTCCGATCCAGAGCGCAAACGTCCAGAAGGCGCCCACGAACACGTAATCCCGCTCCCTCGGCTGCGGATCCGGCATATTCAGATAGACCACGAGCCCAAATCCCATAATCACAAAAAGCATTAGAAAGGCCAAAAGCCGCTTCGGATCCTTCCGCCATTGCAGGATCATCCCTCCGAATCCCAATGCCAGAGGAATGAGCGGAATCTTCACCAGCAACGGTGTATTTCCCGTGGCCGCGCGAAAGGTCGCGATCCAACTCACCAAAGTCAGTGGGAACTGCTGGAAGAAATACTTTAGGTACATATTCCAGACCTGATATCCCCAGAAATCCGCCCTCCGATCCAGCATGCTCAATAAGGTGCTTTCCTCTCCGTACTGTTTCCTTTGGAGAAAATACTTAAAACTCTCCCATGTCGCCGGATCGTTCTCGTTGATCGTCGGGTCCAGTCCCGCGCGGACCATCAACACATAATACGTCGAATATCCCAATAGAAACAGAACCGGAACAGCCACCCACAATCGCCCGTTTTTCAGTGGATTCGTATCCGTGAAGACTATCAGCATCAAAATCGTCGGAATCGTTAACCAGCACAACAAATGCACACCGCCGCCCAATCCGAACAAATACACCACGAACAGCAGAAGCCGGTTGCCTTTGGGCAGTTGATGCTTTTCCATCCACAGCAAAGCCAGCCAGATCCCCAACGAGGTAAGCAGCATGGAAGGCGCATAGACCTCTGCCTCCACCGCATTGAACCAGAAGGTGTGCGAGAACGCCAGGCTCAACGCCGCTACCGCTCCTCCCACATACGTGGTCACGCGATCCGAAACCGTGTCTAATTTCCCCTTCCACAGTTTGATTAACCGCACCGTAATCAGATACGTCAACAGTACGGTCAACGCGCTTGAGAGCACCGAGATCAGATTGACCCGCCGGGCGACCTCCTCCCAGATCGGCAGGAAGGTGAACAGACGCCCCAGCAATATGAAGAGCGGCGCGCCCGGTGGATGCGGTACGCCTAACGTATAGGAAGTCGCGATGAACTCCCCGCAATCCCAGAACGACGTCGTCGGGGCCATCGTTTTCAGATAGACGCCGAACGCGATGATAAATACCAGTCCGGCCGCGATTCGATTGGTCTTGTGATCATCGCTCATGGCGATTTTCTCCTCCCCGTTCGATTGAATGTCGTCGTAAGCGGAAACGCGGAGCGCGGAGAGAAACCTGTGAAAAACTAAAACGTAAAACGTGACGGGTGGAGCCGCCACATTGTAAACAGTATAGCGAAAAAAAGGCGTAATGTCAACAAAAAAACGATGTTTTTCTTTGCCGCCTCCCCATACTGGCCTTTCCTTGGGTTTTCCCAGCGCCCTTCGCGTCTCCGCGGTGCGCCCATGCCTTACTCACGCCGTTGTTCGGCCAGATAGTGCTCGGCCATCATCGCCGCCTGCGCGCCATGTCCCACGGCCACCGCGATCTGCTGGGCGAAGGGCTCCTGCACATCGCCGGCCGCGAAAATACCCGGAACCAACGTCTCGGTATCCCGGTTGGTTACGAGGGTTCCCTTTTCGTCTAATTTCAGAATCCCCTTCACGAAGCCGGTGTTCGGCTCGGTGCCGACGAAGATAAATACGCCGTCCACCGGCAAGGTGGATTGTTCGCGTGTCTTGACGTTTCGGACCCGAACCCCGGAGACCATCTGTTCTCCCACGATTTCCTCGACTACGGAATTCCACACGAACTCGATCTTTTCATTGCTCAGCGCGCGGTCCCGCGTCACCCCGGAGGCCCGGAGCTCATCCCGCCGGTGGATAAGATAGACTTTCCGGGCGAACTTGGTGAGAAAGATCCCCTCCTTCACCGCCGAATCGCCGCCTCCCACCATCGCCAGAACAGCGTCCCGATAGAGCGGCCCGTCGCACGTAGCGCAGTACGACACGCCCCGGCCCCGAAACGCATCTTCGCCCGGAACGCCTAACTTACGCGGACTGCTTCCGGAGGCGATGATCAACGCCCCGGCGACAAGCTCCTCGTCCCCCACGGATACTATGCGATCCCGTCCCCGCACCGAGATGGCCTGCGCCTGGGCTATACGAACTTCCAGGCCGAACCGGACCGCCTGCTGTTCGAAGCGCTGCATCAATTCCGGTCCGGCGATTCCTTCCGGGAACCCCGGATAATTTTCGACCATGTCCGTCGTGGCGGCCTGTCCGCCGGGCATCAATTGTTCCACCAAAAGGGTGCGCAATCCCGCCCGACTCGTGTATAATCCGGCCGTCAGACCCGCCGGTCCGCCGCCGATGACGATGACATCGTATGGTGCTTGCATGGGTGGTTCTCCTTGAAATACAGTGCCACCACGGAGCCGCCGGGACGCGAGGAAAATGGTCTTCCTCGGAGTCTTTGCGCCTTCGTGGCGAACTGTTGGTTTATCTGCTGATTGCAATCGGGAAAGATCAGGGTTCCGGAATACAGAATCTAAAGGCCCTTCCGGACCGTCTAAATATACTACATGTGCCCCCCAAAAAGCAACCTGAATTTTTTTTTGGATAGGCGACTTTTTTTCTTGCCAAAGGGGGAGAAATTCATTATACTTCGCGGATTCTTCACAAGATAGAATTTATGCGGCGTTCCGCACCCGTTTGCATCGCGGAAAATCGTTTCCGTGCGCAATGGGCAGAGGCGCTCAGGGTATTGTTTCAACCACTTAGTCGATGAAAAGAGAACAAAAAACGATGGACAAAATTCGATGGGGAGTTTTGGGATGCGCGTATATCGCGCGGCATGTTTTTCTTCCGGCGCTGCAAAAAACCGAAGGGAGCGTTCTTACTGCGGTGGCCAGTCGGGATCGGGCCAGGGCGGAGGAGATGGCTCGCGCCTTCGGAGCCGAACGATTCTACGGGAGCTACGAAGACCTTTTGGACGCCGGCGATGTGGATGCGGTGTACATTCCGCTTCCGAATCATCTGCACCGGGAATACACGGTCAAGGCGGCGCAGCGCGGTATTCACGTATTGTGTGAGAAGCCGCTGGCGATGAACGAAGCCGAGGCGACCGAGATGGCGGCGGTCTGCCGGGAGCGGGGAGTCAGGCTGATGACCTGTTTCCCCTGGCGTCTGGATCCCATGCACCGGCGGGCGCAGGAGATTGTGCGGTCCGGCGAGATCGGGCCCATCCGCTATATGCGGGCCGGGCTTTCGTTTTGCTGGTCATCCGAGGACAACATCCGTCTGCGGCCGGAGACGGGTGGCGGGGCGCTCATGGATCTGGGCATCTATTCCGTGGATATGTTCCGGTGGTTTATCGGGGAAGAACCGGTGGAGGTGTCCGGGACCGCCGTCACTCCGAGGCTGCCTGTGGACGTGGATGAAACCTTCAACGGCGAGCTGCGTTTTTCCGGGGACGTCCTGGGCGTGTTCGTCGGCAGTTTCGGAATGCGTTGGGGAGGGTACGAGATCTTCGGAGAGCGGGGGCAGATTCAGACGCAAGTGTACGATCCGTGGCACCGATCAAAGGCGGCATCCCTATTAGTAAAAGCGGAAGGCTCGCAAAGAGCGGAGGCGTTCGGGGCGCACGATCTTTTCGGAAAGGCAATAGCGTACTTTACGCGGTGTGTGGTTACAGGGGACGAACCGGAGTCCGATGGAGAGGACGGTCGGAGGGAGATGCGCGTGGTGGATGCGCTCGTGGAATCGGCGCGGACGGGGAAGCGGGTAAGAGTATGATTGCGGATTGCAGATTGCAGATTTCGGATTGGACATTTTTCGGTGAAGCTTCAAAATGATAGGGGGGAAGAGATGGTTATCCAAGAGATTCGTACCATCGTGACCTGTCCGGGGCGCAATTACGTTCTGGTGAAAGTGGTGACCGACGAGGGGCTGTACGGGGTGGGCGAGGGCACGCTAAACGGAAGTGAACTGGCTGTGGCCGCGGCGATCGAGCAGGCATCGGGATTGCTCATCGGGCGCGACCCGGCGCAGATCGAGGACATCTGGCAGTTGATGTATCACTGGACTTACTGGCGGGGAGGGCCGGTGTTTGCGGCGGCCATCGGTGCGATAGACATCGCGCTCTGGGACATCAAGGCGAAGCAGGCGGGGATGCCGCTCTACCAACTTTTCGGCGGCAAAGTGCGAGGGGGCGTGCTCTGCTACGAGCATGCGGATGGGGGAGATCCGGTGGAGGTGGAGGACAGCGTGCGGAGCTATCTGGAGAAGGGATTTAAGGTGGTCCGCGCGCAGATGGGACCTTACGGAGGCCCCGGCATGGTGCGCCACGAGCCGCCAATGCGCGAGGGCATTCCCGGAACCTCGTTTTTTGATCCCGCGCCTTATCTGACGAGCACGCCGAAGCTGTTCGGGCATCTGCGGAGCAAGCTTGGAGATTTGGTAGAGCTGTGCCACGATGTCCACGAGCAGTTGACCCCCACGGAGGCGGCATGGCTCGCGAAGGCGTTGGAGCCGTTTCGGCTGTTTTTCTTAGAGGATCCGCTGAGGCCGGAGTATAAGGAGAGCTTTCGGAGGGTACGGGAGGCTTCGACCACGAAGCTTGCGATGGGGGAATTGTTCACGAGCCGGTGGGACTGTCTGCCGCTTTTTCAGAATCAATGGATAGATTATATCCGTTTTGCGCCCATGCACGTGGGAGGGATCACAGAGGCGCGCAAAATCTGTGCCATGGCGGAGCCGTTCGAGGTGAAAACCGCACATCACGGAGCCGGAGACCTCGGCCCCATCGCTCAGGCCGCGTCCGTGCATCTCGATATGACGATCCCGAATTTCGGCGTCCTGGAGTGGGTAGATTTTCCCTCCGCCGCGTACGAGGTGATGCCGGGGGCCTGCGTGTGCCGCGATGGGTATGCGCATCCCCATGAGAGGCCCGGAATCGGGGTAGATATCGACGAAGCGCTTGCGAAGAAGTTCCCGTATCAGCGGGCGTTTATGCCGATTGTTCGGAAAACGGACGGAAGCATGCACGTGTATTGAGTCGCACGCGGGAAACAGGTTCCTTCCCGCAAATTCGGAATCCGCGGGGGGCGTTCCCATCGTGTCATTATCAAGGTGAAAAAGGGAAGGGGGGAGTCCCCTTCTTGAGCGTTGTTCCGGTTCGAGGAGTCCCCTCCGCCGGGCCTTTTCCGGATCCTGTTTGGAAAGCCCGGAAATCCTTTACGGATGAGGCTTTTCTCAAAACAACGACGCTGGACAGGGAGACTGCCCCTTTTTACAAAACAAGGGGCGACCCACCGGATCGCCCCTGATTCAATCGCTTCTATTATCCCACCTTATATTGCTCCCGCACCCTCTGGGGATCCATTCCCTCCCGCATCTTCGCGCGGGCTACGTTCTCCCGCTCCACGATTTTTTCCGCCTCGATCAGCACCTCCTCCACCATATCCTTCGGGACCACGATCACGCCGTCGCAGTCTCCGAAGATCCAGTCTCCGGGGTTGACCTGCACGTAGATCGTCAAACTCCCCTCCATAAACACCGGCACATTTACGTCGGTGTATGTCTCCCGATACCCCTGCTCCAACGGACTGGTGAACTTGCAGAAGACGCCCCAGTCCGGAATCTGC
>Ga0164318_10006332_pt1 | contig 11466 bp, 5 predicted proteins | sample GuaBasSedimGuay9_FD_113734 | JGI IMG/M metagenome (GOLD analysis project Ga0164318, IMG submission 113734) | Subseafloor sediment microbial communities from Guaymas Basin, Gulf of California, Mexico - Guay9, Core 4571-4, 0-3 cm | ecosystem: Environmental > Aquatic > Marine > Hydrothermal vents >... | reverse complement strand
TGAGAAAACCGAATTGGAGAATCCTCATTCCAACTCAAATACAAACAGGGAAAAAGCTCGATAACCGGAAAGGATGAAGGAGGCTCTGAAAATCGCAGCCTCCTTCATATCCGCATTGTTGCCCGTATCCCGATATCCTGTCTCAACCCTGGTACGCCGGGTTCTCGCCCTGCGGCTGGTTCGGATCGTATACCGGTGGATTCTCTTCGGGCGGAGCTGCCTCTGGAACGGGCTGTGGTTCGCCATAATCCACCGGAGCAGGCTCGGTCGGAAGCGGTTCACCCTCCACTGGCTGAGCGGGCGGGAGGGCCGCGGATTCATCAACCTGGGTCTCGGGAGAGGGCAGGGTCGGTACGGACGTGTCCACCATGGGCATGGCCGGCATCGTCGGGATATCCAGCTGCGGCGTCGCAAGCATGGCCTCCTCCTCTGCCTCCTCTCTCTTCACCTTGTCCTCATCACGATGTATACGGAGATAGCCGATAAGAACGATCAGAGCAGCGATTATTATGGCAGCCACTATGATAGCGATGAACACCCATATGTCGAACGGATTCTTTATCACCGGTGCGGGATCGTCCCGGCCCTTGAATGCGGGTTTGCTTGCCGGGTCCCACGGGTTCGTGGCATCATCCCTTGTCCTGGCTGATCCATCCGTTCCCCTGTACTCCTGAATATTCGTATAACCATCCCCGTCCGGATCCTCGTCCCTGTCCGACCCATCGAGATAGTTCAGCAGATTGTTCCATTCCCACAGATCATCCATGCCATCGTTGTCGGAATCCATGAGGGGACTTGGTGTGAAACTCGTTATATTCACTATTACCGAGGCAACGGCCCTGTCCGAACCCTTGTGACCGGAATCGCCCACGTAGAGGGTTATTGTATGGAACCCGGTCGTCTCGAACCTGTAGTTCTCGAAGACCATGTCCCTGGAGAGTGTCGTGTTGCCCTCCTTCCACTCGAACTTGAGATTCCCCTTGTCGATATCTATATCGAACGACTGGGAACCGTCAAAGGTGATCAGGTCCGTCAGGTTGAAGTGCTGGAAATTCCTGGGTGCGCTGATAATGGCATGGGGTTTGGTATTTACCAGGATCTGATACATGGGTGACTGTGTCCATGGTCCCCTTGGCTGACCGGTGTACTGTCCGTTCCCGGCATAATCCTTGGCTATGAACTGAATGAAGTTCAGTTCACCTTCCTGGAATTCCTCGTAAGGGAAATGGATCCATACCCTGTTGTTCCCGTCGACCTTGTCATACCATTTCCTGGGAAGGTCCTCCCAACCGCCCTGCTGCTGGATCCCGGTGGACCAGACATAGTTGCCGTTCTCGTCCAGCTCGTGGGATATCCTGTAGTAGAGATATGTGGTATCCACACCCGATGTGTCGTCCACCAGATACACGGAGACCTCCTTGACGTTTACCACATCCAAGTTGTGCCATACTCCCTGTGTGGGGAAGAAATCCTCGAATGCGACCTCGGTCACGTCGATCTTCAGATTGTAATCTTCGGATACGGCATAACCGTTCCCCGCCCAGTCCTTTATCCTGAACCTGATGTAATTCTCGGTTCCCTCCACGAATCTCGGCTGGATCTTGATTTCGGTGATCTCCGTACCCGTTGCCCTCGTAACCTCATCATCGTAGAGGCCGACCGAGATCCAATCCTCATATTCATCGAGTCCCTCCGTGGAGATCGAGTATTCGGCAGTGGACCTCCTCACACCCGAAACATCATCGGAAACGGTCCACCCGTCCCTTGCATTGATGGCTATAGTGGGTGTCAGCGTCCTTACCCAGACGTTCTGGTCAAGAGAGAAATCCGTGAAGAACGGGTCCGATTTGTCAATCTTTATGGACTTTGAAGCCATCTCCCCGATGTGTCCCACCTTGTCCACGGCCCACACATACAGCCTGAATTCTCCCGGGACGGTCCCGTTCCAGACGTAGGATGTGATCCTCGGATCGAGAACGATGGCGCTCTCGTTGTTGGGGTCCGGTGAGCTGGATATCTTGTATTCCATCACACCCGAACCCGAATCCACGACGGACCCCCATGACACATAGAGAATATCATCATTGTCAACCTCCTTCTGCTTGTCCTTGAAGGAGTCCGCCCTGATAACGAGCGATGACGGCGCGGTGGGGATGGAATCGTCCACCTCGAGGGAGATCGTCGGAAGCTCTCCGTTGATCTTCTCCGAGGGAATGCCTCTTATAAGCACCCTGAATTCCTTGGTCAATTTCCTCAGAGGCATATTCAGGGATATCGAAAACTCCCTCCCCGAGACATTCGTATCCGTGTATTCGGTGAGCTCCTCGTCCACAACAACGAAGAAGAAGCTGGCATTGGGTGGATAGTAGGTCTTGTTGGGATCCGATAGATCCGTCATGTTGTAAACCAGCATGGCCCCCGAAAAGGTGATTGTCTCGTTATCCCTGGTGAATCCACCGGATCTGAGCACCCTCCCACCGTCACCATGGACCACAACCTCCCCTGCAAGGTCCACGTATGTATCCAGGTAGAATGCGTCCTCCAATGTCATCTGTGTCGGGAGCGCGGCTCCTCCCCTAGCCCAGATAGTGACCGGCAGGAAGCCGTTCATCGGAAAGGCGAAGAGGAATTTCACGTAGAGCACCATATTCCACGGGTCCCCCAGCCTGTTGGTCTCTGTCCTTGACCGATCCAGGTCGATCTCTATGGTACCGTTCCCCGCACCCGAATCTCCCCCTCCCATCTGCCACCACGCAGACCCTCCCAATAACGTGTATTGGGCGAATATACCCAGTGAAGGGGGTCCGAAGTACACCCTGATATCACTCAGATCGTTTGCTCCACTGGTGGGGTGCGTGGATGTTGCGTTGAAGGTGAACTTGTAGTATTCCATCTCCGCGTAGCACACGGGTATCATCTCACCCGTCTGGGTGTTGTTGAAATCAAGGTGAGCGTTCTCCACCTTGAAATCGGAGATGTCAGCCTCGGCAAAGGACCATTCGATCGCCATCTGGTCCTCCATTGTCTGATCATAGAACCCCTTGTACTGGATGCCCACGGATCCGGTCTCGTCCTCTATCCCGATGGTATGATAGTATCCTCCCTGATATGATGAGCTCCCCGTCCTGTCATACTGCATCTTTATCACACCGGTCTCGTAGAGTATGACCTCGTAGTGCATCCCGTAACTGTTGAGGACCCATTCGATCGCCACCCAGTTGACGTTGTTGGTTATGCCTGTCAGATAGTAGGCATTACCGTAACCAAAACCCCACATGACAGCTATCATGGGATTCGGATTCGAACTCTGAGGCATCCCACTGGAATAACCGTAGGACAGGTACCAGGAATTGAAGCAAAGGTAACCCCTTGCAGCAACATGTATCCTGGTGTAATCGATTCCGTAATAAGGGAAATCCCAGGTCAGATCTATCGTTCCGTGCCCGGATGAGCCGGATATGAACAGGTTCGTCGAAGAACCGGACCCGGCAACGTCCACCCAATTGTATGTTGTCTTGGGAGATGGGTCCAGGCTGTCCATATAATAATACCCTCTGGAATCCTTGTCTGATTTGGACCCTTCCACATCTTCCGTTGCGGAATACATCACGAAGAATCCCGCAGCTGTCAGAAAGATCACGACTGCCAGTGCCATCAAGGCCCTGCTCTTTTCCCCACTTTTATCCATTTTTCACACCCCGTGATTTAGATCGGATTAACCTACCTTCTCATGTCATTTCACTGTTGATTCTGCATGTTCTGTGCTTCCGGCATGGGGGCGGCCTGCATGGGCTGCGCATCCATGGGCTGGGCTGTCATCGGCTGAGCCTCCATAGGCTGGGCTGCCCCGGGCTGTCCTTCCGTCGGCTGTGCAGGTGCCGCTTCGGCCGAGGGAAGTGCGGCCGCCATGGGAGCTCCCATCGCGGGCAGAGCTTCCCCCTTGCCCTGGGCTGCAGCGAGAAGCCTGTCAAGCCTGTCCCTGCCGCCGGAAGAGAGAACATTCTCGAGGAGCGCCTTCTCCTCTTCCGCCTCCTTTACCCTTGCATTTTCCAGATCTCTCTTGATCGCACCACTGTTCACGACTATGATGACTATCAGTATCACTATGACGAGAAGAACTATGGCAAGGAGAAGCGGAACGAAGAGACTCTTCTCCTCCTTCACATTCTCCCCCACAGGTTTGTAAACCGGGAAATCGAGTGCGTCGGTGGGATCGGACCCTGCCAGATACTCCTCGAAATCGGTATGGCCGTCACCGTCCGCATCGTTTTCCGTGGTAACGGCATTGGTCTGGTTCGCAAAGGCATCGTAGAGCTCCCGGTAAAGGACTTCCCTGGACTTCCCTTCCATGGAGGAGGGGTTGTAAAGGTTATCCTTGTTGCTGTCATCGTCCCATCCGAGATGATAGGTGAACTCCCAGTAATTGGGCATACCGTCCTGGTCCGTATCATCCATGGACAGCCAAACAGGAACTATTCTTTCCCTGACGGTGAACAGAACCGGATCGGAAGAGACCTCATGCACACCGTCGCTGACGGTCAGGACCAGTGAATGCTCGCCGGGCGGCAGCTCCTGCTGGAACCTGTCGAGTGCGTCGATCCCCTCACCGAGGATCAGCTCGGTGGTCTCGCCCTCGAAGATCATGGTATCGGTCCAAAGGAAGGTAAGCTCGTCCCCGTCCGGGTCGACCGTTGACGTGGCGTCCATGGTTACCAGGTCGCCCTCGAGGAACTCCGCACCGTTCTCGGGAGAGAGTATGGCGGGTTCCGGAAGAGTGTCTATCCAGATATTGTACGCAGGTGAATAGGACAGCGGATTTCCCACCAGGTCCGTCACCCTGAACTGGATGAAGTTGCGATCTCCCATTGAGAACTCCATGGTCCCGATGTTCGCGGTCACGTCGTTGCCCGAATCGGTCTCGAACGAGCGCCAGACAACAGAGTTGAGATCCGCTCTCCCTCTTGTGGTCGTTCTGTACTCGAGGGTTGTCCCGTCCACGCCGCTCAGCTCGTCGTGGAGATCCAGTTTGAGATCCACCGATCCACTGGGGAGCCAGACACCTTCCCACTCGTCGCTGTCATCCACCCGGAGGGTTGCAAATTCCACTCCGGAAATGTCGACATTGATCATGTAAGGATCGGATGCAACAATATTTCCGGCCTCATCCGAAGCCCTGAACATTATCCTGTTGTCCGCTCCCTCGATGCAGCTGGGATTGACCCTGATATCAAGAACCTTTGCATTCAGTTCCAGACCGGCTCCTTCCCAGTCTGACCATGTCTCCCCTCCGTCATGTGAAACAGTGTATTCCACAGTGGAACCGATGATCGCCCTCCCGCCGATATCGGTGACCGAGATCCCGACTGTCGGTGAAAGCGTGTTGAACCAGACATCCTCTCCCGGATAGAATCCGGAGAACTCCAATGTCTCGCTGTCTATGAAAATGGAGCTGGATGACCATTCGCCTATGTGGCCTACTCTGTCGATCGCCCTTACCTTCACCATCACCTCGCCTACCTGGGATGTGTTCACCTTGGCGAATGTGGTCTCCGATTCGGTGACGACCCCGTCGCATTCTATCTCGTAATGATCAACACCGGAATTGAACTCCCCGGGTTCATGCCACGTCACGTAAAGGTCTCCATCATTGTCAACTATGACATTGGGGTCATCGAAGGAGTCGGCGTGCACCCTGACCCCGGGAGGGGCGGAGGGCGTGTCGATATCCACCCTTACGGTAAATGGAGGTATGGAGTTGACGAACCTATCCGGCGGTATTCCCTCCTCGGATACCTGGAAATCGATGGACAGGGGTCTGTCCCCCACCGGAGCAGAAAGAACGAAGTCCCTTCCGGAAGCGTTGGCATCGACATCGGAGTATCCCAGGGAGTTCACCAGCGTCATGTTGAACAGGTCGCTCGATGGATAGAACGGTTCGATACCGAAATCCGCCTGGAAATCCTGGGTCCCGTTGTATATGACCCTCATACCCGTTAATTCCACAACAGCGTTCTCCGGCACCCATGAATTGTCCCCGATGGGCATCCTGTCCGCACCGTCCACTATGCTGGCCTGAAGATCGCCAACATACATGAACCTGTTCTTCACGAAGCCGATATCCTCCAGCATCTGGAGATAACTGATATGGGCGCATCTCGCATCGAACATCACATCCAGCTTGTTCTCCACCGGAAGGTTCATTGTGAAGAGCACATCGAATTCCACATTGAGCATGTGATTGGGAACATCGGGTGTGAGCGTCAGTGAATCCTCATCCACCTCAAGTATCCCGAACTCGTCGTCCGTCACCTCTATATTGCCTCCGTCCTGGGAGAATGTGGGATTTGTATAGCTGACGGTGGCATGATAGTTTCCCAGTATGAATTCCCATGCCATTTGGGAACCGTATATGTCCCATCTGTTCCAAGCGGAGCCCTTGAACCGGTAACCCTTGTACTGGGCATAGAATGTCTTGCCGTCCGGCAGGTCCCCCGTGGAGGCGGAGAATGAACCGATGCCGAACATGTCGAAGTTCGAGATACCGTATACCGCTCCGGCACTGCTTCTACCGTCCACTCTTGCTCCGGCATCGGAAACGAAGATATCGTCCAGGCCGTCGCCGTCTCGGTTCAGGAACATTATCGTCCTGTACTTGTGCCCGTATTGATAATAATAATACCTGTAATACTCCACGGGATAAGCGAACCTGGAAGCTCCACGCGGAGCATGGATGGTGAATGTGGAGATCGCGGTCACCTCTATCGTTCCGGAAGTGCTCGCGAACTGGTCGTTCAGGAGGACATATACCGTCCCCGGGTCCTTGTCCCCCAGCGCGATGTCCATGTTTCCGTCGCCGTCATAATCGCCGAAGGCATGGGCGCCGAAACCGGTGGAGCCGTCCGCCCAGAACTTTCTCGAGTAGCTCGAGGAGGAAGAGACCTTCTTGTACCCAGTGGGTATCGTGCTGGATCCGTCCACCATCCAGCACCATTTGCCGTTGTCGGGATAGTAGGAACCATATGAGTAATATCCCGAATTGAACGTGAGGTCACCAAGACCGTCGCCATTGTAATCAACGATCAGGGGGTCCGCTCCGACGCTGTCGAAATAACTGGACCCCGTATAGGCCACCCAGTCCACGTAGGGACTGCTCGCCATGGCCTCGCCCCCGGTATAGCTCCTGACACTGGACCCCGGATACATCACCATGACGGCTCCGACATAATAGTTGTAGTTGTTCCAGAAGTAGGGGCATCCGAATGCGACCTCGTCCCTTCCGTCTCCGTTCATGTCACCTGTTGCAACACCGCCGGCTCCCAACATGGAATAATAATAATTGTATGCGTATGTCCCGTAATCGTATCCGTACGAATAGGCCGGTCTTAGCCTGCCGGCCGCAGTATAATAGTAGTACGTTCCGGACATGCTGCCGCTGCCGAACCACCAGTTGGCCTGACCGTAATAATAAGAATAGGTCCTCTTTCCCCCGGAATAGGAGTATTGATACTGATATCCGCCGTCTCCGACGAATACATCCCCGTAACCATCCCCGTCTATGTCGGCTATGGCGGCCCAGGAACCGTAGTAACCGTATGTCTGGCAATAATAGGTCGCGTTGGGAGAGAAAGATGTCGTGTTGTTGACGTACGGACCTCCATAGTAAAGGAATCCCTGCGTTCCGGATGAACCCCTCATGTTGACTATCAAAAGATCATCGTATCCGTCACCGTTTACATCGCCGTAGGCAAAATCGGTCCCGAACTTGCTCGATCCGGAAATGGACCATCTTGCGTCCGACCCCGCTCCCTGGAGCTCGGGGAATCTGAGCTGGGACGAACCGTCATAGATATATACGGTGCTGATTCCCGGTGCAGAGATAACGATATCAAGTACACCGTCACCGTTCCAGTCCATTTTGTCCATTGTGGCACCGAAGTATGCATTGTTCGACTCCCCGTATGCATAATACTCGGCCGGACTGTCATCAAGGTAATGATCGCCCGATCTCTCACCCGGCTGGAGAGCCGAAGGTGAATAGCCGTTCACTACAGGTTCCGTCTCATCCTCCAGAGCCCATGCGGGGGCCGCGGCCATGATGAGAATGGTCATCGATCCTGCGAATGTCATCAGCAGGACCATTACCAGAGCGAGAACTCTACTTCTTCCAACCTGGAAAGAGGGCAAAATATCCATTACTTTCACCTCTACGGGATCTGAAAAGTCACCCTAACATTGAAGTAGTGACCTGTTATATAAAATTTTATTTGACCGCCGTTTTTCCAGGCTTTAAAACTTGCGGTAGCCAGTGGATATTCTGAAGAGTGTGATCGGAGCAAACCGCCGGAGCGGGAATGGTCATCTCTCTCCGATCGATGATATCCACATGAGGGGATAATTCATGTCTTCCATCCATTCCAGATGAGCCCTGCAGACGGAGCTGGCCACACCGATCTCGACGGAAGCTTTCAGCATCCTGTCGCTCAGGGGACAGTAATCCAGATCCGAAAGGGCCCGGTCCAGGGCCTTCTCGTCTATATTCACCTCCGCGGATATGACATGGGGCTGGTTCATCATCGCTTCCCTCATCGCGGCCTCCAGAGATGTCCTGCTTGACCTGCTCACAGGCACCCCCATGAACTGATGAAAAAGGGAACCCAGCTTTATTCCCGCCTCGAAGGCGGCCCTTTCTCTGTCCGAGCATTCGAACCTGTCCGTTTCAATACGTTTCCACTTCATCCTCGAGCAACTCCTCCAGTTCATCTTCCTCCTCGGGGTATTCCTCCATCAGCCTCTTTCTTGCTCCCCATATATTCCTCGGTCCCTTGGATATCGGGGAGAAGAGGTATATGATCCCTGCCGTGGAAAACATGATGGAGCCCATCATACCTATTACGGGTTCCTGGACGCCAAACAGAAGCGAGAACATCTCGATCAGCATGAAGAACCCGCTTATGACCATTATCCGCCCTCTGTATTTGCGGAACAGCACGTCCGAGACCATGGCCCAGGAGATGACAAGCAGAGCCGCGGGTACGATATATGAATATTCGGATGTCAATCCCTCGATGTCCCATCCCAACCTCACACTCCACATCTGGAGAGAGGACAGGGCCACAACCAGCATCGCCATGGCAGGTGTGGGGAGGCCTATGAAATCCTTCCACCTGTGCATCGAGAGGGAGAATCTGGCTAGTCTGAGTATTCCGAGAACGGCCATGGACAGGGATGTGGACACAACGAGGATGTTCATCAGAAGGGGAATGGCATCCCCCGACGAGGAAGGGACCTTGAACATGTTGTAAACAAGAATGGCCGGGGCTATGCAGAATGTCACTGCATCGGCAAGGGAATCCAGCCAGATTCCGAAATTATGTGAGCTGCCGAACCTTCTTGCCACCGGCCCGTCAAGACCATCGAATACAACCCCCATCAGAATGAGGATCATTGCAAGCCTCAGGGAATCGCCTCCGTTGACAGAGGCCATAACGGCCAGCACACCGCATATGAAGTTCAACAGAGTTACAAGATCGGCCGGTCCGATGAGCTTTATGAGAGGTTTCGGTGGAACCGGATGTGAGCTTCTCTTCTTCCTGAAAAAGGGTTTTCCGATACTCCTCCGTACGCCTGGAACGAAACGGCCCCTGATGCTTTCCCTTCCGATGGGACGAAATCGTTTGAGATTCCTGCCTTTCATCCTTTCACCTCGCCAGCGAGGAGGTGCCCGCTTTGACCCTGTCCCCTTCCGAGACCGTTATCGAATGTCCCCTCGGGACCCTGAACCTCAGGTCCACCCTTGACCCGAACCGTATCATTCCGAACCTTTCCCCCTTCTCGAGTGTGTCTCCAACTTCAACATATGGAACTATCCTTCTTGCTACCGCCCCGGCAATCTGAACGATCTCCCAATCTCCCCTCTCGGTTCTGAGAACCGTTCTCAACCTCTCGTTCCTGTCCGAATCCTTGGAGAAAGCGGGTTTGAAGGAACCTCTGATGTGCTCCTGTGCCACGATCTTGCCCCTCCAGGGTGCCCTGTTGACATGGACATCGTGGATATTCATGAAGATCGATATCTCCGTCCATCCGCCGTTCCGGACAACCCTTGTCACCTTCCCGTCCGCAGGAGATACAACCCCTGCGCCCGTTGGCCGCTCGGGATCCCTGAAGAAGGCTATCACGGGCAGGAACAACAAAAGGAGAATGATTCCAATGATCATTAGGAAAGACAGTTCCATTATGATTCCCAGAACGGAACATATTGAGGCGGACAGGGGGATCGAGAGGATCCATAGTGGGGTTCCCTTGGCAAGCAGCAAATCACCTCGTTGAACCGGAGGAGTGGATTTCCCCTTCCACCATTAAAAGGTTGCCCGCTTTCAATTCGCTCTCTTCTTCAATTCCTGGATGATCCGGGGGGAGCTCCTCCATGAGGGTCGGTGGGACCCTCACCGCCATTCCCGACTTTGATGACAAACCGGAACGCCTCCCGAACAGTATGAAGGCAAAATAGACTGCGATCAGGAGCAGCACAATGAGAATGACGCCTGCCATCCACATCCACATTCCAGAGAAAGGAGCTGACTCGCCGCCGCCCGTTGTGACATCATCGGCTCCTCGATAAACTGATGTAACAGGTGGACCAGGGAAAGGAGCTGACCCGCCGCCGCCCGTTGTGACGGTGCGCTGCTCTCCCTCCGACTCCACCGTGAATCTGACCTCGACGATATCGGAATAGTAACCATCGGCAAATGCCCTCGCCTGCAGCGAGTGCTCCCTTCCACTTTCCATCCCGGTCGTATCCATTTCATATTCCCACACGCTGCCGCCCCTGGCATATCTCCACACCCCTGAATCGATCCTAATCTCCACGTATTCAAGGGAGCCCTCCGGCCCCGCGGTCCCGGTAACGAGAATCTTTCCTCTCGGAAGATCCCCCTCCGGAAGAGGGTCCACCAGGACCCACGGCATCTCCTTCTCCTCGCTCCGGATGAACAGGGTGGAGATATCGGGGAGGCTCCATCTACCCGAGGAATCCCTCACCCTGAACGATATCTCGTGCTCCCCCGGAGACAGCCCGTTATCCTCGAAACCTGACCTGCGTGACAGAATACCATCCAGTGATGACCTCCATTCATATTCCTCGATCCTCTCCCCCGGTGATGGTGTGCCTTCACCCACGAACTCGACCGTCTCCCCCTCAGCGGCCTCGTCCGGGGTGATGGATACTATTCTGGCCACCGGGAGATCGCTTTCATCCGGGAGGATCCTTATAACCTTCGATGCCGGCTCCGGAGAATCGAGTCCCCCGTCATCCATAACGTCGAGAGTGACAGTATAATCCCCGGGTTCGCTGTATGTGTGAGAGACAAGGTTCTCATCCGTCCAGCCGGTTCCGGTGCCATCACCGAAATCGAAAATCCAGGACACTATCTCCCCGTCCGGATCGTAGGAACCGGAACCATCGATGAG
>Ga0164318_10006331_pt1 | contig 11466 bp, 4 predicted proteins | sample GuaBasSedimGuay9_FD_113734 | JGI IMG/M metagenome (GOLD analysis project Ga0164318, IMG submission 113734) | Subseafloor sediment microbial communities from Guaymas Basin, Gulf of California, Mexico - Guay9, Core 4571-4, 0-3 cm | ecosystem: Environmental > Aquatic > Marine > Hydrothermal vents >... | reverse complement strand
GTATGGAAAAGGGTTTCTGGATGAAATTCACCCCCGAGTTCAGCACCCCCCGGTGGGCGATAGCACTGGCCGTGTAACCGGACATGAACAGGACTTTAAGCATCGGATATTGAGCCTTCAGGCTTTCCGCCAGGTCTCTGCCGTTTGTCTCCGGCATGACTACGTCGGTGATCAGCAACTGGATATGACCGGTGTGTTCTTCCAACAGAACCTTAGCCCTGCCGGGAGTGGATGCGGCCAGGACAGTGTATCCCAATTTCTCGAGAATCGTTTGGGTCAGCTTTAAAATGGATGCTTCGTCTTCAACGATCAGAATGGTTTCTCCCAGGCCCGTCGGTGTTTCCGCCACCTTTTGTGCTTCAATTGGGCTGGCCTCTCCTGCATGACGGGGTAGATAGATCCGGAAAGTCGTTCCCCTGCCAGGTTCGCTGTCTACATTGATAAAACCGTTGCTCTGTTTGACAATGCCGTGTACCGTGGCAAGACCCAGCCCAGTGCCTTCCCCCACGCTCTTGATGGTGAAAAATGGTTCAAAAATATTGACCAGTGTGTCGCTGTCCATGCCACAGCCGTTGTCGCTGACGCTCAGCATTATGAACTCGCCAGGGATGAATTCGGGATTATCCGCGCAGTATTTTTCATCAAAGCGGACATGGTCCGTTTTGATGGTTACATTTCCAACCCCGTCGATGGCGTCCCGTGCGTTGACGCACAGGTTGGTCAGGATCTGGTCGAGCTGGGTGGGATCCATGAAGACTGTCATCCGGCCCGGGCCGGGATGCAAGGACAGATTGATGTCTTCGCAAATAAGCCGACGCAACATCTTGAGCATGCCCTCCAGCCTTTCATTCAGATCCAGAACATCAGGCTGAATAGTCTGTTTTCTCGCGAAGGTCAGCAGTTGCCGGGTGATGTTCGCGGAACGTTCGGCCGCATCAAGAATCTCCTTCAGATCCGCATGCAGTGAATCGCCCGGGGAAACCTTGCCCAGGGCCAGTTCCGCATTGCCTATGATCACGCTGAGAATGTTGTTGTAGTCGTGGGCTACACCTCCGGCCAGACGGCCCACAGACTCCATCTTCTGGGCCTGGGTCAGCTGGAATTGGAGTTTTTCACGTTCGGCTTCTGCCTGTTTCCGTTCGGTGTTATCCCGAAAAATAGCGTTGATGCCCTGGGGCCGTCCCTGGGCGTCTGTATTCAAACTCAAAGTGATTTCCACCGGCACGCGCCGGCCGTCAGCAGTAAGAAGTTCGGACTCATAATCGGCCACGGTCTCTTTTTCTCGCACGCGGCGCATCATTTCGGTCTGTTCCTCCATGTGGTCTTCCGGGCAGAAGTTAGTGATATGCGAGCCCGTAACCTCGTCTGCTGAACACCTGAACAGCTTTTCCGCGCCGGGGTTGAACACAGTAATTCTGCCGTTCAGATCACAGGCCACCACCGCCGTAGTGGTGGTGGCCAGCACTGCGGCGTACTTGTCTGCGACGGTTTCCCGTTGTTTTTCGGCTTCAATGGCCCAGAGCGCAAAGGCGATATCGCCGACCACTTCCATCAGCAGGCTATGCTCTTCGGCGCTGCGGGCAAACTTCTTTAGACAGGACAAACTCATCCAACCGAAAACGTGGCCATCGTGTTCAATGCGCAGACTCAACCCAGCCCCGCCTGCGTATGAGGAGGCCAAAGGGCATCCAGCACACTGAACAGGCGGGTGATCTATTATTTGCACATCATCGGAGGACAGCGCCGCTTGCGCACAGGATGGCAGTTCACCGGCCCGCAACCGCTCAGCCATAGGCGTAAAACCGCCGTTGAACCCCGTGTGGAAAAAAGGTTCACTGGGACGACCGTTCTTCATCAGAACGATCCAGACGTTGTAATACCCCTGATTTTCCGCAAGAAGGCGGCAGGCTTTATCCAGCAGTTGAAGCGGGTTCTTTTCCCGGACGATGAGTTGATTGACATTGCGAATGGCCGCCAGGATACGGTTCCGGCGATCCAGGAGGTTTTGCAGTTCTACTCGGCGGAGGTTCATGCGGGCCAGCACAACACCCGCAAACATAACGACCGCTAAGTAAACGGTACGCATAAACATCCCGTGCGCACTTGCTCCATGCAGCACAATGTTCCAGAAAGTTTGCCCCTCCTGCGGAAAAACGAAGTAGCGTACAAGGATGTCCAGCATCAACAGCAGCAGTGCGAAAAGTGCGGAGCCAGCGTATATGGTCCTGGTGTCACGCCTGGCCGGGCGGGGGGGCAGCCCGAAGAATTGTCGAACAGTGCCCAGGCTTAGTGTTGCATAAGCCACCGTCAGCAGGATGTAGGCTGTAACGGTGTGCTTGATGGCCACTGTCTGCAGCCAGGCCGAACTTACGTGATCCCAGGAAATCGCCGGATTCCAGGGAGGTGGATTCAACGAGACCAGCCATCGAAACACCACCAGGAAGCCCAGCTCAATGACGATACGAAACGGAACCTCCACAGCGAACGAGGCTGTATACCAGGGATGGTCTCCGGACCGGCGCTCCGCCCACCAGCCATGCCAGACAATCCATAAAGTGAAAACCGGAACCGAATAAAGTATCCCCCAGCCATCACTGTGCCACAGCAGCCACATCGTTTGACACCCGCCCGCCAGGGCTGCCAGAAGGCCATAGCGCCAGCCCCAGGCCAACGCAATCAGCAGTGGAAAGAACAACCCGGCAAGGATGCTGATTTTGAAGGTTGCACCTTCCAGGATTTCAATGTTCAGGAAGTTGACGCCGAATCCGATCAAACCAAATGCAAGGGCAACAGCTACTTTATAGCTGCGCGTCTTCTGGCCGTTCATGACAGCTCTCCACTTTCCAGAACCACCTCCTGCCATTTGTGAGACGAAGGGGATGATCCATCTTGTTCTCCCTGCCTGACAACGATTGTACTGCATCAGACGCACTCGTGAAAAATATGAGCACACAACATGATGATGGATTGGTTTAGTGGTGTCAATGCAGTTGGTTGAAATAATAGGTAAACGGATGTATAAATAACCCAGCAATTCCCATAGTTTACTTGAGTCAGCTGAACTTGAGCGGAATAAAATTGATTCGGGAAGAAAGCTCAGCGTTTGTCGGAATGTTGAAAGGCACAGGCTGGATTTCTTTCCCCGCATGTACTTTTTTATAATACAGCTGGCGATGATGCAGCTTTGGAATGAATCTCCGAAGCGAGTTGTACCTTTTCCGCAGGGTATTTTGCAGCGGTTCAGTCGAAAGGAGATCAAGGTGTTCAGAAAGACGGTTCCTGTGGTGCTTGCAGTGGTATTGGGATTTTCAGGATGTTCTCTTCTTGGCGGTGGCCTTGGAGTGGGAGACACTGCAGAAGGTGATTTGAAAACTGGAGTTGATATAGATGAACTGCTGCCGGACGCTGAAGAGGTTCTGCCCGCTTTCGGTATTGCGGTGGAAGATGACTGGCCTGCAGTTGAATTCTCCCTGAAGTCCGGGGACGGTGTGTCTCTGTTTGTTGAGGCGGACGATATTGACCCTGTGATGGTTGTTGTAGACGCTGAAGGCGGAATTGTTTCTGTGGGAAACGACTGGGACCAGGAGCTGGATGCATTCATCTCCCTTGATGAGGTTCCCGGCGGAGCCAGAGTTATCGTGTTCGATAACACAGGAGACGACGGAGAGTTTGTTCTCGAGCTGGGTGAACCGGAGGACTATGCCTGGAAGCTCGAGACGGGAATGGAAGTCGAATTAACCGCTCTTGAAGACAAAGAGAACGACCGGTGGGAAGATCTTCTCAACGATGTTGATGAACTCTACCGCACAGACTGGGAGACATGCAGGGTCATGCCCCTTGAAGTTCGAGGAGAGAAGTGGATCAGGATTGCTGTCAGTTCCGATGTGGACTGCGTGATGGCTGTTCTTCAGGTTGTTGACGGTGAACTTGAATACCGGGATTACGACGACGATACCGACGACATGAACCCTGTGTTTTCCGGCATGCTGGAGCAGGGAGATTACATTGTGGTTGTAGACAGTTACAGCGATTCAGAGGATGCTGAATTTACAATCAGTGTGGAAGAGCTTGATCCTGAAGATATGGCAGTTGAAGTGGTTTCCGCCGACCGGATGGATGAATGGTTCTCTGGAGAATTTCATGAGGGTGCCCTGGTTATGAGCTACTGGCCGGAAGCCGGCGATTACTACGGCATCTTTCCTGAAGACCCGGCTCTGGTGTTTGAATTCGAGATAGAGGAAGAGGGCGAATACCTGTTTGAGGTTTCCTGTTCCGATGACACAAAAATGGCTATTCTGGACAGCCAGAATGTCATGGTAGACTACAACGATGATGGTCCCGAGGGTACCCTTGACCCGGAACTGACCCTTCAGCTTGCACCGGGTTTCTACAGCGCGGTAATCGCTCCTTATGCCAGCTCTTCCGAGTATGTGGACTTCAGGTACACCCTTGCTGCACCTGTTGTACGCGAGCGGGGAATGGTTCCCATGGAAGACACCTTCCAGATGCATTCCAACGTGTACATGTCCATGATGTTCGAGTCCGGCAACACCTACGAGATCTTTGCGGAGAGTGATGATATCGATCTGACTCTTACCGTTGTGGACCGTGCCGGCGAAGAGTATTTCAGTGACGATGACGGTGGTGATTTCAACCCCTACCTGGAAATCGAATGCACGAGAGCAAACGCAGGCGAGTGGGAGATTGATCTTGAATCCTACGCCGGCGGAGACATAAACGGAGAGGTATACTTTGTTGCGCGACCTGTTCAGCACAGCGGTGGAGACGACACGGTCGCTCCGGTTCAGGTCGACATTTAAGACAGGTTTTTTAGGCCCGGAGAGATGATCTCCGGGCTACACCGTTACCACTACTCCCTGGCGGAGAAAAACGAGTTTTGCAACGGCTGCGGTGCCTGTGATCTTCTCAAGTGTGTTTCTGTACAGAAGCAGCTTGTCCCGGTATTCCTGTGCTTTCGCATACGGGTCTGCCCGGTCAGTTTTGTAGTCGATTACCTCAAGAACACCGTTTCTTTTGATGAGCAGATCTATGTAGTACTGTTTCCCGTCTACGAGAAGCGGGTGCTCTCTTCCCAGCAGTTCCGCGCCGGTGATATCGAAGGCTGAAAAGAAATTCAGGGCCAGGGCAGAGGCTTCCTCCGGGAATTCAAGGGAGCTGTGTATCTGATCCAGGTTGTTCTTTATCCACACAGCAGGTTCATCAAAATCAATTAACTCCAGTATACGGTGGACCTCTGTTCCGAGGCGCATCTGTTTTTCCCTTGCGGTCTGTACATCGGGTTCCGTATCGGGGTAAAGAACCACGAATTCCTCAGGTTTCCGCGCAGGGTGCGGGAGGATTTTCCTGGCTTTTTCAGCACGGGTTCCGCTGTGTTCAGGCACAGTTACACTGTCGTAGAAATTCTCAGACCCGGCAAGAGCATTACACAGAATTTCCGATGGAGAACCGGCTGCAGGGTCTTCCGGTACAAAAATATCGAGCCTGTCTCTGGGGCGTGTTACCGCCACATACAGAAGGCGGCGGTATTCCGCACGGCTTCTGGCCTTTTCTCTGAGCTTGAGACCGTTGTAGAGCCCGGTTGCGCCGTCGGCTGTTTTTACCCCTGCGGAAAGATCCCGGTCATTCACCAGAACACCGGGGAACCGGTTATTGAAAGAGCTTCCGGGATTGGTAAGAATCACATGTTTCCACGCAAGCCCTTTTGCGCTGTGTATGGTTGTGAGCGTTACTGCTCCGGCGCCGCCCTCTGGAGGAGCAGAAGGCTCATCAGCGCTCACAGGGGCCATCCCGAGCAGGGTTTCCAGGAGAAGGGCGTAATCCGGCACCGCGCAGGCGGTTTCAAGGATGAATCTGAGGTTTCCAAGACGTCGCGTTACCTGATAGCCGCTGGCCTTCACTGCAGGCAGCAGACAGGTGTTCCGGAAAAGTGTTTCCATGAACGGTCCGGGAGGACGGGATCGGGCAACATCTCTGAGCCTGTCTATGATCGCCTCTGCGTCTTTTATCGATTGTGGTGTTTTGTCGTCCCGCCACAGAGATATATCCCTGTCGCTTATTCCGAAGTAGATCGACCTGAAAGTTTCAGCCAGAGCGTATGAATCCGACGGACAAAGCACGGCTCTGAGAAGGCTTGCCGTGTCTTTTACTTCCTGTCTTTTGTGAAAGTCTCTTCCCACCTCAACCTGGTATGGAATGCCCCGTCTGTCCAGTTCCTGTACCAGTGCGTCAAGATGGGTCTTTGTTCTGAACACAACGGCGGTGCTGCCTGGATCTTCAATGATATCCGCAATGGCTGCCGCTTCAAATTGCGCCATCTCACCGGCATTGTCTCCGGAAAGCCGGTGTACTGTAACTCCTGTGCCCTGCCCCGCGTCATGTCTGGATTCTATAGGGCTGTAACCGCACGAGAAAGGCTTTTCCTCTGGAGAAATCTGATTGAAAAGAGTTTTGCCGAAAGAGTTTACGAAGTCAATGATTGAGGTTTCACTTCGGAAGTTAACCTGAATGGTTTCAGAAAGGGCTTTGTTTCTCTTGAGTTCTTCCAGGGTGTCCTTGTAGGTTTCAATATCGGCGTCGCGCCAGCCGAATATGGACTGCTTGGGGTCGCCTACAACTGTCAGTTTTGTTTTTAAACCTGTTTTTCCCAGAAGCTCTGTAAACAGCTTTATCTGAACCAGGCTGGTGTCCTGAAACTCGTCGATAAAGATATGACTGAACTTGCCGTTCAGCTCTGCCTGTAGTTCCGGCGAAGTTTCAACGGCAGTCCACGCCTTGTGCAGCAGGTCGTTGAATGAGAGCCTTGTGGGATTGCTGTCCCACAGGCTGCGCATGTTGTTCGCAAACGGAATTACAAGGTTTTCCAGCGCCGGGAGCACCGGCAGCATGGCGGAGTACTGTTCTACAAGCCTGAGATCGCGGTTGTTGTATTCCCTGAGTTGAGCCTTCACTTCAGAGAGTGGCTGTTTCCCGCCCCAGTTTTTGGCAGACCCGCCCTGCAGGTTAACTTTTACCGCAACTCCCTGGTTGAGGGAATCAAGGGTGTTCTGAATGCTCTTCAGCAGTTTGTCTGCCTGATCTGTACACCGGGGAACAAGTGACTGCATCTGCCGCTTCCAGCTGCTTATCAATTCTGTCAGCTGCTCGTGTGTGTTTCCCAGAGGCGCTGAGCTGGTAAACCACCTGTGCTTTTCAATCTGCCCCGCGATTTCGAGCAGACTTCGGCTGCCGGGATTCCGAAGTGATTCCGATGACGCCTGAAGCACAGACGGAGCGGCCTGTGCCAGAAACAGGTCCCACTGTATTTCGAGTTCAGATCTGCTGAAGTGAGCGGCTTCCATGGAGAACTCCGGAACTCCATTGCACAGATGAAAGTATTCACGCAGAACTCTGGAGGCGAATCCGTGAATTGTTGTTATCCAGGCCTGATCCATGTTTCGCCGGTGTTCCGGTGGCAGTTTTTCCCTTATTCTCTGGCGGAGTTCGCTTGCCGCGGCTTCTGTGAAAGTTACCACTGCCAGCTTGTCCAGTGAAATCCCGCCTTCTACCAGTTCTTTAACCCTGTCTGTGAGAAGGGTGGTTTTGCCGGTACCAGCACTTGCTTCAACAACAACGCTTCTGGCTTTCTCCGTTCTTATGGCTTCCCGTATTGCTGTGTCGGATATCATCGTCTGGCGTCCCAGCTGGTTTTTTCCGGCATCTGGTGAAAATCTCCTGCGTTGATTGCTTTAACAATCTCCCGCACCTTTGTTTCAAACTCCTGCTGTACCGATTCCAGTTCCGCATCGGTAAGTGACCTGAGCTCTATACTGCCGTTGTTCATCAGGTGGATATACAGGGCTTCGCTCACAGGTGTATACCCGTTTTGAACAGCAAGATTTCTGTAGAATGGAAGCTGAAACAATCCGTTCTTAACTATGGTTACAGTTTTTCGATTTTTAAGTGATTTTGGTTTTCCTGTTTTGATGTCGGCAAGTATGTACTGGTTGTGTGTGTTCCTGAATATCAGATCGATCCTTCCCCCGGCAGGAAAACCGGCAACAGTTCCATCAAGGCGTTTCTCGGTTTCCACAAGAGTCCACTTGTTTTCCTGCAGAACTGCTGTCAGTCTGATTATTCCCTGTGTGAGGTGCTGCATCCAGATCTGTGCCAGAGTTTCGGAGCCCAGCAGGGCTGTGAGGTTACTGCCGAGGCAGACAGACTTCACAACCTGATCCACAGGTCTGTTTTCCTCCAGAACAGTTTCAATGCATCGGTGTACGATGTTTCCCCTGGTCAGCGGTTCGGGTTCTGAACTCACTGGAAATTCAACGGCTTCCTTAACTTTCCAGACCCTGTCCCTGAGGAACGAAAAAGGGTCTCTGATGTAGTTTTCCAGAACGGTAGCATACAGTTTATCCAGTTTGTAGATTCCCGATCCAATCATCCCGCAGTGCACCGAGTCCGGTGACGGGTTTTCCGGGTCGTACCTGAGCCTTTCCAGCTGGGCTTGTGTGGAGGACACAAGAAAAGGCGGATTCCGTGGGATGTCCAGTATTTTCAGCGGGGAGTTGGATACCGTAACTTCTTTCACCGGAGAATGCTTACCGGACAGTGGAGCAAGAAAAGGTGACAGTGCCAGGGGCCTGCCTGATGCATCGATGTTTCGGCAGACTGCTGTGAGTTTCTCTCCGGCAGCTTCAAAAACCTGTCTCAGAAGAAACGCGTCATCGGTTTCCCGGAGATCGAGAGAAGGAAGCTGAAGCTGTTCCCTTATTTCTGCAGGCAGTCTTGGATCGCTGATGAATTTTCTCGGGAAAACACCCTCTTCCATGCCGGTGAGTACAATGGCTTTTTTCAGAATTCCCCTTGCCTTTTCGGGAGACAACACGGCAATACCGCCAGCATTTGCTTCTCTGAGGTTAACGGTGGTATCCATGGCAACCCTGACCATCTGTGTGAATACATCGAAAGTTACACTGGAGTTTATCTTGAAAGCTCCCGGCTGCAACGGCGAATCGGTGATAGCCCGGGGAACAGAGTCTTCACATAGTTTTGAAACAAGAGCCATCAGTTGTGTCCGGTAGTCTTCGGGATCTGCCTCTGGCGGAAGTTTCTGGAAGTATTCGGCCACAAGCCCGGCAAACGGAAATCCCGTCTGCCGCAGGGAGTTCAGCCCGAACCTGGCTCCGGTTTTGCCTGCGTGTTCCGCGTACTCTCCGGCATCCGGTGTGTTGTGCATGGAAATTACTCCGGTAAGAAGCAGTTTTTCTATGTCTTTGTGGTGGAAGTTGTTCCCGGGAAGATCCAGAAGCCGTTCAATGAAACGGCCCGCCGGGAGAGAAGATATCTCCGTTCTCACGGGGGAGGCACAGGGTATACCTGCAGAGTGCAGCCCGGCTGTGATCTGATCGGAATCTTCTCCTGTTGAAACTACCGCTATTTCGTCAGCGGCATATTTACCGAGGAGTTCCTGTACTGTGTTGGTAACAGCTCTGGCAAGACCCATACCGGAACTGCACCGAAGCAGCTGCATTTCCGCGTTTTCGCTGAGAACCTTTCCGGTGAGCAGGTTTTCAGCGAATTGTGCCATGGGAGAAAGCGGTGTACCCCCGTCTACCCGAACGATATCTTTTGTACAGAGTTTCATAAGAAATTTTGTGGTTCTGGCAGATGTTTTCCGCCAGTGGTGAGAGGGGTGAACAGGAGAAAACCACACTACATCAGCGGATTCCGAGAGCTTTTCTATGTAGGCCCTCTGCCGGGGGTTGAGATCGTAAAATCCGTAGAACATATAGGTTTCAAACCGGCGGGTGTTCACAGGACCTTCAGCAAAGATACGGTCAGGTGAACTGGGGTGAAGCTGTTCTCTCAGCTTAAAATAGCTGGCAAAACTATCTGCCGTTTTGATTACTTCAGGGTGAAGCCCCCTTGTGGACTGGGTAACAATACGAAAGATTTCCGCCGAAACGCCCATCTCTATGAGTTTTTCAAAAAAGGATACAGCCGCCTCTGCGCTTTCAGGGCGATAGCCAGCTCTGCACGCAAGCGCCGCGAGGTGCCAGCGTGGAACCGGCTGACCTGAAAGGGAAACAGCAAGAGCTTCTGCCAGAGCAGGGAAACCAGGCATGAACCTTGTGCCTGAAGCCTCTCCGGTTATCATGCCCATGAGACGGGCGGCAACAGACTGTCCAGCGGTAATTACCGCTGTACTTCCTGTGTGCCGCAGGACGTTGTACTCTGAAAGCCACCTGTTTTCCAGAGCACGCCAGTGCCCCTGAAAAACAGATCTAAGTGCCATTCAGATGATTCTTTCAGGAAAAGCAGATGAAAAGACTGCAGTACTCACCGGTAAACTTCTACCTTTTGTCGGTTTCTTCAAGCATTTTCCACAGGCGTTTCCTGTCGCGGGGCATCCTGTAAGTTGAGCTTCCCACGATAAGTCTGATCTTGTCAAGAGGTACTCTTTCGAACAGATCGCTCTTCGGCCGGTCACCGTAGGTTTCTTCTGTACAGGCCTTCTCAGAGCCCACAACCACTATGGGAGTAATTCCGGCCTCAAGAGCCTTCTCTACGATAGAAGCGGAGCCTACCTTGTTTACGAAATAAGTCCGGGTTACGCTGTCTGCCCCGAGAACAGGCACGGCACCGTTTTTGAGAGCTGTGGAAATTCTTGAATCAGCGATAAGTTTAACCGTGAACCCGTTGTTTTTAAAAATCCTGGCACTTTCCTGTCCGTCACTTCCCGGTCTGGACTGTGTCTGGTAAACAAGCTCTATACGGTTTTTCCTGTGCTCCAGTGCCCTCTGAACAGTTCCGCTGTTGGAGTGGCACAGAATGATGTTCTTTGAGTTGGCAAGACCTTTGTAAAGCTGGATGCCTGCCGCGGAGGAGTCTGCTCTTACCTGTTTCTGAAGTTCTTTGGCAATCTCCCTCTGCTGGAAAAGCGGTACGCCCTGGAGACGGTCTGCAAGGTAATTCAGAGAAATCATGTCTCCGGCTTTTTCGCGGATAACATCTGCCAGATCATCTCCTTTGAGGTATCCAAGAACTATGTGGTTCAGAACTTTTATGTATATTCCCGATGCGCCTGAAGTTGGATCGTCGGTTAGTTCGTCGATCAAATTACCCATAAGAAATGAGACTCCTTTCTCCAATTATGGCTCCTAATACGACAAGAAATGCCGGTCGTCAACTGCTTGTGACGAGGAACCGGCAGAGGACAGAAAAGTCAGCAGCAAAAACAGCGTCTCTGAAGCGGCTCGAGGCTGTTCTTCTTCTCGAGCTGGATCAGAAAGACGCAGCGGTTGCCGTGGCGACTTCACTGGCAGAGGAGAATTCTGAGGGAAGCAGTGAACGGGCTTTTCTGGCAGACATCCTTGCTCAGGCGTTTCAGTGGCATGAAGCCGAGCGGGAATTTGTTAATGCTCACCGTTTGTGCGTGAATTCGGGGAAAACGGAAAAGGCTTT
>Ga0164318_10006330_pt1 | contig 11468 bp, 12 predicted proteins | sample GuaBasSedimGuay9_FD_113734 | JGI IMG/M metagenome (GOLD analysis project Ga0164318, IMG submission 113734) | Subseafloor sediment microbial communities from Guaymas Basin, Gulf of California, Mexico - Guay9, Core 4571-4, 0-3 cm | ecosystem: Environmental > Aquatic > Marine > Hydrothermal vents... | reverse complement strand
TTAAAAAATGTAGCAGGATGAAATGTTCCAGCTCCCATTTCAGAGTCATATGGTTGTAATATAACACAACCATTATTTTCCCAAAAAGAGTTAAGATTATTTATAATTGAATTAAAAGACTTAATATGTGTCATGTTTGATTTTTTGTTTAATATTTTCAAATTTAGAAAATTCGGCTAAAAATGCTAATTTAAATTCACCAGTTGGCCCATTGCGTTGTTTTGATATGATGATTTCTGCCTTACCTATATCTTTAGTGTTTTTATTATAAAGTTCATCTCTATATATAAAAATTATTAAATCAGCATCTTGTTCTATTGCACCGGATTCTCTTATGTCAGACATCATAGGTCGTTTATCATCGCGTTGTTCCAAGCTTCGGTTTAGTTGAGATAACGCTATTACAGGTAAATTTAATTCTTTTGCTAAAATTTTTAATGATCTAGAAATTTCTGCTAATTCATGTACTCTATTATTATTCATTCCACTTACTTTAATTAATTGTATATAATCTATTATTATGACAGCTAAATCATCATGCATTCTATGCATTCTTCTAGCTATACTTTTAATATCAAATAAATCAAATGGACCAGAATCATAAATAAAAAAGTTGTTTTTAGATAATAGTGAAACCACATGAGCTAAACGAGCCCAGTCATTATTAGTAATCAACCCGTTTCTAATTTTACGTAGATTTATTTTACCAACTGATGATAACATTCGATCAATAATTTGACCTGACGTCATTTCCATACTAAAAATTAATACTGTTTTTTTTAAATTAATAATAATATGTTCTGTTATATTTATAGCAAAAGATGTTTTTCCCATTGATGGTCTGCCAGCAACAATAATTAAATCTGAGTTATTAAAACCTAATGTGAGTTTATCTAACTCATCAAAACCAGAAGACAGTCCTGGTATTGGTGATTTCATTTGATAAAATTTTTCGATTCGTTTAATAGCTTTAGTAAGAACTTTTGATGTACTTAAATTATTATCTCTATAATTATATTGTTTTGATAGAGATAATATTTGATTTTCAGCGTAATCAATTAAATCTGCTATTTTAGCATATTTATTACTAATAGAATAATCTATTACATTTTTATTAATTGATACAATTTTTCTTAAAATAGATTTATCTTTAACTATTTTTAAATATGTAATAACATTTTTGGTGTTTGGGGTGTTTTTAATTAAATTATTAAGATAAATTAATCCACCAATTTTATTTAATTGTTTTTTGTGTTTTAATAAATTAGATACAGTAATTATATCTATTGGTTCGTTATTATTTATTAAAAGTAACATTATACTAAAAATTAATTGATGCGCTTTGTTATAAAAATCTTTTAATTCTAGATCCTTGCACGCAACGTCCCATAATTCATTATCAATCATTACAGATCCAAGGATAGCTTGCTCACCCTCTACTGAATGTGGATTAAATTGATATAATTCGATTTGTTTATTCATTTATACCAATCAACATTATATATATATTAACACTGTTGTTAAGTTTTTTATTTTTTAATTCTATTTTATAATTACCAGGTTTTTTTATAAAAATATTATAATCTAAATTACGTATATTTAAATTTATTTTAAATTTTTTTATTAAATTTAAAAATTTAATAGAATTAAAAATGCCGTATATTTCACCATTTGCTTTAATTTTTGATGAAATGATTAATGTGGTGTTGTTTATTTTGGTGTTATCGTCATTACAGTATTTTGTAATATTGGTAGTCATTGTAGTAATATTTTTAATATTACGACTTGATGCTAATAGAGCGCTTCCGTTAGGTAATAAATAATTTTTAGCATATCCGTTTTTTACAATTAAAATAGTTCCAATTTTACCTAATTTAGTAATGTTTTTTATTAATATAATTTTCATGATAAATTTTACCTAAATTTTATGTTGATCACAGTAAGGTAATAAGGCTAGGTATCGAGATAATTTAACAGCATTAGCTAAAGCACGTTGGTCTTTTGCAGATAATCCTGTTACTCTTTTAGGAATTATTTTACCACTTTCTGATATATAATTTTTTAATGTGGTAATATCTTTATAATCAAATTTTTTTATTTTTTTTAACATAGTTTTTAACTTAAATATATAATTTATATTGTTATTTTTAAAATTAGACTTCTGATTATAGCATCATTAAATTTAAATGATGATGATAGATTATATAATGTTTCTTTTTTGCAGTCTATATTCATTAATACATAATGAGCTTTATGTAATTTTTTTATTTGATATGCTAATTGTTTTTTTCCAAGATCTTCTAATTTATTTATTTTACCATTTTCATTTTCAATAATACTTTTATATTTTTTCATAATATCTTGCAATCTTTCACTTTGATTTGGATGAATAAGTACAATAATTTCATAATTTTGCATAATATACCTTCTTTTATCTATTAAATATAAAATTTATTTTAATTTTTTTGTTTTTTGAATTAAAAAAATCAATTATAGAAATAATTTTTTTACCAGAAAATTGTATTTTTTTTATACGTAAAATATTAAATCCTGTTATAACATCAATGCCTAGGTTACTAATTTTAATTATAGTTCCTGGAAGTTTTTTTATTTTATTAACATTAATTATAACACATGTCATTAAAATATTTAAGTATATATTATTTATATTAGCATAATGTTTTTTTAAGTTAAACGTTGATCGTATTTTTCTATTTATCATTCCTGCGCTATCAAACCAATTTATTTTATAAAAATTTTTATTAAATTTATATGTATAACTAATATGATTTGTATTTTGTTTTTGTAATAATTTTATATTTATATTTTTTAAAACATGTAATAATGTTTTAAAAGATAATTTAATTAATTTTTTAAATAATGAATTGTAATTTTCGTGTTTAGTAATATTGTATTTAATAATACTTATTATGTCACCAGAATCTAATTTATTATTGATATTAATTATGGTAACACCAGTTTCATAAAAATTATTAATTATAGCAGATTGAATTGGTGTTGCACCTTTTAATTGAGGTAAAATTGATGGATGAATATTTAAAATACCATATTTAGGAATGTTAATAATATCTATATTTATTTTTTCAAAATATTCAATTAATATGATAAGATCTGGTTTTAATTGTTGTAGAAAAGATTTGAATTTTAATGTATTAACACTATCAACAGATTGAATAGGAATTTTATATTTTAAAGCACATAATTCGGTTGGGTGTTTTTTTAAATTTAAACCGCGACCCATTTTTTTTGCTTTTTTGCAAATAATATAATTGATTTTAATATTATTTTTTAATAATAATTCTAATGTAATAGATGAAAAAAAATTTGTTCCTAGGTAAATTATTTTCATACAAATTTACGTAAAATTATTTTTTTTTTAATATTAGATACTTTATCATATATAGTGATACCATTTATATGATCAATTTCATGTTGCAGGCAAATAGCAAATAATAAATTTGATTTAATAAAAACGTAGTTATTATTTAAATTTAAAAATTTAAAATAAATATTTTTATTTCGTTTAATTTTAATAAAAAAATGTGGAAAAGATAAACATCCTTCTTTGCTAACAATTTTGTTAGATTTGTTTAATATTGTAGGATTTATTAAAACAAGTGGTTGTATAAAATTATTAGTAGAAATATTAATAATAATTATACGATCATTTGACGCAACTTGTGTGGCAGCTATTCCAAGTGCATTATAATAAAACATAGTTTCAATTAAATTGTTTATAAGAGTAATAATATTTTTAGATATATTTTTTACTGGGCTAGCTTTTATGTTTAAACCAGAATTAGGAAATTTTAAAATTTTTAATATGGACATTTTTTTTAAATATAATAATATTGAAATAATTATAAGATATTATTATAAAAAAAGTAAATATAATTTCTAAAATTAAAATAATTTATATTATTTATAAGGAAAAAAAATGACTTTTATAATTACAGACCAATGTATTTTATGTAAATACACCGATTGTGTGGAAGTATGTCCAGTTGATTGTTTTCATGAAGGTGAAAATACATTAGTTATAAATCCAGATGAATGTATAGATTGTGGATTATGTGAACCAGAATGTCCTGTTGAGGCAATTTTTCCAGATAATGAAATTCAAGATACAGATATAATAAATTTAAATAAAACATTATCTAAAATTTGGCCAACAATTACAAAAAAAAAAGATCCATTAAAAGATGCTGAAAAATGGAAAAATGTTTCAGGTAAAATTAAATATTTAATAAAATAATAAAGTAATAAATATATGAAAAAAAATATACATCCACAATTATCAAAAATACAAATAATATGTAATTGTGGAAATAAATTTAATATAACTATGTCATTTAATGATCCAATAATTAAAATAGAAGTATGTAATAAATGTCACCCATTTTATACTGGTAAACAGAAAATAATAGATGTGGCTGGACGAGTGGACAAGTTTTATAAAAAATTTTATAAAATGAATAAAAAAAATAAATGATAGAAGAATTATACGATGCATCAAGTATAAAAGTTTATAAGGGGTTGGAAGGTGTAAGAAAAAGACCGGGCATGTATATAGGTAATACGGACGATGGAAGCGGTTTTCATAAATTAATTTTTGAAGTAATAGATAATTCAGTTGATGAAAGTTTGGCTGGTTATTGTAATCATATAGAAATTAAAATACATCAAGAAGAAGATTTGGTATCTATATATGATAATGGTCGGGGTATACCTATAGATTTGTACAAAGATCAAATTTCAGCCGCTGAAACAATTATGACCGTGTTACATTCTGGGGCAAAATTTGATACTAGTGTATATAAATTGTCTGGCGGCTTGCATGGTGTTGGCGTATCTGTTGTAAACGCCTTATCGGAACAATTATATTTAAAGGTTTATAAAGCTGGGTTGATTTATGAACAATTTTATCAAAATGGTAATCCATTATCACATCTTATAATTAATGGGCAAACAGATATAATAGGAACACAGATATCTTTTTCTGCTGATAAAGAGGTGTTTATAATTAATAATAATATTGATGTGGATGTATTGTTATTAAAATTAGAAGAATTATCTTTTTTAAATTCAGGTGTTAAATTAAAATTAATAAATCAAAATAATTTTATTCGTATATATGATTGTTATGATGGTAATGGATTATATTCTTTTATATATAAATTATCTGATAAAAAAGAATTAATAAGTTATCCTCCGATTTTTTTTTTGGGTAAAAAAAATGATTTTAAATTTAGTATAATTATGACGTGGGTTAATACATATAAAGAAACTATTTTGTGTTATACAAACAATATATATCAAAAAGATGGTGGATCACATTTTGTTGGATTGAAATTAGCTTTAACGCGTGCTTTTAAGGTATATATTGAAGAAAATATAATAAAAAGTACGTTATTAGAAATAACAACTGATGATATTAGATATGGGTTAATTGCAATATTAGCTGTTTATATGCCAAATCCAAAATTCGCTTCACAAACTAAAGACAAGTTAATTTCTATGGAAATTAAGAATTTAACAGATTCAATTTTGTTTTATTTTTTACAAATGTTTTTGTATGAAAATTCAAATATAGCAAATTTAATATCACAGAAAATAATTTTATCAGCTAAAATGCGTAATAGATTTGATAATTTAAGAACAACTGATAAAAAAGAGTATATTGATGTTTATACATCAGAAAAATTAACAGATTGTCAAAATATATATTCTGAAAATTCAGAATTATTTTTAGTTGAAGGTGATTCTGCGGGGGGGTCAGCAAAACAGGCGCGAAACAGAACGAATCAGGCAATATTATCATTAAAAGGTAAGATTTTAAATATTGAAAAAGCTGATATTAAAAAAATATTAGCTAATACAGAAATTATTTCAATAATTAAGTCATTAGATTATGATAATGTAAATCATTATAATAGAACTGGTTTAAGATATAATAAAATAATATTTATGACAGATGCTGATATTGACGGAGCTCATATTAGAACATTGCTTATGACTTTTTTTTATAGATATATGCCTAAAATTTTAATAAATGATCATATTTTTATAGTAAAACCACCATTATATAAAGTGACGCAAGGTAAAAAATCATTTTATATAAAAAATAAATATATATTTCAAATGTTTTTATATATTCGTATTAAAAATGAAATAGGAATTAAAATTAAAGTGCGTGCATATATATTAACAAATATAATTAGTTTGTATAAAAAAGTGGGTAAAATTATAGATGAATTATCATATGAATATCCAAGGAAATTTTTAACAAATATAATCTTTTTTAATACATGTGTAAATATAAATGATAATAGAATTAATTATTTTAATAAAATAAATGATTTTTTTAATTATTTATTAAAAAATAATAATTATATTCAATTATATTTTAAATTTGATATGATAAATAATTTAATACGTATAAATATAAATAAATATAATATAGTTAGTACATATGTGCTTGATTTAAATTTTTTTTATTCTGAAAAATATAAACAATTTAGAAAAATAAATATATTATTAAAATTTTTATATAGTAAACATGTTATTTTAGTATATAAAAAAAAGAAATATAGTTTTTATAATTTTAATAAATTGATTGACAATATTAAAATGAAAATAATTTCAGAATGTAGAGTGCAAAGATATAAAGGTTTAGGTGAAATGAGTCCAAGGCAGTTATGGAATACAACAATGAATCCCAAAACGCGTAATTTACAATTATTACAAATATATAATGATATAACAACAAATAAAACATTTACAGATTTAATGGGCAGTAATGTAGAAAATAGAAAGAATATTATAGATAAATATGCTCAAAAATCACCAGATTTAGATATATAAAAATAATAATTATTTTTATATATTTAATTTAAACAGTATAAAATTATGCCTGTTGCTACAGATAAATTAATATTATCACATTTTCCTAACATTGGAATTTTATAAACATGGTCACATTTATTAATAATATATTTTCTGATACCATTTTTTTCAGATCCCATAATAATAACCACAGGTGTTTTTAAATTAATATGATGAATTAATTGATTGCTTCTAGATGAAAAGCCAATTATTTTAATTTTTTTATTTATAATATAATTAATAATATTTTTTAAATTATTTACTATTAAAATTGGTAGAAACAAACTGGTTGCGTGTGATATGTTATTAATAAGTGTATTAATTTTAACTGTGTTTTTTTTACTTAAAATTAAAAAAGTAATATTGAAAGCTTCGCATGTTCTAATGCATGAAGCTAAATTATGTGGGTCTTGAATTCTGTCTAAAATTAGTCCATTGAAATTATTTTGTAATATTGAATTTGTTATAGTAAATTTATTGTTAATTATTTTAATTTGCATTATAATGTAAAAGTTTTTTATTATGTATTTTAAATTTTTATTATTAATAAAATTTATATAAATTAATTTAATATTTAAATATTTGCTATAATTTATGATATTTAATATTTTTTTGTTTATTTTATATATATATATTTTATTAATTAAATTGGAATTAAATTTTAAAATGTTAATTATAGCATTAATATTATAAATTAAATCGGTAGTCATATTATCACATTAAAAAAGTAATTAGTTTATAATAGTATATAAGTATTAGCATGATTGTAGATAATAATATATATGTAAATATGTATATTAAAATAATAGTGGATAGCATAATATTAATTACATCAATAATTATATGATTGTTACATTGAGTGAAATATATATTATTATTATTATGTGAATGTATTTTATTTAAATAGTAATTTAAATTATTTTTCATTTTATTTAAGAATAAATCTTTTAAGAAAATTCTTTCAATAACCTTTCTGTTTATAATCCATAAATTAATATTTGAATTAATTTGTCTACATAATCCTTCTAAAGATAATAAAGTTTTTTGAAATAATAACATTTTAGGTTGTATTTGTAATTTAAATTTATTTGATAGATTTAAAATTAATGGTAAAATATGTTGTAATGAAATATCATTTAATTTTTTATCTAATATAGGGTCAAAAATAAAACGTAAGCTTGTTTCTATTTCATTAATATTTATATTAGTTTTAATAGTATTAGAATTTAAATGTAGATAAGCAATTTTTAAATAATCTTTTTGTGTAAATGCTAAGATGTTTTCTGCTAAATAAAATTTTTGTGTATTATTTATAAAACCAACTATACCAAAATCAATTAATATAATAATAATATTATTGGTAATATTTTTAGATATTAAAATATTACCTGGGTGTAAATCAGCATGAAAAAAGTTATATTTAAAAATTTGTAAATAAAACATATCAAATAAAGCAAAAATTAAATTGTTTTTATTAATTTTTTCTTTAAATAATTTTTTATAATTTAAAAGATTAATGCCATCAATATATTCAATAATTAAAATATTATTAGATATAAAAGTCCAATAAATTTTAGGAATATAAATTTTATTATTATTGTAAAAATTAGTTCTAGCTCTAGAGATATTAGATGCTTCGTGTCTAAAATCAATTTCCTTGTTTAATGTAATGCGTAATTCAGAGATTACATCTAATAATTTAAGTCGTTTAGATTTAATAATAAAAAAATCAATAATTAATAAAATAATATATAAAATAGATAGATCAATAAAAATTTTATTTTTAATATTAGGTTTTAAAAATTTTAATATTATTTTATTATCATTATATGATAATGCAGTGTATATTTGTGATATAGATGCTGATGCTAGTGGGTTTTTGTTAATTTTTTTTAAAAAATTATGTTTAAATAAATTTTTTATATGATTTTCAAAAAAATTAATTGAAATTGGGGTTACGTTTGTTTGCAAACTTTCAAGTTCTTTTATAAATTTATTAGAAAAAAAATCATTTCTAGTAGATAAAATTTGTCCAAACTTAATAAAAATTGGACCTAATTTTTCTAAACATGTTTTTAAATTAATTTCTAAATTAAAAACATTTTGTTTGTTAAAAAAAAAAATTTTATATAATTTAAATTTAATTATAAAATATATTATTTCTAGAAATCTAAATATCATTTTTAACAATGTTGTCATTTTTTTATTTTCTCTATTAAATTAATAAGCCATAAATATTCTTTTATTATAGATATAATTTTATTTTTTTTGGATATAAAATTATATGTATATGTTTCAATTTCTAAATGATAAATTTTAAAAGTTTTTAATATTTTTAATATACAGTTTTTTGTTTCATTATTTGTTGTAAATAAAAAATTTTTATAATGATTCATGTAAATTGGTAAATGACAATGTGTTCGTAATTCAATTATGTTGTTTAAATCAGAATTTAACGCTGGAAAAATGTCAGGATATTTATATATATATTTTTTTTTATTAATAAGTGTTGTTTGATGTAAAAAATTTGAATTAATTAAAAATAGTAGTTCGGTTTTTAAAATTGTATTTAAATTTGCGTTTTTATAAAATAGTGCTTTTAAAGCAGAACTGATTTGCAAACGACCAATAGAAATATTGTTTTTTTTAATTAGTTTAATAATATTTAAATGATTATTACAAATAATTGAAAAATGACAAATATCATAACATAGATTAATGTGATTTTTAATATGATATATAGATTTAATTTTATTTATTTTTAATTTTTTATATAAAAATTGAATAGATAATGGAGTAATCCAATTGTTATAGAAAAATATAAAATTAATAATATTTTCTATTAAACAATATGGTTCTGGTTCTATATCTAAATGAATATATTTTTTTTTATTGTTATATAAATCAATTAATATAAATAAAATTTTGTTTATATTTATAGATGTTTTATAAAAAAAATATTTAATATTTTTTTTTTGTAAAAAAAACATACTTGAAACAGGTACAGTTGAGATACTGCCATTGTATAAAATATTGTTAATTATATCTAAAAGCAATATTAATTTTTTTGTGTATAAAAAACGTTTATTTGACGTCCAGTCAGGGTAATATATATTTTCTTTTATTTTTTTAATATGAAAAGTTTTATAAACAAATCCATTGATAGAATACATATATAATTTATTATTAGTTAACCATTTTAAGAAAAAAGATAAACTATCAATGTTGTTTAAATTATTTGATAAAGAATTAGATATACATAAACTTAAACCTAAAGTTTTGGTGTTAAATTTAAAACGTAATTTATTAGAATAATTTTCTATTTTTAAAAGTAATTTTAACAATGTTTGTTCTTTAAATATATTAGAACAATAAGTAATATTATATTTTTTAATAATCATTTGTTATATAAATTATGAATATTATACAATAATGTTATTGCTTTAATATAAATTTTTTTATTAACATGATGCATTTCTATTTTTGATCCAATATCTTTAATAAAAGATATTGTTAAACTGCCACCTAAATGTTCTCTAAATTCTTCTAAACCATTAAATATTTTTGGATTAGATAATTCTTTTGAATATATATTTAAATTTAGATTTAAAAATAATTTAATAATACTTTTCCATGTATTTTTTTTCATAAAACCAAGTAAATAAGAGTATGTGCAATCTAATGATAGTCCTATAGCTACAGATTTTCCGTGTGATATTTGATAATATGATAAACTTTCTATTTTATGTGCAGACCAATGTCCAAAATCTAATGGTCTAGATGAAAGCGTTTCAAAAGGATCGCCGTTTTTTGAAATATGATCAGCGTGTAATTTAGCACATTTGTAAATTATTTTTTCAATATAAAATAAATTACGTGATAATATTTCAGTAACATGTTTTTCAATAAAATAAAATAAATTTATATCTTTTATTAAAGCAACTTTTATTGCTTCAGACAAACCTTCCATTATTTGTTCGGTGCTTAATGATGTTAAAAAAGAATAATCATTTAATACAGCATATGGTACTGAAAAACATCCAATAAAATTTTTTTTTTTTAAATAATTTATACCATTTTTCACGCCAACACCAGAATCATCTTGTGATAAAACAGTTGTGGGAATACGTATGTTTTTTATTCCTCTATGTGCTGTGGATGAAACATATCCCATTAAATCTTGAATAGTTCCACCACCTATTGAAATTATATATGATTGTCTACATATTTTATATTTTTCTATTAATTTATAAAAAATTTTTACTATAGAATAGTGATTTTTAACTTTTTCACCACCAGTTATAGAGATTGGGTCGCAAACTAATATCACATATTTATTAAAATGAGTGAAATATTTTATTATTTTACTATTTAAATTGGTATGTGTTTTTAATATATTTTTATCAATAAAAACAATAATTTTTTTTTTTTGTTTTTCTGATTTTTCTATAATATTTATTAATATTTTGTTGTTAATATTAAAAATATTATTAGAAAAAATAATATCATATTTAAAGTTTTTACTAAATTTTTGTTTAATTATTTTATACATAATTATAATA
>Ga0164318_10006328_pt1 | contig 11469 bp, 8 predicted proteins | sample GuaBasSedimGuay9_FD_113734 | JGI IMG/M metagenome (GOLD analysis project Ga0164318, IMG submission 113734) | Subseafloor sediment microbial communities from Guaymas Basin, Gulf of California, Mexico - Guay9, Core 4571-4, 0-3 cm | ecosystem: Environmental > Aquatic > Marine > Hydrothermal vents >... | reverse complement strand
GAGGGTGTTTGGGTTTTGGGGGGGCTGGAACCCGCACTGCCGCTTTCAGCGTCAGCACGGAACTTTCCCCGAAGCGCCCCTTATGAGCAAGCTCAACGGTACACCTCAGGGAAAGTTCCTATTTCAAAAACAAGTTTTTGAAATGCGGGTTCCTCTTGGCAAATTGACAGTTGTTGGCATATCCCCCCCCTTGGAAATGAGAGAGCAAAACGGGGACTGGCAACGCCGCGGTGCCTGTCCCCCGCTTTGCGGCCATGGCCAATTGAGTGCGCGTTATGCGTGGGCGGCAGAAGTAGAAGTAGGAGTAATAATAGTGAAAGTGCGAGTGCGAGTGCGCGAAAGAAGGGAGTTGGCCAACCACTGTCTTTTGACTTTTCTCATCTTGTCATTTAACACTCAACACCTATCACTCAACATTCGGCGCAACGCGCCGCGGGAGTAGGGGTAAGAAAAATCAGGGAGTTAGCCATTCCATGCTTTGTTTCTGCTAATCACAAATTACAAGTTACGAATCACTGCCCGCAGAGTGAGCGTGGGCGTGGGCGGCAGACTAAGAAAAATCAAAGAGTTGGCCATTCTCTGCTTTTTCTCCTCCGGGCTCAACCTTGCCTTCTGCTTAACCTCAACCTCTTCCCAGAGTGGACGTCGCGCGATTCCCTTCTTCCTTCAACAACTACTGGTTTAGTTTCTGAAGTTCTTTCAGTCCGATTGCGGAGAAGCGGGTCAGCGCCGCTTGGCCTTTTTCTCTGTCTTTTTTCAGAAGCTTCAGTGCTTTTTTCTCAAATCCCGGCACAGCTCCCATCAGGGTTTCTTCCACCTGGTCCCGCCTTGTGCGGATTGCGCCGATTTTGTTTGCGTAATCTGCGTCAATTCGCATTGCCTGCTCAAAGAAGGACCAGTATGCCAGGTCCCCTGTGGCGGTATAGCGTGCAGGATCTGCTGTGAACTGAGATGCAATGGCCATGTCAAAGGATTTTCTTGCAAAGCCATGGGGAAAGGCACGGATGCCGCAATACACCGGAACAAAGGGCTGGATACAGGGCCTGCGCGGTGCCAGCCAGAGAATTGCGCCCATGTCCACCGGAAGATCCCGGCGGAGCTGGGCCACAAAACCGTACTGGGTCGTGTCGGAACAGATGCGTTTCACATAATTTGCGTGGGGGTTACCGTGATTGAAGCTGGCCGGTGTTTCAAACTGGGAGCCTTCAAAATGGTCTCGCAACAGGGCCATTAAATCCGGAACCCCCAGTTTTCTTGCGGGCGAAAAGGAAAATGGCAGGGGGTTTCTCAGATTCCAGTCCTTAGCGGAAAGAACGGTAATGCCTCGCCACCTGCGGGCGAGGTTCCGAATGCTGTGGGTGGCCTTCGGAGCGCTGTATGCTTTACGGAAATTGAATGTACCGTCCACTTTCGGATCGTACCATCCCTTTCTGACTGCGTAGGAAATAATGGTGGGGGTGCCAAGGCAATTTGCGGTGTCCGACAGGTTGATTTCACCGATGGTGTAACAGTTGGCAATAACCGCGACCTGGCCGTCCGGTACTCGTTTTGCGGCCCAGAGCCTGCCCTGAACGACAGACAGAAGCCAGGCCTCCTCTGTGTCTGCGATGGCATAGGTCCGACCGGAGGAATGGTAACCGAACTGTTCCACCAGTCTTCCTCCGATTTCGACAGCCTCTCTGGCACTGTGTGCCCGTTCCGCCATCAGGCGACGAAGCCAGTATCCGATACCGCCATCGGTTAAATCCGCCTTTTTCACTCTGGACTGGCACTGGTTTGACGAGATGGTTACCCCATACTCATTCATATAACTGTCGGCAAACTCTTCCCCCGGCATCTGGAGCCAGATAAAAGAGGCGGTTTCCGGTACCTGGGGCAGTGTGGCTCCGTTTTTCAGGGTCACCACTTCCCCCGCGGGGTGACTCAGGTGGGGAACTTTCATAAAATTGACAATCTGGGGTAAGGGGTCATCTTCGTTGTGTGCGAAATAGACGGCTCCGTCCCGTGTGGCTCCTTTCCCCGCCAGAATGGAAAAACAATTTTCTCCACTCCCTGCGGCAGGGGGTACGGTAAGAAAAAGGATGGTAATGAATAGGATTCCCCGGATTTTTTTGAGCATAACAACTCCCCTGGCGAAAGATAACAACGGGAATATTCTATCGTTTTTCCGGTTTTCGGGCAAGGAGGGCAGTATCGTTTTGTGTCTGTCCTTGTGTAGGGGGCAAAAAGGCCAATTCAACCAAAAACTTCCCCTTTTTTCTCTTGGCGTCTTCTGCTAAAAGTGGAAAAGCGTACAATAATTTGATAAAAAGCTCAATTTTTCGTTGACAATCGGCTAACTCACACTCATAATAGCAAAGAAGGCAGGTATTTTTATGCACGATCGCTATACGATTACAATTATCCCCAACGGGAGTGGCTCGGTTCACAAGTACTCGGTGAAAAGGCGCTATCTTAGGTATGCTATTGCCGGAACAGGTTTTTTCGTCCTGTTTTTTGCCTTTCTTCTCGTTCATTTTTTTATCTCATCCAATCAACAACTTGCAATGAACCGAATGCACAAAGAGCTGAAAGTCCTGAAAAGTGTCAATGCCAAGTATCAGGCAAATGCTGAAAACCTGGAAAAAAGATTGAATTACTTTTCGGACAAGGCCCGGAAGCTGGCTACTTATGTCGGGGCGGATCTGTCGTTCAACGACAACAGCATGGGAATCGGGGGGGCGGATTATCTGAATAACCGTTTTGCCAGTTACATGAACAAGGATCTTAACGGGATGAATCGCAAGGCTGAAAAGCTATTTAAGGGCTTTCAGGAGCTTGAAAAAATATTCAAGAATAAGAATGATGTCCTGAGGCATACACCGTCCATGTGGCCGGTGAAAGGATTTATTACCGACGGGTTCGGATACCGAAAAGATCCCTTTACCGGGCTCCGTGCCTTCCACACCGGGATTGATATTGCCGCCAAACGGGGAACGCCGGTTTTTGCCCCGGCAGATGGCATTGTGACAATGACCGGAAAAAACAAAGGCTATGGAAACATGGTCGCAATCAGTCACCTCAACAACGTTACAACCCGTTATGGCCATCTTCAGGAGATTCTTGTTAAAAGAGGCCAGAAAGTTAAACGTGGTGACTTGATCGCTACGGTGGGAAACACAGGCCGAAGCACCGGGCCTCATCTTCATTTTGAGGTTTTGGTGAAAAAGAAGGCGGTTAATCCCTCCGATTACATGATCAGCGAAATTATGCATTTCTGAACCTCTTCAGGTGTTATAATCTTGTCTTGAAAAACTGATGAAACTGGGTGAATAATGATAAAAACGATTGTCAAAAAAGTATTTGGAACCAAGAATGACAGGTTCTTGAAGAGTCTGCAGCCCATTGTGAACCAGGTCAATCAATTGGAACCTGAAATGCAGCAGCTCTCCGACGAAGCACTTCGGGAGAAAATTCAGAATTTTCGGGATCGGGTGACCGGTCTCGCCGAGGCAGACAAACCTTTCAAACCGGTTTTAAACGAGATTTTGCCGGAGGTGTTCGCCATTACCCGGGAAGCGGGGGTACGAACCCTGGGCATGCGCCATTTTGATGTGCAGGTGGTTGGCGGTATTGTACTTCATCGGGGAATGATTACCGAAATGAAAACCGGTGAGGGGAAAACCCTTGTGGCAACTTTGCCTGTTGTATTGAATGCGCTTTCCGGCCGCGGAGTCCATGTGGTAACAGTGAACGACTATCTGGCCACCCGTGACAGGGAATGGATGGATAAGATTTATCACTTTCTTGGTTTTACCACCGGAACGATTACAAACGGGCTGGATGATAAGGAGCGAAAAGAGGCTTACGACGCAGATATTACCTACGGCACAAATAACGAGTTTGGGTTTGACTATCTCCGGGACAATATGAAGTATTACCTGGAAGATTGTGTGCAGCGGGGCTTCAACTTTGCCATTGTGGATGAAGTTGACAGTATTTTGATTGATGAAGCCCGTACGCCATTGATTATTTCCGGGCCTTCGGAAGAATCCACAGAGAAATATTATGATGCGAACCGCATTATCCCTTCACTGGTTCGGGGAAAAGAAGAAGACGACCCGGATGCGGACTATGAAGTGGATGAAAAAGACCGGAATGTTACATTGACGGAAAAAGGTGTAGAAAAGGCCGAGAAGCTTCTGGGAGTGGAAAATCTCTATGATCCCAGTAATATTGAACTTCTCCACTGTGTGGAACAGGCGTTGAAGGCCCACGCGCTTTTTGAGCGGGATGTAGACTATATTGTTAAAGACAATGAAGTGTTAATTGTGGATGAGTTTACCGGACGCCTGATGCCGGGCCGCCGTTTTTCCGATGGACTGCACCAGGCGCTGGAAGCCAAGGAAAATGTCAAGATTCAGGCGGAAAACCAGACGCTGGCTACCATCACTTTCCAGAATTACTTCAGGATGTACGACGTTCTCTCCGGTATGACCGGAACCGCCGACACCGAGGCACTGGAGTTTAAAAAAATCTATGAACTGGATGTGTCGGTGATTCCAACAAACAAACCCATGATTCGTAAAGATTATGCGGATGTTGTATACCGAACCGAGAGGGAAAAATTTAATGCAATTGCATCAGACGTCCGGGCACTCCACGAGAAGGGTCAGCCGGTGCTGTTGGGTACGATTTCCATTGAAAAATCTGAAGTTTTAAGCAAATTGTTGAAGAAGAAAAAAATCAAGCACGTGGTTTTGAATGCGAAATTTCATGAGAAAGAAGCGGAAATTGTTGCCCAGGCCGGCCGGAAGGGCGCGGTAACCATTGCGACCAACATGGCCGGCCGTGGTACCGATATTGTGCTGGGTGGAAATCCGGAGATGCTGGCCTTACCGGAACTGAGCAAAGAAGACCTGACAGCAGAAGAGCGCGAAGCGATTCTTAAGAAATACAAGGACATTTGCAGCAGAGAGAAGCAGGAGGTTCTGGAAGCCGGCGGGCTGTTTATTGTCGGCAGTGAACGCCATGAAAGTCGCCGGATTGACAATCAGTTGCGAGGCCGTTCCGGTCGTCAGGGAGATCCGGGTGCGTCCCGATTCTATCTGTCGCTGGAAGATGACCTGATGCGGATTTTCGGCAGTGACCGGATTTCCGGCCTGATGGGCAAGCTTGGCATGGAAGAAGGTGTTCCCATTGAGCACAAGATGATCAGCAAATCCATTGAGCGTGCCCAGCGCCAGGTTGAAAGCCGGAACTTTGATATTCGTAAGAATCTCATGGACTACGATACCGTGATGAACCAACAGCGGAACACTTTTTACAGCCTGAGGCGTAAAATACTTCACGGCAACGCCAGGGAGCATGTATTTAACCTGACGGAAGATATTCTCTTCTGGCTGGAAGACCAGTACATCACGGATCCAAAGCACCCGGATGAGTGGAATGCGGAAGAATTTGCGAAAAAAATTAACGAATACTTTGATTATGAAATCACTCCAGAAGAGGTTCGGGCTATCAAACGGGAGAAGCTGGAGGAAACGCTGTATAAAAAGGTTACCGAAGCATATGAAGAAAAGGTCAAGCTGATCGGTGATGACAAGATGTTTCGGATGCACGAGCGCTTTGTCGCGTTACAGTTTCTGGATCGCCATTGGAAAGAACACCTTCGGAATATGGATCACCTGAAAGACTCCATCGGCCTCCGTGGCTATGGGCAGAAAGACCCCATCATTGAGTACAAAAAAGAAAGCCTTTCTCTGTTTGAGAACACTATGGCACTTGTGGAAGACAATATTATCAAGGTGTTGTACTGGATTCAGCCCCCTTCTGAGGAGCAGGTTCGTGAAGAAAAACGAAAGGCCAAAGCCAAGCAACGTCGGTTCCGAAATGCCGGTGGCGGGGATACGCCTGCGGTAGCCCAGATCAAGCGTGATAAGCCGAAAGTCGGGCGAAACGACCCCTGTCCATGTGGCAGTGGCAAGAAGTATAAAAAATGCTGTGGAAAAAATGAGAGGTAAGAATGCTGGAGAAAACCCCTGAAATCGGGCTCACTTTTGATGATGTGCTGGTTATACCGGCCTATTCCGAGGTTCATCCAAATGAAGTGGAGGTAAGAACCCGCCTTTCCCGAAAGATTTCACTGAACATTCCCCTTCTGAGCGCGGCAATGGATACCATCACAGAGTCCCGGCTTGCTATTGCCCTTGCCCAGCAGGGGGGGCTGGGTGTTATCCACAAGAATATGACTGTTGAAGAGCAGTCCGAGGAAGTTGACAAGGTTAAGCGGTCGGAATCCGGTATGATTGTGGACCCCATTACAATTGCTCCGGACGCGTTTGTTTATCAGGCGGAAGAGCTGATGCACAATTACCGGATTTCAGGTGTACCCGTGACAGCATCGGGGAAGTCAGGGGGAAAACTGGTGGGCATTCTCACCAACCGGGACCTCCGGTTTGAGACTCGCAGCGATATCAAAGTGCGGGATATCATGACCAAAGAGAATCTGGTGACGGTACCGGTTGGAACAACACTGGAAGATGCCAAACGTATCCTCCATCAGCACAAAATTGAAAAACTCCTCGTTGTGGACGAAGAATTTCACCTGCGGGGTTTGATTACGGTTAAAGATATCGAAAAGAAAATTCAGTATCCCCATGCATGCAAGGATGAGTTAGGGCGTCTTCGGGTTGGAGCCGCCATCGGTGTTTCAGGCGACATGGAAGACCGGGCAGATGAACTGATTCGAAAAAATGTGGATATTCTGGTGATGGATTCTTCCCACGGCCACTCAGCTGGTGTGCTGGAAGCGACACGGATTCTCAAGAAGAAGTATCCGGAAGTGGAGTTGGTTGTCGGTAACATTGCAACAGCGGAGGCTACCCTGGCTTTAATTAAAGCCGGAGCAGATGTGGTGAAAGTGGGAATCGGCCCGGGTTCTATCTGCACAACAAGGGTGGTAACCGGTTGCGGAATGGCCCAGGTGACAGCGATTTCCCAGTGTGCCGCTGCTGCGAAAATGACCGGTACTCCGGTGATTGCCGATGGGGGCATAAAATTTTCCGGTGATGTGACAAAAGCGCTTGTCGCCGGGGCAGACAGCGTGATGATCGGCAGTCTCTTTGCCGGAACCGATGAGGCACCGGGAGAAACCGTGATTTATCAGGGGAGAACATACAAGACCTATCGGGGAATGGGTTCCATTGGAGCCATGAAAAAAGGTAGCGCGGACCGTTATTTCCAGGACTCTTCATCCCGAACCAAGCTGGTTCCGGAAGGGATTGAAGGGCAGGTGCAATACCGTGGCTCATTGTCGGGTGTTGTCCATCAGCTCATTGGCGGTCTCCGTTCCGGTATGGGGCTTGCGGGGTGTCGCAGTGTTGAAGAATTAAAAACGAAGGCAAAATTCATTCGTATCACCAGTGCCGGCTTGACGGAAAGCCACCCCCACGATGTGGCGATTACCAAAGAAGCGCCCAATTACAGGTTGGATTGATGTGGACATTCATTGAGAAGGGAGGCCCCCTCATGTACCCCATTCTTCTGGGGTTGCTGGTGGGGCTGGCCATCATTATTGAGAAAGCTTTTAATCTGAGAGCCTCTCGGATTGTAGATAGAAAACTGTTTTTGAACGTAAAAGAGCGTCTTGGTGACAGAGATTATGAGATGGCAATAGCTCAGGTTAAGGCCGGTGCTACTCCGGCAGTGGCGGAACTCCTTGAAGAGGCTATCCGGAACCGGGAATTGCCTGAGGATGAGCTTCGGGAACTGATTGAAAGCTCGGGTAAGCATGCGGTACGCCGTCTGGAACGATACCTGCCGACCTTAAGTACCATTATTTCAATTGAACCCCTTCTGGGCCTGTTGGGCACAGTAACCGGCATGATCAAGGTGTTCAAAGTTATTTCAACCCAGGGGATCGGCCGGGCGGAGCTTCTGGCCGGTGGGATTTCAGAGGCTCTGATTACTACGGCGGCTGGGCTCAGTATCGCCATTCCGTTCCTCATTTTCTACAACATGTATTCGGAACGGGCGGAAAGCATTGCCATTGAACTGGAAAAAGAAGTTCTCTCCATATTTAAGCGGTTGAAGTCGTCATGAATTTCGGGAACGGACGGACAAGCCGACGAAATGCCCTGCTGGATATTTCGCCGCTGATTGATGTGGTATTTCTCCTTCTCATTTTTTTCATGGTATCCACAACCTTCCGGGACGAGGCCGGGCTTCCATTAAATTTGCCGTCTTCGGTTTCAAAGGGCCTCAAAAAAACAGACAATGTAGTGGTCACAATCTCTGAAAAGGGCGATATTTATGTAGGAAAGGAGTTGACGCCGCCGGATAAGCTTACTGGGGTAATCAAGAAACAGATTGCTCTGGCAAAAAAGAAAGAGTTGATTATCAAAGCGGACAAGTCAGCTCGATATGAATTGGTGTACCGGGTTATGGATGCATCCCGGCAGGCGGGGGTTAAATCACTTTCCGTTGCCGGGGAGATGAAAAAATGAGGAGGAGTTATGCCGTACTGTCCGTCTTGCGGGTATGAGTTTAAGGAAGGGATGACAACATGTCCGGACTGTGGCATGCAATTATTGGATAAATTACCGGAAACAACAGATTCCGGAAATCCGGAAAAATGGGTCGTGGTTCGCCGTGTTTCTGCTATAGGTGAAGGGAAAATTATCCGGGGATTACTGGTTGCGAACAGCATCCCCGCTGTTGTAGAGGATGTGGCTTTTGGAATGATTCCGGAAACCATGGGCGATTTAAGCGTAATTAAAGTGCTCGTTCGGGAACAGGACAAAGAGAGGGCGGAAATCTTGTTGAAGGAACAGGAGGAAAGTGTGGCGGAGGAGGATATATCCGAAGACTGATTCTTAATGCGCTTTTCCTTACCCTGATACTGAGTCCGGTCAATGGAAAACCCATCCGGGTGGGTGTGGTGTTGAATCGCCACGAAGTGCGTTTTCATACAGATGCAAAATTGAAAATCCTTCACAACAAACATTCGGTTCGGACTGTCCCTGCCAATTCCACGTTTCGTATCTGGCTCGGAAATCCTGGAAAGGCTGTAGAAGAAATGCCGGGATGGATTGTTCAGGTAGGCGCTTACCGTCGCCATTCCTCAGTTGAAGCGTGTCAGAAAATGTTGGCAAAATTTACGGATGAGAAGGCGTCTGTTGAATACATCCGGAAACGGAATCTGTACCTTGTCCGGTTTGGCCCTTACAGCTCTCTCAGTGAGGCCGGGGCAACAAAAGACCTGTTGAAACTAAATGGATTCAATGATGTGTACATCACCAGCTTTGACGGTAAACCTCAGAAAAAGAGAATTCTGTACCTGATTACGGCTGAATATGACAAGTATCCCCTCCGTGAGGGTTTCATAACCCTGAAGAGCAGTCATCCCATCACTATTGAAGGTACCCGATACCGGGGAAGTCTGCAGATCCGGGTGAATGGAGATCGCTTCAATGTGATCAACATTGTGGATATTGAGCAATATCTCCGGGGGGTGGTACCGGCGGAAATGGGGGGAACACTGTATCCCCATATCGAAGCATTAAAGGCCCAGGCGGTTGCGGCCAGAACCTATGTCTACTACAACCTGAACCAGTTCAAATCTCTGGGTTTTGATATCTGTGCCAGCCAGAGTTGCCAGGTCTATAAAGGGATGAATGTGGAACAGGACCGTACGGACCGGGCGGTTGAAGCGACCCGGGGAGAGATTCTGACGTATCAGGGAAAGCCTATCAATGCCCTGTTTACAGCATTTTGCGGTGGAGAGACTGAAAATGTCGAAAACGTGTTTGAAGGTGGTCCGGTTCCGTATCTGAAATCTGTGAAATGCGGAGGTTCGGATGGGGACTGGGTTTCCTGGAATCTTACCGCCGGAGTAACGCTGCCACTTCTGGAAACACCCTATGTGGAAAACCCGTCCCTGGCAATTGTCAGGATGTACGAAGACGGTTTTTTGAAAAAAGAAACCCTGCCCCATCTCAATGAAATTGCCTCCGTTCCGTTTGTCAACGGGTATTTCAGTGCTCTGTTGAAAAAAATGGGGATTGCATTGCCCGGGAAGGGATTGAAATCTAATTCACTGAAGGAAGTGGCGGAATATCTCAGTAAAGCGCTGTTTTCCATCAATGACAGCATGGAATTGATAAACGCCGGGCTTGTCCTGCAGCCCTGTCCGGATATCCCCGCCCGTATCGTGGATGTCGTGGCTATTGGCGAAAAAATTCGTGAAGTGCTGAATCAGGAAGATAAACCGAAACTCAGGTTCAAAGTAGTGGACAAAGATTTTCTGGACATGAAGCCGACACCGGATTTCCTTTTTTACTCGGCAGGTAAGCAATTAATTCCGGCTTCCATTGCCCGGATTCGTTTTGGTGACCGAATCCGATACATAGAGAGGCCCGATGGTGGTGGAATCGCAGCGGTGGAAATCCTGACCCGGGAATCCCAGGGGCCCCTGAATGACAGTTTTGTGTCTTCCTATCGCTGGTTTCGTTTTCTCACTGCCGATAAGCTGAGCCGGCAGGTGAACCGCTATGTAAAAGTGGGGAAATTGACGAATATTTCAGTTGCAAAAACAACGGCGACCGGCCGTGTCGCAGCTTTGAAAGTAACAGGAACAACAGGAAGTGGAATCATCCGGGGCCTGAAAATCCGATGGATTCTGGGCGGTAAAGAAAACAAATTCAGACTCTTTAAACGGGTGAACGCAGGTGGTAAACTTCTTGGCGTCTACCTGACGGGAAGTGCCTGGGGGCATGGCGTAGGGATGTGCCAGGTGGGGGCTTTCGGCATGGCAACCAAAGGGCATACGTACACGGATATTCTGAAGCACTACTACACGGGAGTTAAGATTGAGCAAATCAAAGAATAAGGTCTTTCTGTTGACCAACGATGACGGCCCGTTTTCGGAGGGTGTGAGGAAACTCGGTGAAACACTGCGACAATTCGGGCGGGTGGTGACAGTGGTTCCCCACCAGGAAATGTCTGGTTCTTCCCACGCGTTGACCTTGAATCGGCCGCTTCAGTTAAAAGAAATCGAGCCGGATTTCTTTATTGTCAACGGAACACCGGCAGATTGCACCTACCTCGGCCTTTTTCACATTCTGAAAGAAAAACGGCCGGATCTGGTGTTATCTGGCATTAACAACGGCTACAACATGGGAGAAGATGTGATTTATTCCGGGACCGTAGCCGGAGCAATGGAGGGCGCATTCCACGGAATTTCAGGAGTGGCTCTCTCTGCAAGAACATTTCGTAATCTTCCGGCTATTCTGGAGCACGTTTCCGTCCTTCTTGCACAGATTCTGAGAATGGAAGAAAAGATTATGCTCAACGTCAACTATCCGGAGGGCGAAATCCGGGGTACCGTAATGACCCGTCTCTCCAGCCGGGTTTATCCGGGCAAAGTTGAACCCTGCCAGCAATCCCGGAACCAGCAGGCACTCTGGATTGGCGGCGTCCCACCTGTCT
>Ga0164318_10006327_pt1 | contig 11470 bp, 12 predicted proteins | sample GuaBasSedimGuay9_FD_113734 | JGI IMG/M metagenome (GOLD analysis project Ga0164318, IMG submission 113734) | Subseafloor sediment microbial communities from Guaymas Basin, Gulf of California, Mexico - Guay9, Core 4571-4, 0-3 cm | ecosystem: Environmental > Aquatic > Marine > Hydrothermal vents... | reverse complement strand
TGCAAGAATCAAGATTGGGCAAACCCGACGGGTAGTATTTTTTCCCAACAAATCTTCCTGTATTCAATGCATTTGCTGAAAAAATTTCCCGGCGGGTTGAAAGTTAAGACCCTTCACTTGCGCGCGAATTTTTCGCGTGCTTATTTACTAATGTCACGCGAAAAATTCGCGCTCCAGAAGGGATCACAAATTAATAGCCACCACTTCCTTAATCTGCGGAAGGGCTTTTTTCAATGTGGCTTCAACCCCGTTTTTTAATGTCATCGTGCTGAAAGCACAGGTGCCGCAGGCACCTGTTAATTCAACATTGACAGTATTATCTTCTGTAATTTCAACAAAATTAATATCGCCACCATCTGCTTGCAGGTAAGGTCTGACTTGTTCAAGTACATTTTGAACCTTTTGGTCGAGTTCTTCTTTAGTATATTCCATATCGTGATTTTTTAATCAATGTAAATAGGATTAACTTTCTTTAAATATCAAAACACAAATTTCATCCCGATAGCTATCGGGACAAATAAATTCCAATTTACAATGTTCAAATTTCAAACCGGCAGCAACTTTCAATTACAATAATTGAACTTTTGTTGTTTAAAAAATGTGAAAAAGTTCACCCATATTAAAAGTTTTGCTTTTTGAAACATTGGTTATTATTTGTTATTTGTTTATTGCTATTTGCTTTTTCAATTTATTATCTATTTTTTTTAATCTTAGCCATTAAGCGTTTCAACTTGTTTGAGCACATTGGCTGCAACATCAATAAACGACTTGGTAACAGGTGTTTCGTCATTTAATGAAACAGGTGCGCCTCCGTCACCAGCTTCACGGATTTTTTCTACAATCGGAATTCTTCCCAAAATAGGGATGTCCAGTTCTTTGGCCAGCTCGTCAGTAGCACCTTGTCCGAAAATAAAATATTTCTTTTCCGGCATGTCTTCAGGTGTAAAATAGGCCATATTCTCCACAATGCCCAATAATGGAATCGTCAATTTATCCTGACGGTACATCATCGCGGCACGACGTACATCGGCAGTGGCTACTTTTTGCGGAGTAGTAACCAAAACTGTTCCACGGATGTTGTAAGATTGTGCAAGGGTTAACTGGATATCGCCGGTTCCTGGAGGCATATCAATGACCAGAAAATCAAGGTTTCCCCATTCTGAATCTGACATTAACTGGTTGAATGCATTGTTGATCATCGATCCCCGCCACATAAGTGCCTGGTCGGGCTGGACAAAGAATCCCAGGGAAAGAATTTTAATACCGTAATTCTCCAATGGTACCATTACCGTTTTTCCTTCTCTTTCCATTACGCCCGGATTTTGTCCTTCTACACCAAACATAATCGGTACCGATGGCCCCATAATATCAGCATCGAGAATACCAACCTTGTGACCTGATTTATGAAGTGAAACAGCCAGGTTCGCAGCTACGGTAGATTTACCAACGCCACCTTTTCCCGAAATAACAGCGATAATATTTTTTACACCGGCCAAAGGACCTTTACCTTTGTCGGCTTCAGAAACAGGTTTTACATCCACTTTGACTTCATCCCCGAATTTTTCTTTCAGTTTTTTTACCACCGAATTATAAATAATTCCAACAGCAGGGTCGTCAAGTTTTGGGAAAATAACGGTTACTTTCACCTCGTTTCCCTTGATTTCAATATCGTCAATCATATTTAAATCGACAATATTATTTTGTTTGGCAAAAAAGATGACCTCTTTCAGGGCATCGGTTACATCATGATTTGTAATGAACATATGTATCTATTTTTATTTAGATTTAATTGTAATAGTGTGATTTTCGAATCGGCAAAGATACATTTATTTTTAATCGATATGTTAACTGATTTTGTTAAAAAAGACTTTTAGAAATAATTTAAGGCAGAAAGCTATCCTCAAAAAATCATAATAAAAACGCTTAACTTGCAGCCTAAATTTGCATCAATGAATGCCTGTTAAAAAAGGGATAGATGAGATGGCTTAAATCAATAATTAGCACAGCAGGAATAACCCTTTGGTTGTTGGTCTTTTTTACGCCCATTTTTCTGACGGCACAAAACCCACTCATCATCAGGGGTATTATTAAAGACCAGTCAACACAAATCCCAATTGAGGGTGTTAACATCCGCATCCAAAATACTTACGCTGGGACCACAACTAATGCACAGGGAATTTTCGAAATTCGTGTCAGAAATCTGCCTGCCATTCTGGTAATTACACATATCGCCTATTTTGGAAAACAAATCATTGTAACCCAATCTCAAGCCGATTCGATAAATGTTTTTCTAAGTCCCAGGCCAATTGATTTGGATGAAGCAGAAATTACTTCCGATCCTTATAAAGTTTTTAAAGGGAAACATCAGGAAATCATCGACTATGATTTTTTGGATACCAATCTGCTGATCCTTTCCTACAACTTCAATAAAAACAGGCATGAACTGATAGTGACAGATGAATACTACGACACACTTAGCATTAAAGATGTTTCCTATCTGAAAAAGCCCGGACAAATTTTTAAAGACTGCATGGGCAATTGTCATTTATTAACAAAAGATACTGCTTACCAGATTTACTTCGAAAGAGAAACTTTATACCTGATTTATCCCAACAGTGTGCAGAAATTATATAACCTACTCGGCAACTGTTTGTTTGAAACTAATACACATCTTGCTTTTCAAGGAAATACTGATAAAACACAAAACCTTGATTATTCTGCCAGCCTCCATGCTAATATACCAGGTATCAACTCAAAGAATGATGCATGGAAACATTTGTTTTATTTCGTGAACAAACAAACCCATGAGAAAACCATATTGATTGCGACCAATGAATGGGAAAAGAAACGGGATGCCTATGACCATACAATGTTTCTTATCAATTCGGGTTCTGTGAGACACTTCAGCGACATCCTTCGCTTTGCTGAAATGGTTTACTACAAACCCGCTTTTCAAACTTTAAAACTATTGAACGACAGCATCTATTATTTCAATCATTTAAAATCGAGAATTGATATTTATGTGGAAGACCTTGCTTTGGCAGATACGATTCATATTGATTACCAAAACCGAAAAAACTGGAAACCGGTCATTATTATTGATAGAGTAAAAAACAAGGCTTACACTATTTTTACAATCGGGGCGAAGTTTTCACTCGCTGAAATTAATTTACGGAATGGATCGGTAAAAGAAGTCCATAAAATTGAAAAACTGTTCCCAAGCAAAATCAGGGTAAACAATGGTTACCTTTACTTTTTGTATAACGATGTAAATAATGTTTGGGGGACAAAACGGTTGTTTCAGGGGGAACTTGCGTTTTAAAGTTCTCAGTATAAAACCAAATTCATCAAAGTGCGATCTTATTTATGCAAGAATTGTTCGTAGTTTTCTCTGTTGACAACCGTATATTTGTGATTGGGGTAAGCATTCGCAAAACTTTTTGAAAGGGCAGGCATCTTCTTTACATTCCACTTAATTTCATAGGCAAATAAAACGCCATCTCTCTCTTCAACATAATCAATTTCTTGTTGATCTTGTGTCCGCCAAAAATATGAGTTTGCCCAAATGTTATTATAATGTAAGTATTTAATTCTGTCACTTATAATAAAGTTCTCCCACAAAGCCCCAATATCAGTCCTTAATTCAGGTAAACTAAAATTCGCCAAAAGTGCATTCCTGATACCGTTATCATAAAAATAAATCTTTCTACCGCGTTTTAATTCTTTTCTGTGATTACGACTAAATGCAGGAAGCCTGAAAATGATAAATGTCTGTTCCAACAGTTGAATATACTTTTCTACAGTTTGATTGTCCATTCCCAAAAAAGAAGCAAGATTATTATATGAAATTTCAGCGCCCATTTGCATGGCCAGAGCTTGCAATAATTTGATTAGCTTTTCTGGTTTTTTTATACGCTCCCACATCAAAATATCTTTGTATAAATAGCTATCAGACAATTGTTTTAGTATTTCCTTCTCCTTACCGGGATTGCTGACAACTTCAGGATAGTAACCGTAAATTAATCGATGTGGCATCATTCGGCTTTCTTCTAAAAGACCGTGATGGTTAACCATTTCTGAAAACGAAAGCGGGAAGAGCTTATACTCCCATTTCCGGCCCGTTAGTGGCTCATTGACTTTATTAGCAAGCTCAAATGCCGAAGAACCTGTAGCAACAAGTTGAAGTTCTGGCATTTCATCTGTTATTAATTTTAATTTTAAACCAATATCATTAATGCGCTGTGCCTCATCAATAACTACAATTTTCTTTCCGGCAAATATTGCCTTTAACCTTGATGAAGATGCATTTTCAAACAATGCGACTGTATCTGTTTCATCGGCATTAAGCCACAATACATCAATTTTATTCCGGACAATCTTTTTGAGTAAAGTTGTTTTCCCGCATTGCCTGGCACCAAGAACTATAATTGCTTTACCTTCAAATAGTTTAGCTTCTATTTTCTCCTCAAGTATTCGTCTGATCATGGCATGTTTCTTGATTACAATCGCAAATATAACGTTTTTTTTGCGATTACAATCGCAATATCACTAATATTTACATAAACTCAATCCCTATCCGGAGATTGGCCTCACTGTTTTGGCTCCCAGAATTTCTCTTTAAAGTTCACGATCCTATCATCCTCAATAATCAGCCCTTCGCTTTCAAGTAATTGTTTCATCACTTCTGTTCCCCCAAAATGACGCTTCCCGGTAAGCAGTCCATTACGGTTAACAACACGATGGGCTGGTAAGTTTTCAGGAAAGTTTTTGCTGCTGTTCATTGCCCAGCCTACCATACGTGCCGAACCTTTGCTACCCAAATATTCAGCAATTGCACCATAAGAAGTAACTCTGCCATAGGGTATTTGATGAGCGACCTTATACACTTTTTGAAAGAATCCGGTGTTTGTTGCCATAGAATTAGCTTGAAATTGTTTTGTTTAGCATAAACTTCAAATACTTAATTTTCGTCCCATTGGCCAGCCATATCTTCTCGTAAAATGTTTGGATTTGCGTGATTTCATTGTCAAATCCTTCATTGTAAACATCGTAAGTTGAAAACAACAATTCATGACCACCTTCCTGAATGACATCCAAAGTATTTTCAAAAAAGATAATATTATCGGTCTTAACATGAATGATGCCACCTGGTTTCAGGAAGCTTTTGTAACGCTCAAGAAACTCGGGAGAAGTCAAGCGCTTTTTTGCATCGCTTTTCCGTGCGCGCGGATCAGGAAAAGTAATCCAGATTTCGGAGACTTCATCTTTGTCAAAAATAAAGGGAATGAGGTTAATTCTTACGCGGATAAAGGCTGCATTTTCAAGCTTTTGTTCCTGGACAGTTTTTAGTCCTCGCCACAAACGGGCACCTTGAATATCAACACCAATAAAGTTTTTATTTGGATAACGACTGGCCAAACCGGTGGTATACTCTCCTTTTCCACAACCCAATTCAAGCACCAGGTCATTTTTGTTTTTGAAAAATCCGGGAGACCAATTTCCTTTTAGCTCAAATCCTTTTATCAATTGCTCATAATGCAATTGAAACATATTCCCGAAAGTCTCGTTTTCGGCGAAATGTTCAAGTTTTTTCTTTTTACCCAATTTATGGAATTTAGGAAAGGATTATTTCCTGAGCAACCAGGCTTCTGCATTCTCGCCCTGACGGATAGCAAGCAATTCCTGCTTTGCATCTGCTTTGCTTGAAAATCCCACATAGGCTACTCGGTACATGCCATTTTTATTGGTGTCGGCAACTACTGCTGAATAGCCCTTTTCAGAAAGCTGCGCTATCAGCTTTTGTGCGTTTTCTTCTTTTGAGAAGGAACCAGCAATAATGTAATACTGTTTGCTACTTGCAATTATTTTTGGTGGACTTTTTTCGATAGTGGGCTCAGGTTTTTCCGGACTTGTTTCAACAACTACCGCTTTGCCCTCTGCCGGATGATCACTTTCAATTACCAATTCTTCAGATTGATCAATGGTTTCTTCAACAATTGGTATTCCCGAATCAATAATTTCTGCAATGCTCATTTCATTTTTGGCAACAACTTCCGTTTCTGCATCAAGCCCTACCGTTTCTACTTCCTCAACAGGAACGGGAATTTCTTTATTCAAATTGATTTGTTCAGTTTTTTCTTCTGACACAGTTTCAGTTGAAGAAGGCAGAAACAAACCCGACAGCGAAATTACTGAAGATTGATTTGGCAAGAACAGCGAGGTAATTAAAACAACTGCCAACAACAAACCGGCAATGGCCAAAGGAAAACGGTAGCCAACCTTCTTTACACCGGGTTGTTTTAATTCTGAATCTCGTTCAACTTTTCTATCGTCATGCTTTTTTGCTTTTGTAGCTGACAAAATTATTCCTTTGATTTTCTCCTCTTGTGTGGCTCTTTTGATTGCCGGGGACATTAGGCTACTCAGGCCAAAAGCATCGGAATTGTAATTAATTTGTGGGTCTTGTTCAAAAACAATATTCCTGGCATCATCAAAAAAGAGCGAGCCAATTTGCGCAAACTCCACCTGCTTTCCTGCCTCCAGTTCACTTCTGCACCAGACCACAAAATCCGTAAGCTGTTGTTTGGCAGCTATGTATGAAATGGATTCTGTTTCCGCAATGTATTTCGCCAACAATCCATCGTTGGCAGTCAATTGTACATTAAAAAGAATTTCACGTGAAGGCGGATCAAATTGGTGTGTAATCCGATTCAGTTGTGCCGGTTTATTATTAGTGATAAATCCACCAAAATCAGGTAAAACAACACATTCGTATTCAAAAAGTAATTCGCTAATTCTTGTGCTAATATTCATTTCAAAAAATACTTTTTCAGAAAAGGCTAAAGTAGTCATTCAAATTACTGCTGTCAAGCACTGTTGGTAAGTTTTAATAAATCTTCTGGGGTGTCAATAGAAACTGCTTCTTTGTTTGTGATTTGGACATTGATTTTAAATCCATTTTCGAGCCATCTTAATTGTTCCAGGTTTTCTGCCAGCTCCATGACTGCCGGTTTCAATTTTACTATTTTTTTCAATATATCAAAGCGGTAACCGTAAATACCAATATGCTTGTAAAAATCATGATTAGCAATATATTCTCCCGGCTGTTTATCACGCAAGAACGGAATGGCCTGACGACTAAAATACATTGCTTTTTTCTGCCGGTCAAAAACTGCTTTCACCACATTGGGGTTAAATAACTCTTCTTTAGATTGGATTTTTTTTACCAGCGTCCCAATTTCAATATCGTTACTTTTAAATAATTTGGCCACCTGATCAATTTGTTCCGGATCAATAAAAGGTTCATCTCCCTGAATATTTACAATGGCTTCATAACTTTCACCATTTTGTTCAAGCGCTTCCCAACAACGTGAAGTTCCGTTCAAATGATTTTCAGACGTCATCACCACATTACCATTAAAAGACTGCACGTTTTCAAAAATCCGTGAATCATCGGTAGCCACAATCACCTTGGTCAATGAAGGAGATTTGGACGCCTGCTCATAAACCCGCTGAATCATACTTTTTCCGGCAATCATCGCCAATGGCTTTCCCGGAAATCGGGTGGAGGCATAACGTGAAGGAATAATTCCGAGGATTTTCATTTGATTGTGAATTTAGCAAAGTGGTCAGACGACTAATGCATCGGAACAAAGAAGTCGTCCGACCACTAAATGCCAGACTAAAAGTGGTCGGACGACGATTTCGTCGCGGAAGATAGTCGTCTGACCACAGTTCCCAAATTTTCGTTTGCCTATCATCTCACAAATCTTGGTTTATTGGTTATTCTTCCTGCTCCTAAAGACCAAGGTGTATTTCCAGACGCTTCCAGATTCTGCGAACGCTGGAAGGTCTTAAGTCTATATCTAAAAAAGGCCATGAATTTCTCCGTTTACTTTATCGATAACAATACTCAAATCTTCGGGCTTGTTAAAGTTCAGATTGTCAACATCAATAATGAGTAATTTCCCCAATGTGTAAGACGAAATCCAGTTTTCGTATCTTTCATTGAGTAATTTTAAATAATCGAGCCGTATCGACTCTTCGTATTCCCTTCCCCTGGTCTGGATTTGTTCAACCAGCGTAGAAACAGAAGCCCTTAAATAAATGAGCAGATCGGGTGGCTCAATAAACGAACTCATTAATTCGAATAAAGCACTGTAATTTTCAAAATCACGGCTCGACATGAGGTTCATCGAATGAAGGTTGGGCGCAAAAATGTTGGCATCTTCATAAATTGTCCTGTCCTGGATAATATTCTGTCCACTTTTTCTGATTTCTACAACCTGACGGAAGCGGGAATTCAAGAAGTAAACCTGCAAGTTAAACGACCAGCGCTGCATGTCTTCATAAAAACTGTGCAAATACGGATTGTTATCAACATCCTCAAAATGGGGTTTCCAGCCCAAATGCTTTGCCATTAATCTTGTTAGTGTAGTTTTTCCCGAACCGATATTTCCTGCTATTGCTAAATGCATTGGCTATTTTTTTTACGAATTTAAATTATTTTTTGGTTTTATTGTATTTTAATGATAAGTAATTATTTTTGTAGTTGTAGTTGTTCCACCATATCAACCTATTCGGTCTGCATATTCGTGGCAACATCATTTCTAAAGCAAACTTAAAATCTCGTCCACATATTTTCTTTCATTCGAAAGGCGTGGTACTTTGTTCTGTCCACCCAATTTGTCATTCATTTTCATCCATCTATAAAAAGTACCTTCTGGCACTTGTATAACATCCGGATGCGTTAAAACAAGATCGTGATAGCGCTTGGCTTCATAATCAGAATTTGCCGATTTCAAAGCGTTATCAAGCACTTCACAAAAGAAATCAGGATTATCCGGCAAACGTATGAATTCGATAATCCATTGGTGGTTTATATTTCCATCTTTCATTAATGGTGCTGCCGTATATTCGTGAATAACTGCCCCTGTTTTCAGGCAGGCAACTTCGATGGCTTTCTCGGCATTGTCAATAATCACTTCTTCACCAACCACATTTATAAAACTTTTTGTCCGTCCGGTAATCAGTATCCGATAAGGATCAGTACTGGTGAAAGTGACAGTATCACCAATCAGATATCGCCACAACCCTGCATTGGTACTAATTACAATGGCATAATTCTTCCCTATTTCAACTTCATGAAGCTGAACAGTTTTCGACTGCCCGGCATTGAATTCGCTCATCGGGATAAATTCATAAAAAATCCCATAATCAAGCATCAACAACAAATCCGGTTTTCCCTTCTGATCCTGAATACCAAAAAAACCTTCCGAAGCATTGTATGTATCGAAATAAACCATTTTTTCGGAAGAAATAATTTGTTTGTATTGTTGTCGATAAGGTTTGAAGTTTACACCGCCGTGAAAGAAAACTTCCAGGTTTGGCCACACTTCCATCAGATCGGTTTTGTTTGCTTTTTTCAATATTTTCTTGAGCAGGACCAACATCCAGGAAGGTACCCCTGAAATACTTGTAACATCATGATCTATTGTTGACTCGGCCATCAACTCCAGTTTGTTTTCCCACTCATCCATTAAGGCAATAGTTAATGAAGGGGTGCGCTTAAACTGTGCCCAATAGGGTAGGTTCTGCATAAGGATTGCCGAGAGATCACCCTCATAATAAGAGGCATTACTAAGCTCCTGAACAACCCCACTTCCACCCATCACCAGGCTTTTTCCTTCAAAAAAATCTGACTCAGGATACAAGCTGAAATAAATAGAAAGCATGTCCTTTCCAGCCTTATAATGACATTCTTCGATGGCTGATTCGGTAACAGGAATAAATTTACTTTTTCCTGCTGTTGTACCCGACGACTTGGCAAACCACTTCACCTCTTCGGGCCAAAGCAAATTTTGTTCACCAGCTCTTAAGCGATCGATTGTGGGTTTCAGGTCTTCGTAACTGCTTATTGGTACCCTGTCTGCAAACTCAGCAATACTGCCAATACTTTTATAATCATATTTACGACCCCACTCGGTATCCTTTGCCGTTGCTACCAATTTTTTAAACCACTCAGCCTGCACATCATGCGGATATTTTCTGAACAGCTCAATTTGATGAATACGCTTCTTAATCAGCCAGTTTAATACCGAATTAATCAGGGTCATAAGTGAAAGTTTCCTTTGAAAATTTAAGCATCAAAAATAAGAAAAAACGAGTGCGGACTTTCAAACTTCTTGGTGGTTTTTCTTTATGGCCTATAACCGCCTTGAAGTTTGCTATCTTTACCCCATGATTTGCTTTCCAAACGGAAAAATAAACCTCGGTCTTCGTGTGGTATCAAAAAGACCGGATGGTTTTCACAATATTGAAACCCTATTTTATCCCGTCCCCATAAGAGATGTGCTGGAGTTTCTACCTGCAGATACATTTCAACTAAACGTTTCGGGATTGCCCATAGATATAGAAAAAGAGAACAATCTTATTTATAAAACCTGGGTGCTGTTACATAACAAATACAAAATTCCCCCTCTGCAAGTACACCTTCATAAGACTATTCCACCTGGCTCGGGTCTGGGTGGTGGCTCTGCAAATGTTGCCTTTTTCATAAAAGCAACAAATACATATTTTGAGCTTGGTCTTAATAAATCCAAAATGAAAAAACTTGCCGGACAATTGGGCAGTGATTGCCCCTTTTTTATAGAAAATAAAGCAGCATTTGCAAGTGGAAAAGGAGAGGTTCTGCAAACTGCGAACATCAGTTTAAAAGGGAAATATTTGCTTATTATCAAACCTAAAATTCAAGTTTCTACCCAAAAAGCGTACAGTATAATCCAGGCAGAAAAGCCAGAAATCCGTTTATCAGAAATTATTTCTAAACCCATTGATCAGTGGAAAAATATATTGCTGAATGATTTTGAAAAACCTATCTTCAAACTACACCCTGAAATCGGCAATCTTAAAAATAACATGTACAGTATTGGGGCTGCTTATGCTTCGATGACAGGAAGTGGCTCTGCTGTTTTTGGAATATTCGAAAACAAGCCCATTTTGAAAAATATCAATCCAAATAACTACTTTTGGGCTGGAAAACTTTAATGCAACAATATGAATAAAATCACATTAATAACAGGAGCTACTAGTGGTATTGGAAAAGCTTGTGCCATACATTTTGCAAAAAATAATCACGACCTCATCATTAGCGGGCGCAGGGCAGAAAGGCTGCAAAAACTTGCAACAGAATTGGTGAAAGAATATCAGGTTCAAGTACTAACTTTGGCCTTCGATATCAGGGACAAGCAGGCAACCGAAAAGGCTATTTCTTCCCTTAAGGACAAATGGAAAAATATCGAAATCCTTGTAAACAATGCAGGATTAGCCGCCGGACTAAACACGGTGCAGGATGGATTAATTGACGATTGGGAACGAATGATCGACACCAATATAAAAGGACTTTTATACATGAGCAGGGCTATTTTACCTTTGATGATTAACAATGGAAAAGGCCATATTATTAATATCG
>Ga0164318_10006325_pt1 | contig 11472 bp, 14 predicted proteins | sample GuaBasSedimGuay9_FD_113734 | JGI IMG/M metagenome (GOLD analysis project Ga0164318, IMG submission 113734) | Subseafloor sediment microbial communities from Guaymas Basin, Gulf of California, Mexico - Guay9, Core 4571-4, 0-3 cm | ecosystem: Environmental > Aquatic > Marine > Hydrothermal vents... | reverse complement strand
TTTTTATAGATTCTTGAGAAGATTTACAATCTTTTTCTATTAGCAAAACCATCAGCTTTTTATTCTCTTTTATTGCTGCTTGATGGGCTTTATCAAAGTTTCCATACCAGCTCACGTGACTAGCATTTAATGTTAGTGCTAGCAGTGTTGTGAAGAGTAAAAAACGCATTAATTGTCTTGGGATAAATTATAATCTACTAGCTCTCCATCAAGAGATTTTAAAAATGCCTCTAAAGCATCAAGTTGAGATTTTGATAAATCAACTCCTACTTGGTTTTTGCTCATAATTTCTATACTCTCACGCAACTCTTTAACTACGCCATTGTGGAAATATGGTCCTGTTTTAGATATATCTCTGAGAATAGGCACTCTAAATGTTCTATCACCATTTTTGCCCATGAAACCACCTACGTTTTCAAATGGATATGGATGATACATTTTAAAGTTAAAGCTAATATCTTTAACATGTCTACCTTTTGTTTTTTCGTTGAAAGTTGTAGTTAGGTTTAAAAAGCTATTGTAGTCACGAAGAGGAAATTTTTGAATTCTTTGACCGCCTATTGCCGGACCAAAATGACAACCCTTACAGCCCATATCTATGAAAAGGTTTAAGCCTCTTTTTTCTTGAGTGTTTAAAGCGTTGATATTCCCATCTAAAAAATCATCAAATCTTCCACGTGTAACGAGTGTTTTTTCATACACTGCAATTACTTTTGTAATATTATCAAAGGTAACAGAATCATCACCAAATATTTCTTTAAACTTATCTCTATATTTTGCGTTTTCTTTTACTCGCTCTTCTACTAGTTCAGGAGTGGATGCCATCTCGAAATGTGCTTGCATTGGGCCTTTTGCCTGTTCTCTTAAAGTAGATACTCTTCCATCCCAAAACAGGTGTTTAGAGTAGGCTGTATTTAAAACTGTTGGAGAGTTTAGATGGCTTGGATTTTCTTGTTCTAGATATCCAATTGCTGTAGGCTTCCCATCTTCTCCACCTTTTTTTAAATTATGACACTTTGCACATGCAAGGCTTCTGTCTTTAGATAGATTTTTATCAAAAAATAGTTTTTTACCTAGTAGAATTTTAGGAATAGTCATAGGATTTTCTGGATCATCTACCTGGCTTTTTAAAATCTCAAAATCTTTTGGAATAGGTTTAAGACCTTTAATAAGTGCCTTTTGAATTAAAGCATCATTTGCTACTGCAGATATAGTAATAAAAATTAAAAGTGACAGATAGTGCATAGATTATCCTTTGCCTTTAAGTATAATAGTATATTATACACTTTAATAAATAAATTGACTAATATTAAAGAAAAAAGAGGAAGTATGGATTTTTTCAAATATATACACGCAGTAGGAACTGGACCAAAAGGTAACAGAGATTTAACATTAGAAGAGTCCAAAGATATGATGGAACAGATTTTAAATAAGAGTATACCTAATGAGCAGGCTGCTGCGTTTCTTTTAGGCTGGAGGCTTAAACCTGAAACTGCTATAGAATTCCGTGGAGCTATTGAAGCGTGTGAGTCGTTTATAGAAAAAACAACGATTGCTAACTCTTTAGAGCTTGGATATCCATTTGATGGAAAAGCAAAAAATCCTTATATGTTTCCACTTGTAGCAAAAGTACTTGAGGAGTCAGGACTTAGCTTAGTAGTTGTTGGAGATGAACTGACTCCTTCAAAGGGTGGAATAACTATAAAAGAGATATGTAACAACATAGAATTAAATACAAATGCTCACTATTTTGACCGAAAAGATTTTTTCCCAGAGATGAGTGAATTAACGGAGCTTCGCATGAAATTAGGGCTTCGTAGTGGTTTTAATACTATAGAAAAGCTTCCAGGTATTGCTAATAGTGAATATGCCGTAACGGGTGTTTTTCATAAACCTTATGTAAAAAAATATATAGAAATTTTTTCTGATAGATATAAAAGATTTGCTCTTATTCAAGGAAATGAGGGAACACCAGAACTATTCTCAAAAGGTAGACTTTGGATTACAAATGGTGGTGATGTAGATGAAATTATAGTTGACCCAGCATATTATGGGATTAACTATACAAAATCTTGGGATACTATTACTCTTGAAAATTCTCTAAGTCAGCTTAATAACCCATCTGATGAGTATCTGAAGTTAGCAAAACTAAATGCAGCTGTGTACCTTTTTATAACTCAAAATACAGCGAGTATTGATGAAGCTTGGGAAAGATTAAACTAAGTGGATAAATTCTCTAATCACATAAGAAATATCTTACATGGCTTCTTCCTTTCTATTGGTACTACGATAGCAGAACCATCAACAATTTTACCACTTATAGTAAACTATTTTGGTGGTAGTTCCATGTTGGTTGGTTTCTTTGCCGCCTTACTTCGTGGTGGAGCAATTATAGTTCAATTGTTCGCTGCATTTCAAGCACAGAGTTATAGGCGTATGTTGCCATATATCCGTCGTGTTTTTGTTATTAGATTTTTAGCATGGTTTTTTATTGGTGTGGCTATTATAGCTTTTGGAGATAATTCACCAAATTTAACTCTGTTTTCTATAGGTTTAGGCCTTTTTATCTTCTCCTTTAGTGCGGGTTTTGGTGCTATCTATTTTAAAGATATTATAGGTAAGATTTTCTCTCATAAATTTCGTGGCAAAACGATGGCATATCGCCAGTTTTTCAGTGGGGCAGGTGGTTTGATCAGTGGTGCTTTAGCTGGTTGGATTATCTCAGTTTTTCCTGCACCAGATAGCTACGGATATCTATTTATAGTTAGCTCTTTTATAATGGGTTTAGGATATCTCTCTTTTGGAACAATTGATGAACCTGTCAAAGAAGAAGTAACACAAAGAGAAAACTCATTTAAAAAGTTTTTACATAACTCTTGGACACTTTTAAAAGGTGATAAAGACCTTCAAATACAACTAAAAACCTTTCTTTTAGCCTATGGCTATTTAATAGCTTTACCATTTATAATTTTAGATGCACAGGTAAAAATAGATCTTGATGGTGTTGCAATTGGTAGCTTAATAACAACTCAGATGATTGGTGCGATGCTTAGCAACTTTTTATGGGGAAGACTCAGTGGAAGAGGGCTGAATAAATTAACAGCAAATATCTCTATATCTTTACAAATTATTGCTATTTTGATTGCGTTTAGTGCCTCATCGCTTTATGAGTATATGTTTATATTTTTCCTTGTAGGTGCTGCTCTTGATGGTAATAGAATAGCATCTGGAAACCTGATACTAGCTCTTGCTCCTGCGGATAAAAGGCCTGTATATGTTGCTTTGCAGATTAATATAGTTTCATTCGGATTGTTTTTCTCAATAGTCGGAGGTGTGATTTTACATTTTATGAACTACGCAGTTTTATATAGCACTGCGTTTGCAATGCTACTTTTAGCTCTTTACTTCTCTTTTAAGCTAAAAGATTAGATTCCAAAAAAGCTTTTTATGAAGGCTCTCTCTTTTGGAGTTTCAATAAATATTTTAACAGTTGAATTGTCATCTTGTCTAACAATAATATCGTTATTTTCTACACTTAGATGAGTCTTAGCCCATTCTTTGTCTAGCTCATCTAAACGGTGAAGAACTTCAGCCGCGTTTATCTTCTCTTTAAAATCTTCATTTTTTGTATTTAATATAGTTAACCCACCAATTCTTTTTTCTAGATAATAAGGGCTATAAACTTTGACAGCCTTGTAGATTCTCTCTTCTTTTTTTTCTGGCATAGCTCTATCCATAGCTCTAATTCCCATTATTAAAAATCCTGCTAATAGGCCAAATATTACTATTCTCTTTGTTAAACTTGCTGGTTCAGTTTCTTCGCTCATCTATTGCTCCATTTTTGTATATAATTTTTTGCTTTTTCATCAAGCATTTTCATTCTCTCTTTACCCTTTGGTAGAGTTTTTCTTAAATCTTTCATCTCTCGTAAAAAATCACCTATGCTATCTGGAATAAGGTTTTGCAGATAAATTCTTAGATGTTTTGCCATTGCAGGACTTGCACCTGACGTTGATACAGCAATTGTCAAGTCATCTTTTTTAATATATGATGGAAAGATGAAATCGCAGTAGTCTACGGAGTCTACGGAGTTACATAGACAGTTGTACTGCTTTGATTCTGCAAATATTTCTGCCTGAAGAGGAATATCATCTACGGCAACAATTACTACTGCAAAATCTTTGATGTCGCCAGTTACATAAGCACGTTTTTCAAATGAAAGATTATTCTTTTTTATATCTTTTGCCATATCATTTGATAAGTCAAGTGAAATGACAGAAATATCTTTAGTAAAATCTAAAAGATGGTCTAGTTTTTCATAGGCAATATAGCCACCACCAACGATTAAAATCTTCTTATTGTCAAGCTTTAAAAAAGCTGGAAAGTAAGCCATTTAAGCTCCTAATTATCTTAGTATTCTTTTGTGGTGACATAATAGCATATTATATAAAATTACAAACTTGATTCGTATCAACTATAATTAATTTAAATTAGATTACAATCACCAATATAAAAATAACCTATGAAAGACATGAAATGATAAAAGATGAAATACTATCTAGAATACAGAAGAAATTTCCATTAGTTGCAAAGCCTTTTGCAGCAATTGCTGATGAATTGGATATGAGTGAAGCTGAAGTTTTAGAGATACTCCAAGCTGAGAAAAAAGCTGGTATTATCCGTCAAACATCCGCTATTTTTGACACTAAAAGATTGGGTTACAAATCTTCACTAGTTGCGTTTAAAGTTCAAAAAGAAAAAATTGATGCTGCTGTTGAGATTATAAATTCTCATCCTGGTATTTCACATAATTATGAGAGAAATCATGATTTCAATATCTGGTTTACGCTTGGTGTTTCGCCTGATTCTAAATTAGGGTTAGATAAAACAGTTGAGATACTTGCAGAGCTTACTGAAGCAGATGAATTTATCATGCTTCCAACTCTTAAGCTTTTTAAGATAAATGTTAAGCTAGATACAACTGGAAAAGATGAGAAGAAAGAGAAAGTTAAAAAAGTTGTTCACACTGAAGTAAATATGACTCCTCTTCATAATGATATAGTGCAAAGAGCTCAGTATGATATAGAGATGGTAAGTGAGCCGTTTAAAAAGATTATAGAAGAACTTAATATTAGTTATGATACATTTTTTGGAGTTTTAAAAGAGCTTCAAGAAGCTGGTTACATGAGAAGGTTTGCTTCAATTTTAAATCATAGAAAAGCTGGTTTTAATGCGAACGCTATGGTTGTGTGGGATGTAGATGAGGCTAATGGTGAAGAGATTGGTGCGACTGCAGCTGCATTTAGTGCAGTTAGTCATTGTTATCTTCGTCCAAAATATTCAAACTGGCCATATAACCTCTTTACAATGGTTCATGGAAAAACTACGGATGAGACAAATGATATAATTGCTGAAATGGCAACTGAAATTGAATCAAAATCTCATATGCCTCTTTATAGCTCAAGAGAGTTTAAAAAGGTACGCATAGAGTACTTTACCCCGGCTGATGCAGCTTGGGAATCAAAATATATTTAAATAGGAAATAGAATGGAACTTTTTTTAGAATTAGAAGCTGTGTATCTTGTAATAGGTACTTTTATTATGGTAGTAACTGCTGTTGTTACAACAAGGGACTTTATACCAAAAGTTGCGTTTAAGAGAGGTATGATTGGTGTAGGGCTTACTCTTGCAGTTCTAATTTCATTTCACTACAATATGACTACATCGAGAATGGAAGGGGTTAAAGAACTTTTTAATTCTGGTGAGACTATTATTTGTGAAAATAAGATGCGTCGTACAATTTCAAGATCAGTTTTACTTTCTCAAGATCTTGGATGGACTATTGTAGGTGATGAGTTTACAAATCCTGATTATGAGAGAAATTTTCACACTTCTAGATGTATAGAATTTGATGGGATAGTTCCAAAGTAGATGATATCAGTTCTAAAACGCTATGGTATGGCACTATTTTTTCTTTTACTAGTAATATTTTTAATGATACTCGGAACAATGGGTGTTATGAATTTTGGAAACAGTATGGTAAATGATATTGGAGTTGAGATGAAACCAAGAGGTGAAAATATAACTAAGGAATTAATTAAATGACAACAACTATTGTGCTAATAATTGCAGTTTTATTAAGTGTAGGATTTCATTTCATTGGAGTCTATGTCGAAGCTAAAAAAACAATTTGGATTATGCTAGTTTTGATGTGGGCTGGATCTATTAATATTGCTATGAGTGAGATAAAACCTAGCGGGTATGAAGAGGTAGAAAAGATGAAAGGTCAATTTAGTGATACTGATTTGGTAATTCAAGAAGCTGGCGAAGAGATATCTGTTTATGAGATGATAGGTATTAAAAAAAGTTACATTAAAAATAACCCTAAGAAGTAACCTCTTAGTGTCTTGCTAAGTTGTAAAATACATTGTATCTAATGATAATCATCTCATTAGGTCTTGGATAGCGGCTGTAAGCATAACTTATAGTTTCTTTTGTTGTGTCATCAAGAACATAATAACCACTCTTTTCTAAGAATCTAAAGTCTGTCATATCTCCATTTGGATGAAGTTTAAACTCAATTACATTAGTTCTATTTACATTTAAATCACGACCTAGGTTTACTCTCGCAACACGACTTAGTACCTCTTGTGTAATACGTCTCATAATCTCTTGATTATCTAAAATATATTTCTGTTGTCCTGTAGTTAGTTTTCCAAATTCATCCCCGTATAACTCTTTAATATTTTGAGATATATTTCCACCAGATGCTACTTTTTTACTCTTTTTTTTCTCTTCTTGTGCTGATTTATCTTCATATAACCAAGCCATATCATCTTTAGGTTTTGTCTTTTTTTTAGGCTTTTTGGTTAGATTTGCATCAGGTTTTTTTGATAAAAGAGGAATGTATGGTTTTGTTGGTGGCAGTGGTTCGACTTTTGGTTTAGGCTTAGGCTTTGGTTTGCTTGGAGTTGGCTTTTTATTCAGTGTTGGCTTTTTAACAGGCTGTGAAGGTTCATATTTTACAGGAGGTTGTTTTATTATCTTTTTTAGTTGAGAACCCTTTGGCATTGGTGGGGCAATAGGCGTTGGTTTTATTTTCTTTTTTGTAAGTCCTGCTTTTTTATCTACTTTTGGCATCTCTTTTAGAGATATTTTTATCTTTTTATCTTTTTCTTTTTGCTCTTTTTTTATTTCAGGAGACATTATTCCTAATATCCAAAAAACAAGTACTAATAAGAGGTGAATAAGTAGTGCAACTCCAAGAGCAAAAGTAGATCTATTCAAATTTATCCATTTAATTTTAAGTGTGATGATTATAGCAAATAAAAGTTAAGGGCACTTTGCTATAATTACAAAAAAATTATTAAGGTCAGCATAATGAGTACAGAAGCATCAAAAAAAGCATTTCAAGAGGCACAAAGTCTTATTCCTGGTGGAGTAAATTCTCCAGTAAGAGCATTTAAAAGTGTTGGAGGAACTCCAATCTTTATTACAGAAGGTGAGGGTGCTTATTTAAAAGATGTTGATGGAAACAAATATGTTGATTATGTTCAGTCTTGGGGACCACTTATTTTTGGTCATAGAGATGAATCTATTGAAGCTGCTGTTATTGAGGCTGTAAAACATGGTCTTAGTTTTGGTGCTCCAACAGAAGCTGAGACAGAGTTAGCAAAACTTGTTGTGGGATTTTTTGACTCTATTGATAAAGTAAGATTTGTAAGTAGTGGTACAGAGGCTGTAATGAGCGCTATTCGTCTTGCTCGTGGTTTTACTAATCGTGATGATATTGTTAAGTTTACGGGTTGTTACCATGGCCATAGTGATGCTCTTTTGGTTGAAGCGGGTTCAGGTGCTGCTACTTTTGGAAATCCAAGCTCTCCTGGTGTTCCAGCTGACTTTACTAAACATACACTTTTAGCTGAGTATAACAACATTGAGAGTGTAAGAAAATGTTTTGCAGACTCTAGCGATATCGCTTGTGTAATTATTGAACCAATTGCAGGAAATATGGGTCTAGTTCCAGCAGATAAAGAGTTTTTACATGAGCTTAGAGAGCTTTGTGATGCAAATGGTGCTCTACTTATCTTCGATGAAGTTATGAGTGGCTTTAGAGGTACTATAAATGGTGCTGAATCTATCACTGGTACTAAACCAGATATCGTTACTCTTGGTAAAGTTATTGGTGGTGGTATGCCTGTTGGTGCTTTTGGTGCGCGTTCAGAAATCATGTCACAGCTTTCTCCTGATGGGCCAGTTTATCAAGCAGGAACACTTAGTGGAAATCCAGTTGCAATGGCGGCAGGATTCGCGGCTCTTTCTAAACTAAAACAAAACGCTAGAGTTATGGCTGTTTTAAATGAGCGTGCTACAAGATTAGTAGAGGGTATGCAAAAAGAAGCTGAGGCTTGTGGTATTACAATGCAGATTGATACAAGAGGAAGTATGTTTGGTTTCTTTTTTAATGATAAACCAGTTAAAAACTTTGCTGATGCTTGCCGTAGTGATGCTGAACTTTTTGCTAAATTTCACGCTGCTATGCTTGAGGAAGGTTTTTATTTTGCTTGTTCACTTTATGAGACAGGTTTTATTTCAACTGCAACTACTGATGAGATGATTGAAGATACAATTAAAGCGAGTGCAAAAGTTTTTAAAGTGATTAGAAATGGCTAACCAAGATAACAATACTGAAGATCGTAAACCAAGAATAAAGCCAATTATAGAGGCTGCTGATAGTCTATCGCTTGGTATATCGATGGTTGTAGCTGTTCTTATGGGTTTTGGTATTGGATGGTTACTTCGTAGTTTAACTGGTATAGGTTGGCTTTTTTGGGTAGGTATTGCTATCGGTATTGCAGCGGCAATTTTGAATGTCTATAAAGCTTACTCGAAACAGTATAAATCTTATGAAGAGTTAGCAAAAGAGCCTCGTTATGCTATTAAAAAGCAGCTTGAAGAAGAGAGTGGCTGGGATGCAGAGGATGATGAGGATTATGGTGAAAAAAGCTATTAAGATTATAGGGATTGCAGAACTGGTAGTTCTGTTCTTTTATTTTTACTCTTTTGAAGTTTTTATAAATATCCAAATTGCCTTTCTTAGTTCGCTATTTGTTATATTAGGTGCATCATTTGCATATAAAAAAATGGTTCAAACACAGGTTGAATCGGATAATTATGAAGGAAAAAGAGATCTTCTTGACGATATAGAAGATCCCCATGAGCTTTATGATGACAAGGTGAATGACGAAGTCAGAGAAGGTGCCCTGGGGTATGAGCCTATTAATGATGCTCCGGTTGAAGAACTAGACCTTAAAGCTATAGTTAAAGAAGAGAGAGCTAAGATAAAAACTCTAAGTGTTAAGAGTATGAAACATGGAGCAAAGGGGAGTGTATCACTTTTTAGACTTGTTCCATATCTATTTTTAGTTTTAGGATTTATTGCACTTAAAAATAATGAACTTCTAGATATAGCTATTTATCTTCCATCACTTTTGATTGGCATAGTGGTGGGTTCTATCTCCTCAAAAGAGTTTAATTCTTAAGAGGTAATCATCGGTATATTAAGAGTTAAGTCCTTCTTTATATCAATATAGAAATTACTGCTCTCTGCCATAACTTTAAGCTCACTACTCCTTGTCTTATTCATGTTTTCTGCACTAACTCTTATAGAAAATAGACTATATTTCTTATTTTCAAATTTTATATGCTCACCAATCCTATAGAATACTTTTGTTTTGATGATATCATTATCTTCAAAGCATGAATATATTTTATTTAGAATCTTAATAAACTTATTTGAGTTTATGATAATATCTGGAATAGTGGGATCATAATCTTTAAGGTACTTGATATCTGAACTTATAGAATTTGTAGATATGCACAAATCAATTAATGTAAATATATTTGTGAGTTGACCATCAGATTTAGGGGTTTTAAGCTTAAACAGTGGGGTTTGATAGAGCTTGATACCGATTTGATCTTCATCTTCATAACCAACAGTAATCCCAAAAAATTTATAACGCCCAAGCTCTAAATCTACAAATGTTGTTTTAAAACCAAAAGTTACATTTGCATAGGCTTTTGCTAAATCAAAAAGTTCAGTTGGAGTAGTAGAACCCAGAAGAAATTGTGCTTCTGAGTTTAAAGAGAGTATCTTGCCATTAATATTAAAGAGCACAAAAGGGTTGTAGTCATACTCAATCCATTGTTGCTCAAAAGTCATATTTTTAAAACTTACTCTTCTATATAGTTCTTAAGTTTACGACCAACTTTAGGGTGTTTTAGTTTCTTAATAGCACTAGATTCGATCTGACGAACACGTTCGCGTGTAACACTCAGTTCTTTACCAATCTCTTCTAGAGTTCTATCACTCTCATCATCCATGATTCCAAAACGCAGCTTGATAACAGCTTTTTCTCTCTCATTTAACTGCTCTAGTACAGTTTCAATTTGAATTCTTAAATCATCTTTTAGTATAGCATCTGATGGAGAAACAGATGTTTTGTCTTCGATAAAGTCACCAAAACGACCATCATCTTCACTACCAATAGGAGCTTCAAGAGATATAGGTTCTTTTGTAATTTTAATTACATTTTTAACTTTCTCTACAGAAAGACCAACTTCCTCAGCAATTGTATCTACATCTGGCTCTTTACCATGTTCTTGAAGGTGTTTACGCATGATTTTATTAATACGATTGATAGTCTCAATCATATGAATAGGAATACGAATAGTTCTAGCTTGATCAGCAATAGCACGAGAAATAGCTTGACGAATCCACCATGTAGCATAAGTTGAGAATTTATAACCTTTTTGGTACTCAAACTTATCAACTGCTTTCATGAGACCGATATTTCCTTCTTGAATAAGGTCAAGGAATGGAAGACCACGATTTGTATAACGCTTAGCAATAGAAACAACAAGTCTAAGATTTGATTTTGCCATTTTTGTTTTAGAGATTTCAGATATATTTTTACCACGTTTAATCTGTTCTAAAATATCAGCAAGTTTTTCAGGTTCCATATCAAAAGAATTTTTAGATGCTTCTTTTGTTTGAACTAGTTTTTTGATTTCCATATATGTAGAAACCATTGTAGCTTCTGGAACCATATTGGATATATCTTCTTTGTTTAGTTCTTGAATTTTAGCTACTAAAACGTTGTGATTTGCTTTTAGTGTTGCATTGAAAAGTGGAAGTTTATATTCGAGTCTTTTTAACTCTTTATCGTAACCATCGTCACTTTTAAGTGCTGTTTCCATCGCTTTTACAAGTTCATTGATAAGTTTAGAAGTTGGTCCTAAATCAAGAAGTCTGTTTTTAAGAACAGACTTCTTAAATGTTACACCTAAATAGTAAAGAATAATCTCTTCATTTAAGTCAGCATCTAAGTTTTCAGGAGCTTTATCTGCAAATTTAATCCAATCTTTTTTAGCTTTTTCTAGTGCTTTAAAGCTTGTTGATACTTTTTCAAC
>Ga0164318_10006324_pt1 | contig 11473 bp, 11 predicted proteins | sample GuaBasSedimGuay9_FD_113734 | JGI IMG/M metagenome (GOLD analysis project Ga0164318, IMG submission 113734) | Subseafloor sediment microbial communities from Guaymas Basin, Gulf of California, Mexico - Guay9, Core 4571-4, 0-3 cm | ecosystem: Environmental > Aquatic > Marine > Hydrothermal vents... | reverse complement strand
TTGAATTGAATTTAAAATTAACATTGTAATTTAACTGTATTGTTGGGATGTTTAGGATGAAAAAAGAATTAATCAGAAATTTTTGTGTGATTGCGCATATTGACCATGGTAAATCTACTCTTGCTGACAGGATTTTGGAAATTACCGGCACAATAGAAAAAAGGCAGCTGCAGGAACAGATATTGGATAATATGGAATTAGAAAGGGAAAGAGGCATTACGATTAAAGCTTCTGCAGTAAGAATACTTTATTCCGCGAATAATGGCAGCCAATATCAGTTAAATCTTATTGATACCCCAGGACATGTTGATTTTAGTTATGAAGTGGCAAAATCGCTTTCTGCTTGTGAAGGCGCTTTACTACTCGTTGACGCGGCGCAGGGTATAGAAGCCCAGACCGTAGCTAATTTTTACCTTGCGGAAAATCAGAATTTAACAATTATCCCGATAATTAATAAAGTTGACCTGCCGCATGCTGACTGTGTGAATGTGAAACGGCAGATCCAGGATGTATTTTTAATTGAAGACGAGCCAATATTGGCCAGCGCGAAAATTGGCAAGGGCGTTGAGCAGGTTTTAGAAAAAATAGTAGAAAAAATTCCGCATCCTTCAGGCAGTAATGACGCCAAACTGCAAGCGTTAATTTTTGATTCTGTGTTTAATAATTTTAAGGGTGTAATTGTTTATGTGCGTGTAGTTAATGGAGTGCTTCGGCCTAAAATGCAGGTTAAGTTTATGGCTACAGGCAATCAATATGAGGTTTTAGAAACCGGGATATTTAAGCCTGAACCGGAAAAAGTAGATAAACTTGAATGCGGGGAAGTTGGTTATATTTGTTGTAATATTAAAGATCCTGCTGAAATATTAATTGGCGATACAGTTACAGATTTTAAAAATTCTTGTCTTATCCCTTTGCCTGGATTTAAGAAAATGCAGTCTCTGGTATTTTGCGGGCTTTATCCGGTAAACAGCAAGGATTTCTCTCATTTACGCATAGCATTAAATAAATTAAAATTAACTGATGCGGGTATTGTTTTTGAGCCTGAAACAAGCAGTGCTTTGGGGTTTGGGTTTCGCTGCGGATTTTTAGGGCTTTTGCATATGGAAATTGTGCAGGAGCGCCTGGAAAGAGAATTTCAGCTAAATCTTGTGGCTACAACGCCTGGTGTTGTTTACCAGATTAGTCAAACTGATGGGCAGGAAGTAGAAGTGGACAGCCCTTCAAAATTTCCTGAAGCAGTTAAGATTGTTTCTATAAAGGAGCCTTATATTGTGGCAATTATGATTGTGCCGCATGAAAATTTAGGCGCAGTAATGAGTTTGGCTCAGTCAAGGCGCGGCATTTATAAAACTAAGGAATTTTTAGACGAGAAGAGAATGATGCTTACTTATGAATTTCCTTTAGCAGAAATTATTGTTGATTTTTATGATCAGTTAAAATCGTTGACCAGGGGGTATGGTTCTGTTGATTATGAGGTTAAAGGTTATCGGGAAACACAATTAGTTAAACTTGATATTTTAATTAATCATGATTTATGCGACGCGTTGTCATTTTTAGTGCATAAAGATAGTGTGCAGTATAAAGGCAGGCAGATTGTTGTGAAATTGCGGAAGTTAATTCCGAGACAGCTTTATGACGTGGCAATTCAGGCTGCAGTTGGCGCTAAAGTGATTGCCAGAGAAACAGTAAAAGCAATGGGTAAAAATGTTACCGCAAAATGTTATGGCGGCGACATCAGCAGAAAGAGAAAACTCTGGGAAAAACAGAAAGAGGGACGCAAGCGGATGAAACAGTTTGGCAAAGTGCAAATCCCTCAGGAAGCTTTTATGGCTATTTTAAAAATATAATATACTCAAACCTATTACGTTTGAGTATAATCGCCCTTATAAATAAATAATGGAGGATAGAATGTATTCAAAGATAAAAACAATAGTTAAAAGGTATGCTTTAAATCCTAAAACTAAAGCAGTGTTTAAAGAGTACGCGGAATCTTTACTGATTGCCCTTGTCCTGGCAATGATTATCCGTACCTTTGTAATTCAGGCATTTAAAATCCCTACAGGCTCAATGAATCCAACATTAATTGCTGGTGACCGTATTTTAGTAAATAAATTTATTTATCGGTTTCGTAAACCAGAAAGAGGAGAAATTGTGGTTTTTAAATATCCGCAAAATCCTAAATTACCTTATATTAAAAGGTTGGTTGGTGTTGGCCCTGAAAATATAGAAATCAGAGACGGCCGTATTCTGATTAATGAAGAGGAAACGAATAATCAGCACATAACTCCGAGGTTCTATTATAATCGTGGTGATTATGCCCAGGCTGGCCAGACTATAGATATCCCTGAAGATAATTTTTTCGTTTTAGGAGACAATAGCGGAAACAGTAAAGACTCACGTTATTGGGGATTTGTGCCGCGTAAAAATTTTCTTGGCAAAGCGCTTTTGATTTACTGGCCTTTAAATAGACTTCGGCTGTTGAAATAATTTTGAATAAAAAATGAATAAGCAGATGGGTAAAAATAATTTAGTTGCAATCATCGGCAGGCCTAATGTGGGTAAGTCTTGTTTGTTTAATCGCTTAGTGGGATACAGACAGGTGATCGTAGACCAACAGGAGGGGATTACCAGAGACAGAGTTTATGCTTCTGTTGACTGGGACAGGCGAGATTTTGCGATTGTAGATACAGGCGGGATTTGTTTTTCCGCTCAAGGAAATATTAATTTTTGTATTTTAAGTCAGGCTAAACAAGCTGTGGAGGAAGCAGAACTTTTACTTCTTGTTGTGGATTCAAAAATCGGCCCGGTTGCCGCTGATTTAGAAATAATAGAATTTTTGCGTCCATTTAAGAAAAAAATTATTTTAGTGCCTAATAAGGCGGATAATTCATTAGAATTAAATTCTTTATCTGAATTTTACGAAATGGGCATAGAAGCGATTGTTGCTGTTTCAGCGCTGCATGGCTTAAATATTGATGATTTGCTTGACTTGGTGATTAGTAAATTAGATTTTAAAGAAAAGGCAAATTTAGAAGAAAAATTGGGTTTAAAAGTTGCAATAATCGGCAGGCCTAATGTGGGAAAATCTTCATTTTTAAATAAGATATTAAAACAGGATAGAATGATTGTTGATGATTTCGCGGGTACAACCAGAGACGCGGTAGATACTGCGTTTATTTTTAATGAACAGGAAATGATTTTAATTGATACTGCGGGCATTAGAAGGGCAAAGAAAACTTATCGGGGTATAGATATATATTCGAGTTCACGCACAATTTCAGCAGTTAAAAGGGCTGACGTTTGTGTTTTGCTTTTAGACGCTGGCACCGGTATTTTACGCGACGATATGCAACTTTTTAAATTAGTTAAAGATCAGGGAAAATGTTGTGTTATCTTGATTAATAAAGCGGATACAGTAAACTTAAAATTAAAAAATTGTCTTGAGACACTTAACTTGAAAGCATATTTTATCAGCTTTGCTTTTGTGGGTTTGTGCTCTGTAAAATTTGACAAAAGTATGGATTTTGCTTTAAAATTTGTTCAAGCAGCTTGGGAGAATAGTCAAAGGAAAATATCACAGCAGCAATTGAATAAAATATTAAAAAATATTATCACAAATGTTAAGGGCAAAAGCTCAAGGGAAAATTTAAAATTACATTATCTTACTCAGGTCAGGCGAAATCCGCAGACTTTTGTTTTAATTGTGAATAATCCTGCATTTGTGAAAACTTCAGATTTAAGATATGTGGAAAGAGAATTAAGAAAGAATGATAATTTTCAAGGCGCGCCAATAAAAGTGTTATTAAAAAGGAAGACAAAACAGAAAAATGTTAAAAATTAGTTTAGGCATATTATTAAGTTATTTGTTAGGAGCTGTACCCGCGGCTTATATTTTAGTTAAAGCTTTTAAAGGTGTGGATATCAGGACTTATGGCAGCGGCAATGTTGGAGCAACTAATGCCTCAAGAATTTTGGGCAAATGGCTTGGTGCGGTGGTATTGGCGTTTGATATTTTTAAAGGTTTTTTTGTTGTAATAATCTTATCTAAGTTTTTCTTATGTCCTGAAATTGAGCCGGAAATTATTAAAGCTTGTTTTGGTTTAGCAGTGGTTTGCGGCCATATTTTTAATGTATTTTTAAGTTTTAATGGCGGCAAGGGAGTTGCCACAAGCGCTGGAGTGCTTTTAGGGATTGCTCCGTATTCTATTTTACTTGGAGCAGTGTGTTTTGTAATTGTTTTGTTGATTTCAAGATATGTGTCAGTAGGGTCAATGGTTTCAAGCATTGTGGTGCCGTTTTATTTGTTAATTATAGGAGGCCACTATAGTTATATAGTTTTGAGCGCTTTATTATGTATTTTAATTGTGGCAAAACACAAGACAAATATAAAAAGGCTGCTCAGGCGCAGTGAAAGGAAAATTTTTAGCAAAAAATGAAAATTACAATTATTGGAGATGGAGGGTGGGGCACAGCATTAAGCGTGCTTCTATCTAAAAAAGGAATTTCTGTAACACTCTGGGGAGCGTTCGCGGATTATATAAATATTTTAAAACAAAAAAGGGAAAATTTAAAATTTTTGCCTGGGATTACTATTCCTGAGTCTGTAAAATTTACAGATTCTTTGGAAATTGCTTTAAAAGGCGCGGAGATTGTTGTTTTAGCAGTGCCAGCGCAATATATGCGCGGTGTATTGCGGAAAATTAAAAAATATAACTGTGCTTTAATAAAATTTTTGACTGTGGCTAAAGGCATAGAACTTGAAACTGCGAAATTTATGTCTGAGGTAATTTGTTTGGAGCTTGGCAAAGTTAAATTGGCGGTATTGTCCGGGCCTAATATTGCCTCTGAGGTGGCTCAAGGTATCCCTTCGGCGTGTGTGTGCGCTTCTTTAGATAAAGATTTAAGTTTAGAAATTCAGGAAATTTTTACTTCTAATCTGTTTCGGGTTTATACACATAACGATTTAATCGGCGTGGAATTAGGCGGGGCATTAAAAAATGTTATTGCGATTGCTTGCGGAATTTGTGACGGTTTAGGCTTTGGTGCGAATACAAAAGCAGCGCTTTTGACCCGTGGATTAGCGGAAATAACCCGTTTAGGCAGAGCATTGGGCGCTGATTATAAGACTTTCAGCGGGTTGTCTGGAATGGGTGATTTAGTTGCCACCTGTTTTAGTGATAAAAGCCGCAACCGCTATCTTGGAGAGCAAATAGGTAAGGGAAAAAAACTTTCTGAAATTTTGTCAGGTACAGAAATGGTTATTGAAGGAGTGGTTACCACAAAATCTGCTTTAAAAGTTGCTACGGAGCATAATTTATCTCTGCCTATAACAAAAGAAGTTTTTAACGTTTTATTCGAAAATAAAAAACCTGGTTTAGCAGTTATGGATTTAATGTCCAGGGCAAAGAAAGAAGAAACAGATTCCCCAGATTAGAATTGTTGCGTAATAATCGGGGTGTGGCTCAGTTTGGCTAGAGCGCTGCGTTCGGGACGCAGAGGCCGGTGGTTCAAATCCACTCACCCCGACCATTCAAAAATTTTTAAAAGTTCAAAGGGATTTGTTTGCTCACTCCGCTGTCTTTGCGGGGAATTTATACTCAAACTTATGCCTCGTTAATAAAATTTGTGGGTAGAAAATGATTGAAATGGTTTGTAATTTATTATAACAAAAGGAATTAGAAGTCAAGTCTGTAGGGACAGGTCGTAGCCTGTCTGTTAAATTTAGTATGGGAAAAAGTAAAGCTAAAACATTTAACCTGAGTAATTGGTGACTAAAACTGAGTTTTATACTCAAACGTAATAAGTTTGCAATTTTATGACGTCCACCTCACGCTGCCTCTTGAAATGTTCTTCATTCGTAAATCTTTAGGCGCAGCAAGCTGCGCCTAAGGTTTGTCTTAAGTTAGAACATTCCAATCTAGGCACAGGGAAACGCCTAAATTTTACAAACCAATTGCGTTTGAGTATAAAAAAATAATGCAAAAGCAACCAAACATTGCCCCTTTTATAAAAAAGAAAGCAGTATCAATAATGCTCAAAGTAACAGCCCAGCAGATGAAAAACATTGATCATCTCGCGCAGGAGAAGTTTTTCATCCCTGGCATAATTCTTATGGAAAACGCAGGCCTGCGTGCTGCAGAGGCTGCTGTGAGTCTGCTTAAGCGCAGAAAGGATAAAAGAATATTTATTTTTTGTGGGCCTGGCAATAATGGAGGAGATGGATTTGTGGTTGCAAGGCATCTTATAAACAACGATATAAAGGTGCTGGTCTTTTTATTAGCTGAGAGCCAAAAACTCAAAGGCGATGCGCTTATAAACTATAATATCCTAGTAAAGATGAAAGCGCCGGTAATTGAATTTGCCAACATTTTTCATCTTAAAAACGCAAAGCAGACACTAAAAAAAGCAGGGTTAATAATAGACGCTATTTTTGGGATAGGATTAAATAAAAATATTGAAGGGGGATTTGAAAAGATAATAGATCTGATCAATCAGAGCGGAGTACCGGTACTTTCCCTGGATACTCCGTCTGGACTTTGTGCTACAACAGGAAAAATTTTAAAAACTTGCATTAAAGCGCATACTACAGTAACTTTCGCAGCGGCAAAGAAAGGTTTTTTTATCAAACAGGGGCCCGATAAAACAGGAAAGCTTTTGATTGCAGATATTAGTATGCCGCGCGGATTATTACGTCATAGGAAAACGATACACTAAATACTTTCTGCTAATAATTTAGAAAAACGCCTCAAAGAACATATACTCAAACGTAATTGGTTTGTAATTTTATGACGTTCCCCTCACGCTGCATCTTGAAATGGTCTTCATTCTCCAAACCTCAACGCAGCGAGCTGCGCCTGTGGTTTGACTTAAGTCAGACCGTTCCAATCTACAGTACAGGGAAACGCCTAAATTTTACAAACCTATTACGTTTGAGTATACTTTAAAAAAATTAATTATGTTTAAATGATAAGTTTACGGTTTACAAAAAATTTGAGAAAAGTATTGACAATTTTATAACTGATACTATAATAATGTCAGTTAATGAATGAGGTTTCTATGAAATTATTAACAAAACATACAGATTACGCTATCAGGGCATTGTTAGAGCTTGCTGGCAGCAAGGATGAATTCCTTTCCGCGCAGCAGATTGCAAAACGACAACGTGTTCCTTATCAGTTTTTAAGGCAAATATTACAAGGGCTGATCAAAGATAAATTAGTCATCTCAAAAGAAGGAAGAGGCGGCGGATTTAGGATTAACAAGCATCCTTATTTAATTTCAATAGTTGATGTTATCGTAATTTTTCAAGGCAATATTCAGCTCTCAGATTGTATGTTTAGAAAAAAATTGTGTATTAACCGTGCGAATTGTGTTTTGAGAAAGCAGATTAATCGAGTTGAAAAATTGGTGAACAAGGAATTTAAGGGAATTACTATTGGTTGTCTTTTAAGGGATTTAGAAAAACCAAAAAGGAGGGGGTAAATGTTTTGTTATCAGTGTCAGGAAACAATTAAAAATACCGGCTGCACAAAGGGAGGGGCATGTGGAAAGAAAGAGCAGACTGCAAATTTACAGGATTTACTAATCTATGTTTTAAAGGGAATTGCTGTTTATGCTCAAAAAGCAAAAGAAAATGGGATAAAGGATAGCGGAGCTGGTTTATTTACTGCAAGGGCGCTTTTTGCGACAATTACAAATGCTAATTTTGATGATCAGCGAATTATCTCGTTAATTCAGGAAGGATTATTTATCCGTGATCAGCTTAAAGAGAAAAGCGGCGTTTCAGCAGATCAAACCCTTTATGATGCTGCTTTGTGGCACGCTGATGAAGTATCAGAATTTTATGATAAGGCAAAAGAAGTTGGAGTGCTTTCTACTGAAAATGAGGATGTGCGTTCTCTGCGTGAATTGCTTATCTATGGTTTAAAAGGTTTGGCAGCCTATACAGAACATGCGGCTGTTTTAGGTTTTGAAAAGCAAGAAATATATGAGTTTATCATGGAAGCATTGGTCTCAACAACAAAAAATCTTTCAGTCGATGAAATGGTTGCTCTTGTCTTAAAAGCAGGGAAAGTCGCGGTTAGTGCAATGGCTATTTTAGATGAAGCTAATACAAAGACTTACGGTAATCCTGAGATTACGAAAATTAATCTCGGAGTTCGCGGTAATCCCGGAATTCTTATCTCAGGACATGATCTTAAGGATATGGAAGAACTTTTAAAACAGACTCAAGGTTCAGGAGTAGATGTTTATACTCATGGCGAGATGCTTCCAGCAAATTCTTACCCGGCTTTTAAAAAATATGAACATTTTGTTGGTAATTATGGTAATGCCTGGTGGCAGCAAAATAAAGAATTTACAGCATTTAATGGCCCAATTCTAATGACCACAAATTGCATTATTCCTGTTGGAGATTCTTATAAAAATAGAATTTTTACAACAGGTTTGACCGGCTATCCTGGGGTTAAACATATCCCTGACAGGAGAAGCGGGCAACAAAAAGATTTCTCTGAAATTATTGCCTTAGCAAAAACATGCCAGCCGCCGCAGGAGCTTGAGAAAGGTGAAATCATTGGAGGTTTCGCGCATAACCAGGTGCTTGCTCTGGCTGAAAAAATAGTTGAGGCAGTAAAATCAGGCGCGATTAAGCGCTTTATTGTAATGGCAGGTTGTGATGGAAGGCATTCTACAAGAAATTATTTTACTGAAGTTGCGAAAAATTTACCAAAAGATACAATTATTTTAACAGCCGGGTGCGCGAAATATCGCTATAATAAATTGAATCTTGGAGATATTGGAGGTATCCCCAGGGTTCTTGATGCTGGCCAGTGCAATGATTGTTATTCTTTGGTGGTTATCGCGCTTAAATTAAAGGAAGTATTTGAATTAGATGATATTAATGAACTGCCTATTTCTTTTGATATTGCCTGGTATGAACAAAAAGCAGTAGCTGTATTGCTTGCGCTTTTGCATTTAAATGTAAAGGGTATAAGGCTTGGCCCGACTTTACCTGCTTTCTTGTCTCCTAATGTAGTTAAAGTTTTGGTTGAGAAATTTGAGATTAAGCCTATTGGCGAGGCCAAAGATGATATTGAGGCAATGTTAGCAGGAGTATAGTGGTGTGCAGTCCACGAATTTTTTTTGGGGGGGGGTATGAAACAAGGCAGGAAAAATAATAAAGAAGTGAAAACAAAAATACACGCAATGCCTTTAAAACCAAAAGCATCCTTTGATAATTTTAGAAACATTGATCAAAAATTGGCAGTTGCTGTGGGAAATCTTTGGGGTATGGTCTGGGGAAAATCAGATCCAGCAATTGATCAAAAAACAAAGTTACTGTTATCTTTGGCAAACGCGGTAGGCGCTGGACGTATAAGGCAGGCTGCCCGGGAATTAATTAAAGCCTATTCGCTTGGGGTTACAGTAGACGAGTTAGACGAGCTTTTTATGCTTTTTATTTGGAATCAGGGTATTGGTAATTTTGCTTCAGAAATTGGGACTTCAGTTCTTTTTAAGGCATATCAGATGATCAAGGAAGCTGATACACAGGGAGTACAGAGAGAACAAATTTTAAAAAAGCTGATAGAAATATTTGGTGAAGAAAATCCGGACGTTTCAATAAGGTAGCAAGGTAAATAAAAAGAGAGGATAGGAATGGAAAAATTTAAGTGTATGGTTTGAGTATATATCTATGATCCTGCGGAAAATAATAGTATCGCGTTTTCGGATTTGCCTGATGATTGGGTTTGCCCTGAATGCGGGGTGGATAAGTCTCAATTTGAAGAAGTTAAAGAATAACCAATAAAGTGAGTATATAGAGATTAAAAAAGGAGGGATTTAGGATGGCAGATTTAAAAGGAACAAAAACAGAAAAAAATCTTCTTGCGTCATTTGCCGGTGAATCACAGGCAAGGAATCGTTACACGTATTTCGCCTCAGCCGCGAAAAAAGCAGGTTATGAGCAAATAGCCGCAATATTTCTGGAAACAGCGGATAATGAAAAAGAGCATGCAAAGAAATTTTTTAAGTATCTCAAAGGTGGAGCTGTAGAGATAACAGCGGTTTATCCTGCAGGAGTAATCGGCGATACAGCAGCTAATCTTCTTGCCGCAGCAATTGGCGAGAATGAGGAGTGGACAAAGCTTTACAAACAAGCTGAAGCAACAGCAAGAGAAGAAGGCTTTAACGATGTAGCTGATACTTTTAAGGAAATAGCTGAAGTAGAACAGCAGCATGAAGAACGTTACCGTAAGCTTCTTGCTAATGTTAAACACGGCAAGGTATTTAAACGTGATAAGGCTGTTAAATGGAAGTGCCGTAACTGTGGTTATGTACATGAAGGAAAAGAGGCTCCTGATTTATGCCCGGCTTGTACACACCCTCAGGCTTATTATGAGATTTTGTCTGAAAACTATTAATTATCCTCAAACGCAATTGGTTTGCAATTTCAGAACGTCCCCCTCACACTGCATCTTGAAATGTTCTTCATTCGTCAATCCTTAGGCGCAGCAAGCTGTGCCTAAGGATTGACTTAGGTCAGAACATTCCAATCCAGGGCACATGGAAACGCATGAATTTTGCAAACTAATTGCGTTTGAGTATATTTAGTTGCAAATGGTTATAAAGAAAGATTTTTGTCATTCCCACAATTTTTTATCGTAAAATTTATGGTTAATAGGATAGTTGGATAAGAGGGGCTATTACCTATAAATATTCACAATTCACAGTTCACAATTATCAATTGACAATTAAAAAAAAGAATTGACTTTGAGGTAAAATTGAGAATTTTTTATTTTAAATAGCGGGAATCTAATTTAGCACGGAAGGGGGATTAATATGAAAGGTATAGTATGTAAAGTATGCGGTTATGTAGCAATAAATGGGATTGTGCCTCAGCAGTGCCCTGTGTGCAGGGCAAAATCTTTTGAAGAAAAGGATGACGCGCTGAAGGCTTCTGCTGATAAAGCCGAAGTTGGAGAGTCTGAAAAAAAACATATTCCGGAGATAACAGTTATTAAAGAATGCGGACGTATTCCACAAGGATGTCAGGATGTTAATGTTAAGGTAGGGGAAATAGAGCATCCAATGATGCCTGAACACAGCATAGAGCATATTGATTTTTATGTAGACAGAGAATTTGTCTCACGAGTAATGCTTACTCCTGATAAACTGAGATCCGCTGCTACGTTTCATTTAAAGTCAGGCTCAGGAAAGATTTCTGCGATTGCGTTGTGTAATCTGCACGGAGCATGGTTTAATGAAGTAGAGTTTTAATTTTTTTTGCCTGGTTAATATACTCAAACCTATTACGTTTGAGTATATATTACTAAGGGGCAGTAAACAGTTAAAATAGGACATTTAAAATAGGACATTTAAAATAGGACATTTTCATTTTGCCTTGACATTTGGTTCATTTGGTATTGACAATAAAGCTGATAAGTGCTATACTTTAATAAAAGAGAAATAAAAACAT
>Ga0164318_10006323_pt1 | contig 11473 bp, 9 predicted proteins | sample GuaBasSedimGuay9_FD_113734 | JGI IMG/M metagenome (GOLD analysis project Ga0164318, IMG submission 113734) | Subseafloor sediment microbial communities from Guaymas Basin, Gulf of California, Mexico - Guay9, Core 4571-4, 0-3 cm | ecosystem: Environmental > Aquatic > Marine > Hydrothermal vents >... | reverse complement strand
GCCGCTTCGGTTGATGGTGTAATTGGATAGCCTGCCAAAAATTTGCACCCTGCTGCCGCAGCACCGTAGGCACAGGCAACGTCGCCATCTATGTAGTAGGTACCGCTAAAAACATCTTTGGGATTAGCCTTCAATTGCACCCTTCCTTTTGAAGTTCAGTGAATGGTACTCTTTCCCTGTCTACGAATTTTCCTACTATAATTTGTTCTTGATACTGTATATCGAGATTTTCCGTAGGTTCCATATGCTTTATCAGCGAGTTCTGGTGATAGAATTTCATCATATCAAGTCCATCCCCCAATCTATTAATTCTTGAATAATACTGAGCACAGGGCGAAATAACTTCAACCACAGAGAAGCCCGGTTTTTGTATTGCTTCAACAATAGATTTGGTCAATCTGCGGACATGAAGTGCTGTCCATCTTGCCACGTACACAGCTCCGGCTGCTTCAGCCAAGCGAGGGATATTAGCTGGTGGCTCGAAATTGCCATAAGGTGAGGTTGTACTGTACGCTGTAAGTGGAGTAGTAGGTGCAACTTGTCCACCTGTCATAGCGTAAATAAAATTATTGACACATATCACAGTCAAGTCTATGTTCCTGCGAGCGGCATGGACAAAATGATTTCCTCCAATCGCCACCAAATCGCCATCACCTGAAATAACCATTACCTTCAATTTTGGATTCGCAAGTTTAATACCTGTGGCAAAAGGAATTGCTCGACCATGAGTAGTATGAAATGAATCAAATTTAAGGTAGCCAGCAGCTCGACCGGTACAACCAATACCAGACACTACACATACTTCGTCTGGGTTGGCTTCTATTTTTTCCAGTGCAGCAATAACAGCAGTCAAAGTGGTACCGATTCCACACCCTGGGCACCAGATGTGAGGAATCCTGTCCATCCGAAGCCAGGATTCCATCGGATGATGTTTTTCTTTACTCATTTCTGTACTCAATAATTTCCTCGCGACCGGTTTTTTCAGTTAGTAGATTTCTAATTGCATGAAAGATATTTTTCAAATCATCAACTTCTTTCCCTTTACAATGAACAAAAGCTACGTTTGCTTCTCCATGACTACATCTTTCTAGTTCAAAGGCAATCTGTCCATAGTTCATCTCCGGCACTACAAATCCCCTTGTCCTCTTTGCCAGCTCACTTATTCTCTTATCAGGAAATGGCCATACCGTAATAAGTCTGAGGTGTCCAACTTTTATTCCATTCTTTCTTGCCTGGTCAACTGCTTTTAGTGCAACTTTTGAAGTTATTCCATACGAAACGACGATTATTTCGGCATCATCTGTTTTATTCTCTTCTACTTCGACAATTTTCTCTGCGTTACGTCGAATTTTATTGACTAATCGATGAACATTAAGTTCCTGGCATTCGTCACTCATCACAGGATAACCCTTTTCATTATGAGTTAATCCTGTGACATGGAATCTGTAACCTTCACCGATATTTACCATTGGGGGGACAAGATCTTCCTCCCATTTGTAGGGCAAATATTTCTCTTTAGGACCTTTAAAGTATCTTCTTGGCTCTATTTTAATTTGATTAGCTGGTGGGATGATGACCTCTTCTTTCATACGAGCAACAGCAGCATCTGACATTATCATCACAGGGGTACGGTATTTCTCCGAGAGGTTAAATGCCTTAATTGTGAGATTAAACATTTCCTGAGGGGAATTTGGAGAAAGGGCTATGACTTCATAGTCGCCATGGGAACCCCACCTTGCCTGCATTATGTCTCCCTGGGAAGGGGAGTTGGGTAATCCTTCTGATGGACCAACTCTTTGAATGTCAATAATCACACAAGGTGTTTCCAGCATTACCCCTAACCCAACATGCTCCATCATTAGAGAAAACCCGGGGCCAGAGGTTACGGTCATAGATTTTTTCCCCGTCCAAGAGGCACCCAGAACAACAGCAAGAGCAGATATTTCATCCTCCATTTGAACAAAGGTAGCACCAACCTCCTTTGCTCTGGCGAAGAATCTCTCACTCACGTCCTTTGCTGGCACAATAGGATAGACGCATAAAAAACGACATCCAGCCGCCAAGGCACCTTCAGCACATGCTTGACTACCACTAAGCTCATGAGTACCGGTCAAAACTCCTTTTGGCTCAGCCGTCATTTTCGCTTTATCCTAAATAGAATTTTCAACTGGTTTTGTTTTATACTCATAAAAAGATAAGTCTCTTCGTTTCGCTTCACCTTATTCAGAAAATATCAATCATCCGGGCCAAAACCGCTTTCCCTCTATAATCGGGCAGAAGTATGGGAGATCTCCTTTCGGTATTTATGCCAGCATCTTTTAACATTTTCAGATACTTTTCAACGTGCTTCAAGCCGGGTTTACCTATCTTTACTCCTTTTCTCACATATTCAGCCGAATAGATTCCCGCTCTTCTTCCGAACACCATACAATCAAGAGTTGAGTTTCCCATCAGTCTATTCTTGCCATGCACCCCGCCAGAAACCTCACCAGCAACAAATAATCCTTCAATATTTGTTCTACCTTGAGGATCTGTTTCTACACCGCCATTCTGATAATGAAGGGTAGGGAAAACTAACACAGGGTCTTTTACCATATCGATACCAAATCTTTTGAACATCCTTACCATAGCGGGGAAAGATTTCTCGGTACACCCTTCACCGTTGATAATGTCAATAAGGGGAGTATCTAACCATATTCCTTTCATTCCGGTGGGGGTGGTAATTCCCTTATTTCTAATATAACATTCTCTTATGAAGGCTGAGGATTCTACATCGCGAGGTTCCAACGGGAACACAAATTCTTCTCCATCCTTATTAACCGGTTGTGCTCCGCTTGTCCTCAATTTTTCGGTAAGCAAAAGTCCTATGATTTGCTGTGGGTAGGCAGCCCCGGTAGGATGGTATTGAACAGTATCAACATCCCTCAATTTTGCTCCAGCTCTGTACGCAAGAACAACCCCGTCACAGGTAGCACCATAGTGGTTAGTTGTAGGGAATCCTCTTATATGAAGTCTCCCAAACCCACCTGTAGCCAGAATTGTCGCTTTAGACTTGACAACCTTATATTCCTCTGTTTCCATATTCCACAGGATTGCCCCAACTACCTTGTTTTCCTCGTCGGTAAGAAGCTCGATGGCCGGATAGAACTCAAGAACTGGAATTTCCCGATTTCGAAACTCATCTCTTAGTACCCTCAGTTCTTCCATCCCTGTATAGTCGGCACAGGCGTGCATTCTTCTTCTTGAAGTACCACCTCCTGTCAGCTCAACAAAATTGCCATCAGCGTCTTTGTCAAATAATGCTCCCAGTTCCTCAAGCCACTTTATTACTGTGGGAGCATCTTCTACAAGAGCTCTTAGCACATCGGGTTTGTTGGCGAAATGTCCACCTCCTAAGGCATCTATGTAATGGATTACCGGGGAGTCATTGGGCCTGTCCGCCGCCTGGGTCCCGCCTTGTGCCATCATGGAGTTGGCGTCTCCATGTCTCAACTTATTTGTAAGTAGGATTTTGTTTGCTGGAATCCCAGAATCGTTTGCAAGAAGTGCAGCACTTGTTCCCGCGAGCCCACCGCCTATGATCAGAACATCTATCTCGTAATCGATACGACTTAAGTCAATTTGGTTTGGTTCAATAAGCGGATATGCTTCGAGTAAATCTACAACTTCATTTGGAGCAATATCTCCTGCATTTGGCCCCACTTTGATGGCTCTTTTGCCGCCAGGAGCATAATCTGGGTGGCAAAGATTTAGAATCTCTTCCCTCTCCTGAGGGGTCATCTGAGGAGGTAGTTTTCCTATCCTTCTTGAGCGCGTTTTCTCAACAAGCTTAATTGATTCACGCATGTAAGCTGGATAGCCCCCGATTAGCTCGAGTTCGGCCATTCTACACCTCCTTAATAAACTTCTCTGGTATTTTGCTGTTCTGTGTAAATGCGCTTAAGTTCGGCCAGGCTTAAACTCATCACTCTCTGGAATTCCTTGTCGAATTTGCCTGATTTTATTTCCTCTACTCTTTTTTCCACATTCTTCTCTCTGGGAGTTCCGTATATTCCGTACATTCGCCTTGCAAATTGAGCCATATGGTACTGTACAATTTCTGCTGGGCATCTAATTGCACAAAGCCCACATTGGATACACTCGAACGACCCATCTGCAATAGCTTTAAAATCCCCTCTCAGAGCAGCCTGGACATAATCCATTACTTCTAAATCCTGGGGGCAAGCTTTTGTACAAGTATTACAGCTAACACATCTGGCAACTTCAGGAAAATATTTCAATATTACAGAAGATTCTAACTCTTCGTTTTTAACATCGTATAGCGGCTTCTCTGCTGGAGAAAACGGTATCTGGACGAGAAACATCCCATCCTCAACCCTTGTCTGGCAAGCCATAGCAGTCTGAAGTTTGTACTCCCCTTTTCGTCTGAAGACTGTAGAACATGCTCCACAAAAACCAGCTCTGCAACCACAACTTCTTATAAGTCTGTAACCCGCATACTCAATAGCCTGCATGATAGTCAAATCGGCAGGAACCCTATAGGCTTTGCCCATAATATGAATGGTGACCCAATACTTTATGTCTTCCTCGGCTACACCAGAGGTGATCGATTTGCCTGCTTCTCTTATTTTATCCATTACGCTTATTTTTTTCTCAGCCATAATCACTCCTCAGTATTCATTTGATTTGGCCACAGAGAATATTATCTAATAACCCCTTTCTCTTTCAATATCGGACGCGGATCTACGTAATTCAGATCAAATCCGTAATATTTTTCGTCTAAATCAAATGCAACAGCCATCAGTTGAGTAATGTAGAGTACCGGGATCGACCTAAATTCTGGATATTTTTCCACTACTTCTTTCTGTCTATCTGCCAGGTTAAACATACAAAGCGGACAACATGTTGTAACAAATTCGGCTCCTTCCTTTTGCGCACGGCTAAGAATATCGTATGCCAGTTCGGCAACAGCGTATTTATCCTGAACCGTTTGATAGCTGCCGCAACATCTTGTTTTAAATGGATTATTAACAATCTCCGCACCCAAAGCAGCAAGAATTTCCACCTGAACCGTAGGATCCTCTGGATCATCTATTCCTATTTCCTTAGGTCGCAATAACAAACAGCCATAATAGGGAGCAACTTTTAACCCACTAAGAGGATTTTTTACTTTTTCCTTCACTTTCTGGAAACCGATCTCTCTCAATAACTCTAAAAAATGTACCACTTCAACCCTTCCACTATAGTCTTTTTCCAGATACATGAAATCATTAATCTTCTTAAGCTCGTCAGGATTTTCTTTCACACGCAAGTTAGACCTTTTTAAAACATTAAAACACATCGAGCAAAGGGTTACCAGCTTGTATTCGTCTCCACCAAGATTTTCACTCATTTCCTCTGCTCGGACGAGATTTCGTATTGGTGCAAGATGATGCATTAAATCATCACTGGTAAGAGAAGAGACAGTTCCACAACAATTCCATCTGGGAAGTTCAATCAGCTCTATTCCTAATGTCTTAGCAACTGCAAGAGCAGAAATCTCAAAATTTTGGGCTGTCGTCTTTAGTGAACAGCCGGGATAATATGGAATCTTCATGGTTTATCCTGTGAACTTACGAAAGCTACTTACCAGAGCAATCTGTGGGAGCCTTCTAACTTCATCCTCAGGTATTTTCTTTATGTCGATGTGATCAATAGCTTCTCTTAATTTTACCTGCCTCAGAGCTTCTGCTACCTTTGCCAAATCCAATCCCCGAGGGCAACGAACAGTACATGCAAAACAAGAGGCACAAATCCACATGGCTTTAGTATCCATAACCTCCATTTGTCCCAATTGAACCATCCTCATCATCTGTGAAGGGGTTATGTCCATCTCAGAAACCATTGGGCAGCTTCCCGAGCAGGTGCCACATTGGTCACAAAGGGTTATCGTCTCGCCACTTAATTCATTGATTTTATTTAAGAAATCTACATTTTTAGACGAAATTACAAGCTTCTTAATCATAATATAACATCCTCGCTCGACGGGCCATGGTCGACGGTAAAAAACTATAGATTGAAAACTGCGAACTATTTAAACAATCTTTCATTTATATTCTCCCCCAACCTCTTTCTTTTCTGGGCGGGTATTGGACCCGATTTTATGGTGAAATCTGACAGGCTATTTATATTGTTTACAAAACCTCCCAACATAACGGTAACAAATTGAACAAAGCGTAACCTTTTCTCATCTATACCCTCTTCTTTCAATATGTGCGTTACCTTAGAAATATTTGATTTTATTGTCGACACACTGTGAGGATAAGGAGACGATTTCTCTTCGCATTCTCCAATAAATATTCCATCGGCTCCTTCTGCAAAAGCTTGCAACATAAGTTTGGGAGTAACCCTGCTGCCAGATGGAACCCTGATTATTCTGGAATTAAGTGAATAAGACATCTTTGCTACCCCCACATTATCAGCCAATCTATAAGTAGTCATGTCATCTGCAAAAACCAGTACACGAACTTCACCATTTTTTTTATCCGCGAGGACAGCCTTGATCTGCGCGAGTAGTTGGTCATTTGAATAACAGTGAAGATCTAAAGCATCTTTTGGACAATAAGCAATGCAACTTCCACATCCCTTGCACAAAGCCTCATTAATTTTTGCCACTTTCGGGGAGAGAGATTTATCAGAATTTGCATCACGAGAGGAAAGAGATATGGCATTAGTAGGGCATTGTTCAACACATAGCCCACATCCGTCACAAGATTCCTCATGAACAAATGCCATAACAGGTTCAACGTCGTACTCGCCTCTATTCATCAACCTTGTAGCCCTGGCAGAAGCCGCACTTGCCTGAGCCACTGTATCCGGGATATCTTTAGGTCCTTGAACGGTTCCTGCCAGGAACACACCATCTGTGAGGGTATCAACGGGCCTGAACTTAGGATGTGCTTCTTGAAGAAAACCATCAGGGCTTTTTGCAAGTCTCAAAAGGTTTGCAATCCTATCAGTACCTTCATTTGGACGCAGTCCAACCGAAAGCACAACCAGATCAAATTCCGATTCTATTATCTGACGGGTGAGTGTGTCTTCTACCCTCAAAGTTAATTTCCTGGTCTGAGAATCCTCAATTAATTCCGCCACCCTTCCCCGGATAAACTTAACCCCTGTCCTCTGTGCCCTTTTATAGTACTCCTCAAATCCCTTTCCATAAGCCCTGAGATCGGTATAGAAGACATATACATCTCTTGTGGGATCAGAACGTTTAAGCAACTGGGAAAGCTTCGTCGCATACATACAACATATTCTTGAACAGTTCTCATTTTCAACCTGTTCATCTCTGGATCCAACACATTGAATAAAGGCAATCCTTTTACCCATAGGCCGTATGGGATTACCTTCTGAAGCGTGAACTATCATTCGCTCCATATCCAATGCTGTGATTACATTAGCATACTTCCCAAAGCCATAAACACTTTTCTGAGTAGCATCGAAAATATCATAACCTGTAGCAACAATAATAGTATCGACTGTAAACTTTATTTCTTCCGGATACACATCAAAATTAATTGCCCCTGGGTCACAAACTTCCTGGCATTTGCCACACGCCAGGGGGAATATTCCGAGGCATGCCTGTTCATCCAACACATAAGAATGAGGCACGGCTATGGGGGACGGTAAATAGATCGCTTTCCTTGAGGTGAGTCCTTCCTCAAACTCATTGGGCACTACAACAGGGCAAACTTCCGTACAGTCGTCGCAACAAGTGCATTTGTCCGGATCAACATAGGTCGGATTCTTCTTTACAGTGATTTCATAATTTCCAAGATACCCTTGAATGTTTTCTACCTCTGAGTAAGTGAGCAAAGTTATATTCGGATTGGCGAGAACATCTGCCATCTTTGGCGAAAGGATACACGCCGCACAGTCCTCGGTAGGAAACGTTCTGGAGAGTTTTGACATCTTGCCACCTATGGTGGGCTCTTTTTCAACAAGATAAACCTTAAATCCGGCATCACCAAGATCTAATGCCGCCTGAATACCTGCTATTCCACCTCCTATTACTAATACCCGTCTACCAATGGGCATAGTTTTCTTCCCTAACGGCTCATCCAATCTGACCTTTGCTATGGCCGCATTGGTGAGATTATTGGCTTTTTTTGTTGCCTCTTCAGGAAAATCAAAATGAGGCCAAGCACACTGCTCACGAATGTTTGCCATCTCCAGAACGTATGGAGACAGACCTGCTTTCTCCAAAGTAGACATAAAGGTAGGGCCTTGAAATTGAGGAGAACAGGCAGCTATAACAATCTTGTCCAATTTATGTTCTTTAATATCATCTATAACGAGTTTTTGCCCCACCTCAGAACACATATGTGGATTATCTTTTACCAGCACAACATCGGGTTGTTTCTCTGCAAATGAAACTACTTTACTTATGTCCACAATCTCAGATATATTGCCACCACAGTGACAAACGTATACTCCGATTCTCATATTCGCTCTTGTTGTTTTTTGAAGTCTCCAAAGGACTCGGCAATTATTTTATCGACAATCCCTGGTATACTTTCCTTTACTCTCGCGGTACAGTTCTCGCTGAATACGGTATTGTTTTCTATCTCTATAGCATAAATCTCGACATCTCCTGGGAATTTACAACCCATTTGCTTGCCAATTCAATCCTGGTAGCAAGACCCATACCATGAGATGATCTTAAATGCATAGTAGCAATTAGCTCTTCTAACTTAAGTTTGTAAAATTGCTCCGGTCGACCTTTTTCTGACTTTATAGAATCGACAATTATTAACCTATCGTACCCTTTTCCAATCATCTGAGAGAATTGGATTCCCCAATCCAAACACCAAGGTTTTCACCCAGCCCTTCCTTTTTTGTTGAAAAAACATGTCCGCTTCTGTGTTCAATTAATCTATTCTCTAAGTTATTAGTGCAACCTATGTAACTCCACTTTGTTTTCTTACTCACCAGTAAATACAGATAATACCATTATTAGAAAGGGCTGGATTTATCTACTTAATGCTTTTATAACCTCACCACCGGAATTGTGAATATTTACCTCAAGCGGCATTTGGCCGGGAAGGGAGTGAGTGGCACAGGCAAGGCATGGATCGTACGCTCGAAAAGCCATCTCTACCATATTCAAGAGCTCATCAGACACGTTTCCACCCTTTATCAGTTCTTTTGCCGCCTTCTCTACAGACATGCAGATGGCAGCTGCATTGTTCACCGTGGCAACTATGAGGTTTACCTCAGTTATCACTCCTTTTTCATCCGTCTTGTAATGGTGAAAGAGTGTCCCCCGCGGTGCTTCCACTACCCCGATACCTTCTGTTGGCACTTCTGTGGGAAGATTTCTAACATTTGGGTCCGTAAGTTCAGGGTCATTTGCCAATTCTACCATTCTTTCCGCCGCATAAAGAGCTTCTATCAATCTTGCCCAGTGGAATGCAAGGGTATTGTGTAAGGGTTTCCCTCCCAGCAAGCTGTACATCTTTTCGTACTCTTCCTGGGCAAGCGGTGTCGCCATCCCATCAGAAGCATTCAGTCGGGAAAGGGGGGCAACTCTATAGACACCACTATCTTTACCGTCCACGAATCCTTTCCAACCAACTTTCTTAAGATACGGGAAGGTAATGTACGACCAGGGTTCCACATGCTCACTTATGTGATCCGTGTAATCCTGAGCTTTAAACTTGACAAACTCCACCCCCTCTGGATCAACAACTCTTATTTCACCGTCATAAAAGTTAACCTTATTGTTCTCATCTACCAGTCCCATGTAATAGGTATTGTGTTTGTAAATATCCCCTGCTATGAGATCGACATATTTATTATTCTTAAGAACAATATCGTCAAAAAGTTTCAGGGCGAATTTTGAAAATTCAACAACATAATCGGCAGTAGCCTTTGCTTGTTCGCGGTTCTCTTCGGTAAGAGGCTTTGACACACCGCCCGGTAGCCCGCAGACAGGATGAATTACCTTTCCACCTATCATAGTTATGAGATCACGTGTTCGTTTTCTTGCGTCTATTACCTTTTTACCAATTTCAACTCCTACCTTACCAATTACTCCCAGGATATTTCTTTCGGCTGGAGGTGCATCAAGCCCGACAATGAACTCTGGAGCTCCGAGAAAGAAAAAATGAAGCATATGGTCTTCAAACATGAATGAGTGGTACATCAGTTCTCTTATTTTTCGTGCTGCAGAGGTCGGCTCAACTTTGTACAGGGAATCAAGTGTTTTTGTAGATGCCATGTGATGAGCAGTGGGACACACGCCGCATATTTTAGGAGTGATTCTGGGCATTTCTTCGGCTGGTCTACCTTCGCAGAATTTCTCAAATCCACGCAGTTCTGGTACCTGAAAGTATGCTTTATCAACATCCCCTTTATCATCAAGAAATATCTCTATTTTTCCATGACCCTCAAGTCTTGTTATCGGATCTATGGTTATTCTTTTCTTTACCACTATTATCTCCTTAACTCGTCTTCTTCCTTCGTAGTATCGAAGCTGGCAGAGAATAGAAGTAGAACAATCCTGCCGGATCTACTATCTGGTCAATGAGTTTCTCCACATCCTCCTCTTCCATCATTTCCTCATCTTCAACACCCAGGATAGAAGCGATTCCAGTGAGAGCTTTAGCCCCCTGGTCGATGACGCCCGCTACCGGACCGAAGCAACCTCGACAGGGCATATTAGCGTTTATACAGCGCTCTCCACAACCAGATCTTGTGGCAGGACCAAGGCAAATAATTTCCTGCTCAAGAAAGCACTTTTCAGGATCAGTTTCAATCTCATGAGGTCTTTTTATCTCTTTCATGGATATTTTCTCGGGCTTACTTTCTGCCCTGGGACAGGTATCGCAGAGTGACTTGGTGGGGGCCAACACTGTGCCTTTCTCAGGAAGTTCTCCTTTTAGGATTGTCTCTACCGCCTTCATTATTAGATCGGGCGGTGGTGCGCAGCCGGGAATATAATAGTCCACCTCAATAGTCTGGTCGAGTGTTTGTACTGTATTAAAAAAGCTTGGCAAGGTTAGTTCCCCCTGTTCCACTTTTGTCTTCTCTTGAGGGAGAATGCCGTCGGGATTTACCACAGTCGGCACAGTCTTGTATTTTCTTTCTAAGATATCTTCTTTTGTCCAGAAATTTGCCAGGCCAGGTATGCCTCCGATATGGGCACAACTTCCAAAAGCAACGATAAGTTGTGACTTCCTTCGGAGGAGTTCGACCATTTCCTTCTGTTCCTCTGTTCTAATAGCGCCATTTATAAAACTAACATCAATCTCACCGTCCTTTAGCGCTTCAACATCCTTTTTCTTGAAATCCAGGGCTACTGGCCAAAATACAATATCGACCGCTTCAACTACTTTCAGGATATCCTCGGCAAGGTCTATCACCGCTTCCTCACACCCACCGCAGGAAGCACACCAGTAAAATGCTACTTTTGGTTTAGACATCTTTATTT
>Ga0164318_10006322_pt1 | contig 11475 bp, 9 predicted proteins | sample GuaBasSedimGuay9_FD_113734 | JGI IMG/M metagenome (GOLD analysis project Ga0164318, IMG submission 113734) | Subseafloor sediment microbial communities from Guaymas Basin, Gulf of California, Mexico - Guay9, Core 4571-4, 0-3 cm | ecosystem: Environmental > Aquatic > Marine > Hydrothermal vents >... | reverse complement strand
AGTGGAGTCTGATCCGAGGACTTCTTCGTTTTGCCCAACGCACTTCACTGCTCGCTTCTCTGAGCATCGCCCTTTTGGGCTGGCTTGCGCTTTGGCTTTTGTCCGGCCGTTTCTCAGGCGAAACTCTGCAGGTATTGGCTCTTGCTTTTTTAGCTCTGCCCTTCTGGGCACTTTTGCAATTGCACGGAGCTGCGTTGCGTGGCTTTGAGCGGATCTTAGCCAGCCAGTGGATTATCACCGTGATGCGACCTTTGAGCTTTCTCATTTTGATAGGCGTAACTTGGTTCTTCTTTAGAAAACTGGGAAATGCTCCTTTTGCCTTAGGTCTTCACATCCTTGCTGCAGGGATCGCCTTAGCTTTTGCCTTTTATCTCCTCCGGAGCCAGCTCATCCGTTCGGTGCCTTCTAATGTCGAGAGCCAAAATACCGCCGTGTGGGTTCGTAGTGCCCTCTCTCTGGCCTTCCTGGGAATTCTCAACCTGATCCCTCAACATGCGGGAATCCTGATACTTGGTTGGATGCGAGGTCCCGAAGAGGTGGGGCTTTACAAGGTGGCTTATCAGACGGCATCCCTTATCCCTTTTGGACTGATGGCGGTGAATACGGCAATAGCGCCTACGCTGGCACAGCTATATGCCGTAGGAGATAAGACTAAACTTCGCAAGGTCATGCTTACTGCATCTGCCGTAGCCACCGCTTTTGCTCTGCCTCTTGTGCTGCTGTTTATCTTCAAGGGAAAATGGTTCCTAAGCCTGGCTTTCGGAGAGGCGTTTGCAGAAAGCACGACCGCGTTAGCGATTATTACAGGAGGACAGACAATTAACGCGATGACAGGGCCAGTTGGGCTTTTGCTCATCATGAGCGGTTATGAGGGAAAAGCTATCCTGGGCAGGGGGATTGGCGGCGCAGTAAATTTAGTTCTCAACCTAGCTCTCATACAGCTCTGGGGAATCAACGGCGCAGCGGCTGCGCTTGCGATAAGTATTTCAATAACTATGCTTCTTTATACTTATTTTGTGATAAGAATTTTACAGGCGAGTTCATCTGGTGCTGGTGGTGCAAAATGAAGAAACCAAACTTTTTTATCATAGGTGCGCCGAAGTGCGGGACTACTTCATTGGCTACATGGCTTTCTGAGCATCCGAATATATATATGTCACCGATAAAAGAACCTCATTTCTACAGCGCGGACTTACCGAAGTATAGAGCAGTTAAAACCAAGAAAGAATATGATCTATTGTTTAAAGAAGCTGACCCTTCACGACATTATGCAGTTGGTGAGGCATCGGTTTACTATCTTTTTTCTCGTGTTGCTGTTCCTCAGATTGAGAGAGAGCATCCGGGTGCGAAATATATCGTGATGGTACGGAATCCTGTGGATATGGCATATTCACTTCACGAGCAACTAATTGTATCAGGTAACGAGCATATTCGCGATTTCGCGAAGGCATGGGAATTGTCACCGGAAAGACGCCAAGGCCGTGCGGTTTCTTGGTGGTGCAAAGACCCAAAAGTATTAGATTACCAATCAATCTGTAAATTAGGTGAGCAGTTGGAGCGTCTTTTCAAAATAGTATCGCGAGAGCGTGTGTTGGTGCTTATTTTAGATGATATCAAAGAGAACCCCCGGCGTGAATATCTAAAAGTTTTAGACTTTCTTGAGGTGCCAGATGACGGTCGAACAATTTTTCCGGTGAAAAACCCAGCAAAAGAACTCAGATGGCCCTTTGTCCAAAAAGGTGTTCGTCTCGTTGGAGAATGGTGGGTAGCCTTAAAAAGATTGGTAGGCATCCCAAGACATGTTGGCAGAACAGGCATTCTTAAAACAATAACACGATTTAACGTCCGCCATCGACCCCGAAACCCTATGAGTGAAGATCTAAGGCAACAATTGAGCAACTATTTCAGACAAGATGTGGAAAAGTTGAGCAACCTCATAGGTCGAGATCTGACCTACTGGTTGGAGAAGTGAAGATGCCTAAGAAACTTCCACGCCTGGCGCTATTCACAACATTCTTAGGAAGTGGTGGGGCAGAGCGAGTTACAGTAAACCTAGCGAAGGGATTTAGAAATCATGGCTTGAAGGTTGATTTAGTACTTACACGCTTCGGCCCTCAGCAGTATGAGATACCCAGTGGAGTTCGCTTAATCAATATAGGCGCTCCACGGATTTACGCTGCACTGCCCGGGATTATCCGTTATCTCAGGAGGACACAACCCGACATTGTGCTGTCTATGGGTGCAGCAGTTAATGTCACAGTTCTACTTGCCTGGCGTTTGGCTCGCAGTCGTGCTCACATTTTTATATCAGAAAGGAATTCTTTGATTGAAACTATGAGGAACAGCCGAGACTGGCGTGTGAAGTTGTTGCCTGCCTTTATCCGAAAAACCTACCCCTGGGCAGACGGAATTGTCGCTGTCTCAAAAGGTGTGGCGGAAGATCTCGTTAATGTCGTTGCTATACCTAAAGATAAGATTCGTGTTATATACAATCCTCTGGATTTGGAAGAACTGTTAGTAAAAGCAGAACAACATCTTAATCATCCCTGGTTTCGCGAAGGTGAACCGCCTGTTATTCTAGCAGCGGGGAGATTGACCCTCCAAAAAGACTTCACCACACTTATTTACGCTTTTGCTTTGGTGCACAAGGAACGTCCGGCCCGGCTGATGATCCTGGGGGAAGGAAAAGATCGAGCCCAGCTTGAGATGCTGGTTAGGAAGTTGGGGTTAGAAGAGGATGTAGCTTTGCCAGGTTTTGTAAAAAATCCCTATAAATATATGAAACGTGCCTCAGTTTTTGTGCTTTCCTCGAAATGGGAGGGTCTGCCAAATGTTTTGATTGAGGCCATGGCCTGTGGTTGTCCTGTAGTAAGTACAGATTGTCCCTCAGGCCCTGCTGAAATTCTGGAAAACGGAAAGTGGGGCAGATTGGTTCCGGTTCAATCTCCGGAACTATTGGCCAAAGCAATTCTGGAAACCTTGGAGAGCCCAATCGATGGTACAGAGCGTGCTAGACAATTTACATTGGAGCGCGTTACGAAGGAATATCTTAGATTTTTAGGTGTTGCAGAATGAGTTCCTTAGTACCAATTGCCGCGATTGCTGTAATAATCAGTAGCACTTTCGCTGCTGTGAGACCAAGAATCGCGCTAATGGCAGTTGCCTTTCTTACGGCTCTTGGCACTTTTAATCTGTTGGAGCTCTTCGGCCTTGATAGCCTTTGGGGCATGCAACCTGGGCCGTCTAAAATCGCATTTTATCTTTTTTTACCGGGCTTTATTGTTACACTACTTCTACGCCCACGGCTCCAAATTACACCACGCGCTAAAGCTGCAATGATTTTGGTCTTAATTCTTATGCTCTCACTTCTGCCCGGCGTGTTTTTTGCATTCGACCAGAAAATAGCGTTCAAGGCTTGGACTGGTATTGTTAGATGGGCTTTACTATGGGCATTAGCCGTTTTGCTGTTAACCTTCGAGGATTGCAAGCGGATTATCAAGGCATGGATAGTTTTTGTGGCATGTGTTAACGCGGTTTTTATTTTGTCTTTACTTGTATTTGGGAAAGAATTAATCGCTAAATTGGTAATAATCCGTATCCACGATGGTCGGCTTGAGATCATAGGACAAAACCCAAATTACTGGTCAGCATTCACTATGCTCGCATTGACAACTTTATTACTGTGGCGTCCTTGGAAATCGATTATTTTAACTGTTGTGCTTAGTCTTATCATGATTTTGGGAATCTTGTTTACTGGATCCAGGGCTGCCCTGGTAACGTTGACATTGTTAAGCCTCGTAGCAGCCTTTAGAACCATTCGGAAGAAACCGCAGCTGGTCATTGGTGGCCTGGTAATAGTGTCCTTGGGGGCACTTTTGGTTTACAAGTTCAACGTTGTCAACACATTAGCTCCGCTATATGAACGTACTTTGACAGAGCGAAAAGAGGTTTACTTGTGGTCGTTATATAATCTTCCAAATACGATTTTAGTGGGACTTGGTCCTGCAAATATGCCTTTGGTTTATAACGAATTGCGGCCTCCTGGTTTTATGCCCCTTGGACAAAGTGCTCATAATATGTATTTGCAAGTGCTTAACGCCGGCGGTTTAGCTCCGTTAACACTTTTTTTCTTATTTCTTATTCACGCATTAAGGACGACTATTATTCATGAGAAGATGTGGCGGATGGAGGAAACTGAACGCCGGCTGGTCACCGCAATACGATGGGGAATACTTGTGGTCATGCTGCGAGGGATGTTCATTAACCTTGCATGGACAAACTGGGTTTGGGTGCTGCTTGCTTTGCCATACCTCAGACACACGAGAAGGGTTAGCTTAAAAGAGGCAACCTGACGTTATGAACGTTTTTAAGAAAATGCGACATCTATTACGGTCTCGGATTGATACACATCCAACTGTTTACCTGACACTATGCCGTATCAGACCGAAGACGCGACAGATCACCGTCTCCAAAGATACGGAGATCGTGATCGAGGTCTTTCCTCGCTCAGCGAACACCTTTGCAGTAGCCGCATTTACGTTTGCACAGCAGCGGCCGGTGAAGATTGCTCGCCACCTTCATGCACCAGCTCAGGTTATTGAGGCGGTAAGGAGAGGAATCCCCTGCATAGTCTTGATCCGCAAGCCGCGGGATGCGGTTTTGTCTCTGCTCGTGAGAGAACCACATATCTCTGCTGAGCAAGCGTTGAAGGACTACATTCGGTTTTATCGCACTGTGGTTCCTTATCGCGATAAGTTCGTTGTCGGCCGGTTTGAAGAAGTAACAACGGATTTCGGCGAGGTTATTCGGCGGGTTAATGCCCGTTTTGGGACAAACTTTAAGCCCTTTGAGCATACTGACAAGAACCCTCGGAAGGTTTTCCAGTTATGGAGGAAATGCATAAAGATGCGTATGGCCTTTGCGAGGTTAAAGAGGAGGCTGTGGGCCGTCCCTCAGCCAAACGAGAAATGCTCAAAAAGAAAGCAGAAATAAGCTAGAAACAGCGAAGGCGAAAACGCTGTTGTTGGAAGCTGAGAAAGTACATAGTATCTTCATTGAAAGTTGATAAATTTTTATGGGGCTGAGTTATGCGTATCTTAAGGGTTAATACTGTGTATCAAAGAGGTGGAGGAGCAGGGAAAGCCTTGATTCTTCATCAGGCGTTGAATCATCTAGAGGGCTGGGAGGACTTGTTTGCCTATGGAAGAGGGCCGAAAACAAAAGAGCCCAGGGCCATCCGCTTTGCGCTTCAGCTCGAGGTTTACCTGCATGTTGCCCTAACCCGCTTAACTGGACTGCAGGGATACGGGACATGGCTTTCCACAAAGCGATTGATCCGATTGATCCAAGAGTGGAAACCAGATGTCATTCACTTCCACAACATCCACGGCTACTATCTTGACCTGAGCATCGCCAAAACTGTGGATAAGCTGGGTATCCCTGTAGTCTGGACCTTGCACGATGCCTGGCCATTAAGCGGCAGGTGTGGATTTTTTCTTGATTGCGAGCGCTGGAAAACCGGCTGTGGCAAGTGCCCGTATCCGAGAGAGTATCCCAAGACTTATTTTGACAGCTCGGCTTGGATGTGGCCCAGAAAGCGAAAATTGTTAGGAGAAGTTTGGAAGCCTGTAATTGTTACTCCTTCTAGGTGGTTAGCAAACTTGGTGACGAAAGCTTGCGATGGCCGATGCCGTGTTGAGGTAATTCCAAACGGTATTGACACAACGGTCTTCCATCCAATAGATCGCCTCCAAGCCAGAAAGGAGCTGAGGCTCCCTGAGAACCGAAAGATTGTCCTTTTCGCAGCAGCCAAACCATCCCAAAAAAGGAAAGGCATCAAGTATTTCTTTGAAGCACTTAAGTATGTGCAGGCCGATAACTGGATTGCTCTGGCAGTAGGTGGGGCGGCTGATTTTTCTAAATTAGTTCCACAGGGTGTTGAAGTGCGACAACTTGGGTATGTGAAGGAAGCTACTGCTTTGGCAAAGGTTTACAGTGCTGCAGACCTTTACTGCATTACCTCGCTGGCAGATAACTTTCCAACCACCGTGTTGGAATCTATGGCGTGCGGAACTCCTGTGGTGGGGTTTGCCGTGGGAGGGATTCCCGAGCAAGTGACAGAAGAATGCGGGCAACTTGTGGCATTGGGTGACACAAAGGCGTTAGGGCAAGCCATCACGGACTTACTCAATGACGATACCAAACGAAAGGAGATGAAAAAGCTTTGCAGAAAACGGGTAGAACAGGAATATAATCTACAACTGTTTATAGAGCGTCATCTTGCATTATACCGCCAGCTTGTTGGGGGAAGAGAATAAGGTCCTCTGATGATAAGCGCTCGCTGTAGTGCACTTGACAGGAAGCTGGCCTATTAGATATAATTATTTTAAAAAGTTAGACAGGAGGATGTAATGGCAAAAAATGTGATTGTCCTAGGGATTCACGACGGACATAATTCAGGTGCTGCTATTGTTAAGAACGGAAAAGTGATTGCTGCTATTTCTGAAGAAAGGCTCAGAAATGTCAAAAATTATAGTGGAATACCCGAACTTGCCATTAAAGCTGTTTTTAAAATTACAAAAATTGACCCAAGAGATATTGATCTAATTGCAATCGCCTGCCTTATAAGAACACATCCTCCACTTATTGAAGAGCCATTCTTTGTTAAACTTTATAGAAAAATTGTTCCTTGGGTCCACGGACACTGGTTTTCTAAACTTTATGTCTCTATTTTACATAGATTCAGAAAAATGGATGAGCTTAAGAGAATATTTAAAGAACTTAAGATTGAAGATAAAGAAATCATTTTTGTTGAACATCATCTTACTCATGCTGCATGTGCTTATTACACAAGACCATGGGATGATAAAACACTCGTTTTAACTCTTGACGGCTCAGGTGATGGCGTTTCTTCCACTGTCAATATTGGTGAGGGATTCAAAATTAAAAGGATTGCATGGAGCACAAGTTATGATAGTATTGGAAATAATCTTTACAGTGAAATAACAGGCTATCTCGGGCTAAAAAGATGGGAACATGAGTATAAAGTTATGGGACTTGCTCCTTTTGGAAGACCTGAATATTGCATCGATAAGATGAGAAAAATTGTTAGAATAAATCCAAAAAGACCACTTGAGTTCCAGAATACCATAAGGGCTTATACTACAGATGTTCAGAAAAAATTAATAAAAATGTTACACGGTCAGAGATTTGATAATATTGCTGCTGCTTGTCAAAAATATTATGAAGAACTTGTAGTTCAATGGGTAAAAAACGCGATTAAAGAAACGGGAATAAGAAAAATAGCTTGTGCAGGTGGGATGTTTTTAAATGTGAAAGCCAACAAACTTTTGAGGGAACTTGAGGAAGTTGAAGATATTTATTTCTATCCACCTGCAGGTGATGAAGGAACTCCTGTTGGTGCAGCTCTCGAGGGATATTATAGATATTGTGAAAGAGAAGGTATTGAGCCTGAAAAACATTCACTTGAATCACTTTACCTGGGAAGAGAGTTTCATAATGATGAAATAGAGTACAAATTAAAGAAAAAGGGATTACTTCATAAAGCAAAAAAACTTGATGATGTGGCAGGAGAAGTAGCTGAGTTAATTTCAAAAGGTAAAATAATAGGGATCTTCTGGGGAAGGGATGAATTTGGACCAAGAGCCCTTGGAAACAGAAGTATTGTTGCAGATCCAAGAGAATTGAGGATTATATCTAAATTGAATTTTGCAATAAAACAGAGAGATTTCTGGATGCCATTCGCTCCATCTATCTTAGAGGAGAAAGCTGACAAATATCTCATAAATGCAAGGCCTGCTAAATATATGATCGAAGCTTTTGATACAAAACCTGAGGCAGATGAAATAATAGCAGGATTACATCAGGCAGATAAAACTTGCAGACCTCAAACTGTGAATTCGTGGAACCTAAGATGGAGAAGAGTTCTTGAAGAATTTGAAAGATTAACAGGAGTAAGTGGTGTGATTAATACTTCTTTTAATCTTCATGGTTATCCTATTGTGGGAAGTCCTGAAATTGCAATCGATACCTTTTTAAATAGTGGTCTGGATGGTTTGGTTTTGGAGGACTGGTTAGTTTTAAAATGAACAGTAATAAATAAAAGAGGTTTGTAATAGCAAAGAAGATGTTAGTTACTGAAGTTGGTGGTTTCATCAGACATTACTTAGTGAAGTCCTTGAAAAATAAGGGCTACTGGGTGCGTGGGTTGACATCAAGTACCCCGAATTCGAACCCAGCCCTGCAGACGAATTTGAGCTTCTTGACCTTAGGAAGTTTGAGAACTGTCTCATCGCCACTCGTGGTGGCTTCGATGAGGTCTATCATCTTGCTGCGGATATGGGCGGGATCGGCTATATCACCGCCATCCACGCAGACATTACCCGCAACAATGAGCCAAAAGCGGGTTCTTCGGCAGATCTGCGAGCATGTGGAGCTGGAGTTTGACGAAGATATGCTTCCGGCACCGCACCACAAAATTCCTCTCGGCTCCCGTTTCTAGGATCGGTGGTATCCTCTGAGTATCAAGCGGGTACTTTATTATATCGAGAAGGCACCCCCAGAGGATTTGAAAATTATAAAAGCTCGTTGTGGCTTACTTGCAAAGGAGCTGAAATATGATTAAAATAATACAATTTTAAAATCAAAGGAAACAGATTATGGTAAAAAAAGCATTAATCACGGGCATAACAGGGCAGGATGGTTCCTATCTAGCCGAGCTATTGTTGGCCAAGGGCTATGAGGTTCACGGGCTCATCCGTCGGGCCAGCACCTTCAATACTCGACGAATCGACCACATCTATCAAGACCCCCATGAGCCTAACGCTCGATTGTTCCTTCATTATGGTGATCTCGACAATGCTGAACAGTTAACCAACCTAATCTATAATTTACAACCCGATGAGATCTATCACCTCGGTGCCCAGTCACATGTGAAGGTGAGCTTCGAAATGCCAGAGTACACAGGCAATGTTACTGGTCTGGGAACGACGCGTATCTTAGAAGCGATTCGGCGAAGTGGAATCAAGTCCCGTTTCTACAATGCTGCTTCTTCTGAAATATTTGGGGACAGTCCTCCGCCTCAAAACGAGCAAACACCCTTCCGTCCAAGAAGTCCTTATGCTGCAGCTAAGGTCTATGCCTTCTGGATGACCCGCATCTACCGCGAGGGTTACGGTTTGTTTGCCTGCAACGGCATTCTCTTCAACCACGAAAGCCCCAGGAGAGGTGAAACCTTCGTGACTCGTAAGATCACAAGGGGCTTAGCCCATATTCTAGCCGGAAAGCAGAAGAAACTTTACTTAGGAAATATTAAAGCTAAAAGAGATTGGGGCTACGCTCCGGAGTATGTGGAGGCAATGTGGCTTATGCTTCAGCAGGAGGAGCCGGATGACTATGTGATTGGAACGGGAGAAGCCCATTCTGTCGAGGAGTTTCTGGAAGAAGCCTTTTCTTATGTGGACTTAGATTGGCGAGATTATGTGGAGATAGACCCACGCTATTTTCGACCGCTGGAGGTAGAGCATTTGGTGGCTGACGCTTCCAAAGCTAGAAGGAAGTTGGGCTGGGAACCCAAGGTGACTTTCCGAGAGTTAGTACGTATCATGGTAGATGCTGACCTTGAGACATTAGGGTTGAAGGCACCGGGAGAGGGAAAGCGTATTTTGGAAAAGAAATTTGGTGGATGGCATAGATGGCAGAATGCTGTAACCCAGTGTTTGCAACAGATCGAGCGGGTAATTGAGTAAGATTTAAAAGGAGGTAGAACTATCGATGGACAAGGCAAGCAAGATTTTCGTGGCAGGTCATCGAGGACTTGTGGGTTCGGCTATCCTTAGAAAGCTTCAGACGGAAGGATATAGCAATATCGTAACTCGAACGCGAGAAGAACTGGACTTACGGGATCAACAGGCTGTTAATCGCTTCTTTGAAGAAGAGAGGCCAGAATATGTCTTCTTAGCGGCGGCAAAAGTGGGAGGAATCCTTGCTAACAGCACCTGTCCTGCAGATTTTATTCGTGACAACCTACAAATCCAAACAAACGTTATTGATGCAGCCTATCGATATGGAGTAAAGAAGCTCCTCTTTCTGGGCTCTTCGTGTATTTATCCTCGAAATGCCCCACAACCGATGAAAGAGGAGTATCTTCTCACAGGTTCCTTAGAACCAACGAATGAATGGTATGCTATAGCTAAGATCGCTGGGATCAAGATGTGCCAAGCCTATCGCCGGCAATATGGCTTCAATGCCATCTGCGTGATGCCGACAAATCTCTACGGACCAGGAGATAACTTTGATTTGAAAACTTCCCATGTGATCCCAGCCCTAATTCGCAAATTCCATGAAGCAAAAGCAGAGGGTAAGTCTCATGTTGTCGTCTGGGGGACAGGCAATCCACGGCGGGAATTTCTATACGTGGACGATCTGGCGGATGCGTTACTCTTCCTTATGGAACATTATAACTCTGAGGAGATCATCAACGTAGGAATAGGGAAAGACATAACTATTCGGGAACTGGCTGAACTCATTCGGGAGGTGGTGGGATATGAGGGCGATATCGTTTTTGATCTTTCAAAACCTGACGGGGTGCCGCGCAAACTTTTGGACGTCTCTCGGATCCACGCACTGGGCTGGCAGGCGAAGACTCCTCTACGTGAAGGGCTGGAAAAGACCTATCGTTGGTATGTGGAGCACAGACGCGAGAATGTCTAATTTCACAAGACCTTACAAACCCCAAGGTGTGCGCGGTCGTAACAGCGATAACACCAAAATGCGAGAGGTCTTGGGTTGGGAGCCACAGGTTTCCTTGGAAAAAGGCTTGGAAATTACTTACCGCTGGATTGAAAATGAACTCAGAAAAGCTGGTCGAATTCCATAAAGATGAAAATATCTATAATAACCCCAGTATACAACGATCCCCGGGTATCCAGGGCTTTGTATTCTATTCTTTCTCAGAAATATGAAGGAGACCTGGAAATAATCGTTATTGATGGAGGGTCCGATCAACCCACTTTAGATGTTCTTGAACGTTATCGTCATCGCATTAATATTTTGATCAGCGAGCCTGATCAAGGTGTTTACGATGCGATGAACAAAGGCATTAGGCTTGCTACTGGTGAAGTGATAGGGATCCTTAATGCCGATGATCGCTATAATGATGATCAGGTGCTAAGAGATGTCGCAGCTGTCATGCGTGATCCCCAGATTGACGCATGCTACGGCGATTTAGTCTATGTGAATAGTAAAGATCGAGTTGTTCGTTATTGGAAAAGCGGTACATATCGACCTATAAAGTTTTATTTTGGCTGGATGCCTCCACATCCTACCTTTTTTGTACGCAAGCGTGTGTATGAGCAATATGGACTTTTTGATCTTAGCTTTCCCATTGCTGCTGACTATGAGCTGATGCTTCGTTTTATTCTCAAACACAAGATCCATGTGAAATACATCCCGCGT
>Ga0164318_10006321_pt1 | contig 11475 bp, 10 predicted proteins | sample GuaBasSedimGuay9_FD_113734 | JGI IMG/M metagenome (GOLD analysis project Ga0164318, IMG submission 113734) | Subseafloor sediment microbial communities from Guaymas Basin, Gulf of California, Mexico - Guay9, Core 4571-4, 0-3 cm | ecosystem: Environmental > Aquatic > Marine > Hydrothermal vents... | reverse complement strand
GGCCGGTCCTTGGGTTTCTCGAACTCCTCGATGGCGGCCTCGAGCTCGGCCTTGATCTCAGCCAGCAGGGCCTGCTCCCGGTCGTCGTCCCACAGCCCCTTGTCATCCAGGTATTTCCGGGTGCGGAGCAGGGGTTCGTTTTCCCAGGCCCGCTTCTCCTCTTCCTCGGTGCGGTACTTGGTGGGATCGTCCGCGGTGGTGTGCATCATCAGGCGGTAGGTGACCGCTTCGATCAAGGTGGGGCCCTCGCCCTTGCGGGCGCGCTCGATGGCCTCGCTCACCGCCACCCAGATCGCCAGGGGATCATTGCCGTCCACCTGCATCACGGGCATGCCGTAGGCGATCCCCTTCTGGGCCAGGGTCTCGCTGCCGGTCTGGGCCGAGCGGGGGATGGAGATGGCCCACTGGTTGTTCTGGATGATGGTCACCAGGGGAGCCTTCCACACCGAGGCCATGTTGAGCCCTTCGTGGAAACCTCCCTCGCTGGTGCCGCCGTCGCCGATGAAGGCCAGAGCCACCTCGCTGGTGCCCTTGTAACCGGAGGCGAAGGCCAGGCCCGCGGCGTGTTCGATCTGGCAACCGATGACCACGCTGGTCGGCAGGATGCGCAGATCCTTGTCCGGCAGGACGTTGCCTTCTTCCCAGCCGTTGTAGTAGTCCAGTACGGCGCTCAGGGGCTCGCCCCGCACCAGGCGTCCGCCCAGTTCGCGGAAGGCGCCCACGAACCAGTCGCCCTTTTCCAGCAGCATGGCCGCGGGGATGGAAATGGCTTCCTGGCCGGTGTTGGGGGGAAACGTTCCCAGGCGTCCCTGGCGCTGTAGCTTGAGCATGCGCTCGTCCAGGGCGCGGGCCAGGCGCATCCAGCGGTACATCGCCAGCAACGTGTCGTCTGACAGTCCGGGATCCAGTTCAGGGTCGATCTTGCCGTCGGGGGCAAGGATCTGGAGATAGGGAACACTGAATTGGGCGACCTGTTTGCGGGGCATACGACATTCCTCGAGGTTGGAAGACAGTGGCGCCGGGACGAGCACGGCGTATCCGGCAGGATACCAAACAGGGTCAAAGGTCCGGTGAAAACGGACCCGTGGTTACCCCCATGAAATAAAACGGAGGAATTCCGACCGGATTTTCATAGGAACATGATAGCAGGTGGCCACCGAATCGCAAATTCAGGATTTGATGCTGGCCTCCGGTGTGCGACCTGCCTTATCTTGGGGCGGTAAAGTGGAACCGGTCGACATCAGATCAGGAGGAACTTCATGCTCAGTCCCAAGCTCCAGGATGCCCTGAACAAGCAGATCAACGAGGAGTACTACTCCAGCTACCTGTACACGGCCATGGTCGCCTACCTGGAGGACCTGAACCTCGACGGTTGCGCTCACTGGATGAAGATGCAGGCCGAGGAGGAGCACCAGCACGCCCTGAAGCTCTTCGACTACGTTGTCGAGCGCGGGGCCCGGGTGGAGTTGCTGGCGGTCAAGGCGCCGCCCAAGGAGTGGGAATCTCCCCTGGCCGCCTTCAAGGCCGCCCTGGAGCACGAGCAGTACATGACCCGGAACATCAACGCCCTGGCGGACATGGCCCAGAGCGAGAAAGACCACGCCACCAACAACCTGCTGCAGTGGTACGTGACCGAGCAGGTCGAGGAAGAGGCCACGGTGGACGGTATCGTCCGGAAGATGGAGATGATAGGCAGCACCGGTCATGGCCTGTTCATGATCGACCGGGAACTGAAGGCCCGTCCCGCGCCGACGCCCCTGACCGGCGAGTCCGGCGCCTGATTTACGGTCGTTTCCATGCGAAACCGCCCCGGCCGAGAGCCGGGGCGGTTTTTTCAGGGCTGGAACCGGCGGCGGGCTAGTCCGTCATGGGCTTGATCTTCAACCCCTTGCCGGAAAAGACGATCTCGGGCTCCATATCCTGCCCGGCGGTCATCATGTTGTCCGCGTTGACGGTCCAGATGCATGTGCGGCCCTCGGTGCCCGGGGCGTTGGTGGAGACGATGTCCCCGGGCACGGTGAACTCCATGCGGATATCCAGCTCGCTGATGGCGCCCATGAGCTTGCCCATGGCTTCCATGGACTTCTGCATCTTGGCCGGATCCATGTCCGGCATGTCCGCCTCGGGCGAATCCTCTTCGGTTTCGGCGGCGATTTCCTCGTCGGCAGGGAAATCGTATTCGGTGCTGCGCAGGACCAGGTTGCCGTCGCCGGCATCGAAGATGCCCAGGCCGCCGTTCTGGTCCTTGTCGCCGAGGGTGCGGTTCATGATGAAGGACAGGCCCTTGAGATCCTTGAAGGCCATCTCGATGTTCAGTGTCTGGCGCCCGTCGACTTCATCCCGGGAGAACTTGGTGATCTTGACCCCGTGCTTCTTGCCGGCCTTCACCAGGTCGTCTTTCTTGATGTCGTTGAAATCAGGCACTTTCTGATCCGAACCCATGTCCGAGGATGCCATGTCCTGCAGGGCTTCGGCCACGGCGGGGCTCATGGAGACAGTCAGGCTGGCGGTGCCCGAACCGTCCTTGTTGATGACTGTCGAGGAGTGCATCTGCATGCAGCCGCCCAGGGCCGCTACGGCGGCGACCAGGGCCAGGCAGATCAGGAAGCGGAATTTCATGTCGATCCCCCTTGGGTGGAAAAGGAAAAAACAGGGCGCGGTGCAGCGGTTCCTTGATGTTAGAGGCTGCCCATGCTAATGGATTCGGAACAGGGATACAAGTTCCATCGCGAATTCAAGGAGATTCCCCAACCATGACAGGAACGGACAACATGCATGGTCCCGCGTCCAAACCAAGCTGTTTCAAGGCCTACGATATCAGGGGCCGGGTACCCGATGAACTCGACGCCGACCTCGCCTACCGCATCGGCCTGACCACGGTGCGCCGTCTGGGCGGCGGCAAATTCGTCGTGGGAAGGGATTGCCGGCTCAGCAGCGGGGAACTGGCGGCTGCCGTCATCAGGGGCATGACGGCGGCGGGGGCGGATGTCCTGGACATCGGCCTGTGCGGGACGGAAATGGTCTATTACGCCACCTATGCCCACGGGCTGGAAGGCGGCATCATGGTCACCGCGAGCCATAATCCCATGGATCACAACGGGATGAAGATCGTCCGCTCCGGCGCACGCCCCGTCAGCGGGGACAGCGGCCTGGATGAGATCGGGGCCGAGGCCCTGGCTTGCGAGGAGCCCTCCGGGGTCGTGCCCGGAGCAGTGGAGTGCCGGGATATCCTGGCCGAGTACACCCGGGCGATGCTGGATTTGGCCGATCCGGGGGATATCGGCCCTTTGAAGGTGGTGGCCAACGCCGGCAACGGTTGTGCGGGCCCCGTGGTCGGGGCCCTGGCCGCGCATCTGCCCTGCGAGTTCATCCTGGTCCACGAGGAGCCCGACGGGACCTTTCCCCACGGCATTCCCAACCCCCTGCTGCCGGAGAACCGGGCCGACACCGCCGCGGCCGTGCGCCGTCACGGCGCCGACGTGGGGCTGGCCTGGGACGGGGATTTCGACCGCTGCTTCTTCTTCGACGAGCACGGGGACTTCATCGAGGGCTATTACCTGGTGGGATTGCTGGCGGCGGCCATGCTGAGGGATCATCCGGGCGGCCGGATCATCCACGATCCCCGCCTGGTGTGGAATACGGTGGACATGGTCACCGCGGCCGGCGGCGTTCCCATCATGAGCAAGACCGGCCACGCCTTCATCAAGGAGCGCATGCGCGCCGAGGACGCCGTCTACGGGGGGGAGATGTCGGCCCACCACTACTTCCGGGATTTCGCCTACTGCGACAGCGGAATGCTGCCCTGGCTGCACGTGCTGGCGGAGATGTCGCGCACGGGGCGTACCCTGTCGGAACTGGTCCGGGCCCGCCAGGAGCTCTTTCCCGCCAGCGGGGAGATCAACCGCCGCCTGGAGGATCCCGCCGCCGCCCTGCAGGCCGTCGAGGCGAGATACGGACCGGAGGCCGTGGGCATCGACCGCACCGACGGGCTGTCCTGTGACATGGGCGAATGGCGTTTCAACCTGCGGAGCTCCAACACCGAACCCGTCCTGCGGCTCAACGTGGAGTCCCGCGGAGACCCGGAGCTGATGCGGCGCAGGACGGAGGAGCTGCTGGGAATCATCGATCGCTGAGCGGATCCCGGCCCTTCCTGTCCCTTTCGTGGATGTTGCTGATGGAGGGATCCGGCCGCAGGGGGGCCGGAGGCTGCAGGGGCAGCTCCACCACGAAGCGCGTCCACTGGCCGGGTTCGCTGGCCACCCGGATCGACCCTCCCAGCCGGTACAGGATGTCGTGCACGATGGCCAGGCCCAGGCCCGTGCCGTAGCCGGCGGGCTTGGTGGTGTGGAAGAGGTTGAAGATCTTGTCCCGGTCCTCGGGGGGGATCCCGATCCCGTTGTCCTGGATGCGCACCGTGACGGACTTGGCCGAGAGGTTGGTGGTGATCTCCAGGACCGATTCGCGGTCCGGGACCTCGTTCATGGCGTCCAGGGCGTTCTTGATCAGGTTCACGAAGACCTGTTCCAGCAGCATGGGGTCGGAGTTGAAGCGGGGGATCTTCGGCTCGAACAGCCGTACGACCTCGGCGCCGGACCGCCTGATCTCTATGCCCATCACGTAGAGGCATTCGTCGAGCAGCTCGTTGATGTCGATCTCCCGGATGCCCGGGTCGGCCTTGCGGACGAATCCCAGCAGACTGTGGGTGATGGCCGTCACGCGCTGAACCTGGGCGTGCAGGCGGTGCATGGCGTTCAGGAGCAGGTCGCGCGAGGGGGGATCCAGGCAGTTCATCTCCTCCTCGATGGTCTCCTCGACGAGGCCGGCGATGGTGTCGATGACGGCCAGGGGGTTGTTGATCTCGTGGGCCACGCCGGCGGCCATCTGGCCCACGGCGGCCAGCCGCTCGGAACGGATCAGGTCGTTCTTCAGTCTCAGGCGGGTGGTGATGTCGCGGCACAGGCAGACCATCTCCAGGGGCTTGCCGTCGGGTCCGTCGATGAGGGTCATGCTCACGTCGCAGACCACCGGGTGTCCGTCCTTGCTCCGGAAAGGCACCTCGTAGCGCGTGGTGTGGCCGTCCTTGAGGGCGGTCTGGAGCATCTCGCTGAAGACCTCGGTCTGCACCAGGAGATTGTGGGCGGCCGTGCCCTCGACCTCGTCGCTCGTGAATCCCAGGGAGTTCTCGGCCCCGCTGTTGAAGGACAGGATATGACCCTGCGGATCGGTCAGGAAGATGATGTCCCGGCTGTTTTCCAGGACCTCGCGCAGGTACTTCTGGGTCTCGTTGAGCTGGACATCGGCCTGTTGCCGCTTCTGTTCGCTCTCGAAGAGCTGGGTCATGTCCTCGATCAGGCCGTACAACCCCTCGACCAGGCCGTTCTCGATGATGGGAAAGAGGGTGACCTTGACGTGCATCTCGGTGCCGCGGATGGGCAGGGCCCCGGTGGCGTGGAGGGTGCGGCGCGTCTTGAGGGTCTCCTGCTCGACCTGGTGCAGCCAGCGCGCACCCCCGCTGCCGAAGACGGTGAAGTTCCGGCGGCCGATCAGGTCCTCTTCCTGGACGCCGAGGATGCGCAGGGCGTGCCGGTTCACCTTCTTGAAACGCAGATCCGCGTCCTTGATGTAGATCGCCAGGGACGCCGTTTCCACGAACTGGTTCAGGCGCAGCCGCGTTTCCTTCAGCCGGAAGCTGTCCATGCGCAGGGCCCGGTTCTCCTCGACCAGGCGGATCACGCCCTGCAGCAACGGCAGATGGACGGTGGTCAATAGGGGCGTACCGGCCGGCAGGATGTCCCGCAGGGCCGAGGCCACTTCCTCGCTGGCCACGGTCAGGACGGCCAGGTCCGGCGGGGGGGCCTGCCGCAGTTCCTCCAGGTGGGAACCGACGACCGGGATCCCGATCTGCCGGGCCAGGTCCAGGGCCTTGTCCTGGGGGCTGGGGCCCAGGTCGATGCAGGCGATGATGTTCAGGTGAAGCAGCTTGGAGCGGGTGGACAGGGCGGCCAGGAGGTTGCCCAGCTCGGGACCGCTGCCGATCAGGACGGTCGAGATCTCAATCCTGTTCGTACTCACGTCGCAGCTTTTCGCTCTCTTCGATGATGTCGCGCGGGGAGGTGGTCGAACTCATCAGCTCCGAGAGCCTGGTGTCGAACTCCTCCTGCAAGAGCTGCCGCCGGTGCTTGGCGGCCCCGACAATCAGGTCGTACAACTCCTCGAAATCGTAGGGTTTCAGCAGGTAGCGATAGGCCTGCAGGCGTCCGGCCTCCCAGGCGGAATCATGGCTGCCGTGGCCGGTGAGCATGATGATCTCGATGTGATGCTGTGTGTCGCGCAATTTTTCCATGACCTGGATGCCGTCGATGTCCGGCATCTTGAGGTCCACCAGGGCGACATCGAAGGATTGTTCCTCGGCGATGGCCAGCGCCTGGCGGCCCGACAGGGCGGTCGTCACCTCCAGACCCCGCTTGCGGAACCGGTGGGCCAGGAAGGTCACCAGGTCCTCTTCGTCGTCGACAATCAGCAGGCGGATGGGGTGTTCTTGATCAGCGGTCATGGTTGTTCCGGGGTTGGGGTGCATGGTTGGCCCCCATGATGCCCCCTGGCGGCCTTTCCTGTCAAGGCGCCGTACGCCGTGTGCCGTACGCCGGGACGGCTGCCATGTCCTCGCAGGGCCGGGAGTCAGTCCAGGCCCAGGAATTTCCCGTTCTCGATGATGGGCCGTTCACGTCCCTGGCCGGCCAGGACCACGGACAGGACCTTGACCTGGGGCTGCATCGCGGGGATGTAGACCCGATCCAGGTGGATGACCGCCTCGGGGCTGCTGAAGTCGTCGGGCCCGACGCTGCCGCCGAAGTGGTCGCTGCGTCCGAAGGCGATGTGCAGGCCCAGCTTCTCGTCCACCAGGATGCTTCCGGTGGGTTCGATGCCGAAATCCCCCAGCACGCCGAGGCCCAACTCGGCCAGGTTGGCGTAGGCGGGTTCGTCGACGATGCGGGCGGCCTCGCGCTCGCTGACCGGGCCGGCGGAGATCACGGCCACGGCCCGGTTGCCCTCGATCTCGTACAGGACGACTTCCCCGTCGATCTCCACGGGCAGGATTCCCGCCGAGCCGCTGGCGTCGTCCGGGCGTTCCCCTTCGTAGGGCACGATGTAGGCCTCGCCGGAGGGCAGGTTGCCGGCGGACCCGTTGGTGGGTAGCATGCCCCCGGAAGCGTGGCCCTCCCGGTGGCGCAGGTCCAGGGTCAGCAGGTGGATCCGGTCGGCGACCCGGAAGCTGAAGCGGGCGGACTCGGCCGAATCGAGCAGGGATTTGAGCAGCACGACGCGGCGGTTGATCTCGCGGTAGTCGAGCCTGAGGGCGGGAATCATGGAGGGCAGGAACCCCGGCATGGTGGCAGCGCGGAAACCGTCCGGCCCCGTGCCCGCGGCGCGGGCCGCGACCTTCAACGGCGCCGTGGCCGACAGTTCCGTCAGCGCGACGATGATGCTGTGGGTCTTGAACACCTCCGCCGGGGGCAGGGGCGGCAATTCCGCCAGGTCCCGCACGTGGTCCGGTATCGACCCCGTTCCCCGGTGCATGATCAGCGGCAGGTCGGCGTTGTTGCTCCCGGCGTGCGGATACCAGATCAGTGAGATGGGATCCAGGCCGAGGTCGTCCGCCTGCTTGAGCAGGGCCTGGTGCCAGGCGGCCGCCAGCTCTCGCCTTTCCCGCCACCCGGGATTGTCCGGTAATCTGTCGTCCGGAACATCGACGATCAGGGCCAGACCGCGATCCGCGGGTACGGGCTTGAACACCCGCTGGATGAGCAGCGACAATTCCTGGGGGGAAAGATTTGCGGTCATGAAACCTTGCTCCTGTCCGGTGACCGGGGTTACTGTTGTCACGGAACAGCATTCTAGCGAATAACGAGGCGTTTGTGCCGTAAAAAATCAACCGGGCGCCGTTTGCAGGCGACCCGCAGGAGGATCCATGAGTTCGGACAGGGAATTGAATCTGGCGCTTTTCATCGATTTCGACAATGTGGCCCTGGGGGCCCGCGACGCCCGGCAGCGCTTCGACATCAAGCTGCTCATGCACCGCATCCTCGAGAAGGGCAAGGTCATCGTCAAGCGAGCCTATGCCGACTGGCACTACTACAAGGAGCACATGAACGCCCTGCACGAGGCGGCCATAGAGCTGATCGAGGTGCCCATGCCCAAGATCTCGGGCAAGAACAGCGCCGACATCAAGATGGTCGTCGACGCCATGGACCTGTGCTACTCCAAGCATCACATCGATGCCTTCGTGCTGGTCACCGGCGATTCGGATTTCTCGCCCCTGGTCTCCAAGCTCCGCGAGAACGACAAGCGGGTCATCGGCATCGGCATGAAGAACAGCAGCAGCAAGCTGCTGATCGGCAACTGCGACGAGTTCATTTTCTACGATGACATCTACCGCCAGGTCAGGGGCCGCATCACCAGGCCGGTGAGCGGGGTCTCGGGGGAAAAGGGAGAGCTGTTCGACTTCCTGGTCGACACGGTGCAGAACCTGCTGCAGGAGAGCCGGGGTGTGCTCTACGGCTCCCTGATCAAGGACACCATGACCCGCAAGAAGCCCGATTTCAACGAGCGGATCTACGGCTATTCCACCTTCGGCGACCTGCTGGAGGAGGCCCGCAACCTCGGGTTGCTGCAGGTTGAAAGGGATGCCAAGGCCGGCGGCACCTGGGTCGTGCAGGGCCTAGGCAAGGGCATCCTGGGCCAGAATACCTCGAGCCAGGGGGCGGGTGAACGTCCGTCCACGGGATCCAGCCGTTCCTCGCGCCGCCGCCGCAGGTCCTCCGACCGCAACGGCCGGAGGGGGCGTGCCGAGCAGCCGGCCGAGAGCCAGGAGCAGGGCGGCACTCCCGGCGCCGCGTCCGAGCCGAAAGCCGACCGGGATCAGGCCGCCGGCAGCGGCCAGGAGAAGGACAGCAGGCCGGCGACGGGCAGGGATGAAGCCGGGAGCCGGGAGAAGGCCGCCGAGGCAGCTTCGGTCAAGGACGAGAAGGCTGCGGAAGGCAAGACCCCCGTCAAGAAGACCGGGGGCCGGAAGGCTCCGGCCAAGAAGACAACCACGAAGAAGACCACCGCCAAGAAGACCACGACCAAGAAGGCCGTGACCAAGAAGACGGCGACCAAGAAGACCACCGCCAGGAAGAAGACCACCAAGAAGGCGGTGACCAAGAAGACCACGACCAAGAAGACCGCCACCAGGAAGAAAACGACCAAGAAGGCCGCGACCCGCAAAAGCGGGGATTGAGCGGCACCGTACGATTTGTCCTCAACAGGGACCTTTTCCTGCCGAAAATCACCGTGACAACGGGACAGGTACCCCCATGGGGATGCCTGTTCCCCCTCACGGTCAAGGTTCGTATGGGAGAACGGTCATGTCCCTGGATGTTGCAACCCCTCACAGTGTTCTGGACCTCAGTGCCGCCATGTCCAACATGGACGGCGACGTGGAACTGTTGCGGGAAATCGTGGATATATTCCTGGAGACTTCCCAGGATCAGATCACGGTCCTCAGAAACGCCATCCGGTCCGGGGATGTGCAGACCGTAGCCATCGACGCCCACGGCATGAAGGGGGGGGCTTCCAACTTCTGTGCCGGCGCCTTCGTCGAATCGGCCCTGGCCCTGGAGATGCTGGCCAAGAGCGGCGATCTCACCGGGGCCGAGGAACTGCTGGCCAGGATGGAGGAGCATCTTGAGGAGCTGCGGGCGGTCATGTCCGTGGTGAACTGGGACGAGGTGGCCCGCAACTGGGACGGATGATCCCGGCCCCCGGGATCGCGTTCCTCCCCGGTTCCTCGCCCTCCAGAGGAACAGCCCAAGGATTTGTACTGCGAAATCGCGGTCTGCTGCGGTAGTCTTGGCCTGAAGGTCGAGCAACCCTTGCAGGAGACCCATGATCACCCGCGACGACATCATCCAGGCCGCATCGAGGATCAAGGACAGGATTCACCGCACCCCCGTGCTGACCTGCGGGGCCCTGGATGCGCTGGTCGGCGCCCGACTCTTCTTCAAGTGCGAGAATTTCCAGAAAGTCGGCGCCTTCAAGATGCGGGGCGCCTGCAACGCCGTGTTCAGCCTGGACGACCGGGAGGCGGCCAGGGGTGTGGCGACCCATTCCTCCGGCAATCACGCCCAGGCCCTGGCCCTGGCCGCGAGGTTGCGCGGCATTCCCGCCTACGTCGTCATGCCGCTGGGTTCGCCGACGGTCAAGCGCGAGGCGGTCCTGGGCTACGGGGCCGAGATCATGGACTGCGAGCCGAACCTCCAGGCCAGGGAATCGACCCTGGACAAGGTGGTCCGACGCACGGGGGCGGTCTTCATCCATCCCTACAACGACGAGCGGGTCATGGCGGGCCAGGGAACGGCGGCGCTGGAGCTGCTGGAGCAGGTGCCGGACCTGGACCTGGTGATGGCGCCCGTGGGCGGGGGAGGGTTGCTGTCCGGCACAGCCGTCGCCTGCGCCGGCGCAGAATCCTCACCGCGGGTCATCGGCGGCGAGCCGTCCGGTGCCGACGATGCGGCCCGGTCCCTGGCCGCAGGACGCATCATCCCCTCCGTCGAGCCCGATACCGTCGCCGACGGGCTGTTGACCTCCCTGGGCGATCTGACCTTCGCGGCCATTCGCCGCCATGTCGAAACCATCTGGACAGTCCCGGAGCAGGACATAATCCGGGCCATGCGCCTGGTCTGGGAGCGCATGAAGATCGTGATCGAACCCTCGGCGGCGGTCTGCCCTGGCGCGCTGCTGGGCCACCGGGAAGATGTCGCCGGCCTGCGCGTGGGCATCATCCTCTCGGGCGGAAATGTGGACCTCGAACGGTTGCCCTGGCCGGTGCGGCCGGATGACGGGAAAGGCTGAAGAAACATGGAGCACACCCTGCGGATCAAGGTCCGCGGCTACCATTGCGATTTCTACGGGCACGTCAACAACGCCCGTTACCTGGAGTTCCTGGAGGAGGCGCGGTGGTCGTTCCTGGAAACGGGTCTCGACCTTCAGGCCTGGAAACAGAAGGGGCTGGGCTTCGTGGTGACGGCTGTGAACATCAGGTACCTCCGTCCCGCCGGTCTCAACGCGGTGCTGGAGATACGGTCGCGGATGGGGTCGCTGGGTGAGCGCAGGGGCGTCATCAACCAGGAAGTGTTCAACGTGGCCGACGAAACCCGGGTGGCCTCCGCGGAGGTCACGTTCGCCGTCGTGAACCTGGAATCCGGACGCGGGGTGCCGCTGGACGGCGAGGTGGGAGAGATCCTGGCCGGGAGCCTGACCGGGCCGGACGGCGACGACCATTCGGCGGGGAAGGCGACGAAATGAGCGATCAGGTCGCGAAGGAAAATTATTCCTGGCGGGAGAAACTGCGCGCCGTGGGGCCGGGGATCCTGTTCGCAGGGGCCGCCATCGGCGTGTCGCACCTGGTCCAGTCCACCCGCGCCGGGGCCGGTT
>Ga0164318_10006320_pt1 | contig 11476 bp, 12 predicted proteins | sample GuaBasSedimGuay9_FD_113734 | JGI IMG/M metagenome (GOLD analysis project Ga0164318, IMG submission 113734) | Subseafloor sediment microbial communities from Guaymas Basin, Gulf of California, Mexico - Guay9, Core 4571-4, 0-3 cm | ecosystem: Environmental > Aquatic > Marine > Hydrothermal vents... | reverse complement strand
TCATTCGATATTGTTTCGAGTTTCGAAATTCGATATTCGGATTTAAGTTTTGCAAGGACTTATCAGCCATAAAGAAATTCTTTTGCCATTTTTGCCTGTCTGCGCCTGCCTGTCGCGTTTGCGCCGCAGACAGGTGCAACGCACAGGCAGGCAAGAATTTTACAACTAAGCACCTAATCCCATGTAACAAGGGCCGGCATCTGTTGCTGCTTGTTGCCGGCCCTTGTTGCGCGATTCGTCAATCCAGCTACAGGAGTGCAATTGTTACTCTTTCTTTATAGCAATTTTCTTCCTGCTGGACTTTGCCTCAGCTATCTTTGGAAGGACAACATTAAGCACTCCATTTTTGAAAGTTGCCTCGGTCTTTTCTGTGTCTATCTCATCCGGAAGGGGTATGACACGCTGGAATGAGCCGTAGGACCTCTCCATGCGGTAATATTCCTTCCCCTTGTCCTCTTCCTCTTCCTCCTTCTCACCCTTTATGGTGAGGGCATCGCTTGTCAGCGATACATCAATGTCTTTCTCATCCATGCCCGGAAGCTCCGCCGAGACGCGCACCTCTTTATCATCTTCCGTCACGTTGATACTGGGAGAAAATTTTTCAAACCGTTCTACACCGGCGCCGAGTGGCGCCAATGAAAAATCACTGAAAAAATCATCGAATATGCGGTTCATCTCCCGCTGAAGTGAATAGAACGGATGTTCTTCTTCACGCCTTACCGGCAGACTTTTCTTACCAAAACTCCAAGGTACAAGATTTTTAATACCCATGATTTTTTCCTCCTTTCTATATCATTCGGCCCTTACTGGAATCTTCCTCGCCTTGGCAGGTTCCGCCTTGGGAAGCGTCAAACGTAAGACGCCATTTTTGACTGTTGCCTTGATTTTGTCCTTATCAACATCGTCTGAAATCGAGAAGGCACGTTGATAATCACCAACATCATACTCGGAATAAACGCAGCTGTATCCTTCATGCTGCTCCGGTTCAACCGTTCCCGTAATCGTCAGGACATCTTTTTCAAGTGTAATATTAACGGATTTCTCACACACACCCGGCATATCGGCGATCAGCACGGTGGTATCTTTTGCCTCAAATATATCTACGGGCGGCACGAAAACCCTTCTGTTTCTGGTTCGTTCAGCCTCCACCGGAGACTGTGCCTGCTGTTTTTCCATTGCCATAAGATCACCTCCTTACTCAGCCTTGATCAAAATCTTTTTAGGTTTATCCTCTTCTGCGCGCGGCAGTGTGATACGGAGAACCCCGTCATTGTATTTTGCGTCCACTTTCTCTGCCTCGACCTTGAAAGGCAGCTGAACGGTACGTGAAAACTTGCCGTAACCGCGCTCGCGACGATGGTACGTTTTATCCTCCTCCTGCTCTTGCCCGGGGCGAACACCGCTGAGCGTGAGGGTGTCTCCGACTACGGAGATGTTTATCTCTTCAGGACTTAAACCCGGAACCTCGGTAGTAACGATCGCGTCGTCTCCGCTTGTCCAGATATTAATCGGAGGAAAATCACTAGCACGGAACCGGGTAACACCCGAAAACAGACGATCCATCTCCCTTCTTAAATGCTGGATCTCACGAAAAGGATCCGACCCTCTCCTGTACTCTTCTGTCCATAACATAAAAATTACCTCCTTTCTCCTGTTTTTGATCATTCCCATAGCCGGCTTATCCGGAATCTGATCAGGGTTTAACTTCTTTCAGACATAATTTATTCATGGAATCTGTCTTGTCAAGAGTGGTGGAGTAACTGCAAAGAAATACAGAGAAAATACAGGAAAGGGGTTAAGTCGCCATTTGACTTATGTATGATGGCATTCTTAATTGCTTCACATTGCTTTCGCAGCCGATGGTCTTTCTGAAGGCATTTTTTCATTCACCCCACAACCCTGCCGGCAGAAGAACTGTAGCCGCTGAGACTGAATTTGGCACTGATTACCAGTAAGCCGCCCTTTCCAAGCATACGAACCCAGATAGATCGCAATAAGTTAAACAGAGTCCTAACCCCTTTGGGAGACCCAAGTGGTCATTTTTATTGACACAAGAGGATGACTTTTCTATACTCCTCCACGAAAAATGATCTCATAAATGACTCTGTTGATTTACGAGGATTGTCGTTCAAGATCAAGCCTGCCTGTGCGTTGCCTGTCTGCGCCTGCCTGTGCCGCCTGCACGGCAGACAGGTGCGGACACGCACAGGCAGGCACGCAGACAGGGCATGCGAAAAAAATAACGGTTCGACTGAGCTTGCCGAAGACCGCAGGCATATAGTTGATATTCCGAGGATTATTTTTTGAGCATAACGCAGAGATTGGACGAAAAGACCTTAAATCAACAGAGTCATAAATAAAGGGTATAATTATGATAAAAATCAATGAAAACTATCTGAAGCTGCAGGCGTCTTATCTCTTTTCAGACATTGCGAAGCGGGTGAATAATTTTGCCGGTTCTAATCCGGACAGGGAAATAATCAGACTGGGTATAGGTGATGTAACGCGCGCTTTGCCGTTGGCATGCATCGAGGCGCTTCATAAAGCCGTTGATGAAATGGCGCGGGACAGTAGTTTCCGCGGTTACGGACCTGAACAGGGGTATGAATTTCTGCGGGAGGCTATTGCGGAAAATGATTTTCAGGCAAAGGGGGCGGAAATCGGCGCGGATGAAATATTTATCAGTGACGGAGCAAAATGCGATACGGGAAACATTCAGGAGCTCTTCTCTTTGGATTCGAGGATTGCCGTGCCGGATCCTGTGTATCCCGTGTATGTCGATACGAATGTTATAGCGGGCAGAACCGGCTCCTGGGAAAACGGGCGGTACAAAGGACTTGTGTATCTTGAATCAACCGAGAAAAACGGATACGTTCCGGCAGTCCCGGATGAACAGGTTGATCTGATCTATCTTTGCTTTCCCAATAATCCGACCGGAGCAACCGCCACAAAAGAACAGCTTGCAAAATGGGTTAAATATGCGAGAGAAAACAAGGCACTGATACTGTTTGATGCCGCTTATGAAGCTTTTATCCGTGACGAATCGATACCGGGAAGCATTTATGAAATCGAGGGCGCCAGGGAAGTGGCAATCGAGTTCAGGAGTTTTTCAAAATCAGCCGGGTTTACAGGAACAAGATGCGCCTATACTGTAGTCCCAAAATCATGTGTTGCATATGATTCACGAGGCAGCAGGCACGATGTCCATTCGCTATGGAACCGCAGACATACAACGAAATTCAATGGCGTATCTTATCCTGTACAGCGTGCCGCCGAAGCCGTGTATTCAGATGAAGGAAAAGAGCAGGTACGGGAATTAACCGATTATTATCTGAGGAACGCCTCTCTGATCCTGGAAAAAATGACAGACCTCGGCTATACATGTGTCGGCGGGAAAAATTCGCCATATATATGGATTAAAACAGGCATGGATTCCTGGGAATTATTTGATACCCTTCTCAATAAAGCCGCCGTTGTTTGTACTCCCGGAAGCGGTTTTGGTTCGTGCGGTAACGGGTATATTCGTCTCAGCGCATTTAACAGCTATAAGAATGTTAAAACCGCCATGGACAGGATTACTGGAATATTCTCCCTTCAGGCCGAGGATTAAACCGGCTTTCAATAATTGGCCTTTCTTTATTTGTAACCGTTCACAGGTTCATGGTTCAGCGTTCAGGGTTAAGGACAAAGGCAGCATTAAAGACCTGAAGTCCTCGTTAAAAATGCTCATTTTCGCAAATAATTGCCAATTTGGTTCCAGATTTTGTTTCAGGCTTGGCGAAGCTGACGCTTTTCCCGTAAATACGCATCCCAAATGCCGTCCGGGGACAAGAATGGAACCTTGAACCCTTGAACCCGTGAACGGTTACCTTTATTTAAAACTTCGCAATTTAATAAAACCTTCATCAATCTGTCATCAAACTGTAACATTCATGTTGTATCTTCCCCAATATTAAAAAATGATTAAGGAGGTTGGTGAAGATGAAAATGATTAAAGTATTATTAACAGGCTTTATGTGTCTTGCATTTGCGGGCATTGGTACCGCTTTTGCGGGTGAGACCATCGTAATCAAGGGATCTACAACCGTTCTTCCCGTAGCACAGGCAGCGGCCGAGGCCTATCTGGGAAGCCATCCAGGAGTCAACATATCCATATCCGGCGGTGGGTCAGGCAACGGAATCAAAGCACTCATAGACAAGTCGACGGATATTGCCGATGCTTCACGTTTTATAAAAGGTAAGGAAATTAAAATGGCCATGGGAAAAGGAGTTTTTCCCGTTCCCCATCGTATTGCCATTGATGCGATTGTCCCGATTGTTCATCCTGAGAATCCTGTGAATGATCTTTCTCTGGAACAAATGAGTCTCATTTATCAGGGGAAAATCAAAAACTGGAAAGAAGTTGGCGGAAAGGATATGAAGATTATCGTTGTATCCAGGGACACCAGTTCGGGCACTTATGAGGTCTGGCACAAAAAGGTGCTCCATAAGGCTAAAGTAATGCCCAGGGCTCAAATGCAGTCATCGAATGGCGCGGTTGTCCAGGCGATATCGAAAAACAGATATGCCATCGGCTATATAGGACTCGGTTATATGAACAGAAGTGTAAAAGCGCTGGCGGTTAACGGCATAAAGGCCACTGTCGCCAATGCTTTATCGGGAACATATCCCATAGCAAGACCCCTTTTCATGTTTACCGACGGCTGGCCGAAAGGGACAGTTGCAGATTTCATCAATTATGTTCTAAGTCTCAAGGGGCAGGAGATTGTAAAAAAAGTGGGCTATATTCCGCTGTATTAAAACAAGGTAAAAGGCGAAAGGCTAAAGGCACAAGGAGAACGGAGGAGGATTAAAGACCTGAAGAAGATTATCCTCCTAATCCTTCAGCCTTCAGCCTATCCACCTGAGTAATTACATGACAAGAAAACTTAAAGAAAAAATTATAAAAAACATCTTTTTCCTGTTGTCCCTGGTTTCCATATTTGTTCTTGGGCTGATTGTTGTATTTCTTTTTAAAGAAGGGTTTCCCATATTCAAGGTTGTATCCGTCAGAGAATTTATTTTTGGCCTGGAGTGGTATCCCACATATGATCCACCTTCTTTCGGGATATGGTCACTCATTGTCGGTTCACTTGTTGTAACATTTTTTGCTTCACTTATCGCAGTTCCTCTGGGTGTTCTCTCGGCAATCTATGTTGCGGAGATTGCTCCACCCCTGGTAAAGGAAATCTTTAAGCCCGTTATTGAACTCCTTGCCGGCCTCCCCTCGGTTGTTCTCGGGTTTTTCGGCATGGCCGTGCTTGCTCCGTGGCTTCAAAATACCTTTGGTTTACCCACGGGGCTGAATATTTTGAATGCATCTATCATGTTGTCCATCATGGCGGTCCCAACCATTTCAAGTATTTCTGAGGATGCCATCTATTCCGTGTCACAGGAATTCAAAGAGGCGTCCTATGCCCTCGGTGCGACGAAATTTGAAACTATTGCCAGGGTTGTTGTCCCCGCAGCGTTGTCGGGAATTTCAACCGCCGTTATACTGGGAATGGCAAGGGCCATCGGAGAAACCATGGTTGTTCTTATGGTGGCAGGAGGCGCAGCCGCCATACCGGAAAGTATCTTTGATTCCGTGAGACCCATGCCGGCAAGCATCGCAGCAGAGATGGGAGAGGCTCCTTTCAGAAGTAATCATTATTACGCACTCTTTGCCACGGGGATTGTTCTGTTTTTTATGACGCTCTTTTTCAACCTGATCGCTGATTATATATCCAATAAATTCAAACAGGTAGGTTCTGCCACACTATGAAATGGCGTTATTTTAAACAAAACTTATTTTTTGTCACTGTTCGACTCTCCGCCTTCATTATAGCGCTATCCATAGGAGCGTTCCTTGTGTATATATTTATGAATGGAATAGGCGCTGTAAACTGGGATTTTCTTACCCTTCCTCCGAGAGATTCCATGACTAAGGGAGGCATTATGCCGGCTATACTGGGGACTTTTTACCTGACTGCCGGAGCGATTATTATCGCCCTGCCCCTTGGGGTTGTTTCAGCCATATACCTTAGTGAATACGCAAAACAGGGTCCTGTCATCAGACTAATCAGAATCGGGATAAACTGCCTGGCGGGAGTTCCGTCCGTTGTTTTCGGTTTATTTGGCCTGGGGTTGTTTGTGGTTTTCCTTCAATTTGGTTCCTGTATCCTCTCAGGGGCATTAACTCTCGGTTTTCTGATCTTGCCTACGATTATCGGTGCTTCCGAAGAAGCGCTTAAAGGAGTGCCGCAAACATTCAGAGAAGCATCCCTGGGACTTGGTGTTTCCAAATGGCAGACCATCCTGAGGATTGTTCTGCCTAATGCACTGCCCGGAATCCTGACAGGCTCAATCCTCGGTATCGGGCGTGCGGCAGGAGAAACGGCCCCCATAATGTTTACGGCGGCGGCTTTCTTTACGGCCAAACTTCCCACGTCTATCTTCGACGAAGTGATGGCGCTTCCCTATCATGTTTATGTGCTGGCGACAGCAGGCACGCATATTGAGGAGACCAGGCCCATTCAATACGGAACAATACTGGTACTCGTTGCTCTTGTTTCAGGCATTGATTTGATTGCAATCATTATGAGAAGTTATATCAGGAAGAAAAAAAGGTGGTAACATTGCTCAGTGATAATATAATAGAAATAAAAAAGGTAAATTTTTATTACGGGGCATCCAAGGCACTCACAGATGTTACAATGGATTTCAAGAAAAATAAGGTTACCGCTCTTATTGGCCCGTCCGGATGTGGTAAATCGACGCTCCTGCGACTGCTCAACAGGATGAACGACCTCATAGATGGAACCCGCGTAGAGGGAGAAGTCGTATTTGAAGACAGAAATATCTATGACCCCAATGTTGACCCGGTTGAAATCCGAAGAAGAATAGGCATGGTCTTTCAAAAGCCGAATCCCTTTCCTAAATCAATCTTTAATAATATTACGTATGGGCCGAAACTTGGCGGTGTAAAAAATCGGAGCGAACTGGAAGCCTTGGTGGAGCAGAGTCTCAAACAGGCCTCTCTGTGGAATGAGGTAAAGGATATACTGAATCAGTCTGCCATGATGCTTTCCGGCGGGCAGCAGCAAAGGATCTGTATTGCAAGGGCGCTGGCCATGAAACCGGATGTTCTTCTGATGGATGAGCCTACGTCGGCACTGGATCCTGTTTCAACGGCAAAGATTGAAGAACTGATTGAGGAGTTAAAAAAGAAATATACTATTATCATTGTAACCCACAACATGCAGCAAGCTGCGAGGATTTCAGACTATACCGGATTTTTCTATTTAGGAAAGCTAATAGAATACAATCCCACTGAAAAGCTCTTTACAACGCCGGATGTAAAACAAACAGAAGAGTATATCACGGGAAGATTCGGTTAAAAAACGCAGGCGGGAGAAAAAATGAACGGAAAAGAACATACCAGTAAAATTTACAACAGGGAACTTCAGGAAATCAAGGAAAATCTATTATATCTGGGAGGTCTGGCAGAAAAGGCCATCCAAAACGCCATGAGGTCACTTTTGGAAAGGGACTCGGGTCTCGCCCGCAAGGTTATTGAAGCCGATGATCGGATCAACAAACTTGATAAAGAGATTGAAGAAAGATGCATTGACCTTGTTGCACTGAGACAGCCTGTAGCAAGAGATTTAAGGTTTATTGCCACTGCCATTAAAATAAATGCCCACCTGGAGAGGATCGGTGATATGGCTGTCAATATCGCTGAAAAGGCTATCCCATTGAATGAAGAACCTCCGGTCAAACCATATATCGATTTGCCCCGCATGTCGGATACAACTCAGGCCATGATCAGAAAAAGCCTTGATGCCCTCGTTAAGGAAGATTGTGATCTGGCCGACGAGGTGATAAGGGAAGATGAAACGGTAGATAATCTTAATAACCAGATATTTAGAGAGCTCGTTACTTTTATGCTTGAGGATCCAAGGACAATTCACCGGGCGCTTTTGATCATGCAGATTTCCAAAAACCTTGAGAGAATTTCAGATCATGCGACAAGCATTGCGATTATGGTTATTTATCTGGTAACAGGACGGAATATAAGACACGGGAACCGGGCTGAAAAATCTTTTCAAAATGACATATAGTTTAAAGGGTCAGGCATGTTTTTTAAGAAGAGTAACCTATTCTATAAAATCTTTGGAACGTATGTCATCATTATTTTGCTTGGGATGATGGTTGTCGGGTTTCTCGTTGGCAGACAGGTCAAAACGAGACTGATGGAAAGGATTGAGTATGATCTGACAACCTACGCACAGATGATAAAACAAATCTCTTCGGAAAGTAAGATAACAAAAAATGTTGCCCAGTTGGCTAAAATATCCGATACGCGGGTTACCTTGATAGATGCGACCGGGAAGGTCCTGGCCGATTCAGATAAAGAAGTTTCCCGTATGGATAATCACATGAATCGTCCCGAGATTCAGGAAGCACGGGTCAAGGGCAGGGGCAAATCAATTCGTTTCAGCCGTACTCTCAATGTGGACATGTTTTACGTTGCCATTCCTGTTAAGGGCGGCGGCAACGGAATTACGGGTTACGTCAGACTGGCGCGACCGCTTATCGAAATACGACAATCCATGAGAGAATTGTATGGATTAATTCTCCAGTCATTCACGATTATTCTGATCCTTTCATTCCTTATTGCCTTTATATTTTTCTCCAGATTAATATCACCTATTGAGGAGATGGAACAGTTTACTGAAATGTTGCGTAAGGGAGATGATCCGGGGACTCTTATGATCGGGTCTAGTGATGAAATGGGGCGATTGGCCGGAAACATCAATTACATGGTCATGGAATTGCGTGACAGGGTGCGTTATGCAGACGAAGAAAAGGGGAAGCTGGAAGCAGCGTTTGCAAGTATGACGGACGGCGTATTGGTACTCGATAATCAGGATAAAATAGAAGCCTTTAATAATTCGTTCAAGGCCCTGTTCCGCATTAATCGCGATGATATTCTCGGACAGACTCCCCTTGAAGTATTCAGGAATATTGACTTACAAAATGCCATTGATTGTTTTAAAGAAGAACAAACGCCAGTTTCCCGGGAAATTACCATTGGAGGAGAACCAGGGCTTGTTTTTGATGTGAATCTTTCTTCGATTCATGGACTGCCGGAGAGTGAAACAAAAACGATGATTGTCTTTCACGATCTGACCCATCTAAAAAAGCTGGAAAGAATGCGCGCCGATTTTGTGGCAAATGTAACCCATGAAATAAAAACCCCGTTAACGGCCATTCTCGGTTTTGTTGAGACTCTCCAGGAAGGCGCTATCGAAGACAAGGAAACAGCCCGCAAATTTCTGCAGACAATTCGCAAACATTCCGAGCGCCTCAATCGCCTGGTGGATGATCTTCGTACAATTTCCGATATCGAACTGGGTGAAACAAGTTTATTCTTTGAAAGTGTTTCAATCAACGGCGTTATTGAAAGCGCTCTTTCCATTGTTGAATCCAGAGCGGTTAAGAAGGGGCTTACAGTTGAGAAAAACGTGCCGGATGACCTTCCGCCAATAAGGGCAGACAGAGATAAATTAACCCAGATATTATTGAATGTTCTGGACAATGCCGTCAAATTTACACCTGAGCCGGGGAAAATCTCAATAACAGCCTCTGATGATAAGGCGGATAACGTGATCGTCAAAATCAGCGATACGGGGATAGGTGTGCCGGAAAATGAAATTCCCCGATTGGGAGAACGCTTTTATCGTGTCGACAAGACACGTTCCCGTGAGCTGGGAGGCACCGGTCTGGGAATGTCAATCGTCAAACACCTGATGATGGCTCATAAAGGTAAAATCAGGATCGAAAGCCGGCTGGGTAAGGGAACAACAGTTTCTCTTGTCTTCCCTGTTTTTCATGAAGATATGATCGTTTAAAAACGATTTGTTCTTGCCTTGAAAGGAAAAATAAGAAAGGAACATCGGTTATGCCCGAAAGAATACTGGTTGTCGATGACGAAAAAGATCTCGTTGACCTGGTTTCGTATAATCTTGAAAAAGAGGGATTTACTGTTTTGAAAGCCTATGATGGAGAGAAAGCTCTGCAAATAGTAAAGGCACGGAATGTTGACCTGATGATTCTCGACCTTATGCTTCCCGGAATTCAGGGGATGGAGGTTTGTAAACTAATAAGAAAAGATCCTGTAAATGCGGCGCTACCTGTCATCATGCTCACCGCCAAAGGTGAAGAAATTGATAAAATTCTGGGGCTCGAAATGGGCGCTGATGACTATATTGCCAAACCCTTCAGTGTGAGGGAATTATTAGCAAGGGTTCACGCCCTGCTCCGGAGGTCTGATTTACAAAAAGAGACAAATAAAAAGGAAATATTCGCATTTAGAGAACTTAACATTGACTTCAGCTCCCACGCGGTCACCGTAAATAAAAAAAGAGTTGATCTCAGCCCCACAGAGTTCAAGCTTTTGAAGTTTCTCTGCCGGCATCCGGGGAGGGTTTACACGAGAGACCAGCTTCTGGATTATGTTTGGGGGGACGAGGCTTTTGTTGAGCCCCGGACCGTGGATGTCCATATCAAACGTCTGAGAGCTCAAATAGAAAAGAATTTACCAAAACCGCAATATATTCTTACCGTAAGAGGAGTGGGATACAAGTTCACGGATATCGGTTAGACCTTCTTGTTTTCATCAAAATTTCACAGACCCGTCACAGAAATGTAACAATCATTTGTTATTCTCCCCCTGAAGCATTTTCCCTTACCCTTATACGTTAAAAAATATGGTTATAAAATGGAGGATACAAAACAGTGAAATGCAATATAATTGAAAAAAGTGATTTTATTTTCGTGGAGATTGGAGGGTCATTGAATCAAGATGTTCCTTTTTCAGCTCGGGATATTTTATATCCCTGGCGAAGCAGAACAGGACCAAGGATAGCAGTAGATATGGAAGGCATAGATGAGGATGGTGATATAATTGCCCACCTAACTGTGTAATTGCGGCATTCAAAAAAGAGGTGGATCTTATAAACGGATTTTGGAAGATCTGTTCATTAAGGCCGCGTATGAAAAACTATCTGGTCAAAAACAGGCTGAACAGGATATTTGATATTTATGAAAATTTGATGTATTTGTAAAAAGCTCCGCTATGCCGTTTTACGGCATTATAACGGGAAGAGAATCCAGTGTTTTTAAGCGTTTTTAAGTAGTTATGCGTCTGGATTCCGGCCTACGCGGGAATGACAAACTTTTTACCAAAGCATCACCCTGACAATAACCAAGAAGGAAAACCATACGAATATAAAAATTGTTGGTTTGTAATTTCAGCAAATTGCCTAACCCGAACAAGCCGGAAAAGCTCTAAGCTGAAAGCCTGCAGCCGTTCACGGCTTGAAATTGGAAATTAGAAATTCGGGAGAAAAGCTTGAGGCCAAATTTCCAATTTCTATTTTCTAATTTCGAC
>Ga0164318_10006318_pt1 | contig 11477 bp, 9 predicted proteins | sample GuaBasSedimGuay9_FD_113734 | JGI IMG/M metagenome (GOLD analysis project Ga0164318, IMG submission 113734) | Subseafloor sediment microbial communities from Guaymas Basin, Gulf of California, Mexico - Guay9, Core 4571-4, 0-3 cm | ecosystem: Environmental > Aquatic > Marine > Hydrothermal vents >... | reverse complement strand
CCGGGAATTGAGTTTACCACTTCATGTTAGAAAAGGACGACCGGTTGAGACATTGGGTATTACAAACGAAAAGTTGTATCACGCTGTTGAGCATATTCTTTCGCATACCGATGCCACGCTAAAATATTATGTTTATGTTGCCTTAGTGCTTGGCGGTCTGGTTTTTTTGGTGAGGTTAGGCCGTCCGGACGGTTCAGCCATTAAAGAGAGGAATAGTTGGTATCCTCGAGCTCCATATAATATTTTTCTTTTGATTTCTGTTATTTTTGCCGGCTTTGTTTTTGGGAAATCACCTAATCCGATGGAGGCGATAGTAAAGGTTTTCAAAACAATGGTTGGTCTTTATCCGGATCCGATTATAAAAGTTTTTGCACTTATATTTTTTATTATTCTTGCGATTGTTGGAAATAAGATTATTTGCGGATGGGCATGTCCGTTTGGTTCTCTTCAGGAATTAATTTTCAGTTTACCGTTTCTTGAAAAAATTAAAAAGAAAAAAATTCCTTTTATATTAACCAACTCAATCCGCATAATCGTTTTTGCTGCTATGCTGCTCTTTCTGTTTGGAATTGTAGGTGGCCGCAAAGGTTTTGTAATTTATCATTTTATAAATCCTTTTAATTTATTTAATTTTGATTTTGAAACTTTGATTCTTTCACTCACAATTATCATTGTTTTAATATTGTCAATCTTTGTTTATAGACCGTTTTGTCAGCTTATCTGTCCATTCGGTTTTGTTTCATGGATAGCCGAACGCTTTAGCATTTTTCGTGTGCGTGTAGATAAAAATTTATGTGTTAAATGCGGCGCGTGCGAGGAAGTATGTCCAACGGATGCTGCTAAAGGAATAGTTGCCGGGAACAAGATGCCGGCTGATTGTTTTAGTTGCAGTCGTTGTCTTAACAGTTGTCCTGTAGATGCAATTAAATATACTTTTAACAATAACAAAAAGTTATGAAAAACAAACAAATTATTTTTACTCCAATTGGTTTTATAAAATCGCCATTTGATAAGCCGGTAAATATGCCTATTCAATCAGCCGCAGCATCAGGAATTTCCGGGACTGTGGAGATTTATGATGAATTCGTCCCGGGATTGAAAGATGTTGAGGGATTCTCACACATAATTCTACTTTATGAGTTTCACCGTTCAGACGGATATAAACTTCAGGTAAAACCTTTTCTTGAAGATATAGTGCATGGAGTTTTTGCTGTTCGAGCACCGAAGCGTCCGAATGGCATAGGATTTTCAATTGTAAAGCTTATAAAAGTCGAAGGTAATATTCTTCATATTGAAAACATTGATATTTTGAATGGAACACCTTTACTTGATATTAAACCATATGTTCCGGGGTTTGATTGTTATCCTGACGCTGTAAGCGGTTGGGTAGAAAATCACAGAGAGAAAATATCGGGTATGAAGTCAGATGACAGATTTGTTTAAATTGATTTTGCCACTTGAAGTTTTATGTTTTTTTTAGTATATTATTGCGGTAATTTTAGTAACAAACGGGCATAGTGCCCGAAAGAAACTTTTAATTTAATAATGGAGACTGTTATGGCACACGTAATTACTGATGAATGTGTTTCCTGCGGCACATGTGAACCCGAATGTCCTTGTGACGCGATTTCAGCCGGCGATCCTATTTATGTGATTGACCCTGAAAAATGCAGCGACTGCGGCGTTTGTGTAGATGTATGTCCTGTGGCTGCAATCAAACCGGGTGAATAATTTCACACGAGTTTTCAGGAGAAACTAAAAAAAGGCGAAGCTTATGCTTCGCCTTTTTCTTTTATTTGACGCGCGTAGTTTCCGCCGCGCTATTTTAAAAAACAAAATATTACCGCTAATGCGCTAATAAAAACCAATAAAATAAATATTTAGAATTAAATGCGTATTTCATTCGCGCATTAGCGGCTAATAAATAATTTACAGGAATTTTTAATCAACCAAAAATGCAAAAAAACTGCAACTGACCCCGTTGAGGTCGGAATTAATTCCGCCTATTGCGTATCTTCGACCGCAACTAATGGTAGCGCGTGCCCCAAGGATTTGGGAACTACAATTCTTTTATCCGGTTTTATTCCGTTTGCGCGAATTATTATTTATATTAATCGAATCGGAATTCCCTTTTTAGAAAGATATTCTTTCGATTCCGCTATTGTATATTCCTTGAAATGAAAAATTGATGCTGCAAGCACAGCATCGGCTTTGCCAATGGTAAAAGCGTCATAAAAATGTTCCGGGTTACCCGCTCCTCCGGATGCGATTAAAGGGATTGAAACTGCACCGGCAACTGCGCTAAGAATTTCATTATCATATCCATTTTTTGTTCCGTCAGTATCCATGCTTGTGAGGAGAATTTCTCCCGCGCCGCGTTTAGTCACATATTTCACCCATTTAAGCGCGTCAATTCCGGTTCTTGTGCGTCCGCCATGAATATAGACTTCCCAGTTTGAGTTTTCATCAACAGCGACTTCCGAAATATCCCAATCAAATTTTACCGGATGCGCCTCTCCGGAATTAACGCGTGTGTTTCCCGAAATTTTTTTTGCGTCTATTGCCACGACAATGCACTGCGCGCCAAATCTTTTTGAACCGTTTTCAATCAATTTAGGATTAATAACGGCTGAAGTGTTTATGGAAACTTTGTCCGCGCCCGCTTGGAGAAGTGAGCGCATATCATCGACTGATTTAATTCCGCCGCCGACTGTCAGCGGCATAAAGCAGCATTCGGCAGTTCGGCGAACCACATCAATCATTGTGTCTCGGCCTTCGTGTGAAGCGGTAATGTCAAGAAAGACGAGTTCATCGGCGCCCTGTGTGTCATAGATTTGTGCTTGCTCAACCGGATCTCCGGCATCGCGAAGCTCAAGAAAATTTATTCCTTTAACTACTCGACCTGATTTTACATCGAGACACGGTATGATTCTTTTAGCTTGCATGGGAGAAGGATGGGTTATTGAATTATTGGATTAATGGATTGATTGATTGATGGATGGATTATTGGAGAACCACCCCGCCCTTTCGGGCACCCCTCCTTTGCAAGGAGGGGAGTTGATTTGCTTAAATCCCCCTTTTTTAAAGGGGGTAGGGGGATTTAAATTTATTTTTTCTTTTTAGAATTGGATTTTTTAGTTTCAGTTTTCTTTTCCGGAACTTTTTCTTCTTTTTTAGGTTGTGAAGTTTGTACAGAATTATTACGCTTATAATCCGTTTCATAAAAACCTGATCCCTTGAAAATAATTCCCGAGCCGGTGCCGATAAGCCGTTTAACTTTCCCACCGCATTTCGGACATTTCCGGAGTGGTTTCGCACTCATAGACTGAAAGGCTTCAAAGACATATTTGCAATTTTTACATTCGTATTCGTAAGTTGGCATTTTAAGGTTCCCAAGTTATTAAATTAAATTAATTTTTTTATTAGTTTTTTCACAAAATACATTAATGTCTTCAACATGTAATTTTTCTTTTGAAGAGATGGTCAGAGTGGCTTTGAAATGTGTCTCCAAGTCTTTAAAGATATCAATATTATCGCGTATGGCATCCATCACGAGCGGATTAGCTTCAATTTTCAAGTTTTGTTTATCATTAACCGCCAAATATGCTTTTAAAGAGCGTTGAAGGTCAATACAAACTGACAGAACTGATTTCACGATGCCTCTTCCCTTGCAGTATGGGCATTGATTATAAACAGATTGACTGATAGATTCTTTAACGCGTTGACGGGTCATTTCAACGAGACCGAATTCGCTGATAGGAAGGATACTGCTTCTTGCGTTATCTTTTCTAAGAGCGTTTTGCAGGCGCATAAGAACTTCCTGCTGATTTTTTTTACTTCTCATATCGATGAAATCAATTACTACCAGTCCGCCGACATTTCTTAGTTTAAGTTGCCGTGCGACTTCATCAGCAGCTTCGAGATTAGTCTGAGTGACAGTTTTTTCGAGGTCTGAAGAAGAAACATTTCTTCCTGAATTAATATCAATAGCGACCAGGGCTTCGGTTTGGTCGATGACGAGGTATCCGCCGCATTTAAGCCATACTTTTCTTCTCAGCGCGCGTTCAATATCTTTCTGCACGCCCCATTTTGCGAAAATGGGCAAATCGCCTTGATAGAGATGGACCTGTTTGGCGGCTCCCGGAACAAGTTTTTTCACAAAGTCAAGAATGTGTTTATGTCCTTCGGGACAATTTACAACTATTTTGGCTACATCTTCGGAAAAACTGTCTCGAATAATCTTTTGTGCAAGATCAAGTTCCTGATGAACCAATGCGGGAGCTTCGGAATTTTTAATACCGTCTTCAATAAGTTTCCACAGATCTATGAGATATTGAGCATCATTAATAAACGCTTTTTCTGAACAACCTTCGGCAGCGGTTCGAACAATAAGTCCGCATCCTTTTGGCAGATCAACTTCAGCCGCCAATTTTTTCAGTCTTTTTCTTTCTTCAGCTTCGAAGATTTTTCTTGATACTGCAATTTGTTCTTCACGCGGTAGAAAAACGAGGAATCGCCCCGGCAGGCTGATATTTGTTGTTAACCTGCAACCTTTGGTTCCCATAGGTTCTTTGACGACCTGAACGATGACTTCCTGTCCTTCTTTTAGAATGTCGGTGATTTTCCGTGAAGATTTATTCTGATTGGCCGGTCGGAGATTCCCATCTTCCAGTTCGGTTTCTTCTATCGCGCTTGTGTCAAGTTCCTGCATATGAAGGAAACCGTTTTTTGGGAGACCGACATCAATAAATGCCGCTTGAATTCCGGTAACAATGTTTGATACTTTACCTTTGTAAATATTGCCGATGTGACGATGGGCATCGACGCGTTCGATATAATATTCCACCAGGCTTTTGTCTTCGATGATAGCAACACGGCGTTCCTGGATTTCGTCCGTATCGATAATAATTTGTCTTTCCATATAATTTAAGTAGTTGGGTCGGGATGTTGTAGTTTATAGTTAAATCCCGTTCGGGTTATTTTGATGCGTTTAACGTCATCATCCAACCACCCTGTCATTTCGGAAAGAACGTCTGCCGGGCGAACATAATTATCCGGCGAAAGCGCGAGGTTCATTTTGAGTTTTGGAGTATTCCATATTAACGCAAGAACTCCCGGCCGAATATTAATCGACTTTATGCCTTTTGGAGTTTTTCGTTTATGGAAGACTTCGTTTCGCGACATAAAACTTTCAATTTTCTCCTGAAGAGATTCCGATCTTTCAGACAAGTTAATTTCATACTCAGCGTCTTCAATCGAAGCAGTGATGGACTTTGATTGAAGAGGAATATGAGCAACATTATTTAGCCGCATATCTTTCGGAAATTGATTTGATATTTTTTCCGATAGCGCTTCGGGTTGCAAAAATTCAACCAGTCTGAAATCAATTTGTTCGGCGGTTCCCGCGGTTCCTACCGGTAGGGGCGGGCCGAACGAAATTAAAGGGTGCGGATGAAAACCATGGCTGAATGCCAACGGCAAGCCGGCTCGCCTGAATACGCGGCCGATCATACGCATCAATTCTTTGTGGGACAAAAACCTAAGCAGTCCCGTTATTTGATAAGTTATTCTATATTTAAATTCAGTCATAATTATTTAATGTTTTACGATTTTGTGATTTCTCAATCGTATCAATCATTAAATGACCATCTGTCAACTACAGAGTACAGTGGACCGTTTTCCGTTAAATCGCTTGAATAAAGTAAAATCTCATTTGCCTCAGTTATGCCAAACGATCTTTCGGTTAGTTGAGGTGGTAATGATATTATTTCATCATTCCCTTTTCTTCCGCGTTTAAATCTTGCTATTGTAATATGTGGAACGAATTTTTTTCTTTCGGGAATAAAATCGTATTCTTCGAGAGCGTTGGAAATTTCCTGGGTCAGTTTAATTATTTTTTCTTTTCCTTCGGTAACTCCCGCCCAGAGAATTCTCGGATTGTCCAAAGAGGGGAATCCACCGACTTTTCTTACTTCAAAGCGAATGGGTTCCATTTTGGACACAACTGAGCTTATTGCTTTGCCTATCTCAACGACTGAGATCAGCGGAATTGTTCCAAAGAATTTAAGAGTGAGGTGCATAGCGTTTTTTTTGCACCAGCGAGCGTCCGGGAAATCGTTTTTGAGTTCTTCGGTTGTTTTCGACAGCTTGTTCAGGGTGTTGCTGTTTAGATTTATAGCTAAAAATAATCGTACGCTTTGCATATTTTATATTATTTAATACTTAATTTATATTAATATAGATTATAACTTTTTAACTCTTTTGTGTCAAACGTCTTTTTTGTTTGAATATTATGTATTCCGCGCTCGGCCTCGATAGAGAGTAACAAAAGCATCTTGCTTTTTATTAATACTTCTTAAAATCGGGTATTTTCTGCTATTGTAATTGACTCAGTAAAATAATAATAGTATAATATTATTTGATTGGAATATATTATTTTTATTGCTTTTCAGGAGGACTTATGACAAAATCAATTTTAATCTTATCGTTAATTTTTTGTTGCGGACTGGTTGTAAGAACTGTACGTGCTGAACAAGCGCCCATGCCGACGAGATGGATTAGTTCATCTCACAAAGTTAAACCGTTGCATGATGGTGTTTTGGCTGACAGTAAAATAGAATTGAAATTGGTTGCGCCTCAGACAAGAACCGCACCCGGAAGGAGTTTTTCGGGGCGGATTTGCCTCATTGTTAACTCGAATATCTATTCGGAAATTTTTACACAAATAAATCAATATTCTACCGATCTTTCCACGGACGGTTACTCAACAGTAATATATCTTTACGAATCCGGCGGCGCGGAAGGTTTACGCGGTGAGTTGAGTAACTTATATTTCAGCACGGAATCCTTGGTAGGCGCGGTTTTAATTGGTAACATTCCCCATATAATTTATGAGATGGTTGAAAAATTTGAGCTTTTGCCCATAAGTGAATATGAAGATTTTCCATGCGATATCTTTTATATGGACTTAGACGGCGGATGGTATGACTGCAGCAACAGTTATCCTTATTCATCCGGGAAATATGATACTCGCGATGGGAATCTCGACCTTGAAATTTGGGTGTCAAGAATGAAAACAGACGAGTTGACCGCGATTGGAAATGAAACAGAAATTCTTACAAATTATTTTAATAAAAATCATAATTATAGAGAAGGTAATTTATCCGTAACAAATATCGCGCTCGTCTATAATGATGACCCTTGGGCGTATATGGGAGAAGACGATGCCGATTATATGCAGCAGGTTTATGATAACACTGTTATGATTACAAATTGGAACGGTACTACGGCGGATGATTATAAAAACAACAGATTAACATCGGATTATCAATTGATTTTTATTCGGTCGCACGGCTCGGGAACAAGTCACGGATTTTACACAAATATCACTACATTTCAAAGCGTTACATATTCAGATTATATTTCCAAAAACCCTAAAGCACTTTTTTATTCATTATTCGCATGTTCGGGAGAAGATTACACTATCGGCGATTATCTTGGTGGAACAACAGTCTTTAATCCTAACGCGAATGGCCTTCTCTCATGGGGAAGTGCTAAAAAAGGAGGAATGTGGAAAGATTATAAATTCTATCGTACCGCCGCTCCGGGGGCAAGTATAGGTAAAGCATTTATTGAATGGTTTAATTATGTTCAGTTTTACTGGTCGAGTTACACGCCAAGATGGTGGTATGGAATGGTAATGACCGGAGATGCTTCGCTTCCATTTCGATCTCCATCAACTTATTATGTTTCAAAAAACGGTGGAAATATTATTCCATTTGATTCCTGGACAAAAGCAGCGACAAATATTGAAATCGCACTTGATATTGTGACACCGGGAGCCCTGATTCTCGTTTCCAACGGCGTTTATAATATTTCAAAAATGTTGATACTTAGTAATGATGTTTCTTTAAAAAGTGTATCCACTGCGGAAAATACAGTTATTAATGGTGGCTTTCCGGCACAGTCAAACATTTGTATAAAACTTCCAAGCGGATCGCCAAGCATTGAAGGATTTACAATTTCAGGAGGTTATGGTGTCACTTACCCCAATAACAGCGGTGGCGGTATTTCAATGTATTATAACTCAAAAGGAAATGTTTCTGATTGTATTATTTGTGGGAATTATGCTGTCTATGGCGGTGGCATTTATACTTATCGCCCTGTCATTAATTGTGTTATCAGCAACAATATTTCTGATTCAGTTGGCGGCGGCGCTTATTGTCAGGGAAACGGGTATTTGGAAAATTGCCTTGTGTCAGATAATTATGCCGGCGGTTGGGGCGGTGGAGTTTATCTAAACGAAAGCGATGAGACGAAAAATTGTATCATAAGCAATAATGCAGCTCATGATTACGCTGGCGGCGCATTTGTTGGTCAAAGATGCCAAATCGAAAAATCTATTATTTGTAATAATTCCGCACCTGCCGGTGGAGGAATTCAAACTTGGGTTGAGTGCAATGTACGTTCGTGTCTTATTACTGACAATTCGGCCACAAATGGTGGCGGAGTCTTTTGCAAAGGAAACGGAACTATAGAAAATTGTACAATTGTAAATAATTTAGCGACAAATTTTGGTGGTGGCCTTTTTTGTGAAAATAACAGAGACAATACAAATTTGATTGCGAATAATATCATTTATTATAATAACGCTGCAAGTGATCCAAATTTTATGAACTGCAGCACCACTTTTACTCTCCGTTACACCCATAATTGTACCTTTCCTGAAATCACAGGCTATATGAATGATGGGGGAAATATTACTAACAAACCGAATTTTGTGAATAGTTCTTTAAACAATTATCATATCAAAATTCCTTCTTACTGCATTAATTCAGGGACTAATATGAGCTGGATGGAAACAGCAACTGATTTGGACGGTAACGCAAGAATCTTACCTATGGGCGGAACTGTTGATATGGGTTGTTATGAACAAATCCCGGAACCGGGAATATTTTTGATTTTAGATTTTGGATTTCTGATTTTGTGTTTTAATAAGCGTCAAATGTTGAACGTCCTAATGAAGTAACGCTTTGCGTTCAGCTATAAATTATTATTTATTATTTGTTGGAGGAAGTTATGAAATTGCATGGATTAAATTGGAGACTATTTATTATTTTTTGCTTGAGCGCTGGGATTTGTTTTTCAGCTGATTTCGGTCCGTTTACTCCAAAAAATAATCTCAAAAAACATAAGGCAAAAATAAAAGCCATCGTACAATGTACTAATACTTGCTTGACTAATGAACTCGCCCATGGTAAAACAATTAGCTTGAAAGATTCATCAACTGGACAGACAGTTGACGGTCCGCGAACATTGCTGGTTAAAAAGAAAAAGAATGGAAAGGTGGTAAAATATTATCTCAAACAAAAAAAAGACGCGGTAATTATCTTTAAACCTAAAAAGCAAAAATTATTGTATAAACTTTGGACTAATCTGCCGGCAAGCGTTATGCTCGTTACTTCAGGTGGAGGAACCAATTTGCCGATTCATACAAACGCTATGCTGAGAATTCCTGCCGGAACTTTTGCAATGGGTGATACTTTAAGCGATGGAAACGCAACTGAACGACCTGTCCATTCTGTTTATCTTAGCCCCTTTAATATTGATAAATACGAAGTTTCAAATGAAGAAATGCGGCGAGTTATGCAGTGGGCTTATGATAACAATAAAATTACCGCGACTTCGCTTACCATTATAAACACAAGCGGTAATCAGCAGGAATTAATCGATTTGGATTATGTGTATTGTCAACTTAGTTTTTCGTCAGGCAAATTTTCGGTTAAAAGCGGAAAAGAAAATTATCCGTGTGTATCTGTTTCTTGGTATGGTGCATGTGCGTATTCTAATTTCCGAAGCGAAATGGAAGGGAAAACTCCATGCTATAATTTTACTGACTGGTCGTGCGATTGGGGGAATTTCGGTTATCGCATGCCAACGGAAGCCGAATGGGAAAAAGCTGCCCGTGGTGGAATTGCCGGACATAGATTTCCATGGAATAATTCCGACAATATTACTCATTTACAAGCTAATTACTTTAGTTCAAATATGTATTCTTACGATGTAAGTTCGACACGCGGTTATAATCCAAATTACACAAATCAGCTAATACCATACACAAGTCCGGTAGGATCTTTTTTGCCAAACGATTATGGATTGTGTGATGTCGCCGGAAATCTTCAGGAGTGGTGCTGGGATTGGTATTACGCCACGTGGTATTTGCAAATTGATTCAAGAAAAACAAATACTCATGGACCGGCAACGGCGCAAACATATCGTGTTCTCCGTGGTGGGAACTGGGGAACAAGAGCGAATTTCTTAAGAAATTCAGCGAGAAATGGTGGTGTACCAACTGCTTGTGGTGTGGGAATTGGATTCCGGTGTGCTGAGAGCGTGCCTTATGAAATGGGATTTGTGCCTGAAGGAACATTTCGCATGGGTTCTGGTTGGGGTTCTTCACCGTTTTACGAGTCGCCAATTCATTCGGTTAAAATAAGTTCTTTTTATATTGATAAATATGAATTTTCAAATAAAAAATTGAGAAACGTTTTGCAATGGGCGTATGACAACAATAAAATTATTGTTTATGATTACGGAGTATTTAACGCCTCAGGAAATCAGCAAAAACTTTACCTTCCAACTCCGGAAATTATTTTCTCGAACAATACCGGATATACTGTTGCAGCCGGTAGGGAAAAATTTCCTTGTTATAATGTTACCTGGTATGGTGCGTGTTTTTTTTGTAATTGTTTGAGTGAAATGAACGGAAAAACACCTTGCTATGACTTGACCGACTGGTCGTGTGATTGGAATGCTAACGGTTATCGTTTGCCGACCGAAGCGGAATGGGAAAAAGCAGCCCGTGGCGGACTTGATCAAAACCATTACCCGTGGCCGAGTACCAGTTTTGAATATACTATTGATATTGATGGGAGCAAGGCAAATTACTATAATAGCGGAGATCCGTATAATAATAATCCTTATACCACTCCATGCGGATATTATAATGGAAATCAAATGCCGGCAGGAACTGATATGGCAAATGGTTACGGTCTTTATGACATGGCCGGAAACGTCTGGGAGTGGTGCTGGGATTCGTATGATAAAAATTGGTATTCAAATTCAGGGGCTACAACTGACGATACTCACGGCCCAACAACAATTTCTAATTATTCAGTTATACGCGGAGGGGATGCTAAAGAACCGGATGTGTTCAATTTACGATGTGCGAGACGGTATTATTGCAAAAAAGACTCGGCATATTGGAACACCGGATTTCGCTGCGTTACACATTAAAAATATTAATACTTATGAATAAAACTTTTGTTCCCGGAAAAGATGCTCCTCTTGAAGATACAATTTCTAAAATTAATCTGCTGCTTAAGCAACAAGGGTTTGAAATTGAAGAAGTCTCTTGGTTAAATCCATTGCCGAATGTCTGGTCGGTAATCGTTCGTGATAAGAATCGACATTGTCTT
>Ga0164318_10006317_pt1 | contig 11478 bp, 10 predicted proteins | sample GuaBasSedimGuay9_FD_113734 | JGI IMG/M metagenome (GOLD analysis project Ga0164318, IMG submission 113734) | Subseafloor sediment microbial communities from Guaymas Basin, Gulf of California, Mexico - Guay9, Core 4571-4, 0-3 cm | ecosystem: Environmental > Aquatic > Marine > Hydrothermal vents... | reverse complement strand
TCGATATTTGATCCTGAACCGGACGACCTAACCAATGTGTCGGTAAAAGTGTAGGCGGTTCCCCAAGCATCGGTGAGATGATCGGTTCCGCTTGATCCTGAATCGATATAAGGACCATTCCACGTGCTGTAGCTCCCGGGATTTGTAACAAGCGCATTTAGATTGGGAGGCAGAGCGCCCACATCACCAACATAACCAAAATCCGAGCGAGCGCCTTTTGAATACAGTTCAGGATTTCCAACGATGGCATAGGCTAAGTGGTCAAGTTCTTTCTTGGTTTGCTGGTAACGGGCATCCTCAACAGTGTCTGACATTTTTCGCGTAGCGATAGTTGCCAGAATGCCGACGATGACAATCATCATGACCAACTCCACGAGAGTAAAGCCGCTTTTCTGTTTGAATCGGTTTATCATGGACAAGCTCCGGTCGTAACGTCGAAACTCGTACCATCAGAAAGAAGTACAGTGAAGGTAGTATTGTCTACATCTACATTGGATCCACCGGTTGGATTGGTCTTGAAAGCGTCAACATCGATTCTAACGCTGGCACCGTCAGCGATCGTCTGCTGTGCCGTGAAGGAGGACACGTCGCCGCTTCCCGCCTTGGGATTGTTTTCATTAAAGACAGTCGTACCACCCCATTTGATGTATCGATAATAGCCGTTCGGGCTGGAGTAGGTCAGGGTCAAGGAGCTGATGTCAATCGAACCGCCTGTACTGTTTTGAATATAAAAATAGAAACCCTTACAGTCCGCCACAAGAGAGTCAGAACCGACAACGTGGACAAGGCTCCCGCCACCACCGCCACTGGTGTCATACCAAACGTTATTTACAAGATGGAATTCGCTATAAAGCGAAGAATTGGGGACAACGGATACAAACCGTCTGAGAGTGTCGTTATCCGGTAAGTAGATTACTTCGATATCGTGGTTACCAATGGGGATAGAATCGAAATTGAAATAGCCACCGATGTCGGTATTGCTGGTTTTAGCAGTTGTGCTGCCCGAGCCATTAGGAATGGTCAGTCGGATTAACACCGAGTCGGCATAGACACTACCCGGTGGTGTACCATCAAGATCATACACGTTGCCCGAAACCGTATTGCGTAGCAGGTGGTCAGCGGCGCCGGCCAGTTGACATTCAATATTGCTTCCAGAACCGGTCGAAATAATCGTGACGCCGCCACTGTACGAGTAGGCGGTTCCCCATGCGTCATTTTTATAATCATCGCTGAGTTGAGTAAACTGATTGCCAACATATGGCCCGTTCCAGGTGGCGTAGGAGCCGGGGTTAGCATAGAGCGCATCAAGATTGGGCGGAAGTGAGCCAACATCGCCGACATATCCAAAATCGGTTCGAGTGCCATTGCTTTCAAGATCGGGATTGCCAGCTATGGCATAGGAGAGAGCCATCAGTTCCTGTTTGGTTTCTTCAGTCTTAGCTGCCCCTGTCAGGGTACTTACTGAGCGCAAAGCCACCGAGGCCAGTATGCCCATAATTACCACCACCAGAACTACCTCGATCAGAGTAAAACCACTATTATTTGACAATTGCTTTCTCATGATATCTGCTTAGTCGATGTAAAATACTTCCACCCAAACCTGCGTACAATAGGCTGGCTTGCCAGAGTTTTGTCCCTTTATCTTAACACCTGCCTGTAGATTATTGATCTCGGTCCAATTCCATGCCGCACTTGTATTCGGATTTGTCGACCACATCTGGCTGTAGTCTGCATATGATGTTGTGAGAGTCTGTTCTGTCCCGTTGTACTCTGTCGAGCTAACATATAGAGTTGGGCAAACATTGCCTTGTGTGTGTTCCTTCTTGGTCTGACAGTGAACAACCACACTATCTATCGTTCCGGAACTAGCGGAGGGATTACCCAGTGAGTAGACATCGGTGGCATATGAGTTGGAGGCCCGTTCGACATATGTAGCGTCGTCATCGGAGCTGATTTCGTCAACACACTGAAAGTTACTCGCGCAACCGGAAGCGACAAGACCTGTTACCGAGCCAGTACCGTCGGGACGGAGAATCTCACTGCCAGGGGTTCCCCCGCCTGCGGAGAACTCCGAGGCGAACTGGTAAGATAGTTGCCCCTTGTGTCTGGGGAGCACAGTGACGTAACGTGTCAGCGTGTCAACATCTGGCGTATAGACCAGTTGCAACAGGTGCGTACCTACCGGTAGCGAGTCGAGCGTGAAAGTTCCCGTTGAATCCGGATGGTACGTTTTAATTGTCGTGCTTCCGCTGCCGTCAGGTATCGTTATCTTTATATCTACCGAGTCGGCATAGGTTGCGCCCGGGAGAGAATCATTAGCGTCCATTATCGTGCCGTTGACAGTATTGAGTAGGTAGTCGGTAGTGGCATCGGCGATTTTCTTAGAGATCGTTGTCCCACTCCCAGTCGAAGTAATAGTCGTCCCTCCGGAATAAGTATATGCTTTCCCCCACTCATCTATTTTAAATCCGGTGGAATCCTGAGTCAGGCCGGGGAGAATATACGGACCATTCCATGTTCCATAGCCGGGATTTTGGTAGAGTGCTTGAAGATTTGAGGGAAACGCCCCAATATCGCCAACATAACCAAAGTCAGAACGCCCACCCCCACCGGCAATGTCTGGATTGCCTACGATTGCTTTAGCCAGCATTTCCATCTCCCGTTCGGTTTTCGCCCGGCGAGCATCTTTGACCAGACCCTCCATTGACTGCATAGCCATGCTCAGCAAAATACCAATTACAACTATCACTACCACCAATTCGATAAGACTGAAACCGGCTTGTGTCGTCAGACGGCATATCAACGGCTGTCGTTTACCAAACATCTGAGGCAAGACTAAATTCCTTGTAGTACCGACTGGCAGGGTTGACAGTCACACGGCAAACCGATGTGTCACTGCTTGGTATGTAGATCTTTTGAAGTTGATGTTGGCCAATCGGTATAGAATCAAACTGGATATAACCGTCCGAACCGGGAAACTTCGCAACTGAAGTTGTGGAGCCGGAGCCGTTTGGATAAGTAAGAACGAACTTAATGGAATCTCGATAAGCGCTACCCGGTGGAGTGTTGTTAAGATCGGTAACTGTCAGGGAAACAGTGTTATACAGCAAGTCATCTACCGTATTGGCTATCTGCCGAGTGATGGCGGAACCTCCTCCGCTTGAGGTGATGGTAACACCGCCGGAATAACTATAGACCTGCCCCCAGGCATCAATGCGATACTCGGTATCGCCGGAACCGTTAGTGAACTCGTCCCTTATGTAAGGTCCATTCCATGTAGAATAACCACCGGGATTGACTACCAGTGCACCTAATGAGTCCGGAAGCGCACCCACATCGCCAACGTACCCAAAATCTGTTATTGATCCGCCCGACACACGTTCTTGATTTCCCACAATAGCCCACGCCAGTTGGTCAAGCTCCTGTTTGGTTTCTTCTGTTCGAGCAATATCAGTAGCACCACGCATCGAGCGCATTGTAACAGAGGCCAGCACAGCCACAATTATAATAACGACTACCAGTTCCACGAGAGTGTAACCGTGCTTGCCAGCAACTGTTGGTAGGCAAATGCCTTTTTCTTGCGGATTTCTTGTAACAAACATATCATTATTATTTATCGGAAGATTGATTACTGTGTTTACCATATTGGAATCTCATGTTTTTTCTCAGCTTGTAACAGGTAAACTAATTGTGTAGAGGATTCGAGCATCAGTGTATCGGTTATCAAAAATGGACTTATATAACAATTTTTTATAGACTATGTGAATCTCTGTATGTATATTGAATTCAATTGTGATGTTAAAAGTAGAGATACTGTGTCTGGAATCACAGTGTTGCAGATTACCATTGATACTATGAGGATATATTTGTATGAAATTATCAAGAAAATCTGACTATGCTCTTCGGGCAGTCTGGCATTTGACCAACTTACCCACCGGTAAGCTGAGTTCAATAAGTGTTATTGCTGAAGATCAATCGGTTCCGCGTGAGTTCCTTGCAAAAATCTTGAAAGATCTTTCCCGATCTGGTCTACTGGTTTCCTACCAGGGAGTAAATGGGGGTTACCGTTTGGCCAGAGCCCCACGGGATATTTCTTTCCTTGATGTGATAGAAGCAATTGATGGTCCTATTCACTTGAATCTTTGCACTGAGGATAATTGTCCCTGTGAAGATGATAATTGCTATTTTTGTAAATTTTGGGAAACTCAGGAAAACAACTTCAAAAAAGCGCTTAGCAAACAGAACTTTGGCAAGTACAAACAACGGGCTCGGAAATAACATTATTTCGCTCGAATATCTCCTTTTTTTTGTGTAGTTAAGAGCTATAGGTTAGTAATCCATTTTTCAGCTAAGGATAACTAACCGGTACGAAACAAGCAGTATCTTTCATAGGCAGGTTCTTCACCGCAACTGATATTTTTGGGGCTTGTCTTCAGGCGCTTTCCATTACTATATTGAAACTGCCGGTGAAGCTGTAACAGTACGTTTGGTCTCTTGTATAAATAGTTTACTCCGGTGGAGAGCACGATCGAAAAGAATCGGCCTTCGTTAGAAGTTATGTAAAGGAGTGTTGGTTATGAAAAGATTAGAAGATAAAAAACACAAGGTCAAAATCGGGTTGGCTGAGATGCTTAAAGGCGGAGTTATTATGGATGTTATTTCCGCTGAGCAAGCCAGAATTGCCGAAAACTGTGGAGCTGTGGCTGTAATGGCGCTAGAACGGGTTCCATCAGATATCAGAGCTGATGGCGGAGTTGCTCGTATGGCTGACCCGGACATCATTGAAGAAATCAAAAAAGCAGTAACGATTCCAGTTATGGCAAAATGCAGAATCGGCCATATCTCTGAGGCACAGGTTCTTGAATCGCTGGAGGTTGATTTCATTGACGAATCTGAAGTATTGACCCCTGCTGATTACAAACACCATGTCGATAAATGGGCGTTCAATGTACCCTTTGTTTGCGGCTGTCGTAATCTGGGTGAGGCGTTGCGGCGTATCTCCGAGGGAGCTGCCATGATTCGTACCAAAGGTGAAGCTGGCACAGGTGATGTATCTCATGCCGTAAGGCACCTACGTGAAATTAATACAGCAATGAAGTCTCTGACAGTCACGCCGGAAGAGGAATTGTATACTGTGGCAAAAGACTTCCAGGTTTCGATTGATCTGGTACGGATAGTTGCCAAAGAAGGCAAACTTCCGGTGCCGAATTTTGCCGCTGGTGGTATAGCTACTCCAGCCGATGCAGCGCTGTGTATGCAGTTGGGAGCCGAGGCGGTTTTTGTAGGTTCGGGTATATTCAAATCCGACAATCCCGAAAAACGTGGCAAAGCTATTGTGACCGCCACGACCAATTTCCAGGATCCTTCAATGATAGCTGACTGCTCACGTGGACTTGGCGACGCTATGAAAGGGATCCAGGCGGAAGATATCCCCGAGGAGGAGCTGCTTCAAACGCGATAAGGAGTAGTAGCTTATTCTATCTGTGGAGAATAAAAGCAGGCTGCCAATCTGGAGGTCTGCTTTCTTGTAATTTGGTCTTCTGTCAAAGGTGGATTGAATGATCTGGCTAATTTAACCTCCTTTCTTGTAAAACCAGTATTTTCGCTGTTTATTGTGTGATGACTGATGAAGGATTAGACCGAGATACTGTTATGGCTGATTACTCAAAATTAAAGGTCGGCGTGCTGGCTCTTCAGGGGGATTTCAAGCGTCATACTCATCAGCTTGGCCAACTTGGAAGCCGGACGCTCGAAGTGCGGACAGCATCACATTTGGAGGAAATTGACGGTCTGATTATCCCCGGTGGTGAGTCTACTACTATGGATATCTTGATCGATCGTTTCAGGCTCCGTCAACCTTTGATTGAGTTCTGTCAAATCAAACCAGTCTGGGGAACTTGTGCCGGCATGATCATGTTAGCAAAAAATATAGAGGATAACCAAGCCAATGTGAGCCCACTTGGTTTAATGGATATCGATGTTGTCCGGACAGGTTATGGTCGTCAGGTTCACTCGTTTGAGCAATTGTTAATGACAAAATTAAATGGCGAAGATATCACTTTGCGAGCCACGTTCATCCGAGCCCCTATGATTACTCGGGTCGGAAAATCTGTGCAAATTCTTATTGAGTACAATGGCAGTCCAGTACTTGTAAGTGAAGGACTTATTATGGCGAGTTCATTTCATACTGAACTGGATAATGACACAACATTGCTGGAATTTTTCATGGGGCGATTCCTGCTGTCGCAAAAGTAGACCAAGCGATAGCGTCCAAAATGGTGTTTATAGGATTATCAGTTTGTTTCGGAGAAGAAACAATGCTTAAAAAAATCTATATTGCCAAATATCATGGCTTCTGTATGGGTGTTAAACGAGCTATTCAGATTGTCGAAGATACAACCAAACGGGCTGAAGATCCTGTTACAATCCTGAACGAAATTGTGCACAACGAGGTCGTAGTAGAGAAGTTTCGCAAGGTGGGAGTTGAACAGGCTACTTCTATCGATGATATATACGCCGGTACGCTTATTATTCCCGCTCATGGAGTGGCGCCTGATATTAAAGAACAAGCCAGAAAAAAAGGGCTGAGGGTAGTTGATGCTACGTGCCCATTGGTAAGTCGTATTTATACGATCATCGAAAAGATTGTCAACAAAGGTTATCATGTGATTCATATTGGTGATCCTAACCATGATGAAACGCGCGGTATAGTCGGACACGCATCAAAACATATTACTGTCGTTGCGAACAAGGAAGAATTACAAGAATTACCAGAGTGGAAAGACCGCAAATTGGGTTTGACTGTACAGACTACTGCCCATATTGGAGAACTTGAAGATATCGAGAAAATAGCCAAGCAAAAATGGCCGGGAATCGAAATTTACAACACGATTTGCAATGCTACTTCAGAACGTCAGTTGGCGGTTTTGGAACTCGCTCCAAAGGTTGACCTGATGCTGGTCGTGGGTTCTTCTACTTCAGCCAACTCCAAGAGGCTCGCTAGGATTGCCGCAAGTTCATGCGGAAAAGGTTTTCTTATCAACTCTGCACACGACATCAAAACTGAGTGGTTCGGTGAGGATACCAAAGCAGAATATGTGGGGCTCTCCGCTGGAGCATCGACACCAGACTTTCTGGTGGAGTCCGTAATTAAACGTCTACTGGAGATATCCGGAGGAAAAGCAGAAGTAATCCGTCCTTCAGAGGAACTTGCCAGTAATAAAATGTCTGAGTAAAAAGAAATAAACGACACACTCCTAGCTTATCAACAAACTGTCACTAATGGGGAGCAGTATGCCCTGAAGCTAAAGCTAACCCTAAAACTCCAAGAGTAGCAATTATTCTTAATAAATAATTTCCCATATAAAACTTAGATTGCTATTCTATTTAAAAATTTATGTATTTAAGAGCCTTAGACTTGCTCGCTACTTCCATCGGTAGTAGCTATAGGTACTGTTGTTTTCTTAGCCGCTCCACCTTCTGGTTTAACCATTTCAACCATGGCGGCCAGTGAAGACATAATGCCGCTGGCTTCGAATGGCAGGAAAATCTTGTTAGCACTACCCTCGGCGAATTTAGGAAGCATATCCAAATATTTTAGCGTGATCAGTTTCTCATCCGGACGACCGTTGTGGATTGCCTGAAAGACCGTCTCGATGGCATTGGCTTCACCAGCAGCGACAGCTATTTGGCGATATTTTTCAGCATCAGCTTTTGTCTTAACTGCTTGAGCGTAACCCTCTGCTTCCAGAATCTGTGACTGTCTGCTACCCTCGGCCTTAGTAATCTCAGCCTGACGAACAGCCTCGGCATCGAGAATCGCGGCTCGCTTGTCACGCTCGGCCTTCATCTGGCGGCTCATGGCGGCAGTGATATCCTGCGGTGGGTCGATCCTTTGCAACTCGACGCGGTTGACTTTGACACCCCACTTGTCGGTCGCCTTGTCAAGAACATCCCGTAGTTGACCATTAATCTCATCACGTGAACTAAGACAGGAATCCAGGTCCAATTCACCTATCACGTTTCTGAGATTGGTTTGTGCCAATTTGGTCGCCGCTAGAATGTAATTAGCTATCTCATAGCGAGCTCGTGCTGGGTCGGTTATCTGGGCGTATACAACGGCATCAACTTCCACGTTGACATTATCCTTGGTAATGACCAACTGGGGGGGGACATCCAGCACTACCTCCCGCATGTCCATCTTTATCACATTATCAAAGAAAGGGACAATTAGATTTAAGCCGGGATCGAGAATGCGCTGGAATTTTCCAAGTCTTTCCACCAAGCCACGCTCGAACGGGCGTATGATGCGGATTGACATCGAAACGATGACAAATGCGAATACAACTGCCACAATTAGAAACAGTATTACTGGATTCATGATTATTCCCTTTCTTCCTGTTCCATCGGTTCAACCTTTACACGAGTACCGGTCACAGAAATGATATTTACTTTCTTGTCTTTTTCAATCCATTGGTCAGCCAGAGCTACCCAGGTTTCGCCACCGATCAATACCTGACCACCAAGATTAGGGTCGATCTCCTTAGTAACAAGACCCACTTGTCCGATTAAGGCATCGACATTGCTTTTCTGCGGGGCGGGTTTTGTTATTCTTTTCGCTATTTTTCTCATCAGTGGTAGAAGTCCCAGTGTTACCACAATGAAAAGGCCGATTTGCCAGTAGTATGCATCGGGGGAAAAATAGCTGAAAATTCCGGCTACTACACCACCAGCCACAAAGCAGATGAAAAACAGTGCGGGGCTTACTAATTCGAGAATTAGGAAAACGACTGCCGCCGCCATCCAAACCCAAAAGGTAGTCGACATGATGATACCCTTACACTTTCACAACTCCCACACAACCATTGTATGGGTGGTTATAGATATTACCAATACACTATGGACATTATTCAAAAAAATAACTGTATTTACTAATAAAAACTCCTTATGTACTTGTCTGTCAACATTAAACGCTAAGCAATAGATTCTATAAAACACATAGTAACGAGGGGAAAAACGTGGTGTTCGATCCTGTTCATTTCATTATTTTAATAAGTTTTTTTCTGGCTCTGGTGCAGATGATACCTTATTGATTAGGCAACCTGCTGTGCGCTGTGTCGTATATAATAGTTACAGGGTGGTACAGGATTTCAGGCGTCCTCCTTGTAATGGTATCGCTAGTATTTGAGATATGTGCTATTCAGGGCAGGTGAAATTTTGGAAGTTGGAGTGTACTTATGAAATCACGACTGTTAATGAACTTGTATATCCCTGCTATTGCTCTGGTGCTTTGCAGCGTTTTACTGCCAGGTACAACTGATTGTACAGTATTCAAAAAAGACAACCGAATTGTTATCTCCAACCTTCACCACATTAACGAAGACCTTTATGCCTTCAGCGAGAAGTTAACTATCGATGGTCTAATTGACGGTGATCTGATGGGTTTTGCCAGTAGTATTGATATCAACGGGGAGATATCCAATTCAGCAAATGTTTTTGCCCAGAAAGTGCATCATACCGGTCGTGTCGGCGGAACTATGCGAGTCTTTGGATATGAAGTTGAAATTAACGGAAATATTGGACGTTCTCTTCTTGTTGGAGGTCGCTTTGTTGAGATTGGTCCCAGGGCGGTCATTGCGAAGGATGCTAATATATGGGGACAATCAATTGATGTATCAGGGACTGTCAAAGGAGCTGTCTCAAACCTCAAAGGTGATACTATAAAGATTTCAGGTACTTTTGAAGGTGATTTGAATGTAGGCGCTAAATTTATTCGCATTGGACCAAAAGCTATAATCACTGGTAATTTGACTTACGAAACAATTGACTCGACTGACATTGTGATTTCCGAGGGAGCTGCTATCGATGGGGAAACGGTTTGGGTCCCTTGTTGTAAAACTGAGAAAGATGATGACAAAAAAAGTGATAATATTACTACGTCTTGGGTTCTGGCTATCTCCAAATTATTGGCTGCGTTCCTTTTTGGTGTTATAGTCGTGGCTGTTTTCCGTCGATACGCGGTAACATCATTCCGCCAACTACGAGATAGGTTCTCTATGTCACTGGCCACCGGATTTCTATCTCTGCTTATCTTTGCTTTTAGTATTGTGGTCCTGATAATCTCATTACTTCTAATGATTGTGGGGCTCGTTTTGTCATCTGGAGACAGTGCCGCTGTCGGAGTAGTAGCGTTGGTGTTTTCGATCCTGATGCTACCTATTACCAGTTTCACAGCCGTTTCCGGTGGAATAATATTCTACGCCGGCAAAATCGTGGTAGCTTTTCTTATTGGCTATTTGCTATTGAGGGCTCTTAGAACGTCTCCGGTCGAGCTTGGGAAGGGGCAGCTTCTGGTTGGATTGGTTATTTTGATGATTCTGTTTGCAGTGCCAATAGTCGGCTTTCTCATCTATCTACTCGTAGCTATTGCAGGAGCGGGGGCAATTGTGCTGGGGATCCGCAAATGCCGTCGTGGTAAGGAAGAACCACCAACAACATCCCAGTAAACAGAGGAACAATCCTTACCCTGATTCTCTCAGATAAGTTGGTATGTCCTATATCTCTATCAAGATGATAGTCAAAACCCTCCGGGACAACCTCTCTTGCGGGGATCGGATACGGGCATGATCAGGCCATTTGATTCAATATATACGGCCTGAAGATCGCTGTAGTTACTACATTCCTTAACGTTATAGCCATAGTGGATAAGCGTCTGGATTATGTCAATGTTGAAGCGTCCTTCTTCAAGATATACTACATCCGGCAACCACTGGTGATGGAATCGTGGAGAATTAACAATCTCCTGCGGATTAAGATCAAAACGCGATAAGTTAACTATAGCTTGCGCTATTACAGTGATGATCTTTGAGCCTCCCGGTGCACCCAAAGCCATAAGCGGACGGCCATTTTGCAGGATCAGCGTGGGAGACATGGAGGACAGCATACGCTTACCCGGTTCTATCTTATTGGCTTCCCCTCCGATAAGACCGTAAAGATTGGGAACGTCTGGTTTAACCGAAAAGTCGTCCATTTCATTGTTGAGAAGAAAACCAGCCCCGTCCACAACCAATTTGCAACCATATGAAGAGTTAAGCGTGTACGTAATGGCTACCATGTTTCCATGGGCATCACAGATGGAAAAGTGGGTTGTCTGTTCTGATTCCTCAGGTGGTGCACCTGGTCCAATCAATTCTGAAGAACCCGCGTGACCCTTCTTGACATTACTCCGTCTGCGTTCCAGATAAGCGCTATCGAGTAAATTGGATGGTATTTCGTAGAAGTCGGGATCACCAAGATATTCCGAGCGATCAGCGAAAGCCAGTCGCGACATCTCACAGAACAGATTGATGAATTCTGGAGACTTTGGTGTATATGAAGCCAGGTCGAACGGCTCGAGCAACTTGAGAATCTGTCCAATAGCAATTCCACCAGAACTTGGCGGTGGCATAGAGTAGATATCCAATGAATCAAAAGTAAAAT